>Ga0194131_10000006_pt1 | contig 310709 bp, 294 predicted proteins | sample TA2KigO120mmetaG_FD_148631 | JGI IMG/M metagenome (GOLD analysis project Ga0194131, IMG submission 148631) | Freshwater microbial communities from Lake Tanganyika, Tanzania - TA2015053 Kigoma Offshore 120m | ecosystem: Environmental > Aquatic > Freshwater > Lake | place: Tanzania: Lake...
CCCGCAACAACCCGCTGTAGTCCACCCTCTGCCCTCATTGTCTGAGAGCCTCTGGAGACGACTGGATTCCGCAAAAAGTGAAGTGGAGCGGGCGATGGGAATCGAACCCACGTTAGTAGCTTGGGAAGCTACAGTTCTACCATTGAACTACGCCCGCACCGTTAAACTCATTTTAGGAGCAGTAATTAGCTCGCAGCAACTTATCTGGTGAGTGACCGACCCTAATCGCCCCAGCGCCAACGCGGCGGCTCGCCCTTCAGCCAGAAGACAAATACCAGTGCCAGCGTAGCGACTTGGGTGAACAGCATGAATTCAACGATTCACTCGACAGGCGGAAAGAGAAAGAACCCGATTGGTAACAAAACGAGATAGGTGCCAAGAACGACCCAACCCTGCCAACAAGTCGGTGAGCCCCAGCCCCAGCCGTAGCGTCTAGTCGGAAACCAGTAGGGCGATCCACGTCTCACGGCAGGCTCTTCCCATCAAGTTCGATGGAAAGGTCACCCACGCCGACCGTTGCATCGATGGGCTGCTGCCCACCCCCTTGCCCATAGACCCGGCTTCCGACCACATTACTTTTGACGGTACCTTCGAGCCCTTTGAGTGAAGTACTTCCCATTCCAGTCGTGCCTTCGATTTCACCTGCGTTGGAAAGCGCTGTTTTGATCCGCAAGTCGCCCGTGCCGACGCGGACCTTGATCGCGCCAGTCACGATATCGATCTCGGCATCTCCTACGCCCAAGTCGAGTTCGATGCGCTTCGCCGGAGCGGTAACTTTGACATCGCCGACCCCAACCATGATTTCGAGAGCGGACATCTTCTTAGTCGGGAGTTTCAGTACCCAATCTTCCTGGATATTTTTCGCATCCACGTCGAGCTCCAATTGATCGCCGCGCGTCGTGGCGGAAATCTCGAGTTTCTCAACATCAGGGAGTGAGCTGAAAATGCCGGTCGAGCGTTTTGCTCGCAAGACGACCCGAGCTTCGATGGTGTCGCCGCTACCCGGTTCGACGCGAACGCTCCCGACACCCGCTTTCAGGGTGACTGAACTGATCGACTGTGCGTCGATCGCCCTGACCTTAGTGGCCTCCCCCGCCGCATTCGCTGACGCCCCCAGGTATATCACCAATAAGACGGCAGCTATCGTGGAGAGAATTCGGGAGATTTGCATTGGGTCGTCGCATCGGTCGTGGATAATCCAAGAATATCATTTAACTATAACGCCCAACAGATTTTCGCGGATGTACGGATCGCGGTAAATTCCGGTCGTGGGGGTATCGAGAAGATTCCATCAGCTGGACGTGTTTTCGGCGGAGGCCTTTATGGGCAATCCGCTTGCTGTTGTGCACAACGCGGATGATCTCTCATGGGCGCAAATGGCGTCTTTCGCGCGCTGGACGAACCTGTCCGAAACGACCTTCCTGATGAGACCGGCCTCGGCGGAAGCCGATTACCGAGTCCGCATTTTCACCCCCGGCGGCGAGTTGCCCTTCGCCGGCCACCCGACCCTTGGTAGTGCTTGTGCCTGGCTGGCGGCCGGCGGCATCTCAAAAAGCCGAGGCGAAATAATCTAGGAGTGCGGCATAGGGTTAGTCCGTGTTCGCCAAGAAGGGTCGCGCTTCGCTTTTGCCACTCCGCCCCTGCGTCGTAGCGGTGTGCTTGATGAACAGACGCTGATGGTCATCGCTGCCGGATTGGGGATTCTCCGTACCGAGATCGTCATGCATCAGTGGGTCGATAACGGCCCCGGTTGGTGTGTAGTTATGCTCCGCTCTGCCGATTGCGTGCTTGCCCTAAAACCCAACATGACATCGCTCCGCGATTTTAAGTTGGGAGTGATAGGCCCTTATCCACGAGGCGCTGAGGCTACTTACGAAGTACGCGCTTTTGTTCCGGGTCTCGGGGTATCCGAAGATCCGGTCACTGGCAGCCTCACCGCCGGGGTCGCAATGTGGCTTATCAAACCGGGTCTGGCGCCCTCTCGATACGTGGCATCACAAGGCACCGCGCTTAAGCGCCGCGGCCGAATCTACGTCGAAAAACTCGGCGATGATATCTGGGTGGGTGGAGATACCTTTATTCGGGTAAGCGGATTAATGGAATTTTAGAAGTAACCACGCGATAGCCGTGGGCTATCCACCGAATCAACAGAGGGCTTCAGAACATTGATTCTCGATTTGCGTGCTTGAGCTTATTAGTTGGAAGATTGTACCTCTGCTAACAGGCGCCTGGAAAACTTAGCGGATACTCGCGTAACGGAATACCGCAAAAATCAGCACCATCGTCAGGATGAAATCGCCGAAGCTGGTGTAGTAAAGCCATGTATCCTGACTCGTGCACTCGGCGAAGATCCAGTTGACTCCGGCCATCACGAGGCCCAGCACACCCATACCCGTGGCAAGACGCCTCGCATCCATGGGCTGCGGTATGAAACGCAACAGACGACCGCCGAAGTAACCACCGCGATTGAACGCAGCATCGCTCAGCATGAGCGTCGCCACGAAGATCCCCAATATCGTACTTTTCATTTTGACGGCCCAGTCATCGTCTAGGTACCACGAGAACGCGGCGGAGATCAGCAACATGGCCACCCCGAACATGGCAAGCCCACCGAGCAGGTCAACCTTTACGAATTGCTGAACGACAACTATGGCGAGGCCAGCTCCCGCAGTAATGAGTGCCGACAGAGGGAGATCATCGGTGATTTTGACGAGTACGAAGAAAAGCAGTCCGATACCGATATCGACATAGATCGAATACTTGTTTCGGCTCCACGCAGCAGATTGCGCGGCCTGCAACTTTGCAGCCTTTTCAGGATCTCCGATCGAAACGCTCGGGAAGCGAATTGTTTTTCCAGGATGACTCTCATAAATAAGCGAGCCATCGACACGAACGGCGATCGCTACTCGTAGCCAGTCGATATATCCCGTCTCAACTACCAACTTGCGCCCACCAGGCAGTGGAAAGCTTAGCTGATGATTGCGCAAGCCTCCCGGCTGCAAGACATCGGTGGAATCTCGTACAAGTTCCTCAGCCGCTCTGAATAGACGACTCTCCACGCTCTTGAGACCCACAGCGACCTCGGCCCGATATGCGACGCTATCAAGCGTGAAGCGAAACCGAAAAGTCCAGATTTTCATCTCTTCACGATTTCTCTATGACATAGTGCAGAAACTCCGAGAAGACTCCGCCGCTCTCACGGATCGCTTTATGACTGAGCCGTGCCCTAACTTTTTCCATGGCGCGCTGCGAACGCCAGTTTTCGGCTCCAACGTGGAACCACACTCGATCGACGTATTGGAACGCCTGCCGGAGCATCAGCAACTTCAGCTTTGAGTTGTAGAGACCGCCCCAGCAGCGTCGAGCTAGAAAAGTATACCCGACGACGATATCGCGTTCTGCAGATCGATACTCGTAGTAGCTGGAGCTGCCAATGATGATTCCGCTCTGCTTTTCGATGATGACCAGACCGCCACCACTACCCAGCAAACGGTCGAACAGCTCAGAGAACACCTCGAGCTTCCATCGATCTTTGGTGGGGTGTTGCTCCCAAATTTTCGGGTCGGCAGTGACGGCGTAAAGTGCGTCGAAGTCCGGCTGCTGTAGCGGTCTGATCTGTAACAGGTCACCGACTAACGTCGGCTGCATGTCGAAAGCAGTGGGTGGGGCTCTGGGAATAATCAAAGTCGCTCCATCGAATGAAGGCTATGATTATATTCGAGTGCCGTCGTGGTACCTTGCACTCCATGAAAACCAAGCAGGAGATCGTTGATAACTGGTTGCCCCGATATACCGGGACTCCGCTTGAGGGTTTTGGCAAGCACGTACTACTGACAAACTTCAGCAACTATCTCGAGCTTTTTGCGAAGGAAACCGGCGTAGAGATTTTCGGTAGGGACCGCCCTATGCCGAACGCCACCGCCGATGGCATCACTATGATCAACTTCGGCATGGGTAGCGCCAACGCCGCCACGGTCATGGACCTGCTATCGGCTGTCTCGCCGAACGCCGTTCTGCTACTTGGGAAGTGCGGTGGCCTCAAGCGCAAAAACCAGATCGGAGACCTCATTCTGCCTATCGCGGCAATTCGAGGGGAAGGTGCTTCAGATGACTATCTGCCACCCGAGGTGCCAGCACTTCCGGCTTTTAGCCTGCAGCGAGCAGTATCGACGATGATTAGAGATCTCGGGCACGACTACTGGACGGGGACTGTCTACACGACAAATCGTCGAGTATGGGAGCATGACGACGAGTTTAAAGAATACCTGCGCAAGACTCGCTGCATGGGAATCGACATGGAAACGGCGACAATTTTCGCCGTCGGATTCGCAAACTCTATTCCCGCAGGAGCCTTATTGCTCGTGAGTGATCAACCGATGGTGCCGGAAGGCGTGAAGACCGAAGCGTCGGATCGACAGGTGACCGGATCTTTTGTCGAAAAGCACATTCGTATCGGCATCGAGGCTTTACGCCTCATCCGTCGACATGGCAAGAGCGTCAAGCACCTGCGCTTCGACGAATAAGACTCACTTAGCTGAAGACCTTCGCCCAGAAAGTCTTCATGTCTTCCCAGGACTGACGATCGGTCCGTTCGTCATAAGCAAGCGGCAGATTGAATTTTTTACCTTTTTCGGTGGCTTCAGGATTCGTGAAGCCATGCTTCGCACCAGAATAGGCGTTGAATTGATAGTCGACGCCGAGATCGTCCATTTCTTTACGGAACGCAACTTGATCCTCAAGGGGTACAAGCGTATCCGCTTCGCCGTGACAAATAAGCACGCTAGCCTTGAACTCGCTTTTATTTGCTTGATGGGCTCGACCCAGTGAGCCGTGGAAGCTGACAACACCGCGCAGCGGAACTCCGATACGTCCCATATGCAGCGATAAAGCGCCTCCCATACAGTAACCCATTGCGCCGATACGATCGGAATCAATTAGCGGATGAGCGCGAAGGTTGTCATAGGCAGCACGCAACCTCTCGCTAAGAGACGGTACATCAGCAAACAGCCCGTTCATAAGCGTACCCGCCTCAGTCGAGTCTAAAGCTTCACGCCCATCGCCATAGACATCGGTAGCCATGGCGACAAATCCGAGCTCTGCCAGCTCTCGTGCACGGCGACGAAGATAGTCGTTTAGCCCCCACCACTCCGGCAGGACGATCAGCCCGGGCCGCTTTCCGGTACCTGTAGGATCGTGAGCGAGATAGTTCGAAAATCGGCGCTCTGAAGCGCTGAACTGAACAACTTCGGTTTGAATATTGGCAGACATAGCTAAGTTTCCTAGTCAGAAAATCAATCTTGTAAAACCTGCTGGCACTTTCGCACGGGTAGCAATCGATACGCAAGCGCGATAGATGTCGGATGTCATAATGTACCCGATGACTGACGAGTCCGACACGTCACACCCGAAGCTTCGTAAGATTCGCAGCTTCGCTCTGCGCGCTGGCCGTATAACGGCCGCCCAGCAGCGCGCCCTCAATGAGTTGTGGCCAAAATATGGTCTCGAGGCGTCCGCGGACAGCGCCGTCTTCAACCTCGATGCGATTTTCGGCCGTAAGACGAAATGCACTCTCGAAATCGGCTTCGGAAACGGAGAAAATCTGGTGGGGCTTGCTAAATCAAACCCTAATCGTGACTTCATCGGTATTGAAGTACATAGCGCGGGAGTCGGGCATCTTCTCCTGGAGATCGAAGCTCTGCGGCTCACGAACGTCAGGGTAATTCGATACGACGCTGTAGAGGTCCTCCAACATTGCATCGCTCCCAATGTGCTCGATGAAGTACTCGTTCTTTTTCCAGATCCTTGGCATAAAAAACGCCATCACAAGCGCCGACTGATACAGCCTAATTTCTTATCATTAATCGCCCACCGCCTGCTTCCTGGCGGAAGACTTCAGCTTGCCACCGACTGGGAGCCTTACGCCGTTCAGATGTTGGCGCTGGGTAACGCGCACCCGAGGCTCATCAATCGTGCGGGGACGGTAGGTTTCATGCCCCGACCGGAATGGAGAGTGCTCACACGCTTCGAACGCCGAGGCCATCGGCTCGGGCATGGTGTATGGGATTTATCATTCGAGCGACAGTCTAATCTGGATTGATCAAACGATTTTGAAACTCGCGCGAACACCATCGACGATGAACTGGACCGCGAGCGCGCCCAAAATGACGCCAAGAAGTCTGTTCGCTACGTTCGTACCCGTGGCGCCGAGCACGCGCATCAGCGGACTGGACCCGAGCATAACCGCCAAACAAATGAGCAAAACCGATATCGCAGCCGCCAAGAGCAAACCGAACAGGGCCGTTTGGGCCATTACGGATACGGGCCCGAACCAAAGAAGGATGGTGGTAAGCGCCCCCGGGCCCGACATGAAAGGGAATGCCAGCGGGAAAACGGAAATATCCGCGCGGCGTCGACTCTCGACCTGCTCGTCGGTAGAGGTGCGCGTCCCTGACTCACGAGCAAATACCATTTCGAGCGCTACAAGGAACAGGAGTAGTCCGCCGAAAATTCGGAATGAATCAATACTGATTCCCATTGCCTCGAGCAACGCCGCGCCGCTCAGAACGAACCCGATGATGATGAGTCCAGCCACCAGTACAGACTTGATAGCCATGCGCTTCCGATAGGCGGCAGTCGCACCCTCAGTAAGACTGGCAAACACCGGCACAAGCGAAATCGGCTCGACGACGAGAAAGAAAACGACAAAGAACTTGAGGAAGGACTCGATCACTTTTTGCTCATGATTTTTGGTAAGTCGAGTAAGGCGATACGATGTCTCTGCCTCCATACCATCGCAAGACCAGGTAGCGCCGTAAAGAAGGTCAGTACGAAAAATGATTCCCATCCAAGCGCATCGGATAATAGGCCAGCGGGAGCTCCCAGCAGATTTCGTGGCATGACGGCTAATGCTGAAAGCGCGGCATACTGAAAAGCACTGAACCTTACATCGCAGATTCCCATGATGAATACGACGAGCGCTGTGTTACCCATGGACCCAACAAAGTTATCCAGGAATACGGCTCCCGCCATTAGGGTCAAATTATTTCCTTGCATTGCAACTACGAAATATCCGAGGTTAGCCACAGCCTGGGCGGCACCAAAGACGAGCAATGCCCTGACAAGCCCGAGGCTCACGAGCCAGATGCCGCCGACTATCGCGCCCGAGATGCTCGCCACCAGCATGACGGTTTTGGTCACTGCACCGATTTCCGTTTTTGTGAATCCGACATCCATCAGGAAAGGCGTAAGGAGTTTGAGCGCTAACGCATCGCCCACTTTGTAGAGAACGATCGTCAGCAGCAGCAACACCATACCCTGTCCAGCTAGCAATTGACGGAGTGGCCCGGTGACTGCCTCTTGCAACGTCCGCGGTGGAGGAGCGTGCAGCTGGGGTTCCGGCGCTAAAAATGTGATGGCGCTGATCGCAAGTATGCCTCCTGCCATCACGAAGTAGGTCTGACGCCAGCCGATTAAATCTGCGAGAACTAGAGCACCCGCGAACGAAAACCACGCGGCGACTCGATAACCGAGATTTGCCGCGGTGGCAGCAGGTCCACGCTCAATAGGTGAGACGAGATCAGTGCGCCAAGCGTCGATCACAATGTCCTGCGAAGCTGAGAGTATCGCAACGAAGAGCGCCAGAATTGCGAATGGCACGAGGCCTTGTTCCGGTCCGAGCGTGGCCATGATCGCCAGGGCTCCAGCAAGTGCAATCTGAAAGATTAGAATCCAGCCACGTCGACGGCCTAGCAACGGCAACGAGTAACGATCGAGCAGCGGCGCCCAAAGGGGTTTCAGTGTGTACGCGAGTCCGATGAGGGACAACCACCCGATCGTGGTGTTCGAGATCGAGGCATCTTTGAGCCATGCCTGCATCGTCGATTCGGTGAGGTTATAAGGTAGACCCGATGCCATGCCCATCACGAGAACGGCACCTAGCTTCGGATTCGATAGAATCTGACGCAGACCAGATTTAGAGCTTCCGTTCACGCGCGAATGTCATAGTCGATGATGAGCGGGGCATGATCCGAAAAACGACTCAATTTATGGATATGCACGGACTGCGCGGCTCCCGCGAGCCCCTTGCTGACGACGTGATAGTCGATGCGCCAGCCTACATTTTTTACCCAAGCCTGCCCTCGATTCGACCACCAAGTGTATTGATCGGGCTCCGCATTCACTTCGCGAAAGGCATCTACATAGCCGACCTTATCGAAGAGTTCCTCCATCCACGCCCGCTCTTCAGGTAAAAACCCAGAATTTTTTTGGTTCGATTTCCAGTTTTTTAAGTCAATTTCTTTATGGGCGATGTTCCAGTCACCGCACAGGATGTAGGCGCGGCGACGATCGCGTAAGCTCTTCAAGAGCGGCATGAAAGCACCAAGAAAACGCAACTTTGACGCCTGTCGCTCGGGTCCCGACGACCCCGAAGGCAGATATAAGGAAACCACTGAAAGCTTGCCGAATTGTGCCTCAAGGTAGCGACCCTCGCGGTCGAACTCATCGACACCAAATCCGCGTACGATCTCAACCGGCTTACGCCTACAATAAAGCGCGGTGCCCGAATATCCAGGGCGCTCGGCGTCGAAGAAATACCGATGGTACCCCGGGATATCGACGTCCTGTCCCTCGAGCTGAGACTCGTGTGCCTTGGTCTCCTGAATACAGATTACATCCGCATCTTGTTCACGAAACCAGGTAAAAGCGCCCTTGGTCGCAGCGGAGCGGATGCCATTGGCATTCAGGGTAATGACGCGCACCACGATATGATACCGGTATGCAGCCCTACCAACTCAGATTCATAGACCTCGCCCTCGCTCGTTCCGCACTTCGTTTCGGCCGCTTCACGCTGAAGTCGGGCCGAGAGAGTCCTTACTTTTTCAATGCTGGGCTCTTCAACGACGGCGAAGCACTCAAGGTACTGGGTCAGTGCTATGCCGATATCCTTCATGCATCAAATCTCGACTTCGACATGTTATTTGGGCCGGCCTACAAGGGAATCCCCTTGGTATCAGCGACCGCCATCGCATTGGCCGAACGTCACGACCGGAGTGTTCCTTGGGCGTTCAATAGAAAAGAAGTGAAAAACCACGGCGAAGGTGGGCAAATGGTCGGCCACACACTCACCGGAAAAGTCGTCATCGTCGATGATGTGATTACGGCGGGCACCGCTATTCGGGAGTCTGTCGAACTTATTCGTCGTGGTGGAGCTGAACCCGTCGCCGTTTTGCTTGCACTCGATCGTCAGGAGCGCGGTCAAGAGGGGCGCTCGGCAATTCAAGAGGTGGAGGCGGCGCTCGGGCTACGCTGTATTAGCTTGCTAACGCTAGCTGATCTCATTGAGATTCTCGCGCACGCCACGCCTGATCGAGACGCGTTACCCGAAGAATACCTTAAAGCCTTACGCGACTATCGCACCCTATACGGTATCTGAACATGATAACTCTTAATATCAAAGACTCGTCGCTGCTGCGCGAGGCGGCATTTATTGATGGTAGCTGGTGTGCAGCGGATGACGGTTCTAAAACACGTATCCTCAATCCCGCCAACGGCGTGCTCGTAGGCGAAGTGCCGATGATGCGCGCGTACGAAACCAAACGCGCTATCGATGCGGCGGCGCGCGCTCAGCCGCTGTGGGCCGAGAAAACCGCCAAAGAACGAGGTGTTATTCTTCGGCGTTTCGCCGAGCTAATGCTCGAGAAAACCGATGATCTCGCCGTCATCATGACCGCAGAGCAGGGTAAACCGCTGACTGAGGCAAAAGGCGAGGTCGCCTACGCCGCATCGTTCATCGAGTGGTTTGCTGAAGAGGGCAAACGCGCCTACGGCGATGTCCTCCCAACATTCCGCGCGGACTCAAGATTGCTAGTCTTACGTCAGCCCGTCGGTGTCGTTGCGGCGATCACGCCTTGGAATTTTCCTGCTGCAATGATTACGCGCAAGTTAGGACCTGCCCTGGCCTCAGGTTGCGCTGTCGTTGCGAAGCCAGCACCACAAACGCCTTTTTCGGCACTCGCACTCGCTGAACTAGCAACCCGTGCCGGAGTTCCTGCTGGCGTGTTCAACGTCGTAACAGGTGACGCGGAGGCCATCGGCTGCGAGCTGACGTCTAACCCCCTTGTCCGTAAACTCAGCTTCACAGGCTCGACCACCGTCGGCAAAAAATTGCTTGCGCAGTGCGCAGGGACGGTAAAAAAAGTATCGATGGAGTTGGGTGGTAATGCGCCATTCATCGTCTTCGACGATGCCGACCTCGATGCAGCAATCAAAGGCGCTATGGTAAGTAAGTACCGTAATACCGGTCAAACTTGTGTCTGCGCTAATCGTTTTTACGTTCAATCCGGTATCTACGAAGAGTTCGCGCAACGTCTCGTTAAGGCTACTGCAACGTTAAAAGTGGGTGATGGACTCGCAGGATCCACTGACCAGGGACCCCTGATTGACTCGCGCGCACTCTCGAAAGTCAAAGCTCATATCACTGATGCTGTCGAGAAGGGGGCCAAAATAGCTTGCGGTGGAAAATCCCATGCCCTCGGCGGAAATTTCTTCGAGCCGACAGTACTCGTGAATGTGACGCCAGCAATGCGAATAGCCCGCGAGGAGACCTTTGGTCCGGTGGCGCCGTTGTTCAGGTTCGATACCGAGGCAGACGTGATCCGCATGGCTAACGATACGGAGTCTGGCCTAGCTGCATATTTCTACACTCGCGACCACGCACGAAGCTGGAGAATGCAAGAAGCGCTCGAATACGGGATCGTCGGGGTCAATACCGGACTCTTCTCGACCGAGATCGCTCCATTTGGAGGTATCAAAGAATCCGGGCTCGGTCGGGAAGGCTCTCATTACGGTATCGACGATTACACCGAACTGAAATACGTCTGCATCGGTGGTTTGAGTACGTGAATACTGCTGAAGCTCGCGAGGGCGGGGCATCGCCACGCTGGTTGTTACCGTTGCTCGCTGCATGCAGTGCGTTGGGTCCCACCTCAACCTTGATCTTGCTGTCCGCGCTGCCGGCGATACGCGCAGAATTTGGCGCTGCGACTACCGCCACGCAGACGGTGATCAGCGTTTTTTGCTTGTATTCGCTGTTGGCATCCCGCTCGCTAGGCCGCTGTCGGACCGTTACGGCCGACGACCCACGCTCCTTGGCGGAATTGCGGTGTATTTTGTCGGATCCGCTCTCGCCTATGTCGCACCAACGCTGGAACTCGTCATTATTGCTCGTGCGATTCAGGCAGCCGGCAGCGCTGCAACGGCTACGGTCTCAAGGGCAATCCTGAGAGATATTTATCCCGATTGGCGTCTCGCTCGCGCGCTCGCGACATTGACTCTCGTCGTGATGATGGGGACAGCAATCGCTCCGTGGATAGGCGGTGTACTTACCGAAAGCCTTGGATGGCATTCACCATTTTTACTGTTGCTCATCGCCTCGGGCGTCATCGCCGCCGTTGCATGGCGCGCCTTACCGGAAACCCGTGTGGCGCACGCCGGCGTAATGTCGTTGGGAAGCATTGGGCGAGCCTCGGTCAGTGTTCTTAAAAATCGAGCCTTTCTCGGTGGCGCTATCGATGCTGCGATCATCTACGCGCTCTATCTGGGACTCATTAGCGTCGCACCGTACTTACTTGCCGACATGCTGGATCGCCCTGCCACCGACTTTGGTGTGTACATTCTTTTGCTTTCTATCGGCTACTTCCTCAGTAACTTTTGCGTATCACGTCTTCAAGGCCATGCCGCGATAGAGCGGCTAGCGCGCTTCGGAATCTGGCTGCAAGCCGTCTCGGCCAGTGTTGCCTTCGGGTTTTTAATCGCTGGATTTACCGATCCGCTGTGGTGGTTCGGTCCCATGCTGCCGCTAGCGTTTGCGCAAGAGCTTTCCCTACCTCACATCACCGCCACGGCAGTTCGCCTCGCCCCCGGTTACGCGGGCGTGGCGTCGGGAATGGTCGGTTTCTCACAGCAGGCTGGGGCGGCTATCGCGGTCCAGTTCATGGGGTTCCTAGCGACCGACACTCCTCTGCCTATACTCGGCTGTTGTGCGGCGTTGTCCCTAGTCTCGATCGGCGCGATGATTGTGCTAGATCGTCTAGTTGCACAGGCTGCGAAAAAGGATCGAACAATCTGACTCAATACGGAGGCTGCGTGACACCATGGGATTTTCGAAGTTTTTTAAGCCCGCTACGGTCGTACTGCTTGTGATCACCGGTGGATATCAAGGAATGAATATCGTGAACGCGATCGAACTTCAGCCTCCCAAAGCGATACAACGTCCGCATGTGGTGTCTTCTCCGTTCGGGGATCGAGTCGACCCTTGGTATTGGTTGCGCGACGACGAACGAAAGAATCCGGAAATGATCGCCTACCTCGAGGGAGAGAACGCCTATTTGCAAGCAGTCATGGCGCCGCACCGCGTGCTCGAGCAAAAAATTTATAACGAGATTGTCAGTCGTCTGAAGCAAGACGATGCCAGCGTACCGCAGCGACGAAATGGTTACTGGTATTACTCACGCTTCGAAACGGCCAAGCAACATCCGATCTTCGCTCGGCGAAGAGGGAATCTAAAGGCACCGGAAGAGATCCTGGTCGACGGCAACGTTCGCGCTCAGGGTCATGACTTCTACCAGTTGGCCGGCCTCGAAGTCAGTATCGATGGGCGTTGGGTTGCCATCGCCGAAGACACCGTGGGTCGTCGACAGTATGACGTACGAGTCAAAGATCTCATGACCGGAGAGTTTCTCCCCACAGTTCTTAGCAACGTTGAGCCCAATGTCGCCTGGGCGAACGATAACCGTACGATCGTCTATATCCGTAAGGACCCACAAACCTTGCTTGGCAATAAGGTTTATCGACACGAAAGAGGTACTGATCCGGCAAACGACACACTCGTTTACGAGCAAGAGGACGAGAGTTTTTACATGAGTGTGGCGAAGTCAAAATCTGATCGCTATATCTATATCGCCTCCCAGAGCACCGTATCGAGCGAGTATCGTTACGCGGACGCGGCCGATCTGATGCTTAAATTTAAAGTGGTATTGTCGCGCGAGCGTGACCACGAATATCAACTCGAAGACCTTGGTGATCGGTTCATCATCAGAACTAACTGGAGAGCACTTAACTTCCGCCTTGTCGAGGCTCCCATCTCGACAGTCGGTGACCGTAGTACATGGAAAGACATCATTTCGCACCGCGACGATACTTTCATCGGTCGCTTCGAGGCTTTTGACAACTATCTCGCAGTTTCCGAACGCTCAGGTGGGTTACAAAAGCTTCGCATATGTTCTTGGGATGGGAAAAGGAATTTTTTGATGGATGCGGCGGATCCAGCCTATGTAATGGAACTCGGGGGTAATCCAGAGCAGAATACTAATCTGCTCCGATATCTTTATACCTCGCCCACCACGCCCGCGAGTACCTACGACTACGATATGGCAACAGGTGAGCGCAAACTTTTAAAACAGGAGCCAGTCCTAGGCGAATTCGATGCGTCGAAGTACGCCGCAGAGTTTCGCTTCGCAACGGCACGAGACGGCACGAGGATCCCGGTCACGCTCCTCTACCGGCGTGGAACGCAGCTCGATGGGACCGCCCCGGTCTACCAATACGCCTACGGGTCGTACGGGATAACTTCAGAGCCGGGTTTCCGCTCGCCCATTCTCTCGCTAGTTGACCGCGGATTTATCTATGCGATCGCCCATATTCGAGGTGGCCAGGAGATGGGCCGAAATTGGTACGAGAAAGGCAAACTACTTAACAAGAAAAATACATTCACCGATTTTATTGATGTTACGCGTTATCTGATCGCAGAAAAAATTGCCGATCCGAAGCGCGTGTTCGGCATGGGCGGAAGTGCGGGCGGTTTGCTCATAGGTGTGGTTTCCAATCTGGCGCCCGATGAATACAAAGCATTGGTCGCCCATGTACCTTTCGTAGACGTCGTGACTACGATGCTCGATGAGAGTATCCCACTCACAACCAATGAATTCGATGAATGGGGTAATCCTGCAAAGGATCGTGCCTTCTACAAATATATGTTGTCATACTCGCCGTATGATCAAGTGAGCGCACAGTCTTACCCTTCCATGCTGGTCACAAGCGGACTTTGGGATAGTCAGGTGCAATACTGGGAGCCCACCAAGTGGGTCGCGAAACTGCGCAATATGAAAACTGATCGCAATCCACTGCTGCTCCGAACTAATATGGAAGCGGGTCACGGAGGGAAATCGGGTCGATTCGAGCGGTATAGGGAAGTGGCTGAGGAATACGCTTTCATCTTGTGGCAGGCGGGAATCGTACAGTGATCATGACGACTCGATCTGCCACAGGGCTCGATCTTGGACGATTCCATGAAATCAGCGTCAGCACGCAAGATCTCGACGCATCATTACGCTTCTATGAATTGATGGGGTTTTCGAGGGGAGCGGTCAGTGATGCATGGCCGCATCCCTACGCCGTCGTCACAGTCGGAGGTGTGACGCTAGGTCTGCACGAGTATCCGTTTCCGTCGCCCTCGTTCACCAGCATCCATGACGACATCCATGGCGCTCTCGCCGTGTATCGAGCGGCCGGCGCGGTTATCGCATTTGCAAAGACTGGACCGGATTGTTTCAATGAATTCGGACTGTGCGATCCTGCAGGTCATATGATTACCCTGCTAGAACGTGCCACACACCCCGATAACGCCTGGAATCCTAACTCGACGAGTCAGGCGCTTGGGGAATTCATCGCCTTTAGTCTGCCTTCGGCCGCATCTGAAATCAGTGTCGGGTTTTGGCAAGCCTTAGGCGCGGATCCACAACGAGGTAGGCCGTCTTGGCCAGCCACATGGCTACGTGCCGGTGGTCTTACGATCGCAATCCACGATGAAGCGCAGTTCGGTTATCCCGCACTCGTATTCCATCGGCATGGTGCCGCCAAGAGCACCCGACTCAAGTCCCCAGAGGGCTTGTCAATCGTCGTGGTTAGTTGATTAGCTGCTGAGACGGCGAACAAGTCCTTTCACGAGCCGATCCAGGGCGATCGGAGATTGCTTGAGGAACAAAGATGGCTCGATGAGCTCGACCTCCATGACCACGGGCATGCCATCCTCACTTAGCGCTACATCAACGCGTGCATAAAGTAGATCACGGGCGATAGGCGCCAGAGCCGCCTCGCCCACCCGCCGCTCCGCGGCTGAAATCGGCACCGCTGCCGAAACCTGTTCGTCGTTGCCTGCAAACCGTGGCGACTTACGGACAGCGTGAGTGAACTCGCCGTCTATCCAGACGAGCGCGCGCTCGCCGTGATCTTCGACGGAGCGCAAAAACGGCTGTACGATTACATCTCGTGCATCGAGGAGCCGACGTAATACATCGGCAGCTTCAGCAGATGATCCGCGAGCTCGATGGGTCTCGAAGGATCCCGCACCGACGGCAGGTTTAATCACGATGATATTCCATCCTCGAGCTGCACAAAGCGTAGCTAGGTTTACCTCGCAACCACGATCCAGAATCGTGGTCGGTGTCACCGGTACCCCACGTTCGGCAAGTTTGAGAAGATAACGCTTGTGCAGATTGTCCAAAATTAACTTTGCTGGGTTCCAGAGCGGTGTAACCGCTGCAACTTGCGTGATCCACCCGGCAAACGAGTATGGTCGGTGGATGTAATCCCAGGTCGATCGAATCACTGTAGGCGCTGGTCGCTCCCATGCGGATGGGTCATGCCACGCCGACATTTGCACATCGACCCCGGCGATTCTCAAGGAATTGAGCAGCAATTCCTCATCAAAGTCCGACTCCGGAAGCGGACAGCAAGTGGCAATCTGCAGCTTCACGCCTTCGACTTAGAGAGTAAAAGATAAATTCCGAAAATCATGATGCTGGCATTGACGGCACCGATCACGAAGAACGGAGCACCCTTACCGACGAAGTCGTACATCAAGCCGCCGACTGACGTTGTAAATAAAATACCGAATGAAGCAAAGATACCAGCGAGCCCAAATACGGCACCGCGTACATCTTGAGGTGCCTCCTGTCCGAGTACCGTTTGACTCGCGATGATCGCACAAATTTGACCAAGTCCAAGCAAAATGGCGATGGCGACGATCCACTCACTCATCGGGTCACCGACGAAGCCGGCTGCGATGTAGCCGAATCCGGCGATCGCCATGGCTACGACTCCTGCCGTGATGCGATTTATCTTATCCAAGATCAATCCGAACAAGACAGCAAACAATAATGCAGATACGTTGGCAATGACATAAGGTTTCGTCGCTACCGATACAGCCTCAGTAACAGTCTGCCCATTCGCAACGGCTGTCTGCTGAAGGCGTGCACTAAAAAACGTTCCGATGACCACGCGGTCCGCAAAAGACACGAATTGCAGCATGTAGGCGAGCCAGATGCGCGGATTAGTGCGCGCCGCAGCAAGTCCAGTTCGCAACAAAATACGTAGCGGTTCGCGTGCACCGATCTGGCTCGGCGTACCGCGCTTGAGACCAAACCAGCACACCAGTGCCGTTACGAGGCAGAGCGCCGCTGCGATTCCGAGCGTGACACGCCCTGCCATAGCAGCATCCATCCCCTCGGCGGCCAGACGCTGGGGTACTTTGCCGAGAACGAGTACGGCCAGCGTTGCACCGAGTCCCTGACAAAAACCCGTAAACCCGACGAAGAGTCCGCGAGATTCTTCTCTCGGCGTATCGGCGAGCACTGTCGCAAGCATACAGCCGACAGCTGCTACGCCCACAGAGAAAAAAAGTGCGCATAGCAGTAACTGCTGTAAAGTTTGCGCCAATGGGTACAAGAAGAATCCGGCGGCGAGCCAAACGAACCCCAGCGAATAGACGGGACGCCGACCGATCTTGTCAGACAGCGCGCCGAATGGTGCGACAAGTAGCAAAGAGACGATTTCATTGGCGAATCCAAGCAGCCCGAGGGCGCGACCCTGCTCCTCAGCGGGAACTCTCAGGTTTGCATTGAGTAAATAGGGCTGGATGAAGCTGATGAAAGCCAGCATTCCGATGGTGATGAACGCAGCAAACAGATAGGTCTGTGCGTTCCCAAGCGTGTATCCCGGCGCAAGTCGCACCGGACCCAGTCTAGCTTCGATGGCAGTAATCACGCGGGGATCGTAGCGGTGTTGCGGTCGAACCGACTCACGATGATGATCGCAATCATCGACAGAACGAAGCCGGGGACCAGCTCATAGAGCCCGAAGAGACTGCCGAGGCGGACTCCCTGCTTCCAGAGGATGACCGTCAGTCCGCCAACAAGAATTCCCGCTAACGCCCCGTTACCAGTGGTTCTCTGATCATAAAGAGAAAGAATGATTACGGGACCGAATGCGGCGCCAAAGCCCGCCCATGCCCACGCCACCAGATTGAGCACCGTACTGTCCGGTTTGAGAGCGATGAAGAAAGCCAAAGCGGCGATGACTAACACCGACAATCGAGCGACCCAGAGCAGTTCTTTTGTCCCCGCCCCAGACCGAAAAATACTCCGATAGAAGTCTTGGGTGAAAGCCGATGAGGCTACCAACAATTGGGCGGATGCCGTGCTCATGACCGCTGCCATTATGCCGGCGAGGCACAGGCCAGCCAGAGCCGGATGCAGGAAAGTTGTAGACATCACAATGAATACTTTCTCGGTATCAGTACCGATGAGCGGCTCAGGCAACACCAAGCGTCCAGTAAGTCCGACGAGCACTGCAGTAATCATCACGATGACCACCCAGCTCATCGCAACGCGACGAGCAACGGTAATATGAGAGACAGACTTGACGGCCATGAACCGCGCGAGGATGTGCGGTTGGCCGGCGTAACCGAGTCCCCAACCAAGCAACGATAGAACACCGATCACGCCGAGCGTTTGTCCGCCATCTGCGACGAAGGGGTCGAGTAGAGCAGCATCCAGTGTCTCAAGGCGCTCAAAGGTGGCCGTGAATCCGCCGGCAAGTGCAACACCAAGTACAGCGACCATCACTAGTGCTACGAACATGAGTGCGCCTTGCAGAACATCCGACCAGCTCACGGCGAGAAAACCACCCAAAAACGTGTACGTGAGCATGACAATGGAGCCCCAGAACATCGCTTCTACGTAAGGCAGACCGAAGAGCGACTCGAAAAGTCGCCCTGCCGCAACGAACCCAGAGCTTGTATAGAAGACGAAGAACACCAAAATGAATAGTGCAGAGAGGCTGCGCAGTGCGCGGCGTTCGTCTTGGAAGCGGCGCTCAAGGTAATCGGGAATTGTCAAAGAATTACCCAAGCGCTCAGTAGCCTCCCGAAGGGGGGCAGCAATCCAGCGCCAATTGAGCCAAGTTCCGACCGCCAAACCAAACAGCAACCAAATACCGTCAAATCCAGAGACGTAGGCGAGGCCAGGTAACCCCATAAGTAGCCAACCGCTCATATCGGTAGCCTGAGCGCTCAAAGCCGTTACCCAGCTGCTAAGCGACCGTCCGCCGAGAATAAAATCGCTAAGATTTCGAGTCTGATGCCAGGCCATGAGACCCAACCCCAGACAGACACCCATATAAAGGATCATGGTGGCAGCGATGATGGTGGTGTTATCGGTCATGGTAATTCCCCACTGAGCGCAGTCTAGCCGATGCTAAAAATCACGTTTGCAGTCCCCTACATTTTCAACAAGGATATTTATCAAAGATATCCTGCTGCCGCCCTTTGTCCAGTATTGCTGAACTTATAGTGACTTGGTCTTCGCACTATTTATAATTCCTGCGCTCGACCTCAGCGCATTCAGGAAGCCAAGCACATCCCCTACCCGTCACGAAGCCAACATTTGCAGCGTCATCTTCATTCCGCTTGTCTCTGCATTTAACTACAGGCTCTACCAGTTACTGATGCACGAGAGTCCTAACCGCCGTGGTAGGTCTCGACCATACGCAGCTTACTCAGAATATCTCGCTCGAATTCCAGGCTAGCTAAGTCGCCGAGCAAGTACTCACCGTCGATAAGGTCTTTTCATTCATAGCGATGTCTACTAATTTTCGATACTGAAAGGTTACCAGTAGAGGGCACTGGTATAAGAAATCATAGGCCCCATTCTTGTTCGTACACTACTCATTTTTCTTGGCTCCATTCTCTTACGGTACGAATAGATCTTTCAATCTTCATACTTAAGAATGAGTCATTTTTTGGCCTGATGTCAGATCTCCTCGCCATCATTAATCTACAGTCACTTTTCCTTACACTACAGCGCACGGTGAACATCGTTCTATTCCTGAAATACGTGGTTGGCATCATGCTGACGATCGCTGGTTTTAAGATGATGTGGCTAGACCTTCGGCAGAGCGTTTCCGATCAGGCGATTGCTCAGTATTATCAGCGGCACCCCCACGGTCTTGATTTTGCTATCGATTATTGAGAGCCGGTTGCATCCGCCCGGTGAGCAGAACTCGAGCTAGAGCGTCTCAATAAACGTATCGATGGCGACGCGACTTTCGGGCTCGTCCAAGGTCGGCGCATGGCCCCGATGTGGAATCTCACGACATTGCATCCCCGCATGATGCGCGGCCATGCGGGTGAGCGTCTCGACAGAGAGAAAATCCGATAACTCGCCTCGTAAGCAAAGAAGAGGCAAGCCTCTCAAAGAATGGAAGATTTTCCAGAAGTCGGGGACGGTGCTCGTTGGCGCTCCGCTCGGCTCTCGAATCGCACGTCCAACGTTCGGATCGACGTCGCGGATGATTCGTCCTGAGCGGTCTTTGCGGTATACCCGATGAGCGAAGGTCATCCAGTCCGCTTCCGAGAAATTAGGATATACGTGTAAGTTGCCTGCACGTGCATCGGCGGCAGCCTCCGTCCAAGTCGTAGCTGCCCTTGTCGTCCCTGCAGTGGTCGCAATACGCACCATGCCGGTCACCTCAAGTTCTGGGCCGATATCGTTGAGTACAAGCCCTGCTACGCGGTCTGGGGACAGCCTGGCGAGGAGCATACCGACGATACCGCCAAGTGATGTTCCGATCACGATAACTCGCTCCAGCTTAGCCATATTGAGTAGCGCCATGACATCGCGTGAGTAAATCTCGGGTCGATAGTTTCGCCAGTCGGAATCGTAAGCAGAACGACCACGACCACGAAAATCAGGCGCAATCACCGTCCTTCCGCCCGTTGATGACAAATGTGTAGCTAACGACTCGAAATCACGAGAGTTACGAGTCAATCCGGGAAGGCAAAGTACAGCCGTGCGCCGCAAGTCTCCGGGATATCGGCGGTAATACAGCAGAAGACCGTCCGACGACATTACCTCATGTTCGACAAACACTTCTATAAATCCAAATTATTTGGCGAATAGATGACATGGGTCGCGAAAAGTCTTGAACTCCAGCGCATTACCCGATCGATCGTACAGGAAGAAAGTCGCTTGCTCACCGACTTCTCCTGGAAAGCGAACGCAGGGCTCAATGACGAAATCGACTTTAGCTTTTTTAAGACGCTCTACAAGAGCATGCCACTGACGCCACTCAAGCACTACACCAAAGTGCGGAACTGGTACGTCTTTGCCATCAACTTTATTAGTGTTAGGCGACGGCCGGAATGCCTGACGGGATGAATCGACATGTGCGACGAGTTGATGACCGAAGAAATCGAAGTCTACCCAATCATGAGATGAGCGTCCCTCGGGGCAACCAAAGAGCGAGCCGTAAAACTCTCGCGCGGACGGCAAGTCGTGAACAGTTATGGCGAGATGAAAAGGTGTGAGCATAAGTCAGGACCTACCTCCGTTCCGGCTGCTGACCAAACGCGGGAAAAAAGTCTGAAAATATTGGGGCATGAGCCGCTTGAGACACCAGAAGATTCGGTACTTCGGTGGGTAAACGAAATGAGTTTGACCACGCGCTGCTGCTGACAGCAGTTGCTCGGCAACTTCCTCAGCGGACAGCCCTGAGTCTTCGATGAGACGAGCCGCAGCCGTAATGGCGCGTTTGGAGCCGCGAGCTGTTTCGACTAGGCGCGTACGGAAAAACCCCGGCATAGCGACGACCACCTGCACCCCGCTCTGTCCATACTCTTGCATCAACGATTCGCTAAGTGCGATAACTGCCGCCTTGGATGCGTTGTAAGCCGACATATTCGCGCCCGTACAAATGCCGGCAATACTCGCGATATTGATCACAAGACCGCCCGTTCCCTCCGCCATGTGTCGCACGATCGAACGACTTACATTGGCAACGCCATGCGTGTTGATACCAAAAATCCAGTCCCATTCCTCCGCCGTGCTGGCATGAAAAGGTCCCACAAGCGCGACGCCGGCACAATTAATAGAGACGTCGATACCGCCGAGGGATTCGATCGCCGACTCGACGAGTCGTGTGACCGCTTCAGAATCCCGTACATCGCATGCAGCTGCAGCAACCCTTACGCCATCCCGCATGAAATTGGATGCCACGAGATCGAGGCGTAAGGCGTCGACATCGGTCAGTACCAATTGCCATCCCTCGCGCGCTAGGATCTCTGCACAGGCGAGACCGAGGCCGCTGGCTGCTCCGGTAATGAAAACGCGTTTTTTCGAGAATCTTTGCGAAAGGTTATGGGCTGCTGAAGTCATGCGTGAAGAACACTACCACTTGGACTTCGACTTGCGAAAAACACTACGCAATCGGTCAGCCTGCTTGCGAATGGCACTCCGCTGTTCGGTGTCGAGACGTGCAAGGTTTCGAACCTGCAGACCCATTCGCGGATTGGCGCGCAGCGTCTTTTGGTGACGCTGCAGGAAGTCCCAATACAACGTCGTAAAAGGGCAGGCTTTCTCACCCGAAGAAATACCTGGATCAAAACGGCATCCCGAACAATAGTTGCTCATGCGCTCGATATATCGACCCGTGGCGATATAGGGCTTCGATGCCATGACACCGCCATCTGCGTATTGAGACATGCCGAGTGTATTGGGCAGCTCGACCCACTCGAGCGCATCGACATACACGGCCAGGTACCAGCGATGAACCTCTTTCGGATCGGCGCCGAGCATCAGGCAGAACAAACCCGTGACCATTAAGCGCTGAATATGGTGGGCATAGCCGTATCGCAGCGTTTGTCCAATACACTCCGATAGGCAATTCATCGGTGTGTTGCCAGTCCAAAAAAATTTGGTAGCGGCTCTTGAGCATCAAACGCATTGCGCTCAAGATATTGCGGCATGTACCTCCAGTAGACCCCCCTCACATACTCGCGCCAACCGAGAATCTGGCGAATGAATCCCTCGACTGAGGCTAGTGGCGCTTTTCCTCTACGATAAGCGAGCTCAACCTGGTCGATGACCTCTTTAGGATTCAGCAGCTTAAGGTTCAGGGCCGCTGAAATTCTTGAATGGAAGAGCCAAGGCTCGCCAGTCCACATCGCGTCCTGATGATCGCCGAAGGCAGCTAACCTTTTATCGATAAAATCTTTAAGACCGGCGAGTGCCTGTTCGCGGGTGGTAGGCCAATCGAAGTCGTCAATCTGCCCCGGGTTCTCCGGAAAAAATTGGCGAATATCGTCGATAGCCCCTCGTGTGATAGCGTCAGGCGGGAACGCGACCGGCGCAGGCATGTTGAGTCGCCCTGGGCCCTCTCTGCCGAAACTCTTGCGGTTCTCAGCGTCGTAGTTCCACTCACCACCCTCGGGCTCGCCGTCGGCATCGAGCAGTACGCCATACTTACGGCGCATCTCGCGGTAGAAGAATTCCATGCGGAGCTGCTTACGCCCACGCGCATGTTTCTCAAACTCTTCATGGGAACAAAGAAAATGTCGATCTGCGCGCTCCTCGAGAAGCACCGGCGGACAAGCCGCCCGGAGTGTCTCACGAGTATCCCACGTGCCGGGCTCTAGTAGAATGACGCGCTGCGGACTTAGGGCTACAATATCATGACGCAGTGCGCTTCCAAGTGTTTCGCACTTCGCTGAGAAATCGTGATAATGACCTCGTAAACCCTCTTTCTCGAGCCTGCGCCGGAAGTGGCGCATCGCCGAAACGAACATGACGATGCGTGGTAGGCTCACAGGAATCCGAACAAATTCTTCCCGCGCTTCACACATCCAAACCACATCGGTTTTTTTGTCGAATCCATCGAAGGCAGCCGAGGCACGATCGAGTTGGTCGGCTAACACCACCACGACATGACGGACGGCAGAATGGCGGGTGGCGGGTTTCTTTTTGCGTTTCATGACCTTAGTTATCATAGACCGACTGTGCCCCCTGCGGCTTGCTTTACATCCGTGGGGCTCGTCAAGGCGTTCATCCTGTCGAATCTCGATTTTGGATGTGCTCTCCGACTGCCCTTTTGGAATAGCGGCTGCATCACTCGGACCACTCAAGTTAACCTGGGATTCAGTCGGTTCATTCTTGGGATGAGAGTCATGCTCGGCATCACGTTCACCGGTAATGTGCAGTCCGTCGCCAGACTTCGCAAATTTGGTCATTCCCCCCTTAAAAGGAGGATCTTTAGAGGATCGACTAGCGCTGCTGACGATCTTTAGCTTTTTTGTAGAACCCGCACCGTGAACGACGACATATACTTTGTGATCGAAAAAACTTTGGAAAAACTCCTATTCGCTTGTCGATGGCTACTAGCTCCGCTTTATCTCGGCTTGGCACTCGCGTTGACTGCACTCGGCGTCAAGTTCTTTCAGGAGGCGCTAAATGTGCTCAGTTCCGTCGGCTCGATGGCTGAAGCGGATCTCATTATAGTGACCCTAACTCTCATCGATCTCGTGCTCGTTGGTAGCTTGATCGTCATGGTGATGTTCTCGGGCTATGAAAACTTTATCTCACGAATCGATGTCGGCGGCGATGCTGAAAAACAGGTTGGCTCGGCAAGCTCGACGCCGGTACACTGAAGCTCAAAGTGGCTGTGTCTATCGTTGCCGTCTCCTCCATCCACCTGCTCAAGGTGTTCATGGATGTTCGTACTATCGCCAACGACAAGATCCTTTGGTACGTCGTGTTGCACCTGACTTTCGTCGTTTCTGCCCTATTGCTCAGCCTAATGGACCGAATATCTTTCGCAGATAAGCGCAAATAAAAAGTCCACCAGATTTCCCGGTGAGCTCTCGTTAACCTACAAAGCCCAGTTATTTTTCCGGGTCGCCTCCCGGTTTACTTCTTCGTACTGCGCTTGCCGACGAGCTTCTTTGCGTTCGCTGGGCTCTTCGGGCGGGTTTTACCAAAGGACCCCTTATAGATCTTACCGCGACGACTCCTGCTGTCTCCCTTACCCATGTCGATAACCTCGATGTCTGTGGCGTGACGTTCGCCTTCGGTCGCAGAGTGTAAGGTACTCAGCGGTAACGCGCCAATAACTTGCCGAGTTGTTTCGAGCCAGGATTCAGGCGCTCGAAGGGAACCTTGTTGAGCGGGGTCTCAGGTGTGCGATTAAGTACGTGGAACTCCGAGTCCTGCGTAGGCCGACAGTGCAGCAAACCCGTGAGGTATTCGCCTTTAGCAATGTGCTGCTGAACATAATCTTGAGCAGCGAGCTCGTCAGTCGGATCATAGTCGTCAGCAAGCTTCCGAAGTACGACTCGACTGCCATCGTGAAGCATAACGGGCAAGACTTCACCTGCTGCATAGTCAGTCTTGATCTCCTTCTTAAAGGGAATGAAATCCGCCTCGACGACAGGCTCGTAATGCTCGCGCGTATAAGCATAGCTCTTCGTCGAACCCTCGTGATCATTGAATGTCACGCAAGGAGATAAAACGTCGATCAGCGCAAAACCGGGATACTTGAGGCCTGCTTCGATAAGCGGCACAAGCTGAGCTTTATCACCCGAGAAACTACGAGCCACGAAGCCTGCACCTAGATTCATTGCCAGCAGAACCGGATCGATCGGAGCTTGCTGGTTAACCTCTCCTTTCTTGGCCTTTGTACCGACATCGGCAGAGGCCGAAAACTGTCCCTTGGTGAGTCCGTATACCCCATTATTCTCTATGACATAGAGCATATTCACATTCCGACGAATCGCGTGGCAGAACTGCCCAAGTCCGATGGACAGCGAGTCTCCGTCTCCTGAGATGCCGATGTAATACAGCTCGCGGTTTGCCGCGTTGGCACCCATAGCAATCGATGGCATACGGCCATGCACAGAATTGAAGCCATGTCCGCCACTGACGAAGTAGGCGGTGGTCTTTGAGGAACAGCCGATACCCGAAAGTTTGACGAGGTTTTCTGGCCGCATTGAAATGCCCCAGCAGGCTTCTGTGATCGCTGCCGTGATCGAATCGTGGCCGCATCCTGCACACAGCGTTGACAATGATCCCTCGTAGTCACGACGAGTAAGTCCAAGATCGTTCTTCGGAAGAGAGGGGTGAGCAATTTTAGGTTTCGGAATGAAGGTCATGACACCACTCCGGCGACGGTACGACGACCTTCTAGGAGGTCACCTAATACCCCATCGACGATAAACTTCGAGGAAACGGGTAGCCCACTGTAATGCAGCAGAGAACGAAGCTTGGCCTTATCGACTCTCGTCTCAAGCGTTAACAAAGATTTTAGCTGTGCATCTCGATTCTGCTCAACGACATAAATAATTTCATGATCTGCAAGGAATCTCTCGACCTCCTCGTCGAAAGGAAATGCCCGCATCCGCATGTAGTCAAGATGTACTCCGCGTGATTCAATGACATCAAGCGCCTCACGAATGGCACCGTCGCAGCTTCCGACGGAAACGATCGCTGCTTTTGCCTTTCCGTCACCTGTGATCACTGGCTTTGGCACATGGCGCTTGGCCGTCGCAAACTTACGGACGAGTCGATCGAGCACGAGCTGATAATCGGCGGAATCCTCCGTGTAAGTCCCAAATTGGGTATGCCCAGAACCTCTGGTAAAATACGCACCTTTCGAGTGAACTCCAGGGAAAGTCCGGTAGGTGATGCCATCTTCGTCTTTGTCAAGATAGCGGTGAAACTTCTCAATTTTTTCGAGTTCATCTTTGCCAAGCACTTTGCCGCGATCGGGCCGATAGTTATCGTCCCACTGCAGATCGCGGCACATCCAATCGTTCATGCCGATGTCGAGGTCGAGCAGCACGATAATAGGTGTCTGTAAACGTTCGGCCAGATCGAAGGCCTGAACTGCCATGTAGAAGCTCTCCTCCGGATTTGCCGGATAGAGACAAACATGCTTCGTATCGCCATGAGAGGCATAGGCAGCCGAGATCAGATCGCATTGCTGCGTTCTCGTAGGCATACCTGTAGAAGGTCCAACACGCTGTACATCGAATAGTACGGCTGGCACTTCGGCGTAATAAGCCAGACCTAAAAACTCGCTCATCAGTGATACACCTGGACCCGACGTGGCTGTGAATGACCGAGCGCCATTCCAGTTGGCTCCGAGTACCATGCCGATCGCAGCAAGCTCGTCTTCGGCTTGGATGAATACAAAGTTTGCCTTGCCGGTCTCCGGATCGATACGCGTTTTATCGGCGAAGCTCTTAAAGGCATCCATCAGAGAAGTCGATGGCGTGATCGGATACCAGGCTGCGACAGTGGCGCCGGCATAGAGGCAACCCAGAGCCGCTGCTGTATTACCGTCGATCATGATATGACCTACCGTCTTATCCATCCACTCAATACACAGCGGCAAGGGACATGCGACGTTATGTTTAGCGTAGTCGTAGCCTAGCTGGATCGCCCGCATATTCGAGTCGACCAAAGCAGGCTTCTTTGCATAGGTTTCGGCGAGCAACTCACGAATGCACAAGACGTCAAGTTTGAGCAAAGCTGCTAGAACGCCGGCATAGCAGATATTCTTCATTAAGATGCGCGTGCGTACACCCTTAAAGTTTTCGTTACATAGCCGGGCAAGCGGAACGCCAATGACTGTGATGTCATCCCGCTTGAGTAAGGCAGGCCGCGGCCAAGTCGAGTCGTAAATGAGGTAGCCGCCCGGCGCCACCTCGCGCACATCGCGCGCATAGGTCTCGGCATTCATCGCGACCATGATGTCGACTTTGCCGGAGCGGGCAACATAGCCATCCTTCGACACCCGGATTTCATACCAGGTAGGTAGCCCCTGAATATTGGATGGGAAATAGTTCTTCCCCATGACCGGAATACCACTGCGGAAAATGGATTTCATCAGCAGCGTATTTGCGCTTGCCGATCCTGTCCCGTTTACAGTCGCGATCTTAATAACAAAATCGTTGATGCGAGAGGCACTAGGGGCGAGTGACATCGGATGCGCTACTTAGGTGGACTGATCGACGGCGTGCGGCCACTTCACCCAAGATTTCTGCATATCCCACGCAGCTGTAGGACAGCGCTCGGCGCAGAGCCCGCAGTGCACGCAGACGTCCTCGTCCTTGACCATGACCCGGCCGGTGAACTTAAGCGGCGTGCTAACGTAAAGCGACTGTGTGGCGTTTTCAGCAGGCGCCTTAAGGCGAGTGCGTAGCTCCGCCTCAGTGCCTTCTGGCGTCATGGTGAGGCAATCAACCGGACAGATATCGATGCAAGCGTCGCATTCGATGCAGAGCTTCGCATCAAAAATTGTTTGTATGTCGCAGTTGAGGCAGCGCTGCACTTCCTGTGCGGCCTGTTCTGCCGTGAACCCCAGCTCAACCTCGATATCGATTTTCTTGAAGCGCTCTTTGAGCGATACATGAGGAACAAGTCTTCGCTCCAGAGCGCTGTAGTCGTTCTCATAGGACCACTCATGCATACCCATCTTACGGCTCTGCAGGTTCATTCCAGGCGGCACTCTTTCGCTAACAGCCTTTCCCTGACAGTGCTGATGAATTGAGATCGCAGCCTGGTGCCCATGCTCGACAGACCAAATGATGTTTTTTGGACCGAAAGCCGCATCGCCGCCGAAGAACACTCCGGGTCGCGTACTCTCGAATGTTGTGGCGTCGACCTTGGGAACATCCCATTTGTCGAATTCGATACCCACGTCTCGCTCGATCCACGGAAAAGCGTTTTCCTGACCAATAGCGAGGATTACGTCATCCGCGGGATAAAACTCTTCAGCGGTGACATGCTCTTCGGTAATGCAGCCATGCAGATCGACGGTGTATTCCATGATGTCGAACATCATACCCTTGAGACGCCCACCCTCGATGACGAAGCGCTTGGGCGAGCGATTGATCACGATCTCGACACTCTCCGCTTCGGCATCCTCAAGCTCCCACTCGGAGGCCTTAAAGAACTGCCGTGGTTTACGAGCCATGACTTTGACGCTCGTCGCGCCGAGTCGTAGCGAACTTCTGCAGCAATCCATCGCAGTATTACCGACACCGATGATCAGTACGTTTTTACCTACCTTATCGATATGCCCGAAGGCGATCGACTCAAGCCAGCTGATGCCGATGTGGATATTGTCTGCACCCTCTCGTCGTCCCGGCGCGGACAGCTCCTTTCCTTTCGGAGCACCCGAGCCGACGAAAATTGCATCGAATCCTTCATCGAGCAGTTTTCTCATTGAGTCGATACGATGCCCAAGTCTGAGGTCAACACCCATTTCGACGATGGCTGCAATCTCTTCGTCAATTACCGCACCAGGGAGTCGGAACGATGGAATGTTGGTACGCATCAGTCCGCCGGCGATGGCGAACTGCTCGAAGACGGTCACTTCGTAGCCGAGTGGCATTAGGTCGTTAGCGACAGTGAGCGAAGCGCAGCCGGCACCGATACAGGCGATACGCTTACCATTTTTTTGTTCGGGAATCTTTGGCAGATGGTCGCGGAACTCGTCTTTGTGGTCAGCGGCAACGCGTTTCAAGCGACAAATGGCGACGGGCTTTTCTTCGATGCGCCCGCGCCGACAGGCAGGCTCGCAGGGCCGATCGCAAACGCGCCCGAGAATGCCCGGGAAAACATTCGACCGGCGATTCACCAGGTAGGCATCTGTGAAGCGCCCTTGGGCGACGAGCCGGATGTACTCGGGCACGTCTGTATGAGCAGGGCATGCCCATTGGCAGTCTACGACCTTATGGAAATAGTCGGGATGCGCGGTATCCGTCGACGCCATTTGATCCCTTGGTCTGACGAGTTTGCTCTAGAACAAGTATCCGACCACGCCGCGTAAATGTCACCCTGAACAAAAGTTGAACGGGGGATACGATGCACCGGTCACCACCCCTTGGAATATGAAGAGGGATCAAGGCCTATGACCGAAATGGACGCCCCCAGCGAGATCCGGCTGCGCCGGCAGTCTCGCGTGCTCGAAGTGGCTTTCGGTGAGAAGGAGCGTTACCAGCTCCCCTTTGAGTACCTACGGGTATATTCGCCCTCAGCTGAGGTAAAGGGTCACGGGCCTGGCCAGAGGACCCTGGTGCTTGGGAAACAGGCGGTGGGCATTCGAGATGTCGAACCCGTCGGACAATACGCCGTTCGGCTGTTATTTGATGATGGCCACGACAGTGGTCTCTACAGCTGGGAATACCTGCGGGAACTCGGTCGCGCACAAAGTTCGCTATGGCAGCGCTATCTCGATCGCGTGCGGGCCGAGACACCCGGCGCCCAATACTAAAAAGGGACCGGGCTTATGCCCGGCCGTGCAACCCCTTCTCTTGCTTTTTTTTGCCCTCGTCCGGCCAATCCACTTCGGGATCGGTACTCGTTTTATTCAGTTTTACGCTCATCCCGGTGGAAAATCCATAGCCCCGCTCCACAAGGCTGCTGAGGCTACAATGTTCGGCCGCTCTGGAGCTCCATTCATGCCCGTCGAAAACGAATCCAAAACCACCCATTTCGGGTTCGAGGAAGTCGCCTGGAGCGACAAGGCGAGGCGTGTGCGAGGCGTTTTCGACTCTGTTGCACCCCGTTACGACCTAATGAATGACTTGATGTCGGGTGGGCTACATCGACTCTGGAAAGATTTCACGCTCTCGCAAACCCATTTGCGTCCCGGTCAGCGTGCGCTTGATATAGCAGGCGGGACGGGAGATCTCGCGCGCGGCATACAACATCAGGTAGGTGATCGAGGTCTCGTCATTCTTTCGGATATCAATGGTGCGATGCTCGCCCACGGGCGTGACCGCACCATCGACTCCGGCGTCGTTCGTGGCATCGAATATGTTCAGGCCAACGCCGAGTGCTTGCCGTTTCCCGATAACACTTTCGATTGCGTCACCATCGGTTTCGGACTGCGGAACGTCACCGATAAACCCGCTGCCTTACGGTCCATGCAGCGAGTTTTGAAGCCGGGCGGCCAACTGCTGATCCTCGAATTCTCGAAGCCGACGATTCTCGCACTGCGTCCGATCTATGACGCCTATTCGTTCAACGTATTACCCTTTCTCGGTAAACTGGTTACGAACGACTCGAATAGCTACCGTTACCTCGCCGAATCGATTCGTAAGCATCCCGATCAAAAAACCTTGCTCGAGATGCTACGTAATGCCGGGTTCGTTGAATGCCGTTACCATAATCTGTCAGGTGGCATCGTAGCCGTACATCGTGGCTATAAGCACTGACACTCGAAATCGGCGTGCTCACAGAACTAATCGAAAACTTACTCAATCGAAATCTCGGTCAATCACCGCGTGCTCGTAGCTTGTGTTCTGAGCTCAAAGGTCGACGCCTAAAGGTGGTGATACGCGATCTCGATGTCATCATCATCGAATCATTGGGTGCTTCCCTGAGTATTACGCGCACTGGCGAAGGCGAATGCCATACCGAAATCGAAGGTTCGACGGTTAATCTACTCGCTATGGCAGGACCATCTCCAGAGCGACTACTGAAATCTGGCGCCGTGCAGGTTCGGGGTGAAGTCCAGCTTCTACAATCCTATCGTGATCTCGCCATATTACTGAATCCAGATTTAGAGGAAGAATTGTCTCGCTTCATCGGCGACCTAGCCGCGCGTCAATTAGCCGGCCTTGCGAGAGGAATACTGTCTTTTGGTCGCCGCGGCGCCGATATTGCCGTGCGAAACGTCGCAGAATATTTCGCGCATGAGAGTGGCGATCTCGTACCACGTGCAGAGGCTGAGGCCTTTCTAGAACAAGTGGATCGCTTGCGTGAAGATGTCGACCGTGCAGCAGCTCGCTTTGATGTCATACTCGTGCGTATCGCTCCGCAGAGAGTGGAATGATGAAGCTGCGGGTGCTAGCAAGACTGATACAAATTCAGCGCGTGCTCGTCCGTCACGGACTTGATGAGTTCGTGACAGATACGCATCTTTACCGCCCCCTTAGATTTTTTTTTCTCGCTTCGCCTTGGATCTGGTTCGAACGTCGTAAGGTCGCGACGCGTGGCGAGCGATTGCGGCTCGCTCTCGAAGATCTGGGTCCGATTTTCATCAAGTTGGGGCAGGCGTTATCAACACGCCGTGATCTTCTGCCACCTGACATCGCCGAGGAGCTCGCCAAGCTGCAAGACCGTGTGCCCCCCTTCGATGGCGAGGTGGCAAAACAGATCATTGAGAAGGCTTACAGCAAGCCACTGACTGAAGTTTTTGAATCGTTCGATAAAAAACCTCTCGCAGCCGCCTCGATTGCCCAGGTACACATCGCAAAACTACGCTCTGCAGGCGAAGTCATCGTCAAAGTGTTACGTCCTCGCGTGCGAGAACTCATTTCAGATGATCTAGAAGTTATGCGGGCGCTCGCCGGACTCGCCAAGCGTAATTCCTCCGAAGCTCGGCGACTGCGGGTCGATGAGATCGTGGACGAATACGAAAAGACCGTCATAGATGAACTCGATCTGATGCGCGAAGCAGCTAATGCCGCACAGTTGCGTAGAAATTTTGAGGGATCGTCTGTTTTATATGTGCCGGCTGTGTACTGGAATTATTGCCGCGTCAACGTGATGGTGATGGAGCGTATTCGCGGTGTCATGATCAGCGATATGACGACACTACGCGCTCTCGGGACAAACATTCCGTTATTAGCCGAGAACGGCGTGAGGATCTTCTTCACCCAGGTGTTCCACCACAATTTCTTCCACGCCGACATGCATCCCGGGAATATCTTTGTTCTGGTGGATGATCCGAATCGACCGCGCTATGCCGCCGTCGATTTCGGAATCGTCGGTACGCTCAATCTCCGGGATATGCATTACCTCGCTGAGAATTTTCTGGCAGTCTTTGATCGTAACTATAGGCGTGTCGCCGAGCTGCATGTTGAGTCCGGCTGGGTCCCGCCCGCAACGCGCATAGACGAAATGGAATCGGCCATTCGAACGGTACTGGAGCCGATTTTCAATCGACCTCTAAAGGACATTTCTTTCGGGATGATTCTCCTTCGTTTATTCGATATTTCTCGCCGCTTTGATATGCGAATTCAGCCGCAGTTGATTCTGCTACAGAAAACGCTCCTTACCATCGAGGGGCTAGGTCGCGATCTCTATCCGGAACTCGATATCTGGCAAACCGCGGCACCTATTCTGCGCGACCGGATGCGGGACCGGCTAAGCGTCCGTGCCCAGCTAAAACACTTCCGCGATCATCTTCCAGCGCTCGTCGAGGTAGCGCACGCTTTGCCACCCCTACTAAAGGTAATGATTCAGAGAGCACAAGATGGCAAATTGCATATCGGTGTGCAGCCTGAGGATATAGAGCGTCTCCGTCAAGAAATCCGCGCGGGTGAGCGTCGCCGTAATATCACTTTGGTAATGAGCGTGCTTGCGCTTGGCGGAATTCTCTTACTTAAGCCGAATCCTATAATCTCAGGTCTTGCGCCACTGTTAATCGTCACGGCAATCATCGGTTACATCATCGGTCGACGCTAATCCAAGTCGCACGCTCGGCCCGCGCGAAGCTGTCTTAACCAGACCGCAGGATCCTCACCGCGTTCGAGCACCTCGACGAGAGCAGAACCGACGATGATACCTGCGACGTGACCTTTCAGCTTTTCAACCTGCTCTCGTGAACGAATACCGAATCCGGCGCAAACCGGAACCGGGGCAGCCGCAGTAACGCGGTCTAGATAGGCGAGGACCGTATCGGGGACCGCTACAGATTTACCGGTGGTGCCCGTCATGGTGGCGGCATACACGAATCCATCGCTCACTCTGCAGATTTGGGTAAGCCGTCCATCGGTGGTGATAGGCGTGACCATCTGTACAAGGGAAACTCCTTTGGCAGTAAGTGCTGTGCGCAGCTCCGTCCCTTCATCAAAAGGCAGATCCGGGACAATGAACCCGCTCACACCCGAACTGAGCGCATCCTGTGCTAACTTTTGGTAGCCGTATTGAAGCAAGGGATTGAGATAGCTCATCAGCACAAGAGGCGCCGCAGGGCGCTCCATCGTCTTCAGCTCCTCGAGAATCCAGCGCAGACTGACACCCTGCATGAGCGCGGCCTGACTTGAGCGCTGGATCGTCATACCATCGGCCATAGGGTCTGTAAACGGTACCCCGATTTCCACGACGTCAGCCGCCGAGGCCACCGCCGCTAAGTGTTCTCGAAATTTTTGAGCACTTGGAAATCCAGCCGTCATGTATGCGATGAGCGCGAGCTCGCCTCGAGTACCAACGCCCCGTATGACTTCGGCAAGCTTGGTTGCAGGTGTCATGCTTGCGTCTCTGCGAGAACCGTACGCTGCAGCGTCGGCATATCTTTATCGCCACGACCCGACATGCAGATCACCAGACGTTTACTGGGATGGCATGCTGCCCAGCGCTTAGCGCCATGCAACGCATGTGCAGTTTCAAGTGCGGGCAAAATGCCTTCGAGTCGCGAGCATTCCTGTAGCGCATCGAGCGCCTCAGCATCGGTAGCGGACTCGTATTTGACTCGGCCCGCCGCAAGTAAAAGCGCGTGCTCTGGACCAACACCTGGATAATCGAGCCCGGCGGAGATGGAAGCAGTCTCGTGAATCTGACCGTTCTCATCCTGTAGGAGTAGCGAGTAGCAACCTTGAAGTACGCCCGGCCAACCATAGGAGAGGCTTGCCGCATTTTCGCCGAGGTTGACGCCTCGCCCTCCCGCTTCAACACCAATGATTTCGACCTTCCCATCGGGCACGAAGGCATGAAACATTCCAATGGAGTTCGACCCGCCGCCAACGCAGGCAAAAATTGCATCCGGCAGGGCGCCGTGATGCTCGAGACATTGCGCCCTCGCCTCGCGACCGATAACCGCCTGTAGTTCTCGTACGAGATAGGGGTAAGGATGTGGTCCGACTGCCGATCCGAGAAGATAAAATGTAGTCGTCGGATCGGATACCCAATCACGCAACGCCTCGTCAATAGCAGCGCGTAGCGTTCGATCGCCACTCGTCACGGGAATCACTTCTGCGCCGAGTAAGCGCATGCGCCCAACATTTGGAGCCTGACGCTCCATATCGATGGCGCCCATGTACACAACGCAGGGCAAACCGAGCCGAGCGCAGGCTGCAGCACTGGCAACGCCATGCTGGCCCGCGCCAGTTTCAGCAACGACACGCTTCGCTCCAAGACGCTTTGCAAGCAACGCTTGGCCCACGGCGTTGTTGATTTTATGCGCCCCCGTATGCGCGAGATCTTCGCGCTTGAACCAGACGTCCGCACCCCAGGTCTCCGATAGCCGCGGAGCATGCGACATCGCAGTCGGTCGACCTACCCAATGACGCAGCTGATCGGTGTACTCATGCTGAAAGTCCTCTCGCCATAGATGCTCGCGCATTCCGGCTTCAAGACGCTCGAGCGCGGGGATCAGCGTCTCCGGAACATAGCGCCCGCCGTAGGGACCGAACCGCCCGCGCGCATCTGGAAAGCGGCCCGCAAGCTCAGCATCAAGCAGCGCCCGTTGCTCGGCGGAGGTGAATCGGACATGAGCATTCATTCAGACAGCTCCCCGAAAGCAGTATTTGCCACTTTTACAAAGTCATACATTTTTTTTGGTGATTTAATTCCTGGCGACGACTCAACACCAGTCGATACATCGACTCCCCAAGGCCGAACCCGACGAATGGCGTCAGATACGTTCTGCGCATCGAGTCCTCCCGCCAAAAGAAGACGAGAACGAAGCGCGAGAGTCTGTGCTAAGGTCCAATTCGCCGTTTGACCGACGCCACTTTGCGCACCCTCGAAGAGAATACACGGCGGCAGTTTTTCGAGCATCGCCGTGTTCTCGCGGTAGACCGGAAGCACCCGATCCAGCGCGCGCGATGGTAACGATGCGAGATCCTCACGGTCAGTTTGCAGTAAATCGGGGGCGAAGACATCGAGGATTTCCTCGACTTGTGAAGAGTCCGGATGTCGGGTCACCGCGATACACCAGGCTCTCCCTCGCGCAGGCTCCGCAAGGCGTGCGGCAGTACGGGCCGAAACCTGACGAACTGATGGTGTAATGACGAACCCCAAGGCATCTGCCCCTGCCTCCAATGCCGCAGCCACGGCCTCTGCACTGCTGAGTCCGCAGATCTTTACGAACATGACAGTCTCTTCGCCATACGACCCGCTGTGAGCATCTGTGCCGCGAGATCTAGGGGATGATCACCACTCATCAGTGCGCTACCGACAAGCGCAAGATCGTATCCGGCGGCGGCGAGTCGACCTACATCATCAGCCGTTGTGAGCCCACTCTCAGCGACCCGCGGCAGCCAACTTGGAAGTTTGGGAGCCAGCGCCTCGAGACGACCGGGGACTACTTCTAAAGAAACCAGGTCGCGGCAATTAATGCCCAGTAGAACGACGCTGTCTAAGGATGTCACGCTCCTCGAGCCAATTCGCAACTCGATTAGTCGTAATGCAGCGTCAATATCGTGCTCGTCGAAAGCTTCGAGTAATACGAATAATTCCTGCTCAATCGCCGTATCGAATAGCTTTCCTAGAGCGTCCGGCCGCAGCATGCGCAAAATGAGCAGGACGCCACCCGCACCTGCGACGCGAGCCTCCAAAACTTGATAGGGATCTACGAGAAAATCCTTACGCATTACGGGTATGGCATGGTCGCGCAGCACGAGGGCGGCACGCTCAAGATGCTCCAGTGTGCCGTCGAAGCAGAAAGGCTCAGTCAAAACCGAGACGGCGGCTGCACCCGCTTGCGCAAAAGTTGTCACTCTCTGCTCGAGATCGTCCTGATCTGCGGCGCATAGCTGACCGAACGCAGGCGAGCGTAACTTCGACTCGGTGATGAGATCGAAACCCTCCGAGGACAGATGCAGTCGCGGCACTGGACCGAGATCACGAATCTTCGCTAGGAGTTCTGCTGCCGAACATCGTGCGCGAGCAATGCCGGCACGTTCCTCGCTACGCAATGCCATCGATGTTAGAAAGTCGATATCGCTCATCAACTGAAATCCTTTAGTTGATCGAGTATTTTTGAGGCACGTCCGTCATCGATAGCAGCACTCGCAAGCGCTATGCCGTCACGGGGAGAGTCGACCATTCCGATACATTCGAGCGCAATCGCCGCTCCGAGCACCAAGGCGTCACGATGAGCACCACGGTCTTCTGCCCGTAATACACGGGTCAACGCAGCGGCGTTATACGTGGCATCGCCGCCCGTAAGGTCTGAGACCTCACAGCGCTTTAAACCATAGTCCCCCGGTGTTCGCATTGAGCGCTGGACCGTCCCGGATTTCACCTCAAATACCATGAACGGTCCGAGAGGCGTAGGCTCATCCCAACCCTCAGCCCCATGCACGACCCAGGCCCGTACCAATCCCGGCATGCCGGATAACGCTTTCGCCATTAGTAAGGCAGTGGACTCGTTGAAGGCGCCTACGATGGCAAACGCAGGTGCTGCCGGATTGGTCAAGGGGCCGAGCACATTGAATACCGTACGAACGCCTAAGGCTTGCCTCACCGGTGCGATCGACTTCATCGCTGGGTGATAGTACGGTGCAAATAAAAAAGTGAAGCCCGTTCGCGAAAGACATGCACCCGCGCTCGCTTCATCGAGCGGCAGAGGGAGGCCAAGCCTCTCAAGCACATCGGCGCTACCCGACTTGCTGGAGATCGAACGATTGCCGTGCTTGATCACCGGTACGCCACAGGCCGCTGTTAACAACGCTGTTCCGGTTGAAATATTCAAGCTACCCGAGGCGTCGCCGCCTGTACCAACGATATCGATACTCTGCGAGCACACGTTTTCTACGATGTCGGGTCGGCGCGCAAGCTCGCGCATTGCCCGAGCGAAACCGCGTAGCTCGTCACCCGTCACACCTTTGGTACGCAACGCAGCAAGCAGCGCTCCACAGAGAGCGGGCGGAGTGGAGGGCTCAGCGAGTGTAACGAGGATTGAGCCAGCTTCGTGCTCAGATAAGTCTTGTCGATTGAGTAAACGCTCAAGCAACAGGCGCAAACTTTCAGTATCGCTCATCGTCGGCCACCCCGCTGCGCGAGAAAGTTACTCATCAAATGAGGGCCCTCCGGCGTAAGCACGCTTTCCGGATGGAACTGCATGCCTTCGACCATTAACTCGCGGTGACGAATACCCATGATCTCACCCTGATCGGTGCGTGCTGTGACAAGGAGCGCGGGCGGTAGCGATGAGGGCTCGGCTATTAAGGAGTGATAACGTCCGACTTGCAGCGGCGAGCACATGCCTTTGAAAAGCCCCTCTCCATCATGAGTGATGAGAGAAGTCTTACCATGCATCAATCGGCTAGCACGTACTACTTTGCCGCCGAACACCTCTGTGATCGACTGATGGCCAAGACATACACCAAACACCGGTACGCGACCTGAGAATGCACGGATGATATCCATGGAGATACCTGCATCTTGGGGAGCCCCCGGACCCGGCGATATACAGACATGGGTCGGTGCGAGCGCCAAGGCTTGCTCGATGGTAATTTCGTCGTTGCGATGAACGTCGACTTCAGCACCCTCGCCAAGAAACCCCTGTACCAAGTTGTACGTAAAGGAGTCGTAGTTGTCGATCAACAACAAGCGGGTTGTCACGACACTTCTCCCGCCATTTGCAGGGCGCGTGCTGCGGATCCGCCTTTGGCAAGCACCTCATTGTATTCACTCTGAGGGTGGCTGTCGGCAACGATGCCGGCACCGGCCTGATACGAATACTCATCGCCAAGAAAAACAAGCGTCCGAATGGTGATGGCTTGGTCCATATCGCCTTGCGCACCAAAGTATCCGACTGTCCCGCCATATAGTCCGCGGCGAATTGGCTCGAGCTCATCGATGATTTCCATAGCGCGAACCTTAGGCGCACCCACCAAAGTGCCCGCTGGGAATGCTGCTGTAAAAAGATCGAAGGCGTCCCGCCCCGGGGCCAGCTTCCCGTGTACGCTGCTCACGATGTGCATGACGTGGCTGTACCGCTCGATGAAACGATAGGGATTGACGTTAACAGACCCTACGAGGGCGACTCGACCCAGATCATTACGAGCAAGATCGACGAGCATTACGTGTTCGGCGTTTTCTTTCGCGTCTGCGAGTAGTTCCTGCTCCCGTCGACGATCTTCGCCTTCGTCGGCAGCGCGAGGTCGCGTTCCGGCAATGGGCCTCAGCTGCGCATGCCCCCCGGACAGTTTGACGAGCGCCTCTGGCGACGACCCCACGACTTTGATATCACCCAATGCGAGGTAGTACATATAGGGCGAAGGATTGATGAGTCGGAGTGCGCGATAGGCATCGAACGGATCGACCGAGTGCCGCCCAGAGAATTTCACGGAGAGCACGAGCTGATAAACATCCCCCGCGGCGATATGTTCTTTACTACGCGCTACACCGTCAAGAAAGTTACCTTTGGACATCGAGGCTTCAGCCAAAGAAAACCCTCCGGATGGTCGCGGTGCGGGGATAGCACCTCGCAGCGCAGCGATGACTTCGCGCCGGAGGGACTGGCGCTCGCTCTCACTACCGGCATGCAGCAAGGCGATTCCTCGGGTCAGGTGATCGAACATCAGCAATGAGCACGGCGCAACGTAGTGCATATAGGGAACGGATGATATCGAGGCGGGACGTACCTTTAGCCGCTCGAACCACCGCACAACGTCGTAAGAAGAATACCCAACAAGTCCGCCAGCAAGGGGAAATCTCGGTCCGGCACCCGGTGCTGTCGGTCGTGGAACCGAGGCCAGTGCAGCACGCAGCGCGGAAAGAAGCTGTGCCTGATCGGCGGGTAAGGGCTTGTGCTCGGTACCCCACCATTGCCCCCGATCATCAAGACGAAATTGGAACGAGGTGTCGCCGAAGCCGATGAAAGAGTACCTACCCAATCGCTCCCCTCCTTTTACGCTCTCGAGCAGGAACGTCGGCTTAAACGCCTTCAGCTTCAGGAATGCGGACACCGGTGTGTCGAGGTCACCGGATATATCGAATGGTGGCTTCATAAAGGAAAAACCCATCCCGGAGGGTATCCGGAGATGGGTTTGCTGGCTTGAACCTCTTGCTGGTGTGATCGAACAGCGGCGCCGGCGCCCTCCCCTTAAGAGAGGCACCACCAAACTTTGAGGCGCACACCGTTCATAACGGCGGAAAGTATCCCGGCGGACCGTCGTTGCGTCAACGGGCGATCAAAATCAACCCATTCACCGCAAGACCGATGATCAGCAATCCGATGGCGATCATCACCGCCCGGGGCGGAACGTGCTTGGCCACCCAAGCGCCGATAGGTGCGGCGATGCCCCCGCCACCGAGCAGAGCAATCACGAGGTCAAATCGATCCCAGTCGAATGTGAATAGAAAAGTGATTGAAATCGTCAGCGTGACAAAGAACTCTGCAGCATTGGCGGTACCAATGGCATAACGCGGCGGCACACCGCGGGCAATTAGAGTGGGCGTGGTCACCGTACCCCACCCTCCGCCGCCCATGGCGTCGAGGAAGCCTGCGACGCCACCGAGCGCATGACTCGGCGCGCGCGCCAAACTCGGCTCGCTGCGTGTCCACGCACGTCGCAAAAGCAGTACGCCAGTCAGCAAGAGATAAGTCCATACGAACGGCTTGAGCAGATTGCCATCGAGATCGCCGAGTAACCAGGCTCCTACCGCTCCGCCCACCATACCAGGTAAGACGAGTTTGAAAAAAATCTTTCGATCAAGATTTTTGAACCAGGCGTGCGATATCCCGGATGCCCCAGTCGTGAACACTTCAGCGGCGTGAACCGTAGCACTTACAAATGCAGGCGGATGCCCCATGGTGGTGAGAAATGCGCTTGCCGAGACGCCATAAGCCATTCCTAATGTGCCATCGATGAGTTGCGCTGCAAAACCAACGAAAACAAGTGGCCAAAATTCGGGGGACAGACTATCCATACGGCTATCGTACATAATGCCGGTATGAAATTTTCCTTCTCTTTTCGACTCGTGATCACTATAGCCACACTCATGACGCTAAACGCCTGCTCTCATGATTCCACCCCCAAAGTCGAAGGCATGTGCGTCGGCCCTTGGCGTGCCGTATTACAGGTACCGGGTGGCGATCTGCCTTTCGGTATGTTGGTCGCCGTTAAAGAGGGTAAACCCATCTTGACGCTGGTCAACGGGCCCAGCCGAGTCGAAGTAACCGAAATCACCCTCGCCGACGGTGAAGTCACAATACTCATGCCGGGTTTCGAAAATCGAATCGTGGCGAAAGTCGGGGACGGGGTGCTGCAGGGTGCGCTCACAATGGTCAAGGCGGGCGGAGCGCTTCAGCTCATTCCTTTCACTGCCACACATGGTCAAACCTGGCGCTTTTCGGATCCTGTCGTAACGCCGCCATCGAGCGCTAGCGCATCACTCAGTGGTCGCTGGGCACTGACATTCGGTGAGGGCGAGAAGGCGTTACCGGCGGTCGGGGAATTCATTCAGCAGGGCAATACCCTTACGGGCACCATAATGACCCCGACCGGTGATCACCGATTTCTCGATGGAGAATTCATTAATGGTGAACTTCGGCTCTCGAAGTTTGACGGTGGTCACGTTTTTCTCTACAAGGGGACCGTGCAACCCAATGGTACGTTGCGCGGAAGATTTTGGTCAGGCACCGCGTTTGAAGATAGCTTCATCGCAATACGAAACGATAATGCCTCACTCAGTAATTCTGAGACTGCAACCAAGCTAGTCGGTAAAGCCGATCAGCTAAACTTCCGTTTCAAAGATCTCACCGGACATGACATCTCGATTACTGATTCGTTTTTCTACGGTAAGGTGGTGATCGTCACGCTCGCGGGTAGCTGGTGTCCTAATTGTCACGACGAAGCTGCCTTCTTGGTAGAGCTGCATCGTAAAGAGCGTATGAAAGGGTTTGAAGTTATCTCGCTCATGTTTGAGCACTTCGGTGACTTCGAGCGCGCCGTACAAGCGACCGACAGATTTCGACGTCGTTACGCTATCGAATACACCACGTTGATCGCCGGGACCTCAGATAAGGACGACGCCGCCTCCAAGCTTCCGCAGCTTAATGGTGTATTCGCATTTCCAACTACTATTTTTATTGATCGTTACGGCAAGGTGCGCAAAATACACACGGGTTTTTCAGGTCCGGCGACAGGGCAACACTACAAAAATCTGACTGCCAATTTCACCGAGACACTCAATAATCTGCTTGCAGAAACACCACCGCCACCGCTACCCCTGCCTTTGCTCTGAACCTTATCGTAGATCTACGGAAACGTTAGCTATGCCGTCCTTCGATGCTGTGTCCGAAATCGATATCCACGAGCTCACTAACGCCGTCGACCAGGCCAATCGAGAGCTGTCACAGCGATTTGACTTTAGGGGTACCTCTTGTACGTTCGTGCTATTTGAAAAGGAGTTCACCGTCGAGGTGCGGGGTGAAGTGGAGTTTCAATTGAGACAGATGCTTGAGATTTTAAAGCTTAAGCTCACAAAGCGCGGTATCGATATTGCTTGCCTCGACGTTAAAGATCCACAGACTAATCTCGCCGAGGCGAGACAAAGCGTCATACTGCGTCGTGGCATCGACCAAGGCTGTGGTAAAAAGATCACTAAGCTGATCAAAGATTCTAAACTTAAGGTTCAAGCCGGTATCCACGGCGACAAGGTACGAGTAACCGGAAAGCAGCGCGACGACCTTCAAGCAGTGATTACGCTGCTACGCAAAGAGCTATTTGATCGGCCGCTGTCGTTCGATAACTTTCGCGACTAAGAGCTATTCCCGGATCGCTTGCGAGTCCACTCGGCGCGCCCAGTAAAAGTAAAACGGGATGCCGAGCGCGATAACACCGATCCCGAGCAGGGCTTGCCGAGGTGTGGCATAAAGCGCGCTCATGAGTAGCATAACTGATACCAGTATGAAGATCATTGGCGTGAGCGGATAAGCCCAGGTCCTATATGGCCGTGGGAGATTGGCTTCCTGCCGCCTGAGGATAATGACAGCAGCCGCGCTCATCGCGTAGAAAAGACACGACGCGAATACCACTGAGTCGGTCAGTGAATCGAACGTCCCCCACATTATGAATACACTCGCCCAGATAGCCTGCGCCAGGACAGCGTTCACCGGCACACGGGTACCAGGCGATAGTTTCGCGAGCGGCTTGAAGAACATGCCATCTGCGGCCATCGCATAAGGCACGCGCGAGTTGGCGAGCACCGAAGAATGCAGTGATCCAAGCGATGACAGCATGAGGGCTGCCGCCATGAACGTTACGGCGAAGGGGCCTGCAAAGGTCGCCAGAACTTCAGTCGCGACAGACGATGTCGCCGATACGCTGGCCACTTCGGTTGGCGAGAGGACGTAGAAGTAAGCAGCGTTGACGCCTACGTAGAGCGTCATCACCAGTAACGTACCCCAAATGAACATGCGCGGCAGATTACGCTGCGGATCTTTTACTTCACCGCATAAGGGTGCGACGTTATTCCAACCGTCGTACGCCCAGAGGGCGCCGAGCATCGCAGCCCCGATGCCCGCGACACCACCCATCGCGGTCGCCTCGACACCCTCACAGGTTCCGCCAGCGGCCGTTCCAGAGAAATTGCCGAAGTCCCCTGTTCCGAATGCAAAAGCGCTGATGCCCACGCCGATTACCGTCAATACTTTGACTAACGTAAGCAGCGTCGCAGCACCGCCCGTCGCCGTAACGGATGCACAGTTGAGTAAGGTCACTAGCCACAACGCGCCGAGAGCGAATATCGTGAGTCCCCGAACCTCGATACCGTCACCCATCGGTAAACTTAGCCATGTCAAATCGAGTACACCGCCGAGCGCTGTATTTAAAAAAATCGCAACCCCTACGGCGAGGGCAGCCTGGGCACCGGTCTTCATTATCGCGAAGACGGTCCAGCCAAACAAAAAACTCGTCAGCCGTCCATAGACTCTACGCAGGAAAATGTAGTCTCCCCCAGCGGCCGGCATCATTGAGGAAAGTTCAGCATAACAAAATGCGCCAAGTAAGGAGAGGATGCCTGCCCCTATCCAAACCGCCATAACGATCAGTGGATCATCGACGTTACAAGTCATCACACGAGTTTTGAGAAAAACCCCAGTGCCGATGACATTAGCCACGTTGATAGCAATGCCAGCCCACAAGCCGATTCCTCGATTAAGTTGCGTCATCGAGAGATCTGATTTAGCCGCTCGCACAACTCCGGCACCGCGTCGATCGCGCTAGGCCCCATGCGAGTAAGTCGGGCATCGGGATAGGCCATCACCTGCTTGTTCGCAACCGCCCTGATGGAAGGAAATTGAGTCCAACGCTCACGCCAATCGCGAGCCGTGATGGGCGGCGTTGCCATCAGAATCACATCGGGATTACGCTTCTTTATATCTTCAAATACAGCAATAGGTGCCGGAAAATCGACATCATCGAAAAGATTTCGCGCACTGCAACGACGTAGGACATCGGACATAACGTGACGACTGCCAGCGGTGTAGAGCGGAGAATCCCAAATCATGAAAAAGACGTTGAGCGGGCGGCGCTTGCTCGCTGAAGGTTTCGGAAGTAGCGAAATCTTTGATTTCATCGATCGTACTGCAGTTTCAGCCACTACGGAGGTCCCAGTGAGCAGCCCGAGACGTTGTACCGAGCGCGGAATGTCATCGAGCGAGCGAGCGCTGACATAGTAGACATTCAGCTTCAGCTTGTTGACGAGGCTGTCGATGATGAGCTCGTTAGCGAGGTCTTTCCAGACTATGACCATGTCCGGTTGTAATGTGATCAGCCGATCGAAGAGGATGGCATTTGCATCTCCGATGCGCTGGACTTTTTTGGCAGCTTCCGGTTCATCCGATCCCGTCACGGTAGCAAGCACCCGATCGCCAGCGCCGGCGGCGAAGAGCATCTCGGTTGCCCCCGGCGCAAGACTCACGATGCGCTTTGCTGGCGCAGCGAGGTGCAGCGTCGCACCAGTATCGTCACGAATCGTTATCGCTTGCGACAGTGCCGATGGCACCATCATCGTTCCAATAAACATCAACAGCAGCGCGGTAAACGGCGTACAGAAGATCATCCGGAATTATTACGACAGGCCGAACAACCAGCGGGTGATTCAAGTCGCAGGCGGATGCGACGTAGGGGACCACGTAGCGGTGGTAGGACTCGACTCGCGACGGCAACTAGTCGCAGGCGCCAAGCCGCCCCCGCTACAGTCCAAAAAATATAGGTGGAGGCGCCAGTGACGGTCAGCACTACGAGCAGTTGTTGCCAGATGTCGTATGCCATGGACATCATTAAGCTGAAAACCAAAGAGCAATTCGATACGTGGCAAACGCTGCAAGATAGGCAAGTCCAAATAGGTACGTCGTCATGATGAGAGGATACCGCCAACTGTTGGTCTCGCGCTTCACGACAGCAAGAGTGGCGAGGCACTGCGGCGCGAAAACGTACCAAGCGAGCAGTGATAAACCGGTGGCCAGACTCCAATCACTGGCGATTACCGATGATAAGGCCATGGATACCGCCTCTTCGTCGCCGGAGAGGGCATAAACCGTGCCAAGCGCTGCGACTGCGACCTCGCGAGCCGCAAGACCTGGAATGAGTGCCACCGAGATCTGCCAATTGAATCCGATCGGAGCAAGCACGATGGCAAGCGCCTGCCCCAGCTGGTTGGCAAAACTGTACCCGATCGCGGGCCCCGAAGCGCCGGTCGGCGGCGCAGGATACGACGAGAGGAACCATAATAGGATCATTAGCGCAAGTATGATGCTGCCCGCACGCGCTAAAAATAATCGCGCCCTCTCCCAGAGACCGAGAGCCAGATTGCCAAGGCGAGGCCACTGGTAATCCGGCAGCTCGAGCATCAGCAGGTGCTCATCGTTACCACCACGAAATTTTTTGAGTGTCCAGACAACGACGAGTGCGCCCACAACACCGGCAAAATAAAGAGCGAACAATACAATGCCCTGCAGATTGAACCAGCCGATCACCCGATCAGGAATGAACGCGGCGATGAGTAAAGCATAGACGGGCAATCGAGCTGAGCAGGTCATGAGCGGCGCTACCATAATCGTCGCCAATCGATCGCGTATACTCGGAATTGTCCGCGTCGCCATAATTCCTGGAATCGCGCATGCGAAAGAAGACAGCAGCGGGATGAATGCCCGGCCAGAGAGTCCTACCGACCCCATCACTCGATCAAGTAGATAAGCCGCTCGCGGCAGATAGCCACCGTCCTCAAGTACGAGGATGAACGCAAACAAGATAATAATCTGCGGCAGAAAGATGATGACGCTGCCGACACCGGCGATGATGCCATCGGTGAGCAGACTGCGCAGCGGTCCATCAGTCATATTCATCCTAACCCACTCAGCGAGCGAAACCACCCCTGCATCGATCAGATCCATCGGCGCTGCAGCCCAACTGAATACAGCCTGAAATACAAAGAAAAGAAGAACGCCCAAAATGAGTAAACCGAAAAGAGGATGTAGGAGGACACGGTCAATAGTTACGATGAGCTCGCTACGTTTCGGCTCGCGATAGCCAACGGCAGCGAGGATACGCGCCGATTCGGCGTGGGTGTGGTGTACGTCCTCGATCGAGGGCTCGCGCCACTCCGTCAGTGCAACAGGCGCAACGTCCGCAGGCAGTGTATCGAGACATTGGATCAGTGCATCGGCCCCGCCTCGCTCAACGGCAACGGTTTCGATAACGGGCGCACCGATTTCCCTCGAAAGACGTTCGCGATCGATGGCATAACCGCGCTTGCGAGCGATATCGGTCATGTTGAGGACGACGATCATCGGGAGTCCGAGTCGCTTCACCTCGAGAGCAAGTCGCATCGAAAGTGGCAGATGCATCGCGTCAGCCACGAGGACGACCGTCTCAGGTCGCGGCTCCAATCCGAGGCGCCCAAGTGCCACATCACGAGTGATGGCCTCATCGAGCGTGGTCGGCGTCAGGCTATAGGTTCCAGGCAGATCGAGCAGACGGTAGCGGCGTCCGGAAGCAGAGCGGAGCTCCCCCTCTTTTCGCTCGACCGTGACACCTGGATAGTTGGCAACCTTCTGGCGGCCACCGGTCATACGATTGAAAAGAGCCGTCTTGCCGCAATTCGGCAAGCCGATGAGCGCGATGCGCAGTTCCGCGGTATTCATCTGATTTTCACCAGTTCCGCTTCCTGTCTTCGCAGCGCGAACGTGGCGCCTCCCACCCGAACGGCGACAGGATCATCCGCAGGCCACATCACGGCCAGAACCTCGACCGCTGCTCCCGGATAGAAGCCGATCTCGAGCAAGCGTCGGGCCCGAACATCGTCCGCATCGACCCGCTCGATTACGGCCGACCGTCCTGCCCGAAGGCCGGCAAGGGTTCCCGAAGGATCGTTCCCGAGGCTCATGAGCACAGTATCCGGCAACCACCGCTGCATATGCAATTGCGGATCATTCTCATTTAAAAACTTGGGTTTCGAGTACCCTTAACACCGCGATGGACGGCAGCGGCGACGGTAACGACGGTCAGGTCAATGTGTTCGGTGATCCCCTCGCCGTCTGCAGTCAATCCCCTATAACCGGCTGGTTTCGTGGTGGCTGCTGCGAGACCGATGCCACGGACGTCGGCTCCCACACCGTCTGTGCGCTCATGACCGCGGACTTCCTCAAATTCTCTCTGTCGCGGGGTAACGACCTGTCGACCCCACGGCCGGAATTCGGCTTCCCGGGCCTCAAGCCGGGTGACCGATGGTGCTTGTGCGCCGCGCGCTGGCAGGAGGCGTTCGAAGCCGGTTGCGCGCCCAAAGTGCGTCTCAAGGCCACCCATCGTCAAGCGCTGCAGCTCGTGAGTCTCGTCGACCTCAAAGCTCACGCGATCGATCTTGTCTGATCCGTCTGCCGTGAGCGCTGCTGCCATCTCGCCGCGCGACGCGTTCCGCCATGGCGCGCGCGAGTTGATGCCTGCTGCGCCCGGGGTGTTTGCTTGGGGTCTCGTCACCGGCGTAGCGATGGTTAAGGTTGGTCTCAGCGTTCCCGAAGCGATTGCCCTCAGCCTCATCGCTTATGCCGGTAGCGCGCAACTTGCAGCGTTACCGCTCATGGCTACTTTTGCGCCAATTTGGCTGATTTTTCTGACAGCTGTGATCGTGAATTCCCGCTTTGTTGTGTACAGCGTGATGGTGCGCTCGCACCTGGCAGGGCTGTCGATAGGAAAACGAATAGGGCTTGGATTTCTTGTGGGCGATATCATGTTCGCGCGATTTTCCGCGCTGCTCGATCGCGAGCCTCAGTATCCGCAGCGCGTGGCGTATTACTTTGGCGGAGCGTGCTGCAACTGGATGTGGTGGCAGGTGTCTTCGATCATCGGCATCGTGACCGCAACGAAAATCCCGATGTCCTGGGGTCTCGAGCTCGCCGGTACTCTGACTCTCGTCGCACTGCTCGCACCGCTCTGTCGTCAGTGGCCTGTGCTCGCCGGCGCAATGGTCGCAGCAGCGATCTCCGTGATCGCACACGAGCTGCCGCTTCGGCTCGGGCTGCCGCTCGGAATACTGCTCGGGGTCATCACGTCGTTCTGGGTCGAGCGAAAACGGGGTGTCGCGTGATTGAGCCCTATGTCTGGTGGGTCGTCCTCGCCATCACGGCGGCCACGTTGGTCACACGATCGGGGCCCCAGATGTTGGGGTCCAAACTGAGGATTCCTCCGGCCTTCGATTCCGCCCTTCGATTTGCCCCGGCCTGCGCGCTGGCGGCCATCATTGCGCCGGACCTTGCGTTCGTCGGAAATACGCTGAATTTGACGCTCGAGAACTCCCGATGGGTCGCCGGAGCCGTTGCGGCGGTCATTTTCACTACCAGTCGCAGCATGATCGCGACAATTAGCGGCGGAATGGCGGTTTTTTGGGTACTCAAAGCATGGTTTGCAGGGTGACAAACGTCCAATAGAAAGACATTCATCTAGTTATTGACAATATGCCAATGCATTTGGTAACCTTCCCGCCATGAGTTACCTAGTCGAACGCCGTCTCGAAGAAAAGGAACGTCGCCGCTTCGAGATCCTGGACGCCGCAGAAACCGTCGCCAAGGTAGTCGGCATCGGTGCCCTGACCATGGATCAGGTCGCGCGGAAGGCTCGACTCTCGCGTGCGCTCGTATACGTTTACTTCCGCGCCAAAGCCGACCTACTGATTGCAATCTCCATTCGTGCGTTAGAGCAGCTCAACGGTAGATTTGTCGACGTCCTGGCGCAGCCGCTGCGGGGCGCCGAACAAGTTGAAGCCTGCGGCCGGGCATACGCGAACTTCGCACGTGAGTGCCCCGTGCGCTTCGAAGTGCTGGCGCAGTTCGAGGCCCATTCGCTAACGGGCGACCTCGACCCGGCGTACGAGGAGTTTTTGAGGGTTAGCGACCGTGCGCACGCCGCGCTAACCCGAGCGATCGAAAACGGTCTCAAGGACGGCTCGATCCGTAACGATCTCGGTAATCCCGCCCTACTAGGCTTGACATTGTGGGGCCTCATGCACGGCATCATCCAGCTGACCATGCACAAAATTGGCAGACTGCAGCGCTCTGGCATATCCGCAGAATCTTTGGTGGAGCATGGCTTGCGCCTCGCGCTCGACGCCTTGTCGCACGCCCCTTCGATTAGAGCCTGACGTCATGCTCAAGCGTTCGTACGCCGTTCATCAAGGCATCGCCGCCGTCGCACTCGGCTTGATGGGTGTCGGTGTGGCACAGATCGGTCCGACCCGCGAAGCGAGTGTACTCTCGGATACGGACGGTGTTCGCCCCGTCCCCGTAGTCATCGACGACTACGTTCGCGCAGGTCTAGCTTCAAACCTCGCGCTTCAATCAGCAATTCTGGAAGTAGAACGCAGTCAGGATGCGCTCGACGCCGCCCGTAGTAAGTTCTTTCCCGAAACGACGATCAGTACTCGCCTCACGCGGGCGGAGGGCGGGCGTGAAATAACGCTGCCTATCGGGTCGGCTCTTAATCCTGTTTATCTGACGCTCAATGAATTACTACTGGCCGATGGCAAGGCGCCTCGCTTCGGAACAATAGTAGACCCCCGCTTCATGCTGCAGCGCGAGCAGGAACAGGAAACCCGTCTCAGTATTCGTCAGCCACTTTACGTACCCGCCATCCCAGCTGCTGTGCGAGTACGAAGATCATTGTTAGAAGCCAACGAGTTTGCCAGGCTTGCTCTCGTCGGCCGCCTGCGACGCGACATCACCGTCGGTTATCTAGATTGGCTTCGGGCAAGCCGAGGAGCGAGTTTGATCGAGGCAAGCCGCGGTCTGCTCGCCGAAAATCTGCGTATCAATGAGTCGCTATTTCGCAATGGGAAGATCACTCAGGATCAAGTGCTGCGCGCGCAAACTGAACTCCTCACCGTTGAGCAGCAGTTAATTGAGGCGCGTAATCTTAAGGACCAAGCGGCGAGGTACGTCAATTTCTTGATGAATAAGCCACACGACTCCGTGCTGGAGACCGCAGAGACGGGCATAGAAATTTCACGTACCATCGCCGATCTGTCAGTGCTCCCCAAGGCCGCAGTGACAAAGCGACCGGAAGTCGCCCAGCTCGATCGCGCGATCAGCGCCGCAAGTGCCCAAGTGGATGCGGCGCGCGCCGCGCGCAAGCCTTCGATCGCACTGGGTGTTGATGGCGGATCACAAGGTGAAGAGTATGAATTCGGGCGCGGACGTAATTTCACGACCGTTTCCGTATTACTCAACTGGACGCTGTTCGACGGTGGATCGCGTCGCGCCGAGGTTCGACAAGCGCGTGCCGCACAACGGCAAGCCGAACTCCAGAGGGAACAGGTAGCTCAACAAATTCAACTCGAAGTGCAGCGGGCGCTCGATTGTCTGCAGACCAGCGCGGCTTCGTTACGGACTGCCGAGACACGCGCCGAGGCGGCACATACAGCGTTCCGTATCGCCGGTCGCAAGCGCGACGAAGGTGTGATCAGCCAAGTGGAGTTCCTAGACTCCCGTACCACACTCACTGCCGCCGAACTCAATCTCAACGCCGTGCGCTTCGAATTACTTGCGCGCCAGGCTGAACTCGACTACGCCACTGGAGCCACCCTGCCGTGATAAGTCTGAAATTGGATCGAGCGCTGCTAGCGATATTGCTGACTGCCGCGCTGCTTGCCGGTTGCACAAAGACTGTCGATCAGCAGGCCTCGTCGGGAACGCCGGTTCGCACGATGGAGGCTACTTCGGGTCCATCCGCTGCCTCAATCGAGGCAAACGGCCTAATCGGTGCGCGCGATGAAATGCGTCTGTCATTTAAGACGGGCGGCATTATACGGCGCATCGCCGTACAGGAAGGCGAAACCGTCCGAAAGGGTGCGCTGCTTGCCGAGCTTGAGCTCACGGAGATTCAGGCGCAGGCCGAGCAAGCGCTGCAGATTGCACAGAAGGCAGAGCGTGATCTAGAGCGCGGCGAGCGCCTCTATTCCGACCAAGTCATCAGTCTCGAGGCCTTGCAGAATTTACGTACTCAAGCCGCTATCGCGGGTGCGGCACGTAATGCTGCCCGATTCAATCTCAGTTATTCGAAAATCACCGCGCCGAGAGATGGCGTGGTGTTGCGCAAACTCGTGGAAGAGCGTGAACTCGTTCCGCCGGGGCAGTCCGCAATCGTCTTAGGCAGCGCAGAGCGCGGTCACGTAATGCGTTTCGCTCTCGCCGATCGCGATATTGTCCGAATCAGCACGGGTGATACCGCGCGCATACGCGTCGACGCTTATCCGGGAGTCGAGCTTAAAGGCGTTGTCAGCGAGGTCTCGTCTGCGGCGGATGTACGGACGGGACTGTTTCCGGCTCAGGTTCGACTGGACCCGGCACCAGATCTGCGACTCGCGAGTGGGCTCGTCGCAAAGGTCACAATCGATCCCGCTAAATCGAGCGCGACGCCCTTGACCTACGTACCCATCAGCGCAATCGTCGAGGGTAAAGACCGAACCGCGAGCGTCTTTGTCGTCGACGATGCGACGGCACGCAAGCGTTCGGTCAGCATGGGATTCATCAAAGACGATCGTGTCGCGCTCACCGACGGACTGAAGCCGGGTGAACGCGTAGTCACCGACGGCTCTTTGTATATCGTAGACGGCGAGCGAATTCGCGTCATCGACGGCTCGCCAGACGCAGCTACGGCTGCCTCGTCACCACGCTGAGTTCCCATGGCTACTCCGATTCTTGAATTTCCGATTCGGCGCTACCAATTCACGCTGGTGGTATTCATCTGCCTCGTGGTTTTAGGTCTGTACAGCTTTGTCTCTGTGCCGAGAGAGGAAGCCCCGTCCTTCAAGATTTCGGCGTTCGAGATCTCCACGATCATGCCGGGTGGCGATCCAAAGGATCTGGAACGACTTGTCGCTAAGCCTCTCGAGGATCGACTGGCGGAACTCGATGACGTCAAACAGCTCGAGAGTATCGTCGCCGATGGCATCGCCTTCAGCATCATCGAATTTCAGGCGGACACCGACCCAGATAAGAAGTACGAGGAAATCGTTCGCGAACTTAATTCATTGAGACCGGGTTTTCCCGCTGAAGTGCGCGAGATCCGCATCAGAAAATTCAGTCCTGGTCTCGTCAATATCGTGCAGTACGCGCTGGTTTCACCCGATGCACCGTATCGCGAACTGCAGGATCACGCACGTCAACTCCGCGATGCGCTCAAGGGCGTGCCTGGTGTACGTAGCTCGGAAAGTTGGGCCTATCCGCCGCGCGAGCTGCGCATCGAGATAGATATGCGACGGCTTGCCGATTTACGTATTACGCCCACTCGCGTCATTCAGGCGATAGAGAGCGAGAACGCCAATATCCCAGCCGGTGTCGTCGACATTGGTTCTCGAAGCTTTTCAGTGAAGGCCACCGGGGTGTATCAAGACCTTGAGCAGGTTCGCGAAACGGTGGTAAATGCTGCAGATGGGCGTACCGTACGGTTAAAAGATATTGCCGACGTACGTTGGGATGAGGGTCAGTGGGGGCACATCGGACGCTATAACGACCAGCACGCTGTATTCGTTACGGCGAATATGAAGGAGGGCCAAAATGTTCTTAAGGTTCGTAAGACGATCGATCAAGTCGTGGAGCGCTACCGAGCCGGTCTGCCAAAGCGCGTTGGCTTAGAACTCGGTTTCGATCAGTCGAAGAACGTTGAACGGAGACTGGATCGGCTTTATACGGACTTCATGATTGCGATCGGCCTCGTGCTGATCACCCTACTGCCGCTTGGTCTGCGTGCGGCTAGCGTCGTTATGATCTCGATCCCCCTGTCGCTCGCCTTCGGCCTGTCGGTACTGCACTTTCTCGGCTACTCACTAAACCAGCTTTCGATAGCGGGGTTCGTGGTGGCACTCGGTCTGTTAGTCGATGATTCCATCGTTGCAGTGGAAAATATTTCCCGACACTTGCGCCTGGGATACGACCGAGTTCGAGCGGCGATCGCCGGGACGCGGCAGATTTTCGTCGCTATCCTAGGTTGTACGGCAACGTTGATTTTCGCATTTCTGCCGCTCATGGCGCTGCCTGGCAATTCGGGAAAGTTCATTCGTGTGCTACCGACGACGGTGGTAGCCACAATCGTTGGATCCTTATTGATCGCTCTGTTCATCATCCCGTTCCTTGCCAGCCGTATGTTGCCAGCGAAAGAATCTAGCCATTCGAACCGCTTACTTCAACGAATTATGAACGGCATTCATCGTTACTACCGCCCAGCTCTGCATTACTGCCTCGCGCGCCCGAGGGCGACTGTCATAGCGGCGATCGGTGGGTCATTGTTGCTATCGGTGCTGCTCATACCGGTACTAGGATCGAGTCTCTTTCCGAAAGCCGACACACCGATTTTCTTGGTACAGGTCGAAACACCGACTGGAACCAGCTTCACTGCGACGGATAAGGCCGCTAAATTTGTTGAAGACGAGCTACGCAAGATGAAAGGTGTTCGCTCGATATTTACAAACGTTGGTCGTGGTAATCCACAGGTCTACTACAACCACATCCAGCGAAGCGAGACGACCTCGTATGCCGAGGTTTTCGCGGTTCTGGATAAATACGATACTCGTCGCACACCGATACAACTCGATAAGTTGAGATCGCAGCTCGACGGCTATCCGGGAGCGCGTATCTCCGTACGAGAGTTCGTCAATGGCCCGCCGGTCGCAGCGCCGATCTCCGTCCGTATCGTCGGCCCAGATATCGAGGTGCTCGGTAAGCTCTCAAGTAAGATAGAGCGCCTGATCGAAGAAACGCCAGGTACGCGAGGCGTGCGTAATCCGCTGAAGTTTCCGCGCACGAACATCAAGATCCACGCTGATACCGCGAAGGCTGCGCTGCTCGGCGTACCGGCGGTCGAAATCGACCGTGCGATGCGTCTCGCCATCTCTGGACTGCCGGCAGGGACATACAAGGACGCTGACGGCGAACAGTACCCCATCGTTGTCCGTACTCCGCTGGAAAGTCGGCCGACCCTCGAGTCGATCAAGGCGGCGCGTGTCATCAGTGTGACTGGAGAGTCACTACCGCTGTCGCAGGTCGCATCAATCGAGTTCGAGCCGGCGCCGGTGCTGATTTCACGATATGACCGTCAGCGCGCCGTCACCATAAACTCAGATGTTCAGCGTAGCGAGAATACTGGTAAGGTTACCGCTGCAGTAATCAGCCGCTTAAACGACATGGAATGGCCACGCGGCTATCGTTATGTGCTGGGCGGCGAATCCGAGGCGGGTGCTGACGCCTTCGGCGGTATCGGTACAGCCATCATCGTGGCACTTTTCGGCATCTTCGCCGTATTGGTGCTGGAGTTTGGCAGCTTCCGTTCGACGTTGATCGTACTAACCGTAGTACCACTCGGTATATTCGGTGGCATGCTTATGCTGTTGATCACTAACAACGATATCTCGTTCACGGCGAGTATCGGCTTCATTGCCTTGGTCGGCATTGAAATCAAAAATTCCATTTTGCTCGTCGACTTCACCAATCAGTTACGTGAGGAGGGTGTACCGCTAGACGATGCCATCGAACAAGCGGGCGAGATTCGATTCCTGCCGATCTTGCTGACCTCAGCGACCGCCATCGGCGGACTGATGCCACTAGCGGCACAGAATACGGGACTTTACTCACCCATGGCCTGGGTGATCATCGGCGGACTCATCACCTCGACTCTACTCGCACGACTCGTCACGCCGGTGATGTATAAGCTGCTTCCGCCGGACGGGCACGAGCCGCAAAACATTATGCGCGGTAATGAGCCGGAGTCTTCAGGAGTGCTACTCTGATCTTAGCCCGCCGACTCTAGCTCCCAGGTCACGAGGGGGGCGCCGCGACGAATCCAGAAACCCGCTCCGATCGGAAGGAAGTTTTTAGAGAGTCGTTTTCGGTACCAAGCGCCCGTTCGCATGGTGACATCTCTATCGGTACGTGACTGATCAGCGTTCTCGTGCCAGTCTCTTCGAGTCAATGCACTGAAAAATAATACTCCGCGACATAGCCGCGAAAAGTTACGCATTGCTCTTTCAGCCGATTCGTCATCGAGATACTGCAGTACGTCGAAGCACACAACGAGATCGAACGGTTTTCGCGGTCGATAAAAAGCGAGACTGCCTTGAACCCAGCCGTAGCGATTACAAAGATATTCGCTGTATTCGAGACCCATATAGGTAGCCCTAGGCAATGCACGAAGCAGGGGCTCGCGCATCAGGCCTAGGCCACACCCTGCATCGAGGATGCTCCTCACGGGGCAGCCAATATGCTGCGTGTACGCTACGATCAGATTCGCGCGTGCTGTCATCTCGGCCTGCGATGTGACGGAGGTCCGGCCGTCGCGATAAAAGCGCCGGTAGTAATCCCTGCCGAAGCGGTTATCCCCAGATTTCAAACAATTCCGGCGAGTTTTTTGGCGATCTCCACCACTTGCGCAGGATCTGCCTGCGATACCTCAGGATATTCAGTAAAGCGCTCCGGAATCTTTATTGTGGCGTCGATACCCATTTGATCCGAACGGAACGCACCGAACTGTGGAGATTTTTCGCAAGACGGATCGAGAATCATGGGGATGCCGTCAGGCTGAATGATGGAATCTTTTACTGGTTGCCAGCGGGTCATCATTGCCCATTCGACTTGCTTGAGATCGTAAGGATCCACATCACGTCCGACGACGATTACGAGCTTGGCCGTTCGGCCCCACCGGCCAGCCGAACCCCACACCGCATGGATGATGTACTTGCCAAAATTTGGGTGAGGCTTACGCCAACCGTCCACCGACAGTTGCACGACGTAACACATATTCGGCGTGACCGCGACATCATGGACTTCAGGGATTTTCTTGCGCAGATCGGACAGTACTTCACCTTCGACCGGCAACAGCGCGATATAGTTGTGATCGAATGGCGGCACCATCTCCATAGTCGCGTGCCAGATTGGCTTCTTCCGATGGGAAATGCATTTAATGCGAACGATCGGGAATACTTGTACACGATCATAGTAGCCGACGGGATTGGAGTGCCAGCCGATAGCTTCGAGTTCGTCGGTGATAACTTCGCCCTCGAGCACCCACTCTGCGTTCGCTGGCACTTCGAGATCGACGGTTTCGCAGCGGACCATCTCGACGGGTGAGCCACGAAGACCGCCGGCGAACGAGGTTTCGTCAACATTGAAAGGCACGCCGGTCGCAGAGGCTAGATGCAGCGCTGGGTCGCAGACACCTGCGATCGCGACCTCGAGACGCTTGCCTATTTGCGAGGCCTTGAAGGTATGGCGTCCGATATCCGAGAACGGCGGGTTCCACCAATAGAACGCTGCGAGATCGGTCTTTGCACGCTCCGGCTTATAGCTGCCGCCTTGTGGGTGCGTTGCATCGAGGAATTGGGTGAAGCGATACCAGCCGCAGTTACGGCCCCCGGTTTCGGGGTCTTTGGAAAAGGTCATGGCGTTCGTAATGTACGCCGGGCCTTCCTTACCGAACCAAACGTGGGGAATCTGCTTATCGAGGGAGACGTCGTCACCTTTAATGATGACTTCCTTACAAGGGACCTTCGCCTTGTCGACAATCTTGGGCGCATGCCAACGCGCTGGATCAGCCAATACTTCGGAGTGATGCAACTTGGCCTCACGCCAGTCGCGGAATCCGATGGTCATTGCGGTGCGCTCACGCGTACCAAACGGATTGAACAGAATGGGCACGCCCTGAGTGTTCACCCCGACAACATTGTTTAGCATTAGCGCAGGACCTTCCTTGCTGCATACGTAATGCATCAGAGCCTGCAGCTCGTTGGTGTCGCGACGACCATCGAGCGGAACGTCGACGTTCTTCAGTTGCCCTTCACGCTCGAGCAGCGTGAGGAACTCGCGCATGTCTTTGAATGCCATCTTTGCCCCCCGTGCGATCGTTTGATTCTGCCGATGCCACAGCCTAACCGCCTCGCCCTAGCCGGAGCCATAGGTCTGTGCCGCGATGGAGAACCTTGACCTTACATCGGACAACCGGACCCGAGTGTTCCCCGGCAATCGCACAAGTCGGCATTATCAGGCTCGGCCTCATTCACTTCGGAGTCATCATGTCCCCTTCCCGTAAGGTCGCCCTCATCACCGGCTCGGCCACCGGTGTCGGCGCAGCTGTCGCCCTTATACTGGCCGAGCGTGACTGCAACGTCGTCATTAACTACACGCGCAGCGAAGCTGAGGCCTGGGAGACCGCCCAAAAGTGCGAGGCGAAAGGGGCCGAAGTGCTGATTTTCCAGGGCGATGTTGCGGAAGAATCCACCTGCCAAGCCATGGCTAAAGCCGCTTTCGACAAATGGAGTCGTATCGACTATCTCGTCAATAACGCCGCAAAGACCAAGTTCAATCCCTATGAAAATCTAGATGGTCTGAGCGGCGAAGATTTTTTAGCGATTTATAAAGTCAATGTAGTAGGCGCTTATCAGATGGTACGCGCCGTAGCGCCTTACATGAAAAAGCAGGGTCGCGGAGCAATCGTTAATAATTCTTCGATTGGCGGTATTACAGGCATCGCCTCGTCGATGGCGTATGCCGCAAGCAAAGCTGCCCTCAACATGCTCACGCAATCACTGTCACTGGTGCTAGGGCCAGAAATCCGGATCAATGCGATCGCGCCGGGCGCTATCCAGACGCGCTGGCTGCAAGGGGGCATGACGCCGGAACAATATCAGGCCTTCCTGACGAATGCCGCGGCGATGGTTCCGCTGCAAGTGGTCCCCACCGCAGAACAAATCGCCGAAACGCTTGCGTGGTTTCTCGAGGGTGCGACCGTGGTTACCGGAGAAGTATTGATGGTCGATGCGGGTCTGCATTGTGGTCGACTCCCACCCTCCTCGAGCGCCAAGTTTACCTGGGATAATATAACAAAATAGGTGCGAATCATGGATCGACGACAGCTACTCGCGGGTTTCGGTGTGCTGCCACTCAGCGCACTTACTCGCGATGTTCCGGTAGCAGAGTCGACGTTTACAGCGTTGCTATTTTCTCCGGGCGATGTCGTCGTCGGCTGCACACTACTCAACGATCCGAGAGATGACCATCGGGGTCGAGGACGTATTCTTCACTACGATGCCGAACTACAGCTCAAAAATATGATCTGGCTCGATGACACGACCCATATCGTTCAAGGTCTCAAGTTCGGTCCTGATCGGACCCTTTGGGCGTTCGACGCTTTTGCATACAAGATCGCTCGTTTTGGAGCAGATGGAAAACGCAGGGATGATTTCAATGCGCCTGCCCGCTCGTTCGCTCACGTCACGTTTGCAGTAGATGGTCGATTTTACTTAGGCGAAAATTTCGTCGGTGAGCGGTCGTTAGTACCGCTTGCAACCACTCTGCCCTTCATGCCCGGAACTCGTCGTCTCGGTGATGGTCACCTATTCGAGTTTTCAAAGAGCGGTAAACTGCTGCACGAACATGCGACGCCGGTCAACGGTGGCATGGGTGGCTTTCAGGGGCTGACCTCAAGTGATATCGCGCCCAACGGACGGACGCTGGTTTACACTTCGGAGTCCGGACCACGAATCATGTGCTGGGATCTCGTTGCACAGAAGCCGCTCCCTGATCTCGTCACGGCCCCCGAAAAATCTGGGCGTTTTTTCTTTGACGTGAGATTCGATGAAGCGGGTAGGCTACTCGTCGTGAACGGGCGCGGTATCGACGCGCTCGATGACGCGGGCTACCTCATTCGGAGCTATTCTCTCGGATCGTTCGGCTGGGCCTCTCTCGGGACGCCGCGACGCGGCTTCGTCCATGTGAGCAATTTCTTCTCGGGTGAAATCGCCTGCCTCGATCTGGCGAGTGGCGAGATCCTCGCCCGCGCTCAAACAGGCGCACGGAAGTCAGCCTCCGGAATCGATAGTTTTCCGGGGTAAACGACTTTAAACCGGCTGGGTGACAGGGTTGTAAGAAAAAAGACCAATTCCCTCATCCGCCGCCTTGCCATTAGTACGCTCGGCATACTTTTCTGGATCGGGCGCATGGAACACCCGCCCGGCCTTGCGCGACTCGAGGACGACGAATGAAGCTCGATCGATTCGGGCACGTTCGTAACGCTCGAATCCTTCCTTCAGCCGCTCCGACGCCGCGATAGCTCGCGCGAGGACCACTGCATCCTCAATGGCGAGCACTGCACCGTGCCCAAGAAACGGCAGGATCGGATGGGCAGCATCACCGAGTAATGTGATTCGGCCCTTCGTCCAGGTCTCGAGAGGCTCGCGATCGAATAAACCCCATTTAAATAGCAGTTCCGACGGCACGAGCTCCATGAAGCGAAGCACCATCGGCGTCCAGCCTTCAAATTCTTTAAGAAGCTCATCCACAGTCGAGCGGATGGACCACCCCTCCTCCGTCCAGTCCTGTCGTTCGGCAAAAGCCACGAAATTAAGCAGTTGTCCACTACGTACGGGATATCGATTCACAAGATGTCCAGGGCCCAAGAAGATGCCGGAGGGTGGCTGCAAAATCTCAGGCGGTACATTTTCCATAGGGATGACGCCGCGCCAAGCGATGTAACCTGTGTACTGTGGCTCGATAGGCCCGAAAATTTCGTGTCTGACGGTAGAGCGAGAGCCATCGGCACCGATCAACGCATCGAATCTGCGCTGGCTGCCATCGATGAGCGTCGCGGTGACTCCAGTCTCATCCTGTGTCACAGTGCGGCAACGTTGGTTGAGCTCGATCGCGTTGGAGTCATTAGCTCGTACCGCTGCAGCGAGCGAGTCGTGCAAGTCAGCGCGATGAATGAGGTGGTAACGCTCACCGTATTTTTCGATCAGCGTACGGCCACGATTGATCCAGTTAAGAGGCCGCCCATCCTGATAGTGGCGAACGCATTGATCCTCAGGGTGATAAGACTTCGTACGCAAGGCCTCGGTAAGGCCGAGGAAATTGAGGGCGTGCGCAGCGGTCGGACTCAACGAAAGCCCGGCACCAACCTCAGCGAGCACAGGGGTTTGCTCGAGTACGACGGGGCGAAAACCCGTCCGTTGCAATGCAAGTGCAGCGGATAATCCGCCGATACCTCCACCTACGATGCCAATATTCAGAGTCCGCACGAGTTGTATTCAGCCTGAGCCGCGGACCTCTCCAGCAGAACTGCGGAGGACTTGTCCAGACTGCGGACAGGCGCGGCCGCACAGCGGTAAGATATATCGTGTCTCGGAGCAACCCAAAAGTTGGATTTGTCAGCCTCGGCTGCCCCAAGGCCCTCGTCGATTCGGAGCGCATTCTCACGCAGCTGCGCGCAGAGGGTTACACAGTTGCCGGAGACTACGCCTCCGCTGATCTTGTTGTAGTTAATACCTGTGGTTTCATTGATTCGGCGATCGATGAGTCTCTAGATGTGATCGGTGAGGCTCTCGAGCAAAACGGTAAGGTAATCGTCACCGGCTGCTTAGGTGCCAATCCGCAGCGTATCCTCAAACGTCATCCACGCGTGCTGACCGTTACGGGGCCTCACGCTTACGAGGCCGTGATCTCTGCAGTGCACCAGCATTTGCCACCGAAGCACGAACCATTCATCGATCTCGTGCCGCCACAAGGTGTTCGCTTCACGCCGCGGCACTATGCCTATCTCAAGATTTCAGAGGGCTGCAATAACTCTTGCAGCTTCTGCATCATCCCCGACCTGCGCGGCAAGCTCGCGAGTCGCCGTATAGATGACGTATTGCGCGAAGCAGAGAGGCTGGTTGAAGCCGGCGTTCGCGAACTGCTCGTCATCTCACAGGATACGAGCGCCTATGGTTCCGATCTCCGCTACGCTTCAGGTAACTGGAATGGTCACGACTATGAATCGCGGTTCATCGATCTCGCGCGTGGTCTCGGCAGTCTCGGTGTATGGGTTCGTATGCACTACGTCTACCCCTATCCGCACATCGATGCAGCGATTGAACTCATGGCCGAGGGGAAGATTCTTCCGTACCTCGACATCCCCTTCCAACACGGCAGTCCCAAAGTTCTCAAGCGTATGAAGCGTCCGGCCCATGCCGAGAACAGCCTCATACGCATAAAAAATTGGCGAGAGATCTGTCCGGACCTCACGCTCCGCAGCACATTCATCGTCGGTTTCCCCGGTGAGACTGAGGACGAGTTCGCGGAGCTGCTCGCCTGGCTCGAGGAGGCTCAGCTCGATCGAGTGGGTGCTTTCAAGTATTCGCCGGTAGAGGGAGCGCGCGCCAACGACGTCGCACTGCATATCGCGCCTAAGATCCAGGAAGAGCGGCTAGCGCGATTTATGGAAGTCGCGCAGCGCATCAGCTCCTTGCGGTTGGCCTCGCGCGTGACGCATGAGGAGCAAGTACTCGTTGATGGCGTTGCGGACAATATCGTGCTGGCGCGTTCGCGTGGAGATGCCCCGGAGATTGATGGCGTTGTACGCATTAAGCAGGGCGAAAAACTCACCGTTGGTGAGTTCGCTCGCGTAAAGATCACAAGTTCAGATGAATACGACCTCGAGGCGGTGCCCATCTAACCGTCATTCGACAGTAACGGATTTCGCGAGATTGCGTGGCTTATCGACGTCTGTGCCGCGTGCTGTCGCGACGTGGTACGCGAGCATTTGAAGCGGGATCGTGTAGACCACCGGCGCCTGGATGTAACTCACCTGCTTTGGCATCGCGATGACCGTAACGCCTTCCGATACCTTAATCTCAGAGTCCGGATCAGCGAACACGATGAGTTCACCGCCGCGCGACTTCACTTCCATAAGATTCGATTTTAGTTTTTCGAGCAGATCGGTGTTTGGTGCAACAGCGATGACCGGCATGTTGTCGTCGACCAGCGCGAGCGGTCCGTGCTTGAGCTCGCCTGCTGCATACGCTTCAGCATGAATGTACGAGATTTCTTTGAGCTTAAGTGCGCCTTCCATAGCGATCGGGTACATGGTGCCACGACCGAGAAAAAGTGCGTGCTGTTTATCGACAAAGCGCTTGGCAAGATCTTGGATGACAGGATCAAGCGTAAGGGTCTTTTCGATTGCGCTCGGCAACTCGACGAGGCGACTCGTGAGCGTACGCTCCTGTTCAGCCGTTGCGCCATGCGACTTGGCCAGTGCTATCACCAGCAACCCCAACGCTGCGATTTGAGTGGTGAAGGCCTTGGTAGAAGCCACACCGATTTCTGGCCCGGCGCGGGTAAGCATCACGAGCTCCGACTCACGCACCAGTGAACTCTCGGGAACATTGCAGATGGCGAGCGAGGAGAGATACCCTGCCCGTTTCGCCAGGCGCAGTGCAGCGAGCGTATCGGCGGTTTCTCCCGATTGCGAGATGGTGACAAAGAGCGTGTTCTGAGGCACGACCGGCCTGCGATAACGGAACTCGCTCGCGATCTCGATATTACAGGGGATCTTGGCGAGCTGCTCGATGAGATACCGCGCGACGAGCCCGGCGTGGTAGCTCGTGCCGCAGGCCACAATATGCACCGATGCGGTCTTACTAAAAACCTCTATAGCCGCAGGACCGAAAGCCGCCTCGAGTAATCTGCCACTTGCGACGCGCTCTTGTAAGGTATCGGCGACGGCCCGTGGCTGCTCATAGATTTCCTTGAGCATGAAGTGGGTGAACTGGCCTTTATCTACAACGTCTGCCGACAACTCGCTTTCATAAATCTTGCGCTCGACCGGATTGCCAGCACGATCGGTGATATACACGGCTTTGCAGGTCACATCGGCGATATCGCCTTCCTCGAGGAAAACGAAAGTGGATGTCTGCGGTAGAAGCGCTGTGATATCAGAGGCGATGAAGTTTTCGTTCGTACCTAGGCCGATAACGACCGGACAGCCCTCCCGAGCGACGATGATGCGCTCGGGATCGGTTTCGCTGATAACGGCGAGCGCATAGGCGCCCTCGAGTTCAGCGACGGTGTGCCCCACGGCCTGCGGTAGCGTGCCGCCTTCTTTGAGATGGTAATGGATACGATGAGCAATCACCTCAGTATCCGTATCCGAGGTGAACACGTACCCCGCCGAGCTCAACTCTGTGCGTAACGCCTCGTGATTTTCGATGATACCGTTGTGGACGATGGAGAGTCCGTCAGCCGAAATGTGTGGATGGGCATTACGTTCGGACGGCACGCCGTGGGTCGCCCAGCGCGTGTGGGCGATACCGATCGCTCCGTGAGTTGGCGCAGCATCGATAGCATCCTGCAGAATTTGAACCTTGCCGACCGTGCGTAGTCGCTTCAGTTGACCGGAGCTGTTGAGAACAGCCACGCCAGCCGAATCGTAGCCTCGGTATTCGAGCCGACGGAGTCCCTCGACCAGCACCGGGACGATGTCACGTTGAGCCGCGGCGCCGACAATTCCACACATGGGCTGATTAAGCTCCCTGCTGACTACGAGTCATCACAGTTTTTATTGTAGGAGACCTTATAAACGTTTTTTTGTGGTCGTTTCCAACCATCTAGGGTGACTTGCCTGGCGCGGGCTACTGTGAGTTTTCCGGCAGGTACAGTTTTAGTAACCGTCGAGCCGGCACCGACCGTCGCACCTTCGCCTACCGTAATCGGCGCAACGAGGACAGAGTTTGATCCGGTGTGGACATCCGCTCCGATGACCGTCTGATGTTTATTCGCTCCGTCATAATTCGCAATGATGGTACCGGCACCGATGTTGGCATTAGCTCCGACCGTTGCGTCGCCCACGTAAGCAAGGTGGTTGGCCTTGGCGCCAGTATCCATTAAGGAATTCTTCACCTCGACGAAGTTGCCGACGTGTACCTCGTCGGCGAGCCTCGCGCCCGGACGCAGGCGCGCAAAAGGTCCGATTATGGAGCCCGCTCCGACCCTCGCCCCTTCGATGACACAGTTGGGATAAATACGTACATCGGCAGCGACGTCGCAGTCGCGTAAAACGCAGTTGGGTCCGACATGCACGCGATCACCGAGCGTCACTTTACCCTCGAAAATCACGTTGACATCGATGAGTACGTCGCGCCCCGTAGTCAAAGTACCTCGCACGTCAATACGCGCGGGATCGATCAGCGTGACACCTGCAAGCATGAGGTCTCTGGCACGAACCTTTCGGTTCTCCGCTTCGAGTTGGGCTAGCTGCAGTTTATCGTTCACGCCCTGAACCTCCTCGACACTCGATGCAACGAGTGGCGCTACCTTGACACCTTCAGTCACGGCCACGGCGATGATATCGGTCAGATAGTACTCTCCTTGGGTATTCGCTTTACGTAAGCAGCCCAACCAGCGCCGTAACGGCTTAACCGGGATTGCCATAACCCCGGTATTCCCCTCGATGATACTTCTTTGTTCGCTCGTCGCGTCTTTCTGTTCGACGATGGCCACCACCCGATCGGTGTCGTCCCGGACAACGCGGCCGTAGCCCGTCGGATCCTGAAGCATCACCGTAAGCAGTCCGATTACCTCAGGTCCGGCTAGGGAGAGCAGCTGTCGCAAGGTTTCGGCACGGACAAGCGGCACGTCTCCGTAGAGCACCAGCACGATATCGTCGTCCTGCAGCGCCGGCAGAGCCTGCTGTACCGCATGCCCCGTGCCGAGCTGCTCAGCCTGCAAAATCCATGAGGTGACCGGCGCATCGGCGAGCTGCTCGCGAACGAGATCGCCGCCATGGCCATATACGACATGGAGCGACTTCGGCCCGATAGTGACGGCCGTATCTATGACGTGCCGCAGCAAGGGTTTTCCTGCGAGCGGCTGCAGCACTTTAGGCAAGTCGGATTTCATCCGCCTGCCTTGGCCCGCCGCGAGTAGGATGATCGCGATGTTCATGCCGTGCTTGCTTGTCACGCCGGCAACGCCATCGACCTTAGACTCTAATCTTACGGAGTTTCTGAATCATCTTGATCTGCGCGACAGCACGCGCGAGCTCGGCGAGCGCTTCGGCCTGCTCAATCTTGTCGATATTGCCCTTGAGGATTTCCTCAGCACGTTGCTTGGCCTCCAGTGCCAGAGCTTCGTCCATATCTTTGGCCCGAGTCGCAGTGTCAGCAAGCACCGTCACCTTTTTCGGTTGAACCTCTAGCGCACCACCACCAACAAAGAAAAACTGTTCCTGCCCATCTGGAGTCTGTACGCGTACTTCGCCTGACTTAAGCAGCGTGAGCAGCGGTGCGTGGCGCGGCGCGATGCCGATCTCGCCCTGCGCCGCAGGGACGAATACCATCTTCGCCGGTCCGGAGAAGAGCTCTCCCTCAGCGCTGACGATATCGCATTGAATAGTGCTATCGGCGGCCATGAATACCTTCCGTTACTGGAGCGTCTTCGCCTTCTCGACCACTTCATCGATAGAGCCCACCATATAGAAGGCCTGCTCCGGAAGATGATCGTATTCGCCAGATAGAATTCCCTTGAAGCCGCGGATCGTTTCCTTGAGCGGGACAATCTTACCGTCCTGACCTGTGAAAACTTTCGCTACGTTGAAGGGCTGTGACAGGAAGCGCTGGATCTTACGCGCGCGGAACACGGTAAGCTTATCTTCTTCGGGGAGTTCATCCATGCCGAGAATCGCGATGATGTCCTGCAACTCTTTATAGCGCTGCAGCACGGCCTGCACGCCGCGCGCCGTGTTGTAGTGCTCCTCTCCAATCACAAGCGGATCAAGCTGCCGGCTCGTGGAGTCGAGCGGGTCGACCGCCGGGTAAATGCCGAGCGCTGCGATCTGACGCGACAGCACGACTGTGGCGTCAAGGTGCGCGAAGGTTGTCGCAGGCGACGGATCGGTGAGATCGTCCGCCGGCACATACACAGCCTGGATTGAGGTGATCGAGCCCGTCTTTGTCGAGGTGATACGCTCCTGAAGCACGCCCATTTCTTCGGCGAGCGTCGGCTGGTATCCCACCGCCGAAGGCATGCGTCCGAGCAGAGCCGACACTTCGGTACCGGCGAGAGTGTACCGATAGATATTGTCCACAAAGAACAGTACATCACGCCCCTTCACACCGTCCTCGCGAACCTCATCGCGAAAGTACTCGGCCATGGTGAGCCCCGTCAGCGCAACACGAAGACGGTTGCCGGGAGGTTCGTTCATTTGGCCGTACACCATCGCTACCTGAGAGTTTTCAAGGTTCTTCACATCGATGACGCCTGATTCAACCATCTCGTGATAGAAATCGTTGCCCTCACGGGTACGCTCACCGACGCCTGCGAACACCGACAGGCCGCTGTACTGCTTGGCGATGTTATTAATGAGCTCGAGCATATTCACGGTCTTGCCGACACCGGCACCGCCGAAGAGACCGATCTTGCCCCCCTTCGCGAAGGGTACGAGCAGATCGATAACTTTAATGCCCGTGACCAGGAGGTCTCGCCCACCCGCCTGCTCGTCGTATGATGGTGCAGGACGATGGATGGCCCATTTTTCCGTCGAAGCGACGGGGCCCCGGTTGTCCTGCGGTGTTCCGAGAACGTCCATGATGCGGCCGAGTGTCGCTTTGCCGACCGGTACCGAAATCGGCGCGTTAGTAGGCTCGACTTCAAGGCCACGCTTGAGGCCTTCCGAGGCGCCCATCGCGATGGTGCGAACCACGCCGTCCCCCAACTGCTGCTGCACCTCGAGCGTGAGGTCTACATCCTTGAGCTTCAGCGCTTCGTAGACCTTCGGGATCGATTCACGGGGAAACTCCACATCGATGACCGCGCCGATGATCTGGGTAATCTTGCCGGTTGCCATATCAATATCCTATACCTTAATATGCCGAATTCTTTGAGGTTACACTGCTGCCGCACCGCCTACGATCTCGGCGAGCTCTTTCGTAATCGCGGCCTGACGTGCCTTGTTGTACATGAGTTGTAGATCGCCGATCAGCTTGCCCGCATTGTCCGAGGCCGCTTTCATAGCGACCATACGTGCGGACATCTCGCAAGCCACGCTCTCGACGGCGGCGCGATACACCTGTGACTCAATGTAGCGCATGAATACCGTGTCAAGAATTTCGGCGGCATTCGGCTCATAAATGTAGTCCCAGTGCTCCTGCAGATCGCCCACATCCAAGGTCTCGGCGGGGAGCAGCTGAGTGACGACGGGTTTCTGCGTCATCGTGTTCACAAACTGGGCGTTGACGACGAAGAGCCGATCGATTGTGCCTGCTGTATAGGCGTCGAGCATGACTTTAACCGAGCCGATTAGGTCTTTGGCGCGCGGCCGATCGCCGAGACCACCGACGCTCGCGAGGATCGGCAGACCAAGACGTCGAAAAAACGCTGCGGCCTTATTGCCAAGCAAACAAAGATTTATGCTCGCGCCTTTACTCTGCCACTCGCGCATCAGCATCAGCGTACTCTTGAAAACATTCGTGTTGAGGGCACCGCAAAAACCGCGATCGCTCGACACGACGATGATTCCGATCGATTTGGGTTCGCGTGCGATCAGGAAAGGATGCCGACAATCCGGGTGGGCCTTGTTGAGATGACCGATGACAAATCGAACTTTTTCGGCATACGGTCGCGACAGGCGCATACGATCTTGGGTGCGGCGCATTTTGCTCGCTGCAACCATTTCCATAGCCTTGGTGATTTTCTGAGTGCTTTTTACACTCGCGATCTTTGTGCGTATTTCCTTTGTTCCGGGCATATCGATCTTAGGTATTAGTGGGAACCGTTGGCAGAAAAGTCGTCACAAATCTTCTTGAGCGTCGCCTCGTGTTTCTTCAGCACGGGCTCGGCATTGATTGCATCGAGCGACGCCCTGTAACTTGACCTTGCAAAGGACTGAAGCGACGCTTCGAAATCAACAACCCTCTTACGGTCAACCTTATCCATAAAACCGTTGTTAACGGCGTAGATCGATAAAGCCATCTCCGCAACCGACATTGGCGCGTACTGCTTCTGCTTCATTACCTCGGTCACCCGGACACCACGCTCCAGCTGCTTGCGCGTCGCGTCGTCGAGATCGGATGCGAACTGTGCGAACGCGGCGAGCTCCCGGTACTGAGCAAGTGAGAGACGAATACCGCCACCAAGTTTCTTGATAATATCGGTCTGCCCAGCGCCACCGACGCGAGACACCGAGATACCCGCATTCATAGCCGGACGGATGCCGGCGTTGAAGAGGTCAGTCTCGAGGAAAATCTGCCCGTCGGTGATGGAAATAACGTTGGTCGGCACGAACGCCGTTACATCACCCGCCTGCGTTTCGATGATCGGTAGGCCCGTTAGCGAACCAGTTTTACCTTTGACCGCGCCCTTGGTGATCATCTCGACATACTCCTCGTTCACGCGAGCGCTACGCTCGAGCAAGCGAGAGTGGAGATAGAACACGTCACCCGGGAAAGCTTCGCGCCCCGGCGGACGGCGAAGCAGCAGCGAAATCTGGCGATAGGCAACAGCCTGCTTGGACAGATCGTCGTAAATAATGAGCGCGTCTTGCCCGTCGTCCATGAAGTACTCGCCCATCGTCACGCCAGAATAAGCGGCAAGATACTGCATCGCGGCAGGCGTAGAGGCTGAAGCCGCGACGGCGATGGTGTGCCCCATCGCGCCATTCTCTTCTAGCTTCGCCACCACGTTGGCGATCGACGATTGCTTCTGTCCGATCGCTACATAGATACACTTAACACTAGAAGATTTTTGGTTGATGATTGTGTCAACGGCGAGCGCCGTCTTGCCTGTCTGCCGATCACCAATAATGAGTTCGCGCTGCCCGCGACCGACCGGGACCATCGAGTCGATAGCTTTGTACCCAGTCTGCACCGGCTGGCTGACTGATTTACGGTAGATGACGCCCGGGGCGACGCGCTCGATCGGTGCCGTGCGCGTCGCTTTGATCGGCCCCTTGCCGTCAATCGGATTGCCGAGAGCGTCCACCACGCGGCCAAGCAGCTCGGGTCCGACCGGCACTTCGAGGATGCGGCCTGTCGTTTTAACGGTATCGCCTTCCTTCAAAGATTTATAGTCGCCGAGTACGACCGCGCCGACCGAGTCCTGCTCGAGATTGAGTGCGAGCCCGAAGAGGTTGCCCGGAAACTCGATCATTTCGCCATAGCGCACATCGGCGAGGCCATGGATGCGGCAGATGCCATCCGTGACCGACACGATGGTGCCGACATTGCGGGCCTCAGCGGCTGACTGGAATCGATCGATACGCTGCTTGATGAGATCAGTAATCTCGGATGCCTTAATGGACATGTCTGGTCCTCTAAAAAACTGGATGCGGACGACGCATTAGGCGCCGGCTATCGTATTACCGAGCCGCTCGACACGCCCGCGCAGCGAGCCATCGACGACGAAATCGCCCGCGCGAACGACTGCGCCGCCGATCAGCGCGGGATCAACTGTCGCAGAGAGACGAACCGTACGGTGCAGGCGGCGGGTGAGCGCCTGCGCGAGTTTTTCTAACTGCTCCGCCGTTAGCGGTAGTGCAGAAACGACGGTGGCATCCACCGTGTTCTCGACCTCCGCGCGCAGCGCTGCAAATTGCACGGCGATCTGCGGCAGCAGCGCCAAACGACTGTTGTCAGAGAGAAGGTGCAACCAATTGAGCACCTTCTCGTTACCCGATACACCGGCAATCTCAGCGACGAAGCCGACGAGATCAACGCGCTGCACGTGCGGGTTACCGACGAGCGCGTTAACGCGAGCATCGGCTAACACCACGCTCGCGCGTTCGAGCATCTCGCCCCATGCGGCGAGTTGCCCTGCGGCATGCGCATGCTCGAACGCCGCGCGGGCGTACGGGCGGGCGATGGTTGCCTCCTCAGCCACGGGTAATTTCATCTGCGAGCTTGTCGAGCAACTGGGCATGCGTCTTGGCGTCGACTTCGCGCTCAAGCAGACGGGATGCGCCCACCACTACCATCGAACCGAACTCCTTGCGCAACTGATCGCGGGCACGGGTGGTCTCGGTCGTGGCTTCAACTCGCGCCGCAGCGACGATGCGGGCGCCCTCTCCCTGTGCCGTCTGCTTGGCAGATTCGATTACTTCGTTCGAACGCCGCGCAGCCTGGTCCTCGATTTGCCGGATACGATCCTTGGCCTCGCCGAGCATTTGCTCAATCTGAGCCTGCGCATTGGACAATAGCTGCCGTCCTCGATCACCCGCCGCTAGCCCGTCGGCGATCTTCTTCTCGCGCTCGTGCATCGCGCCCAAGATCAACGGCCAAACAAATTGCATCGTGAACCAAATCAGCAACGCAAAGACAGCCATCTGGATGACGAGGGTCAGGTTGATATTCACGTGTCGCTCCCGCGGAACAGTAGTCGGATGATTTCTAAAAATCCAAATCAGTTAGCGGCTGACGTCACCGCTCCAAGAAATGGGTTCGCGAAAGTGAAAAATAATGCAAAGCCGATACCGATCATCGCAACTGCGTCAAGCAATCCTGCGACAATAAACATCTTCACCTGGAGTTGGGGGGTTAATTCAGGTTGCCGTGCAGCACCCTCAAGAAAACGTCCTCCAAGAAGGCCGAACCCGATCGCTGTGCCCAGCGCACCCATGCCGAAAATGATGCCAACCGACAAAACAGTCATGGCTTGAACCAATGCAATATTTGCTTCCATAACGAGTCTCCTAATAAATTTTTAAGTGATGTTCTCAGTGATGTTCGTGCGCCATCGACATGTAGACGATAGTCAGCATCATAAAAATAAAGGCTTGGAGAGTGATAACTAACAAATGGAAAAGCGCCCATACTAAGCCGGCGAGAAACTGCGCTATACCCGACAGGATCCCGCCAAATGAAGCTAAGTCCGCCAAGCCGAAATTCAGCGTCATAACGGCGAGGAGCAGAAAAATCATTTCGCCCGCGTATAGGTTCCCGTAAAGACGAAGCGCGAGCGATACGGGACGAGCCAGAAAGGTGATTGACTCAAGCAGAAAGTTGATCGGGATCAGAAGTGCCTGTACTGCTTTGCTCGGGCTTGAGAAAGGTTGCAATGTCAGCTCAGCGATAAAACCCCCAAACCCTTTGATCTTTATGCTGAAGTAGATGCACAGCAAGAAAACGGTCAGCGACATTCCAAAGGTGATATTCAAGTCAGTGCTGGGGACTACCTTCAGTGCAGGCAATCCGAGGACGCCTCCGCCAATCGCCGGCAGTAAATCGACGGGGACTAGATCCATCGCATTAAACAAAAACACCCAACAGAAGATGGTCAGCGCCAGCGGAGCGATTAAGCGACTCTCTCCCCGAAAAGTCTCCTTGACTTGAGAGTCAACAAATTCGACAACCAGCTCCACGAAACTCTGGAATCTACTGGGAAGTCCCGCTTCCCTTTGCCGCGCCGCACTACGAGCCGCGGCATAAAAAGAGCCGCCGAAAAGAACCGCAAGAAAGACCGAAAAAAATAGACTGTCGACATGAACCGACCAAAATCCGTCGTCACCATAAGACAGATTTTGCAAATGGTGAACGATGTACCCGGTTGCGCTCTGCTCACCGTGCTCTGTCACAGCCAAGATTTACTCTCCAGTCCTGGCACTAAGTAATGGTTTTCGCACAAATACGAGAGCAGCCCAGTGGGCCAACAAGGCGATTGCGAAGGCCGCCAAGAGAGGCCTTGCCGGAGGGTCAAAGAGACCGAACGCCAACGCCAACGCCGCTACTGTGACAAGTATTTTGCTCGCCTCTGCGAAATAAAAACGACGCATTACCCTATTGGCAGCGGCTGGGCCACCGGACAATGCAATGAGGGCCATGGTCAGATTTGCCAGCATTGCTATCGAACCTCCCGCCGCTGAAGCTGCGCCTGCGTCGGGTCCGAGAGTAATGCCTAAAACTAAAGCGGACATCGCGCTGCACCCAAATTGCCACACGAAGATGCGTGTGATTTCTCGTTTTCCAAGCATTGCGTTACTCGATTTTGAAGGTATTGGTCGCCGGGCAGCGTCTCGAGAGCAACGAAGCGCCGCGAGAGGATACGGTCAGAACAACCTCTATCTCCGACAATTTTATCACGGGACACGCTCAGTTACCGGAGTGAACCACCTCGACGAAATTTCGAACGTCCCAGGGCGAACCGGTTGTCGCCCCGTGCGCATTCCGTCGAATCCGTAGGCGGACGCTACTACGGTGCACCGCGTCAGGGGTCACGACCCTCGGGCATCAACCTCGGTCATCAATGAAAGTGAGAGAGAATTCCATCGAGTTCGTCGAGCGAGTGGTACACGATTACGAGCCGGCCCTTACCGCCTTTGCCGATCGATTCAATTTTGACGACGGCACCTAACGTCTCGGAGAGTCGATTTTCGAGCTCACGGACGTTGACGTCCTTAGCTTCACCTGAGGATTCTGACGCAAAATCGCGATCCATCCCGTCATTTTTTTTCGGAGGATTGATTAGCCGGCGAACCAATGCCTCTGTTTCACGGACCGATAAGCCTTTTTTAGAAACCAGCCGACCGACTTCGGCCTGCTGACGCTTCTGCGTTAAGCCCAGTAAAGCCCGAGCATGCCCCATCTCGATCTGGCGACGATCGACCAGTGCGGCCACTTCAGAAGGCAGCTCGAGCAGACGCAAGAGATTACTAACAGCGGCACGGGACCGCCCCACGGCATCGGCCGCTTGTTGATGGGTCACCTCGAACTCTCGGATGAGTCGATCTAGGGCTCGGGCTTCTTCGAGTGGATTCAGGTTCTCACGCTGAATGTTTTCGATCAGCGCCATTGCAATGGCGCTCTCATCCGGCACTCGACGGACGACCACAGGGATGGTTTCGAGGCCGGCCATCTGAGCGGCACGCCAGCGACGCTCGCCGGCAATAATCTCGTATCGAGTGGGCGCCGCGCCCGGTGCGGTCCCTGGTATCTCGATGGGTCTTACGACGATGGGCTGCACCACGCCCTGAGCACGAATGGAGCTTGCGAGGTCCTCAAGGGTTTCCTCTCGTATATCGACGCGGGGTTGGTAACGACCCCGTTGCAGTTGATTAAGCGGCAACTTTGCGAGCTCGTCACCCGGCAGAGCGGGCGCGCCGGTCGTAGCGCGACCGGCGCTCATCTGTCCGAGCAGCGCGTCGAGCCCACGGCCGAGGATGGGCTTTTTTTGGTTCATGCCCGGGATGATAGCGGAGTCGCCCGCGTAATCGCCGCTACGTCGCGACGCTGATTTTCACCGATACCGAGAAAGATCTCCCGGAAGGCAACGTAGCCCAGCGCGCCAAAGAAGCAGTACAGCACGGGGACGATCGGCGGTAATAGTAAGGCAAAGGCCGCCGGCAACACCATGAAGAGCAGAGCGACCCCGAGCATGGGCCCGATATTGCGGATCTGGCCCGCTGCGCCGAGTCGCCAAGCCTCGCGGAACGACAAACCGCACAAGGTCATACAAAGAAACTGGAAAAATGACGTCACCCCGGGGATGTTGAGGCCGAAGTAACATAGTCCTAAAGCGAAGACCGAGTACACAAATATTTGCCGCAAGGCGACGAATTCGTCTGCAGAGAGCACATCGAGCGCATTACGCTCGGTATAGAGGATGTTCCACCACGCAACGCCGGGCTTGGCGAGCAGCAGTACCCAAACGAGTCCGCCCGCGATCGCGACGATGCCGGCGAACATCAGGATCACCCAAAGCTTACTTCGCAACATCTCAAGGGCTTCGGCGAGCGTGACCCGACCGCTGCGATCAACATGGGATGCGATCAGCATGCAGGAGAGCAGTGCGACGAGCGCGAGAATGCCGCTCACGAGCGGTAACCGATACCCAACGAACATCCAGAGACACATGAGTAAAGAAAGTAAAGAAAGTACGGACCAGCAGCCGAGGGCACGGCGCAATAGGTCGATCGATTGCGTGACCAACGCAGCACCGCGCCAGGCGCTGCACTGCGCGCCTCGATTAGCATCGTTCAGCAGGCAGGGCGTGTCACGCCCATCGCAGCAGAGGACATCACGGGCACCTCGCCGCGTCCGATCATTTCACCAGCGAGCGCTAGGTAAGCAAGCGCACCGCGTGAGTCTTTGTCATGAAGTAGTACGGGCTTTCCAAAAGAGGGTGCCTCGGCAAGCCTTACATTGCGTGGAATAATGGTGCTGAAAACCTTGTCGCCGAAGTGCTCGATTAATTGGGCGCTTACCTCGTTTGCGAGATTGTTTCTCGGATCGAACATCGTGCGCAACACACCCTCGACCTGAAGGGCTGGATTTACAGCCTCTTTAATTTGCTCAATGGTGGAAAGCAGCGCCGTCAGCCCCTCGAGTGCGTAGTACTCGCACTGCATCGGCACAAGTACGCCATCAGCGGCGACGAGTGCATTGACAGTTAGTATGTTAAGCGAGGGTGGGCAGTCGACAAGGATGGCGTCGAAATCGTAACGTAAGGTCTTCAGCGCATTACGTAATCGGATCTCGCGACGTACAGGCGTCGACAGCAGCTGAACTTCAGCAGCGGTCAGATCTTGATTGGCTGGCAGGAGCGCCATTGCCGGTGCCTCGAGTGTGATGAGTGCATCGCGTGCCGAGCAATCACCGATCAATACTTCGCCGGCACCCCTCGTGATCGAGATTTTTTCAACGCCGCACCCCATCGTCGCGTTACCCTGAGGATCAAGATCGACGAGCAGCACTCGACGGCGCATGACGGCGAATGACGCGGCAAGATTAACCGCGGTGGTGGTCTTGCCGACGCCGCCTTTCTGATTGGCCACAGCAATGATGCGAGTCATGGATAAAGTCTAGCGTAAGCGTCGTCACGTCGTCCGGCGCATCGCGGTAACGTGTCGTGACCGGGCGAGACCAGGAATTAAAAGATCGCGATCAGTTTCGATGCGCCACTGGGCGGGCAGCTCCTCTCGCTCTGTACTTTGACGCCGGCCCTTCATCGCCAAGACGAGGGTATTTGGCCCGCATAAGCCGACTACCTTATCAAGCAACTCCGGCAAGGGCGCAAAAGCGCGCGTGACAACTGTATCGTAAAACAACGGGGGCGTATGGGTCTCCGCACGAGCCTGCACGGTCTGCACGTTGCCGAGATCGAGCGTCCGTGCCACGTGTGCCACGAAGCGCACTTTCTTTCCATTGGAGTCCAGCAGTGTGAACTGCCGATGCGGATCAGCGATGGCGAGCGGTAGCCCGGGGAATCCCGCGCCCGTCCCTACGTCGATTACTCGCGATCCTTCGAGCAGAGGCCAAACGGCAAGGCTATCAAGGAGATGCCGAACAATCATGTCATGCCGCTCACCGATGGCAGTGAGATTGTAGATTTTATTCCATCTTGACAACTCATCGAGCAGCATCAGCAACTGAGTCGCCGCACGTGCATCGAGCGTGACCCCTAGTGATGCGGTAGAGTTTATTAGAGCGGCGAGCTCTACATCGGCATCGGATATGTGCCGGGGAGAAATCGTCGACATTACTCGGTCGCTCCGCACTCAAACGCTGATCTTGACGATCGTTCGACCAGTCACCGTACCCTTCATGTGAGCATCAAATGCACTAGGAAGTTCATCGAATGAAATGGTACGGATGGCGATTCGATCGAGATAGCGAGGTCGCAAATCGGTTGCAATGCGATTCCAGACGATAAGCCGCGTATCGCGTAGCGTCGCCGAGGAATTGATGCCGAGGATATTGACGCCGCGGATGATAAACGGGATCACGGTGGTGTGAAGTTCTGCGCTGCCCGCGAGTCCGATACTAGCGATATTACCCCAGTGGTCGACCGTACGGGTCAACCACGTGAGCATCTCGCCGCCCACGTTGTCGATGGCGCCGCCGAAACGCGCTGTCTCGATGGGTCGCTTACCGAAGTCAATAGCTTTACGAAGTAACACCTTTGACGCGCCCAAGGACTTTAGATAATCGCCCGACTCAGGCTTGCTACTTACGGCAATAACTTCGTATCCGCGGGTCGAGAGCATGTCGATGGCAATGCTACCGACACCGCCGGTTGCGCCCGTCACGACAATTGGCCCCTTCGCTGGACTCTGCCCGTTGTGTTCCATGCGGTGAATGGCGAGTGCAGCCGTGAACCCCGCTGTGCCGAGCGACATGGCCTTGAATGCCCCGAAGCCCGGCGGCATCGGAATCACCCACTCGCCGTCGAGTCGAGCGTACTCGGCATAGCCCCCATCGTGAGTCTCGGAGAGGCCACAACCTGTGACGAGCACGTGATCTCCAGTTTTGTATCGCGCATCGCTCGACGACTCGACGACCCCCGCCAAATCGATGCCGCCGATGAGCGGATATCTTCGGAGGATCTTTCCGGTGCCCGTCGCTGCGAGGGCGTCTTTATAGTTTATACCGGAGTAGAGCACGCGAACGACAACATCTCCTTGCCCAAGATTGTTAATCGTTAGCTGATCGAATCTCGCCACGATTTTTTGTTCGATTTCGTAGATACGAAATGCTTTGAAGGTTTTTTCCATAAAAGGGGATCCCCACTTTTTTTCTTAACCGCGATTTCGGCGTGCGAGCCAAGCCAGCAAGCCATCGGTATTTAGATCGAGATCTCCACCCAGCCAATGCTCTATAGCGTCATCGGGTGCAGTACTACCGAATTGACGTAATTCGCGAACGAATACTTCTTTGAGCGCAGCACGAATGGCAGGACGAGCGCTCTCGACGGACTCGCTCTCGTAAGAGAGTGCCGTCGCGACGTGCGCCTCAATCATGCGGATGAGATCAGCGCCTACCCGCTCGAGATCGTCTATGCGGGCATAGTGGGTGAGGAAAGCCGCCTTGGGACGCCGTGCGAGGATGCGTCGGATCGATTCGATGAGCTGCGATGGATTGAATTGCGACGGACTGGTCGTCGGGACCCCGAACGCCCGTCCCTCGACGTCGAACGCACGATAAGAGAGACCTAAGGTATCTCCCGTGAACACTGAATGGCTGCCATGATCGAAAAAAGTTTGATGATGTAGCGCGTGGCCAGGGGTATGGAGAATCTCGAACTCCCGTCCGCCTAGCACGACACGTTGGCCTTCGATGGTAGAAACCACCCGTGACTGTTCGATCGGCAGGAGCTCGTCATACAAGCGATCGTAAAGCTCACGGCCATAGACAGCGATCGAGGCTTCGATGAGCTTTCTCGGATCGACGATGTGAGGCGCGCCTTGAGGGTGGACGATGGCCTTAGCGTTCGGCAAAGCCTGCATCAAATGCCCAGCGCCCCCGGCGTGGTCAAGGTGAACGTGGGTAAGGAGTAGCCAGTCGACATCGTCGCGCTTGACGCCGAGTTCATCGAGAGCAGCAAGCATCGCGGGAACTGAGTAAGCCGTCCCGCAATCAATAAACGCAACCCGCCCCTTGTCGATTACAAGATGGACGGCATCGAAAAGAGGCATCAAATATTCGGCATCGATTGCATAGATGCCGTCGTCGTAACGGTGGGTGATCATCGCCCGCCCTCCGCAGCGGCATTGGTGTCGTGACAAAGCTCAGGCAACATATCAGACATGGCAAAACCTTACACCGAACGCCGCTACGTTCCTCTCGCCTTGCTTACCCTCGCCCTCGCGCTGTGCACTGATGCGGCCCACGCACAGTTTCCCACTCGCGAGGCCCGTGGTAATCTCGTGCTCGAAGGGGTTCCGCCACATTCGGCGCGCGCGCTCGAAACGTTGGACGGTTGGCTGGCTGGACGCGGCGCTAACTTCCAAGACTTCATGCCGGACGGTAGCATCCTCATCACCACGCGGTTTGGCGATGCGGATCAAGTCCATCATATTGTTGGCCCCGGCGCTGCACGTACTCAGCTGACCTTCAACATCGATCCGGCAGGTAACGCGAGCGCGACCCCTGCGTCGGGTTCTCGGGTATTCCTGTTCACCCGTGATCGAAGCGGAAATGAAAACGCCCAGCTCTTCGTGCAGAATCTCGATACCCGTCAAACGACGCGCTTGTCGGACGGTCGCTCCCGAAACGGGAACGCACTGTGGTCCCACGACGGGCAGCGCATCGCGTTCCAAAGCAACGCGCGCAACGGCATCAACCAAGACGTCTACATTACGGAGATCGACGGCAGCAGCAGTCCGCGTCTCATTGTGGCATCGCAGGGTCAAACTTGGACACCGCTCGATTGGTCGATCGATGGTCAGCGGTTGTTGTTACTCGATTACTCTTCGGTCACCGATGCATCTCTCTACGTTGCAGAGATCGTCACGGGCGCATTCACTCGTGTGCCGCTCTCCGGCGACCCGGCAAAACCCTCGCCCCAGAGCGGTATTGGCAGTGCTCGTTTTTCCGCTGATAGTCAGGGCGTATGGTTCACGGCTGACCTCGGCGGGGAGTTCCGCCAAATTCGTTACGTCGATCTCACAAGCGGCAGCTTGCGAACACTCACTTCGGAGCTCTCTTGGGATGTCGATGGCTTCGAAGTTAGCGCAGATGGACGATGGCTCGCTTACGTTGCCAACATCGATGGATTCAGCGAGCTATTCATCGCCGATCTCAGCGCTGGGTTGACAATTCGGCCGACGGGCCTGCCGGTAGGGATTATTTCCAACTTACGTTTCGATCGACCAGGCAAAACACTGGGAATGAGTATCGAATCCTCGCGAACCCCTCGGGACGCGTGGACTTATAACATCGAGAAAGCCGAAGCCACTCGCTGGACGCGCAGCGAAATAGGGCTCGCCGATCCAACCCAACTCAAAGTGGCAGAGGTATTCCGCTATCCGACCTGGGATCGTATCGGCCGTGTGCCACGGCGAATTCCCGCGCTGATACAAAAACCGGCGAAATCCGGCAAGCATCCCGTAGTGATCGATATTCACGGTGGCCCCGAAGGACAGTCACGCCCTGGCTATAGTCCATTCGCACAGTACTTGGTCAATGAACTGGGCTATGCAGTCATTCAACCGAATGTTCGCGGATCAACAGGTTACGGTCGCACCTTCACGATGATAGATAACGGCAGGCTTCGTGAAGATTCGGTGAGAGACATCGGCGCTCTGCTCGTCTGGATTACATTGCAGCCTGACCTTGATGCCGATCGAGTGGTCGTAATGGGCGGATCTTATGGCGGATACATGGTGCTGGCATCGCTCATCGCCTATGGCGACCGGCTCAAGGGTGGTATCAACGTCGTCGGCATCAGCAACTTTGTCACCTTCCTCACCAATACCTCAGGCTATCGCCGTGATCTGCGTCGAGTGGAATACGGTGATGAGCGCGATCCCTCGATGCGTGCGTTCCTACGTCGCATTTCTCCGCTCGAAAAAGCATCGATGATTCGACGACCGCTCCTCGTGGTGCAGGGGCTCAACGATCCGCGCGTCCCGGCGTCCGAGAGCGAGCAGCTTGTAGCGAAGATTCGCGAACAGGGTGGTGAGGTGTGGTACCTCGCGGCAAAGGACGAAGGTCACGGCTTTCGAAAAAAAACTAACCGCGACTTCTACCTTAAGACCGCCGTCACCTTCCTAGAGCAACTAGCCGCCCCGTGAAGACGGACGACACTTAGCGCCTCGCGAGTGGCGCAGGGCGCTTAGATGTGTCAAGCCCCGGACGCTGTACGGTGTAGTACGCCGCCAAGGTACGAATGTCGGCGGCGGACAGCGCGCCCGCGAATCCCGCCATAATTGCGTTCTTGCGCCCGCCCCTCTTGTAATTGGTTAGAGCTCGTTCGAGGTAGTCGGCGTGCTGACCAGCGAGCGTAGGATATTGTGGGGCGATGCCGATGCCATCGACCCCGTGACAGGCCACGCAGGTCTGGGCCACGTTCGGCGCTTTACCGACCGGCTTCGACCCGGCAGCTACTGCGACAGGCGGGCCGGCGAGGAAGGCGCCCATATCGGCGAGATCTTGATCTTTCCAGCCTGAGGCATTGGCGTGCATGGTGGCGTGACTACGCTCACCACTTCGATAGGCCTGCAGGGCTAGAACGAGATATTCGGGATGTTGGCCGCGCAACTTGGGTACGCGGTAATTGGGGTTGGGATTTCGGTAGTTGGGAATACCGTGACAGCCGAGGCAGGTGTACGCGAGCCTCGCGCCCCACTCGGCGTTCCCCGCCGATTGCGATTGGGCAGCAGGAAAAGACCACGCCACGACCCAGAAAAGCGCTAAGAAGAACTTCGACACCGTAACCCCCGAAACCCGTCGATTCATGCGAAAAACAGCCTGAGATGTTAAGGTTCTGCCGCCCGAATTGCCACCACGTAGATCGCATGATCGCTCTCATCCAACGCGTCACCGAAGCGAGCGTCACTGTCAACGGCGAGCGCCTCGGCGAAATCGGCCAAGGATTACTGGCCTTGGTCGGCGTCCGGCCGAACGACGATGACGAGACCGCTCAGCGGTTACTCGAGCGTCTGCTCACGTACCGAGTTTTCGGAGACGCTGAGGGAAGAATGAGTCGTTCTCTCACCAGCATCAGCGGCGGCCTGCTTCTTGTGCCGCAGTTCACGCTGACCGCTGATACTCGCAAAGGCAACCGACCCGGCTTTAGTACGGCGGCGCCCCCTGAGAAGGCAGAACGGCTATTCAACCATTTATGCGCACTCGCACGCCGAGCTCATCCGACGGTCGCGACCGGTCGATTTGGCGCCGACATGAAAGTGGCCCTTATTAATGATGGTCCGGTGACGTTCTGGCTGCAAACCCCAGAAACCGTCTAACATTCAGAAGGTCCAAATCACGAGCCAATTTTTAAGGCTGTAGAGGTCGTTATGGGAATCGGAATGCGCGAACTGCTCATCCTCCTACTGGTGGTCTTACTGGTGTTCGGCGCCAAGAAGCTACGCACGATCGGCTCCGACCTCGGTGCGGCGATCAAGGGCTTCAAGAAAGGCATGAACGAAGGCGACGCCGAAGAGAGCCTCAAGCAAATCAAGCAGGACGCAGCGGATGCGGATTTCCCCAAGTCGACCACGGCGTCCGCCGCCGACACGAAACCCTCCAACCGTAGCGACTGAGCGAGCCCGCCGGTTGCGGGCCTGACGAATCATGTTCGAAGTCGGCTTCAGCGAATTGCTGTTGATCATGGGCCTCGCACTGCTCGTGCTCGGACCTGAAAAACTCCCCAAGGTGGTTAGCCAAATCGGGCGATGGATGGGTCGCGCCCGCGCCATGGCTCGCCAGTTCCGCGAACAACTCGAAGACGAGACCGCGGAAATCAATCGGCTGCGCAGTACGCCGCCACCGACACCCGCCGCGACAACCGCCCCCGACGCTACCGCACCGGCCTCATCCGAACCCTCGATCGCGCCGCCTGCGGATCCGAATAGCGCCTCGTCAGCGAATGACCCAAGAACCTGAGCAGCTTGCCGAAGGAACGCTGATGTCGCACTTGCTTGAGTTGCGCGATCGATTACTGCGCGCTTTTCTGGCGGTGATCGTGGTGTTTATCCCTATCGTATTCTTTGCGAACGAGGTCTTTACCCTTGTTGCTCAGCCGCTGATCGATCAGTTGCCCAAAGGTGCCTCACTCATCGCCACGAGTGTGATCTCGCCTTTCATGACGCCGTTCAAGCTGGCGTTTTTCGTCGCGCTGTTCGCGGCCATGCCCTATGTGCTCTATCAGGTCTGGGCATTCGTGGCGCCCGGCCTTTATCGCCACGAAAAACGTTTCGCGCTGCCGCTATTGGTTTCGTCTATCATCCTGTTTTATGCGGGCGTGGCGTTCGCCTATTTCGCCGTGTTCCCCGTGATGTTCGATTTCTTTGCCAGTACCACGCCTGCGGGCGTGCGCATGATGACCGACATCACGAGCTACATGGATTTCGTGCTCACCATGTTTCTGTGCTTCGGGCTCGCGTTCGAAGTGCCGGTGATCGTGGTACTGCTCGTGCTGACGGGTCTCGTCAAAGTGGACAAGCTGGCCGAGATCCGCGGTTATGTGCTGATCGGCATCTTCGTCATCGCGGCCATCCTCACACCACCAGATGCCATCTCGCAGACCATCATGGCGGTGCCGATGTATTTGCTCTATGAGGGCGGCCTATTGATGGCGCGACTCATGCAACGTATGCGCAGCAAAACTGCTGAAGCTTGAGATCACCCGCAGCTCACGATTTCGACAGGGGGAACAAAAAATGAGTGGCAAAACTTTCCTCGGCCATCCGCGTGGTCTCGCCACGCTGTTCATGACCGAATTCTTCGAGCGCTTCACCTACTACGGCATGCGCGCCTTGCTGGTGCTGTTTCTGGTGGCCGCAACCGACGAAGCCAATCCGGGTTTCGGGGTCGATCGCGAAACCGCTGGCGCCATCTACGGGCTCTACACCGGCGCGGTATTCCTGTTCTCCTTGCCGGGCGGCTGGATCGCCGATCGACTGATCGGTCAGCGGCGCGCCGTTTACTGGGGCGGCATCATCATCGCCATCGGCAATTTTTTGCTCGCGGTGCCGGGTGGCGCTGCGGTGTTCTATCTGGGTCTCGCCACCATCGTCATCGGTGTCGGTCTGCTGAAGCCGAATATTTCGGCGATCGTCGGTGCGCTCTATGAAGGCCAGCCCGGGGCACGCCGCGATGCCGGCTTCTCGATTTTCTACATGGGCATCAACCTTGGCGCGCTGATTGCACCGTTCATCGCCGGCACCATCGGCGAATCCTGGAACTGGCGCGCCGGCTTTGCGGTGGCCGGCGCCGCGATGCTGATCGGCGCGCTGCAGTACCGCATGACCGAGCATTACCTCGGTAATGCAGGTCTCGCACCCGCAAACGTCACGGACGAAGAGCGTGCGCGCAGCTGGCGCAATGTGGCGATCGGTGGCGGCGTGGTCGTGCTGCTGACGGCACTGCTCTACACAGGCGTCATTCCCGTGACGATCACGGGGCTGGCACAGATCTTTGCCGGCGGCATGGTCGCGGTCGGCTTCATTTTCTTTGCTGGCGTGCTGCTCTTCGGCGGTCTCGATGCCGACGAAAAGAAGCGCGTGTTGCTGATCGCGCTGTTTTTTCTTTGTGCGGCACTATTCTGGGCGGGCTTCGAACAAACGGCGACCACCTTCAATCTGTTCGCCCGGGACTTCACCGATCGCTCGTGGTTGGGCGGCATGTTCGCCGACGGCGAGCACCCGGCTGCGTGGTATCAGTCGGCCAATCCCATCTTCGTCGTCATCTTCGCGCCCGTGTTCGCCTGGATGTGGGTCGCACTCGGGCGGCGTAACCTCGATCCTTCATCACCGGTTAAGTTTGGTCTCGCACTGGTACTGGTCGGGGTCGGCTTTCTGGTGATGATGTGGGCCGCGCAACTCGTCGTCGCCACGGATAGCAAAGTTGCGCCGACGTGGTTGTTGCTCACCTACCTGCTACACACTTTTGGCGAACTCTGCCTCTCGCCAGTGGGTCTCTCGAACGTCACCAAACTCTCACCGAAGCGCTATGTCGGTCAGATGATGGGCACCTGGTTCTTGGGTGCCGCAGTCGGCAATGCGCTGGCTGGACTCATCGGCGGTCACGTCGGCTCGGGTGAGGCGGCAGCAATGCCGGCGCAGTTCCTGCAGATGTGCTTCATCGCCGGTGGCGCAGGTCTCGTCCTCATCCTCGGTTCGCCGTGGCTCAAGAAACTCGCCGGGAATCAGCAATGAACGCACCGCTGCCGCCGCAGCTGACGCTGCGCGCCATCTTGCTCGCCATCGTCTTGGCGATGATCCTCGCCGCTGCGAACACCTACCTCGGTTTGTTCGCAGGTATGACGATCGCCTCGGCGATCCCGGCCGCGGTGGTCTCGATGGCAGTGCTGCGTCTGTTCGGTGGTGGCGGCATTCTCGAAAACAATATCGTGCAAACCGGTGCTTCGGCCGGTTCGTCGATTGCCTCGGGCGTGATCTTCACCATTCCGGCGTTGGTGATCCTCGGCTTCTGGCAAGACTTCGAGTATTTCTGGGTGCTGACGATCGCCGGGCTCGGCGGTATTTTGGGCGTGCTGTTCTCGGTGCCGCTGCGTCGTGCATTGATCGTCGAGCAGAAACTCGCGTTTCCAGAGGGCCAAGCTGCGGCCGAGGTGCTCAAAGCGGGTGACAACCCCTCGCAGGGCATCCGCATTTTGGGTGTTGCCGCGCTCGGTGGCGCCTTCGCGAAACTCGCAGCGGGTAGCGGACTCAAACTCTTTCCGGATACCGCAGCGAGTGCCGGGTTCTTTGGAAAGTATCTCGGATTCGTCGGTACGAATCTTTCGCCGGCCCTACTCGCCGTTGGTTACATTGTCGGGCTCAATGTCGGTATCGTGGCACTCGCCGGCGCAATGATTTCTTGGAACATCGCAATTCCCTATTACGTCGCCAACGTTCTGCCGAGCAATGTCGAGCTCGCTCAAGCGGCTGCAGGCTTGCCGGCAGAGGATCTCGCCGGACTCATCTGGTCGAAACAAATTCGTTACCTCGGCGTAGGGGCTATGCTCGTTGGCGGTGTGTGGGCGCTGATCTCGTTGCGGCATTCGCTCGTATCCGGTGTACGCAGTGGCCTTGCCGCAGCGCGTGCGAGTGCTGCAGGTCGGGTGATTGCACACACCGAACAAGACTTGCCGATGAAGTCGGTGCTGATCGGCATTCTGCTTTTCACGCTGCCGCTGTGGGCGCTCTACGAAACCATCGTCGGATCGCTCAGTATCAGCCTGCCGATGACCGTCATCATGATCGTCACCGGTTTTCTCTTTTGCTCGGTGTCTGCCTACATGGCAGGCCTCGTCGGATCATCGAATAACCCCGTATCGGGCATCACCATCGCGACGATTCTGTTCTCGGCCGTGGTGCTGCTCACACTCATGGGGCGCGACAGCGAAATCGGCCCCATTGCCGCCGTTATGATTGGCGCCGTCGTCTGCTGCGCGGCCTGCATCGCGGGCGATAACCTGCAAGATCTAAAGTGCGGTTACATCGTTGGTGCGACGCCATGGCGTCAGCAGGTGATGCTCGGTATCGGCGCGGTGAGTAGCGCCCTCGTCATGGCGCCGGTGCTCAATCTTCTTGCTCAGGCCTACGGCATCGGCGAGCCGACGGCGACACATCCGAATCCACTGCTCGCGCCTCAGGCCACGTTGATGGCCTCCGTCTCCAAAGGTCTCTTCGGCGGTCAGTTGCCGTGGGGAATGATCGCCATCGGCGCAGTGATCGGCGTCGGTGTCATCGTCGTCGATGAACTCCTCAAGGCTCGCGGGTCTACGTTCCGCACGCCGGTGCTCGCCGTCGCCGTCGGTATTTATCTTCCGATCGAGTTGATGACGCCGATCTTCCTCGGCGGTTTGATCGGCTTTCTCGCTGAGCGCAGCATGCGCAAAGCCAGTTGTGACGAAGCCGATCTCGAACGTCGCGGTCGCAAGGGCTTGTTGTTCGCCGCCGGCATGATCACAGGTGAAGCCCTTATGGGTATCGCCATCGCGGTCCCGATCGTGACCTCCGGCAGCGCGGACATCCTCGCGCTTCCCGCATCGATGCACTTCGGTGAATGGCTGGGGTTGATCGTGCTCGCTGCGCTGGGCTGGATGATGTATCGAACGGCGACCCACGCGGATACCCATACGGCGTGACCGAAGATCTCGCGGCCTCGCGAACGACGAAAGTTCTCCTCTCGTTCGCGATCGTCTACCTTGTTTGGGGCTCGACTTACGTCGTCACGAAAATCGGAGTCGCTCGTTTACCGCCGTTCTCGTTCGCAGCCGTGCGTTTTCTCATCGGCGGCGCCCTACTGTGGTTCGTCGCCAGGCTGCTTACGCGCAGCCGAGGGCTACCGCTGATGCCAACCGTCCCAAAACAGGAATGGCGTGGTCTGATCGTTGTCGGTTTTTTTGCGGTGTTCATTTCGAACGGTGCGGCCGTCTGGGCTTTGCAGTACATCCCTTCCAATCTCACCGCCTTGCTCAACGTCACCTCTTCGTTTTGGATTCCGATTCTCGGCATGTTCGGTGCGAGAGCGCAGCCCATCAGCGGACGCGTCGCCGCTGGACTGATCACAGGATTCGCGGGAACCGTATTGGTCGTGTGGCCGGGCGGTGAAACGGCTGCTGCGGCACTAGCCTGGCCGACTTTCATCGTACTTATCGGTTGCTTCGGTTGGTCGCTCGGTACGTTTTACATTCGTAACTCTGGTACGTCGCTAGATCTCATGGCCTTCACTGCGCTGCAGATGCTCTGTGGAGGTGTCATGCTGATCGTCCCGGCATTGATTGCGGGTGAGCTGGCGCAGTGGAGTTGGGACATAGACGGTCTTGCCGCGCTCGCTTACATGACAATCGTGAGTTCTTGTATCACGTATTCGGCTTATGCGTGGCTATCCGTCAATGTGACACCAGCGCAGTTATCGACCTATGCGTTCGTCAACCCCGCTATCGCTCTGTTACTCGGATGGTGGATTCTCGAAGAGGGTCTCGGGCTGCTGCAGATTGTGGGTACCGTCGTCATTCTCGGCGGGACCTTGCTCATCAACTGGCCTCGCCGCGCGCCCTCCGCCGAGTCACGCGTCAGCAGCGCGGAACCAGAGGCTCCGCCCGGAGCTTGACGAAATCGCTCTCCACGCCGCTGCGACGCTCGCGTGTGGGGAATTCGATGATGGCTACGAGATTTTGCCCATCTGACCCACGTATATTAGTCAGTCCCTCGTAACGTTTTAATACGCGATCGTTCTTGCGATACGAGACCTCAATATAGGGCAGAAACCATCCGAAAACACCCGAAAGGTTCGGGCGAATAATGCTGACTACCGCACCCTCTATTTTATATTCACGATGTTTTTTGACCTTGAAAGTAAGGTAATCGAGCCGGCTCGGGACGAGAAACGGTAACCTCACCGTTTTCCCTGCTTCGAACTCAGTCCAGTACTTACGTATAAATTCATCGAAGCCCGCATCCGAAACTAGAGCGGTATCAGTCGACACCATGGCCTCACGCCGCAGGCTGCGGGGATTATCCTGCTGAAAAACCCGCCACCCTTGAGCCGTACGTCGTAATCCTTCACCGTACCCACTACGTGCGTCCGAGAAGGTGAAATTGGGGGTCTCGCGCGATGTGCCGTAAGTGAGCTCCTTGCGCGCAAAGGGTGGCCCAGCTGCCGAACAGCGATACATCACGATACGTGCTTCACCGATTTCACCCGCCCGCCGCACGTGGTGCGACTCAACGTAAAGCGGTCTGCCATCGGTACGCGAACGGGCGTACCCGACGAACTGTTGATCAGAAGCCGATGCCTGCGGCGAACTAATCACGATGGCACCGGTAATAAGAGCGAAGAGTACAACAGGGCGCATGAGCAGACTCAGTGACGACGCAGCAAATCGAGACCCGGCACGATGGCTGCGACAGGCCTAATCATGGCGGCGTCGACTAGTTCTAACACTATGGCCGAAATGAGCAGTGTCGTAGGCTCATCGACGATAAAGCCCCTGCCCCCACGTATCGCAATCCATAAACCGAGCGCGGCGATTACTGCTCGTGAAAAATCGGACACTTCCCTCTCTCTTTAACGCGGCATTCTGACATCGCGTTATCCTTGACCCCCGTTCACGAAGGAGGTTCCCGTGTCTGACAATTACGCATCTGTTTTTCTCATCAGCCTGCTCGCTTTGCTTGAGTACTTAATTTTCGCAATCACTGTAGGTCGTGCCCGCTATCGTTTCGGCGTAAAAGCGCCAGCTACCGCCGGCAATCTTGACTTTGAACGGTACTACCGTGCTCAGATGAATACACTCGAGTTACTAATTATCTTTATTCCTGCCCTATGGGCGTTTTCGATCCTTATCAATTCGATGTGGGCGGCCTGGCTTGGCGCCCTCTTCATTATCGGCCGATTCCTGTACTTCATCGGCTACGTCAAGGCTGCTGAAAAACGCAGTCTCGGCTTCGCGCTTTCTATCATCCCCATACTCTTTTTGTTAATCGGCGGCATCTACGGAGCGATCCGAACGCTCTGATCAGCCGCGGATCCAACAATGTAACGCGGTCGATCAACCGCGTCGCCGCAGCACCACGATCGCCAACGGTATCAGCGATCCAAAGATGATCATCAACGTGACGGTGCCAAAGTTGTCGCGCACAAATGGGATATTACCGAATAGGTAGCCACTACCAAAAAAAATAGTGACCCATGACAGAGCGCCGAGCACGTTGTATAGCTGAAATCGTGGGTACTGCATGCGCGCAACGCCGGCAACAAACGGTGCACAGGTACGCAGCAACGGCAGGAATCGCGAGATTACTACGGTCTTACCGCCATGCTTGGCGAAGTACGCTTCCGTCCGGCGCAGGTACTCCACCTTGAGTAATCGATATCGTCCGCTGAATGCTGGTGGTCCGATCGCCCTGCCGATGGCGTAGTTACAGCTGTTGCCCAGAATGGCGGCAATAATCAATACCGCTGCAACCGTCGGCGCGTGTAGCGTGCCAGTCGCGTCGATGGCTGTCAGCGTGCCAACAGCAAAAAGCAGTGAGTCCCCGGGAAGCCATGGCGTCACGACAAGTCCGGTCTCGGCAAAGACGATCGCGAACAGAATGGCATAGAGCCACACCCCGTATTGCTGCAGCAAATCGATGAGGTGGGTATCGAGGTTGAGTGTGAAGTCTATGAAAAACTGCAGTGATTCGATCATTAGGTACGGGGAGGCTTGGCCTTCGCAGTGCGCGTGCCGCGAGGCACGAGGCGCTGGAGTTCGCGCAACGCTGCACGGACCTCGTCGTCGACACCAGGGTCGGTCGGAGCAGAATCAGGGCCTGACAGCGTCACATCTGGCTCTACGCCCTTTTCGTTGATATAGGTTCCGGATGGCGTCGCATAACGTGACGTTGTCAACTTGATCGCGTGCCCATTGCTGAGCGGAATGACGCTCTGTACAGATCCCTTACCGTAGGTTCGTCGTCCGACGAGTAGGGCGCGTTCGTTATCTTTGAGGGCGCCTGCGACGATTTCGGCTGCCGAGGCCGATGCGCCGTTGACGAGGATCGCGATGTCTATGCCTGTCAATAATTGGCCTGGCTCAGCATCCATGCTAAACCTCGCGTTAGCTGTGCGGCCATGTGCGACCACGATGTTGCCCTGATCGAGCATTGCATCGGCAATCGCGACTGCGCCCTCAAGAACCCCGCCTGGATTATTGCGAAGATCGATGACAATACCCTTTAACTGCGGCTGCTCCCGACGCAGTCGATAGATGGTGCGCTCGAAGTCGGCGGGTGTCGTACCACTGAATGCGGCAATACGCAAATAGGCATAACGCGCCTCAAGTTTCGTCCAGGTCACGCTGTGAATCTCGACGCGTGCGCGCTCGAGCACGACATCGACGAGCTCACCGCGAGCGGCGCGGCGTACCGTCAGACGAACCAATGAACCGGCCTGTCCGCGCATCTGCTCGATGGCATCGGCCACATTGATACCGACAGGTTCACCGTCGATACGCAGGATGAGATCGCCCGCGCGTATTCCAGCCCGTGAGGCCGGTGAGTCTTCTATAGACCTTTGAACTTTAATGAACCCGTTCTCCTCGGATACCTCGATGCCGATACCAGGATAGTTGCCCGCCGCGCTACGGCGGATATCCTCAAACTCGCGGCTGTCGAGATAGGCCGAGTGCGCGTCGAGCCCTGATAACATGCCCCGCATGGCGCTATCGACCAGCTTGTCGCCAGGAACCTCGTCAACGTACTCGCGTTGCACCTGCGCAAGAACTTCGGCGAGCCGGCGCGCCTCGTCGGCCGAAAGTTGGCTCGACAACATTGGGATAGCGCTATCCTGCGAAACAGTTTTAGCAGGTGTGGTGATCGGCTTGACCGTTACGGGAGCCGCCGAATCTTTAACGAATATCCAACGCGCAAGCACGATACCGGCTACGAGTCCGGCGACCACGCCCGACAGCAACAGAACGCGAGGGGGAGTTATCGACCGCGATTTCATAGGCTTGCCATTCAGGGCTGCTTGTCTCTGAACCAGGGCGTAGGATCGAGCGGTCGGGCCGCCTGCCGGATTTCAAAATACAACCCGGGTTGGGCTCGCCCGCCGGAATCACCGACGCCGGCGATGGTATCGCCAGCGGCGACTTGATCGCCTACCGCACGGAATAATCGATCGTTGTGTCCGTAAAGACTAAGGAACCCCCCGCCATGATCGACGATCATGAGCAAGCCGAGCCCAGCCAGCCAATCGGCGTAGACCACGCGACCGCGATAAATCGATCTCACTGGCGTACCTCGGGGTGCTGCGATAACTACGCCATCCCACTTCACGGTGCCCGCTCGGGCCTGACCGAAACGAGCCTTGAGCCGCCCAGTCGTAGGCCAGTTTAGTTTGCCGCGCATGCCCGCAAAAGGGCTGCGAATATCCGAAGGAAACTGTGGCACTACTCGGCGAAGGTCACGCAGCAGTTTTTCGAGCGCTGCCTGCTCACGCTGTAAGCGCTGCAGACTGGCGTTCCGTACCCGGGCCTCGGCCGTCAAACTGGCGAGCACCTGTCCACGCTCAGCACGCGCCTTATCGAGTCGCGAAACCTCGTTTTTTTGCTGCTGCTCGAGGCGAAGAATGCGCTCGCGCTCGGTTTCGAGACTGGTATCGAGCGCAGTGATCTCGCGCAGGCTTTCCTCGATGGCTGAGAGTTGTTCGGCTCTGGCCCTCCCGAAGTACCCGTAGTACGAAAATATTCGCTCTGCCCGGCTTGGGTCCTCTTGATTTAGAAATATCTTGAGTGGCTCATCACGCCCGATGAAATACGCTGCACGAATCTGCGCAGCAAGCTCATCGCGTTCACGAGCGAGCTCTTCCTCGCGCAGTCTTTTTTGTTCAGCAAGGTCAGCGCGCTGCTGTTCTCGCGTACGTCGTTCCCCGCGCAACCGATCAAGGTCCCCTCTGGCCCGATTCGCCGCCGTCTCTGCCACTCGCAGCGCTCGAGTGAGGCGGTCCCGCTCGGCAGAATCTTTAGCGACCTGGCCCCGGATACGCTCGATTTCCGCACGAAGCTGCCGCAATTCCGTCTCGGCGCGGGCAGCATCCTGTGCAATAGCCGAGGACAGCAGCGCCGCCGAAATCAAAACAGGAATCCAACGAGTTGTCCGTCCGCGCATCGGCCTAAATTGTATAATCCTGTCGATGGAAAAGTTGCCCGAATACATCGCGAATCACCCTTGGCTCGTCTCGTTGGCGGTCGTTGCCGCAGTACTCGTGATCGCATTTGAAGTTCGGGCTCGCCGCGACGCCTACGCCGGTATCTCCCCGCAGGATCTGATCCGCCTGCAAAATCAGGGGGCGCTCATCATCGATCTGCGCAACCCGGAAACCTTCGCTGTCGGGCACATCGGTAACTCCCGGCGTATGGACTCCGCAGACATGCTCGTGGCCGGTGACACCCTCAAGAAGTTTAAGGGAAAGAACGTTGTCGTGTACTGTGAGTCGGGCTCCACAGGCGCCGCAGCAGCGCGGGTCCTCGCTCGCCAAGGTTTCAAGCAGGTATTCAACCTCAAGGGTGGTATCGAGGGTTGGCGCCGCGAAAATCTTCCGCTCGTAACGGGCCAGGCGAAATCCTAATCATGGCCGCCAAGGTGGTGATGTACGCCACGGCATGGTGCCCTTACTGCTACCTTGCCCGCAAGTTACTCGAAAGTAAGCAAGCCGATATCGAGATCATCGATGTCGACCGCGATTCTGCGCTTCGTCAACAGATGATGGCGCGCAGCGGTCGTCATACTGTTCCGCAAATTTTCATCGGCGACGAACATATAGGCGGATGTAACGATCTGTATGCGCTGAACGCTAAAGGCGGTCTCGATCCGCGTCTCACAGGTTAACCCCCTCTTACTCGTCATTAAAGCAATCTTCGAGGCTTCTCGATATGGATGATTCAGATCCGCACGCCGAAGGCGCCACTCCCCCGGATACGGGAGCGGCCGCCCCAGAATTTTCACTGCAGTCGGTTTACCTAAAGGACTGCTCCTTTGAGGCGCCAAAAGGTCCTCGCGTCGAAGGCTCTTGGAATCCACAGATCGGTCTCGATCTCAACACCGCATCGGAAGTCATTTCTCCGGAGCTGCGCGAGGTCGTGCTGACGGTGAGCATCACGGCGAAGCTCGGTGAATCCACCGCATTTCTCGTCGAAGTAAAACAGGCGGGATTGTTCGGCGTTCGCAATCTCGACGATGCAGAGCATCGCCGCGCCATCGCGGCCATCGCACCGTCGGTGCTATTCCCCTATGCGCGCGCCAACATCGCCAATCTCGTCTCGCAGGGTGGTTTCCCACAGTTGCTACTGCCGCCGATTAACTTCGACGTCCTCTACGCTCGCTCGCTCGCCGACACGGCAGCTAAGCAGATGCAGAATTTAACGCCGAATCTGAACAGCTGATGATCATTAACGATACGGTCGCACCGCTGGCCGTTCTCGGCGCTGGGTCCTGGGGTACGGCGCTGGCCATTCAATTTGCTCGTGCGGGGCATCCGACTCGCCTTTGGGGTCGCGATGCTGCACAACAGGCGGCCATGGCGAAAGTGCGCTGTAATTCGCGTTATCTGCCCAATGCGCTCTTCCCCGAAAATCTTTCGGTCGTGCGCAGTCTCGATGAGGCGCTGGACGATGGAGGTGAAATCCTGATCGCTGTGCCAAGCCAAGCCCTGCGCGGACTACTCATAGAAATCGCGCCGTTACTGGATGCCGATGGGCGGCTCGCCTGGGCGACGAAAGGTTTTGAGCTCGATACCGGTCTGCTACCGCACCAAGTGGCTCACCAGGTACTCGGAAATGGTCGCTCCTTCGCCGTGCTTTCAGGCCCGACATTCGCGCACGAAGTCGGCACGGGCCTCCCCACGGCGATGACCATCGCGTCAGTTGACGAAAACTTTGCAAGTGCGCTCGCGAGCAGGCTCTCCGTCGCTAACTTTCGCGTCTATACTGCAACCGATGTCGTCGGCGTGGAGGTGGGCGGTGCCACGAAGAACGTTCTTGCTCTCGGCGCAGGTGTCGCCGACGGTCTCGGTTTCGGTGCGAATACCCGCGTCGCCCTCATCACTCGGGGCTTAGCCGAAATGACGCGGCTCGGTGTCGCACTCGGGGCACAGCGCGAAACCTTCATGGGACTCGCTGGGCTCGGTGATGTGGTGCTCACCTGTACTGACGACCAATCGCGCAATCGTCGTTTCGGCCTATTGCTAGCAGCCGGCAAAACCGTCAAACAAGCGCTCCATGAAATCGATCAGGTCATCGAGGGATATCTCGCCGCGCGAGCGGTGCATCGGGTCGCCGCACGGGAGGGTGTTGAAATGCCCATCTGCGAAGGTATTTATCGTCTGCTTTACGAGGGTATACCAGCGCGAGAAGTCGTCAAAGCTCTAATGTCACGGCCGATCAAGGCTGAGTTCGGCTAACCAGATCTGTCGTTTCCGAAGCCGTTCTGCCGCCAAGCCTCGTAGGTCACGAGACTGACGGCGTTAGATAAATTGAGGCTGCGATTCCCTTCGTTCATCGGGATATTGACGATGGCAGCATCGCCTGGCTCCTCGCGCAGGGTCGCGAGAATATCTGGCGGTAAGCCTCGCCGCTCCGAGCCGAACAGCATGATATCGCCGGTTCGCCAATCGACCTCATCGTAACGCCGAGCCCACCCGTCTCGATCCCAAACCATCGGTACGGCGTCCCCAATGTCTGTCGGCAGGCCTGAAAGTCAGCGTGGGCGTGAACGGCTGCCATCCAGCGGTAATCGAGGCCAGCACGGCGAACCGAGCGACGATCGAGATCGAAGCCCAGAGGTTTAATGAGGTGTAACTCCGCACCGGTATTGGCGCAAAGGCGAATCACGTTACCGGTGTTCGGCGGAATCTCGGGTTCGAATAAAACGATGCGGAACATCATGCACATGGTAGCAACGCTGGTGGCGTCTATAATTAATGCGTGTCCCCTGCCGTCCCTGAATCCCTACGCTACCGTTTCCTCGGGATGGATTTTTCCTCTCCCATCGTCCTGTTGTCCGGGTGCGTAGGTTTCGGCGAGGAATACACGCGGGTGGAAGATTTTTCGAACGCCGATTGCGGTGCTGTAGTTCTCAAGGGTACGACGCTAGAGCCGAGACTCGGGAACCCTCCCCACCGTGTTTATGAAACCCCGATGGGAATACTGAACTCTATTGGACTGCAGAACCCGGGCACGGATTATGTCGTACGTAATATTCTGCCGATGCTCGACTTCAACGAGACGCGATTCATCGCTAATGTCTCAGGATCGACAATCGAGGAATACGCCGACGTCACCCGACGCTTCGAAGACTCTCCGATCGATGCCATCGAGATCAACATCTCCTGCCCGAACGTCAAGGACGGTGGGGTCTCGTTCGGTAACTACCCGGAAATGTCGGCGCGAGTCGTCTCCGCCTGCCGTGCGGTGACTAAAAAACCGATCATCACCAAGCTCTCGCCGAACCAGACTGATATCCAAGAAAATGCGCGACTCTGCATCGAGGCCGGTAGCGACGGACTCTCGGTCATCAATACGATCATGGGAATGGCTATCGATGCAAAGACCCGGCGGCCTGTCATCGGTAACGTTCAGGGCGGACTTTCGGGGCCCGCAATAAAGCCCATTGCTCTACTCAACGTGCATCAGGTGTATGACGTCGCCCATCGTCACAAAGTACCCATTATCGGGCAGGGGGGCATCACCACTGCAACCGATGCCATCGAGTTCATTATCGCGGGGGCGAGTGCAGTAGGAATCGGAACATCGCTATTTTACGATCCGAGGACCTGCAAAAAAATCAATGCGGGCATCGCTAAGTACTTAGCCGACAACTCGATGAGCAACGTGACTGATCTCGTCGGTATGCTGCGGCTTACTGACTAACGATTACGCTCTGCATCGGATATTCAAGGGCAATTCCTGCGGTGCCTTACGGTGAGTCCAAAACCCTCGGCAAAATAAAATGTAGCGCCGAGGAAGAATCGTCGCATAAGCGTGATCAGTAAGTAAACAAAACCACGCGCGAGCGGCTAATCGCCCGGCGGATTACTGAAGTACATGCGGTCGAGCATTTCCATTCACGGCGTCATATGTCAACTCAAGCTGCGGCTTCGTCCTCAGTGTCGAGTTCGTCCTCTTGCATACCCAGCTCCCTGAGCTTGCGTGTCAGGGTATTCCGGCCCCAGCCTAAAAGCTTAGCGGCGTCCTGACGATGCCCTCCGGTACGTGCGAGCGCCACGCGAATCAGGGCACGCTCGAATTCAGGCAAGGCCGTGTCGAGAAGCGGAGACCTGTCGGCTCGCAGAGATTCGGCCTCGGCCCATCGAGTCAGCACCGTAGTCCACCCGTCTCCGCCCGTCTGCGCGAGACTGGCACCGGCCACCTCGGTTGGTAGGTCCTCGATGTGAATTTCGCTCCCCGGTGCGAGTACCGTGAGGCGCCTGCAAAGATTGACGAGTTCTCGAACATTGCCTGGCCAGCCGTAGACTTCGAGAGCAATCTTGGCATCCTGCGCCAAAGATTTCGCCTCGACACCTAGCTCTGTCGCAGCGATGTGCAGATAGTGGTTGATCAGATCGCTAACATCCTCGCGCCGAGCACGCAGCGGGGGTAGCTCCATGCGGATGACGTTGAGCCGGTGGAACAGGTCTTCACGGAACAAACCGCGGGCTACCCGATCCTCAAGATTTTGATGTGTCGCAGCGATAACTCGTACATCGACGTGTATCGGCGTCTGACCGCCGATACGATAGAACTCGCCTTCCGCGAGCACCCGCAATAGCCGCGTCTGCAACGATGTGGGCATATCGCCGATTTCGTCCAGAAATAGCGTCCCACCATCAGCCTGCTCAAAACGACCACGCCGCAAGCCATCGGCGCCGGTGAACGCGCCCTTTTCATGACCGAATAATTCGGACTCGAGGAGCTCCGAGGGAATGGCTGAGGAGTTGAGGGCGATAAACGGCTGTGTCGCTCGAGGGCTATGTTCGTGCAGCGCCTTGGCAACGAGTTCTTTGCCCGTTCCAGACTCGCCTGTAATTAGAACCGTGACAGCCGAGCGAGACAGTCGGCCGATGGCACGAAACACCTGCTGCATCGCGGGCGCCTTACCGAGTAATTCAGGCATACGGCCTTCGACCGACATGCTAATTGTTCTGCGTTGCGTGCTTTGTGCCGCGCGGCGGACGAGATCGACGACTTGGTCGATATCGAACGGCTTCGGCAAATAATCGAATGCGCCGCTTTCGTATGCAGACACGGCATTATCGAGATCGGCGTGTGCCGTCATGACGATTATCGGAAGCTGCGGACGCGTGCCGCGTATTTTACGGACGAGTTCTAGGCCCGAAAGTCCCGGCATTCGGATATCCGTCAACAAGACGTCGGGCGACTCGGCACGCAAGGCGTCGAGTGCAGGCTCCCCCGCTTCAAAGGCTCGAGTCAGCATGCCTCCTACTTTGAGGGCACGCTCGAGTACCCAACGAATCGAAGCGTCGTCATCCACCAACCAGACTCGAGGCGGGCGCGTACTCATGCGGCACCTCCGGATGTCATCGCATTGTCTGCGATGAGTGGCAGTCTGACGGAGAAAACTGTATTTCCAGGTTCGCTTTGGAACTCGACGAGGCCGCCATTACGGTTGATGAGCTCCTGCGCCACGGCCAGACCGAGCCCAGTGCCTCTCGGTCGTGCAGTCACGAGCGGATAGAACAACGTACCTCTAATTTCCTCAGGAACGCCCGGACCATTATCGACGATATCGATACGCACGGCGAGACGGTGGCGAACGATCCCGATATGTGTCTGGGTCAGGGCTCGAGTCCGAAGCGTGATGCGCCCCGATTCACCTACCGCCTGCAACGCATTACGCGAGAGGTTGAGCAATGCTTGTACAAGTTGGTTACGATCGAAACGCCCTTCGGGAACGCTCGGATCGTAATCGCGTTCGATGACGACCCCCAAACTGGCTTCGGCAATGAGTAAACGATGGACGTGTTCGCAAACCTCGTGAACATTGAGCGCTGCCTTCCGCGGTGGTCGCGCCGGACTCAGCATCGTGTCGACCAACGAAGTGAGTCGGTCGGTCTCATTGATGATGACCGAGGTGTATTCGCGTAACTCGGGAGCCGGAAGCTGTCGAGCCAGCAACTGCGCCGCGCCACGAACACCACCAAGAGGATTTTTGATTTCATGGGCCAGTTGGCGAATCATCATTCGGCTACTCTCGAGACGTGCTCGCAGCGCATTATTACGATTGAGTCGGTTGCGGGGTTCGGCATCAGCGAGCTCAAGCACCATCCTTCGGGCGCCGCCCGGACTGTCGACGGGCGTCATCGTCACATCGACGATACGGAGATCTTTAAGAGTACTGATAGGACGGAGCGCGAGATCACACTCAGTCACGACCTCTCCGGTATCGCGCGCACGCAACAATGCGATATGCAGGTTTGCGCAGTCGGTGAATAAGTCGCAGAACGCCCGGCCTCGAGCCTGATTCAGCCCGACGGCCATCAGACTCTGCGCCGCGATGTTCAAGTGCAACACAGACAGCGCAGGATCGAGAAGCACAACACCTGTTGATAGGGCATCGAGTAGTTCTGCGGGGTCAGAATGCGCAGCAAAACTCTCGAAGAGTCGCTCAACCGCCATGGTTGTTGCACATCACGCCACTCGTTTTCGGGACTGTCGAATCAGCAGCTATAGTAAAGATCGAGTTCAATAGGGTGCGTGCTCATACGATAACGCGTAACCTCCTGCATCTTTAGGTTTATGTAGGCATCGATCACGTCACTAGTAAATACACCGCCGCGAGTAAGAAACTCACGATCCTTATCGAGATGCTCGAGCGCCATGTCGAGCGAATGGCACACCGTTGGAATGTGCTTCGCTTCTTCGGGCTCGAGGTCGTACAGATCTTTGTCCGCCGGATCGCCCGGATGGATTTTGTTCTGGATGCCGTCGAGACCGGCCATCATCATCGCCGCGAAAGCGAAGTACGGATTAGCGGACGAATCCGGGAATCGCACCTCGATGCGGCGCGCCTGCGGGTTCGACACAAAAGGAATGCGGATCGATGCCGAACGATTGCGTGCGGAGTAGGCGAGCATGACCGGAGCTTCGAAGCCGGGCACAAGGCGCTTGTAGCTGTTAGTACCAGCATTCGTGAAGGCGTTGAGCGCCTTAGCATGCTTGATGATGCCACCGATGTAGTAAAACGCAGTCTCGGAGAGGCCGCCGTACTTGTCGCCCGCGAACAGCGCTTTGCCGTCTTTCTGTAGTGACTGGTGGACGTGCATGCCCGAACCGTTTTCACCGACGAGCGGCTTCGGCATGAATGTCGCAGTCTTGCCGTAGGCATGTGCAACATTGTGTACCGCATATTTAAGAATCTGGACTTCGTCCGCCTTCTTGACAATACCGCCCGCGCCGATCCCGATTTCACTCTGGCCGCCGGTGGCCACTTCATGGTGATGAACCTCGACGGCGAGACCAAGTTCTTCGCAGGCGCCACACATGGCGTTGCGGATATCCTGATAAGCGTCAACCGGCGGTACCGGGAAGTAGCCGCCCTTCACGCCGGGCCGATGGCCTTTATTACCACCCTCGAGCTGCGTGTTGCTGTTCCAGGCACCCTGCACCGAGTCGATATCGTACGAGCAGCCGTGCATTTCGTTCTTCCATCGCACACTGTCGAAAATGAAAAACTCGTTTTCCGGTCCGAACATTGCGCCATCGGCGATACCGGTGCTTTTAAGATAGGCCTCGGCGCGCTTGCCGATGGAGCGGGGATCACGCTCGTAACCCTGCATCGTGGTGGGCTCAATGACGTCGCAACGAATGTTTACCGTTACCTCTTCGAAGAAAGGATCGAGTGCCGCCGTTGTGGCTTCGGGCATGAGGATCATGTCCGACTCGTTGATGCCCTTCCAACCGGCGATCGAGGAGCCGTCGAACATTTTGCCGTCACGGAAGAGGTCTTCGCCGACGAGTTTGGCGGGTATCGTGACGTGTTGCTCCTTGCCTCGAGTATCAGTAAAGCGGAGATCGGCCCACTTCACTTCACGGTCCTTGATCATCTTGATGACGTCACTGGCGCTGCTCATAGTAACTCCCTTATATTTAGAATTAGAACGCCCAAATGTAATGCATTTCTCTTATTACGCGCTTGGTTTTGTCAGCAAATCAAGTGAACTATCGTCTAGACATTACTTTTTTAACCATATTTGCACGACTTTAGTGCATTTAAAACATCTCTTGCTATTTTATAGTGCATTGTTTTTTAATCGAACCTGTATCCAGGTAAATACGGCGAGACCGCACAACAGGCCGCTCGTGCAGCCCATCACGACGTACGGTGCCGACGGGCGCCACGAGTCGAACAGCGCTCCGCCCACTACTGCCGCCAAAAATATTCCCATCGACCCGCACAGCGTGAAGACACCAATTACCGCGCCGCGCCCACGCTCAGGCGCTACCTGACCGATGAGCGCCTGAGAAGCAAGAATGCCGCTCATTTCGCCGACGCCGAGAAACACCGCTGCCACATACATCGCAGGCTGAAACGGGTTGTCCTGCAATCCAAACCACACATAGCTACCGCACGCGAGTGCCGAGGCCACGGCCATGAAAAGTACGCGATCAACACGATCGATGAATGCAATGACCGTTACAGCCCAAAGTGTTGCGGTGATCTGAATGACAACAAAAATTCCGCTGCTCGCAGAGAGCGCCTCGGCTGGGCTCATGCCTTGCTGCTTGCCCGATTGGACCATCCAAAGAAAAAAGAAAGCGCTGATGATGGAAAGCGAAGCACGAGATACCGCAGCTGAGGCGTACGCCAAGCGAACACGAATATCGCGCGCTGCAGCGATGCCGATACGCAGTGTGGCTAATACCGGTTCCCGTTCGGCGCTTTGCCCCGGCGTCTGGCGGGGAAGCCCTCGCAGAACCAACACCAAAGGAATTACGCAAATCGCTGCCACAGTCCAGTACGCTGCACGTCCTGCCTCGATGACGTCCATTCCTTGCCCTAGGTAGAACTTTGGTAGCTGGGTGGCCAATCCAACGAGCGTCGCGACGCCCAAACCATTTAGGAAAAAGCAGACCCCGACGACCTTTCCGCGGGACGTTTCGCGCGGGAAGTCTGCTATTACGGCGGCGAGCATCGCCGAAATAAGGCAGGACCCGCACGCCGTGACGAAGATCATCGCATAAAGGCTCCAATTGAACTGAGCGAATGGAAAAAGCAGATAACCTACCCCAAGAATGGCGAAGCCCATGCCGTAGATCAGCCGCCGACCAACACGATCCGATGCAGCGCCGATCACACCCGACAGAAGTAGCGCAGGAATTTCGCTGATGACGTCCATCACGCCACTAACGCGTCCCTGGATATCATCAGGAATCCCTAGCATCGAGTTGAAGAGATAGGGGCGAAGGTTTCCGACTAGTGTGAGCAAACCGATAGAGAAGAAGGCGACCCCGAGTAATGCGTAAAAATTGGTGGGCTTCACCTCAGGGGCGAGCTCCCAGATCCCGACCTTCACTGCGCCGACATCGCGAGCGCGTTCCATCGTCATATTTCCGCCCCCTGTTATGTTCGATCGATGCTAGAGGATCGGGCGGGGTGGCGCACCCGGTATACTGACCGCCCTTTGATCTATCGCGGCGATCACCGCTTGCCGGGAGCCATGGCTCGCACGTTTCAGGAACTGATTTTCGCTCTACAAAAGTACTGGTCGGACCAGGGCTGTGTCATTCTACAACCCTACGATATGGAGGTGGGTGCTGGAACGTTCCACACCGCCACTTTTCTGCACTCAATCGGTCCCGAGCCGTGGCGCGCCGCGTACGTGCAACCGTCACGACGCCCCACTGATGGTCGCTACGGTGACAATCCTTTCCGGCTGCAGCGCTACTACCAGTTTCAAGTCGTTTTAAAGCCTTCACCTCTCGACATCCTCGATCTTTATGTCGGCTCTTTAAAAACGCTAGGTCTCGATCCGCTGACGCACGACATCCGCTTCGTAGAGGACAACTGGGAGTCGCCGACACTTGGCGCCTGGGGTATCGGCTGGGAGGTATGGCTCAACGGTATGGAAGTCACGCAGTTTACTTACTTCCAGCAAGTCGGCGGACTCGACTGTCGGCCCGTCACGGGTGAAATCACCTACGGACTAGAGCGGCTCGCGATGTATTTGCAGGGTGTCGAGAGCGTCTACGACATTGTCTGGGCCGATGGGCCGATGGGTCGTGTCACCTACCGTGACGTTTACCACCAGAACGAGGTCGAGCAATCCTTCTATAACTTCGAGCACGCTGATACCGCCGTGCTGTTCCGTCATTTCGACGAATACGAGGTCGAGGGTGTTCGGTTGCTCGAGGCAAAACTCGCCTTGCCGGCCTACGAGCAAGTGCTTAAGGCGTCGCACACTTTCAATTTGCTCGATGCTCAGCGCGCAATCTCCGTGACCGAACGTCAAAGATTTATCCTGCGGGTACGCGCGCTCGCGAGGGGGGTCGCTCAAGCGTACTACGCAAGCCGCGAGGCCTGTGGTTTTCCGATGGTGCAGTCGCCGAAACACTCTAAAACTAGGATGTCTTCTTGAGCACCCGCGACTTTCTTTTCGAACTCGGCACCGAGGAGTTACCCCCCCTCGCTCTGCCCGAACTTGAACGTGAATTGGTTAATGGCATGCGTGCGGGTCTCGACAGCGCCGGGTTGAGCCACGGTGCCCTCATCTCGTACGCAACGCCCCGTCGCCTCGCAGTGCTCGTGCGTGCGCTTGCTGAGTTACAACCCGAACAGCAGATCAGGCGACGCGGCCCCCCAGTCTCTGCAGCCTTCGATAACTCCGGCGCCTCAACTCGTGCCGCAACGGCGTTTGCCGATAGTTGTGGCGTCGCTATCGGGGAGCTCAAGCGGTTCACTGAGGGCACGGGGGAGTTTCTTTTCTTTGAGGGTGTTAGACCCGGGGTCGCGACGGCTTCGCTACTACCCGGAATTGTGCAAACGGCCCTCGATTCTCTGCCGATTCCCAAGCGTATGCGCTGGGGTGTAGGTGATGCTGAGTTTGTAAAGCCCGTGCATTGGGTTGTGTTTCGCTTTGGAGCAGATGCACTACCGGTACGCCTGCTCGACACCGAAGCGGGCGTCACGACACGTGGTCATCGATTCCACGCGCCTCAACAGCTCTCGATCGAAGCGCCTGCTGATTATGCTGACGTTTTACGTGCTAAAGGCTTCGTTATCGCAAGCTTCGCTGAACGTCGCGAACGCATTCGCGAACAAGTGTTGGCTCGTGCAAAGATCCTGGGTGGCCAAGTCATACTTGATGATGCGCTGCTCGACGAAGTTACCGCACTTGTCGAATGGCCCATCGCAATTGACGGTCTGTTTGATAGCCGTTTTCTTGTACTGCCCCGCGAAGTACTCCTCTCCACGCTACAAGCACATCAGCGCTACTTCGCAGTGGAAAGCGGTGAAGGAGAGCTGACGAACCATTTCATCACGGTAAGCAACATTGAGAGCCGGGAGCCATCACTCATTCGTGAAGGTAATGAGCGCGTAGTCAAATCGCGGCTTGTCGATGCGGCGTTCTTTTATGAGCAAGACCGTCGTCATCCGTTGCACGCATGGCGCCACGGTCTCAATGACGTGATGTTTCAGATCAAACTCGGCTCCATCGGCGATAAGGTATGCCGCGTCGAGATGTTATCGCGACATATCGCACCCCTTGTGAGTGCTAATCCAGACCTTGCTGCACGTGCTGCAAATTTGTCGAAGTGCGATTTACTTTCCGCGATGGTCGGTGAGTTTCCGAAATTGCAGGGGGTGATGGGCGCATATTACGCGGCGGCCGACGGGGAAGATCCGCGTGTCGCTGCTGCCGTGCGCGAACACTATTTGCCGCGCGGTGCAGGCGACGTCCTGCCTACAGATGCAATTGGGTTGGCTGTGGCGCTGGCAGACAAGCTCGACACCCTCGCAGGCATTTTCGGGATTGGACAGAAACCGAGCGGAACTAAAGACCCTTTTGCGCTGCGGCGTGCTGCGATCGGTGTGTTCCGTATAGTGCTTGAGCGTCAGCTCGATCTCGATCTCGCTGACCTGGTCGTCCAAGCCGTGGCTGCACAGCCGGCAAAAACCAGTGAAACAGCAGGCGAAGTATTGGACTACCTGCGGGAGCGAATGCGCTTTCATTACCTCGAGGCCGGATACCCAGCCGAGTTTTTCGAGGCGGTGCTTGCCACCGGCACGACTCGCGCCGTCGATTTCGATCTCCGCATGATAGCGCTCGCTAAGTTCCGCGAGCGCCCCGAGTCAAAGAGTCTCGCGGCTGCTAATAAACGCATCGCAAATATCCTCAAAAAGGCAGCGGCAGGCGAAGTCTCCGTGCGTGTCGATACCTCGATGCTGCATATCGAAGCCGAAAAGATTCTTAATGCCTCTCTCGATGCGGTTGCGGCAAAGGTAGCTGCGGAAATCAGCGCCCGACAGTACGGCGGAGCCCTCGCGGCACTCGTAAGCTTGCAGCCGTCGATCGACGCCTTCTTCAACGACGTGATGGTCAATGACCCAGATGCGGCACTTCGCGCCAACCGCCTCGCACTAGTATTGCGGGTGCGGAATCTGTTCGCCGACGTCGCAGATTTCTCCAAACTTCCCGGCTGAGCGCACCCCGTGCAGGCGCTGGGTTCCATCGTCTTCACGACTTTCCTCCTTCTCTGGACGCTTGGCTACGCAGCCTTCTTCGTCCTCGTAGGCAGATTCGTGTCCCACCGACGCCGGTTCTCACTTATCGAGTGGTACGCCAAACGAATCTTTGACGTGCTACGCGTGACCTGCAGACTCGATTACCGCGTCGAGGGACTCGAGAATATTCCGGATGAACCCCACGTTGCGTATTGGAAGCATTCCTCGGCCTGGGAAACCTTCGGCCAGTTTTTAGTCGGTCCGCCGAAGGTCATCGTACTCAAGCACGAACTCATATACATCCCTTTCGTCGGCTCTGGGCTGCGGCTTCTGCGCTCAATCGACGTCAAGCGCGGAGCCGGCGCATCTGCCGTCAATCAGGTGGTGGGACAGGGACGCAGCCGTCTCGCCGAAGGCCTCTCCGTTCTCATTTTCCCGGAGGGTACCCGCGTGGCCGCTGGCGAAACTCGTAATTACGGCGTAAGTGGCGCGCTGCTCGCAACGCGCGCGAAATGTAAGATCGTGCCGGTCGCACATAATGCCGGCTACTATTGGCCTCGCCGCGGTCTTATTAAGAAACCCGGCACTGTGCATGTCGTCGTGGGCCCACCCATTGACGCTGCAGATCGCGAGCCACGCGAAATCAACGAAGAAGCTCAGGCGTGGATCGAATCGACGATCACCAGACTTCGGGGAGGAGAAGGGAAGCTATGAACCGCCGGCGTTTTTTAGCATCAGCGACTGCAGGATCGCTCATCACAGCGTGGGCATCCCACGAGTCCCGGGCCACTGCCGAGGAGCGCTCCCGCGCAAACGAACTCGACCCTTCGGAAATAAGCATTGCCGGTCTACAGCGCCACCTTGATGCCGGACTGACCTCAGCTGCGCTGGTCGGTGCTTACCTGCGTCGAATCTCTGCATTGGATCAAGCCGGCCCGAACTACCGTTCAGTGATTGCGCTGAATCCGGACGCCTTAACGATCGCCCGAATACTTGACGTGGAACGTCGTAGTGGCGTAACTCGCGGGCCGCTTCACGGTATTCCCATTCTCATCAAGGACAACATCGCCACGAAAGATCGCATGCCGACGACGGCAGGTTCGCTCGCTCTCGCCAACGCGTACCACTCCGCCGATGCGCCGCTGGTGGCAAGACTGCGGGCCGCAGGTGCGGTCATTCTTGGAAAAACGAATCTCAGCGAATGGGCAAACTTTCGATCAACATTTTCCAGCAGTGGATGGAGTGCCGTCGGAGGACAAACCGGTAATGCATACGATTCAAAACGTAATCCGTCAGGCTCGAGTTCGGGTTCAGCAACCGCGGCGGCATTATCGTTCGCTGCGGTAACTGTTGGAACCGAGACAGACGGTTCGATTCTATCGCCTGCGTCCGTAAACGGATTAGTCGGATTTAAACCCTCCAAGGGTACGGTTTCCGGTGTCGGCGTGGTTCCGCTGTCGCCGCGACAAGATGTCGCTGGACCGATCGCACGAACGGTTGAAGATGCAAAGCTCATTGCCGAAGTTATCCTTGATTCGACCCGTTTGGCGCCCGTGCGCACAATTGAACGCGACGAGAAGTGGTACGTAGGCGTGGTACCCGCGTCAGACTCTGCGCGCGCAGAACTCGGTGTGCTATATCAGCGAGCTATCGAGATTTGGCGAAGCTGTGGCGCGGTGATAACGGATACGCCGCTTCCTATCGGTCTACGTCATACTGGTCAGGCAGAGTTCACCGCTCTACTCTTCGAGTTTAAGAATTCGCTTAATGCCTATCTAAAGGCATTACCCGCAGCATTAGCGGAAGTTTATTCTTTGAGCGCGTTAATTACCTTCAATCGTCGGATGTCAGGCCAGGAGCTCCCGTTTTTCGGCCAAGAAATTTTTGAACTTGCCGAGGCAAAGGGCGAGCTAACTGATCCCGAATATTTGGATTCAATTCAGCAACTGCGTCGACTCGTAGAAACCGAGAGTCTTGAGGTTTTATTCAGTGATCCCAACTTGGATGTGGTCATTGCGCCGGGGGCAGGCCCCGCAGGCCTGATCGATCATGTGCTAGGCGATCGCCGTGACCTAGGAGGCTCCTCACTCGGCTCGGCTGCGGCGATTGCAGGCTATCCGAGCATTACGCTTCCAATGGGTCTCGTCCGGGGAATGCCTGTCGGAATGACGGTCGTGGCCCGACGTTTTAATGATGCTCGGTTGCTTGAGCTCGCCGCGAGGTTCACGCGGGTCGGAGGCCTACGCGTACCGCCATCATCCGAGTCGATCTAAGTCACGAGTGCGCGATATTCGGTTTGTTGGCGTTGATCTCCGCCGCAGTTAGACCAACGAGTTCGTGCGGAAACACCAGCCACCGATCAGTTGAGTGTATGTACCAATCCGGTTTCAGCGTGCTCCTATTGCGTGATGGCTTGTAGTAGACCGTTGCGACTTTAATATCTTTGGGGTGATTTCTCAGGCACCGCCGTCTCAGCTCGCTGAGTACGGCCTCTATGCTTCGACCGGAATCAAAGACGTCATCGACGAGGAGTAATTGGTCCTCACTCGTCACTTTCGACACCAGGTAATCCATCGCATGCACACGCACCATTTTGTCGGTTTGATCAATGCCGATATAGCTTGAGGTACGTACGGTGATGTGGTCTGTTCGCAAACCTCGATGCTCGAGCCACTCTTGTACTGCTATACCGATGGGTGCGCCACCACGCCAGAGCGCAACGAGAAACGAGGGACGATAGCCTCCCCGCAAGATCTTCGCAGCGAGCTCAAAAGAATCCGCAAGCAGGGAGTCCGCAGAGATGAACTGCTTATCCCTCATGAGTCACGCGTTTTTCGAAGTTTTCATTGGTGAGTAGCTATATGGTCTTTATTGCTGATATGCAGTCCGCCACTATCTTTAACTGAGTCAGCCTCAAGCACCTCAGCGCGCTCTAAGAATCCTTGAAAACTTGTTCATCGCTCCGACATGCGGATGCGATTTGGGTGCCGATGCACACAAGAATGTGATCATACGCGCGGGTCGCAGCGGGGTGCCGCCGCCACGACTTCTCGCAGAGGTCCGTAGCCGTCTGCCCAAGTGGGTTCAACAACATATCGTCCGGGAGGTGCCCTAGGACTTACGGGCTTGCTGTCGAAGACGCTGCAGCAGCGGTTAGCGGAGACACTGGGGCTGATTTAGGAGTGGGTCGGAGGATTTATGGTGGATGTGCCACATCACGCTCGAGTAACCCTGCCTTACCAAACATCTGCAATTTTTCTCGGGTGTCGGCGATATCCATGTTGCGTAATGTCAGCTGTCCGATACGATCATCGGGGCTGAACATGCCCTCGCTCTTCTCCATAGTGAGACGCTCCGGGTGATAGCTAAGCTGCGATCCGGTAGTGTCGAGAATTGACCAGTCGTTGCCGCGTCGCATTTCGAGGGTCACCTCTCCTGTGATGGCGCGCGCGATCCAGCGCTGAGCGCTCTCGCGAAGCATGAGGCACTGCGGATCGAACCATCGGCCTTGATACAGAAGCCTACCAATCCGGCGGCCGTTGTTGCGGTACTGCTCTATCGTATCCTCATTATGGATCGCGGTAACGAGTCGTTCATAGGCGATAAACAGCAGCGCCATGCCCGGCGCCTCGTAGATGCCCCGACTTTTAGCCTCGATGATGCGATTCTCGATCTGATCGCTCATACCTAAGCCATGTCGGCCGCCGATGCGATTTGCCTCTTCGAACAGCGAAAGATCGTCCGGAAAACTATGGCTGTTAATGGCGACCGGCCTACCGCCCTCGAAGCGCACGCTCACCGTTTCAGGCGAAATTGCAACGTCTTCGCGCCAGAACGCGAGCCCCATTATCGGCTCAACAATTTCGATACCGCGACTCAACAGCTCGAGATCTTTCGCTTCGTGTGTGGCACCGAGCAGATTCGAATCAGTCGAATACGCCTTTTCCGCGCTCATGTGATAGTTGATTCCAGCGGCGGCAAGGTACTCGGACATTTCTCGGCGGCCGCCTAGCTCAGCGATGAATTGGGAGTCGAGCCAGGGTTTGTACATACGCAGCTCAGCGTTAGCAAGCAGCCCGTACCGGTAAAACCGCTCGATATCGTTGCCTTTATGCGTGCTTCCGTCGCCCCAGATATCGACGCCATCCTCGCGCATGGCAAGTACGAGTGCCGTACCGCTCACAGCGCGCCCGAGCGGCGTGGTGTTGAAGTATGTCGTCCCCGCAGTCGACACGTGAAACGCACCGCTCTGGATGGCGGCGAGTCCTGCGACGACTAATTGGTGACGACAATCAACGAGTCGTGCATGCTCGGCGCCCAGTGTGAGTGCCTTACGCGAGATGGCTTCGTAGTCAGGCTCGTCGGGCTGACCGAGATTTGCGGTATACGCGCACGGTCTTGCGCCCCGGGTACGCATCCAATGCACCGCAGCGCTGGTATCGAGGCCGCCGGAAAACGCAATCCCAACGCGCTCGCCAATCGGCAACGAACGAAGAATGATTTGGTTCGATGTCATGATCTCGATCGATCGAAGTGGCCAAGAGACCTAGACGTCGAGATTCGCAACTTCGAGCGCGTTCTTCTCGATGAATTCGCGCCGCGGTTCGACCTCGTCACCCATCAGCGTAGTGAACACCTCATCAGCAGCCACCGCATCTTCGATACGAACCTGCGTGAGGCGACGGGTTTGAGGATTGATTGTGGTATCCCAGAGCTGTTCTGGGTTCATTTCACCAAGGCCCTTATAGCGCTGGATGGATTGCCCACGTTTTGCATGTTCGAACAGCCAGTCGATAGTTTGCTTGAACGAGGTGACCTCGCATTGTGCTTCACCACGTCGGACAAACGCTCCCCCGCCAATCATACCATCGAGTGTTTTCGCGAGCGCCGCGATACGTTGGTATTCAAAAGAATCGAAGAAATCGCGCGTGAGGTATTTGTCAAACCGGCTGCCGTGCTCAGACCTCGAGACCTGGATACGCGCGACGGCATGCTCACCAGCGGCTGGCTGAAATTGTAGGCGGTACGCAGCACTACCATCGGAGGCGATGTTTAAGCGACTAACCAGCTCATCCATCCAACCGATCAGCCATTCCGGTCGGTCAAAATCGCTACGCGAAACGATAGGGACGTAGAGCAGCTGCTCAAGGACGCGTGCGTCGTAGCGTCGCGCCCAGCGCTCAATGATAGCTTGTACTTCAGTGTACTGGCGAGCGAGCGACTCAAGGCCCGCTCCATGCAGCGGCTGTTTCGGCGCGCTGAGATGTAACTCCGCATCTTCGAGTGCGGCGTTGAGCAGCATGGCGTTGAGTTCGATGTCGTCCTTAACATATATCTCCTGCTTGCCGCGTTTCACTTTATAAAGCGGCGGTTGCGCGATGAAGATATGGCCGCGCTCGATCAGTAACGGCAACTGACGGTAGAAGAACGTGAGCAGGAGCGTACGAATATGGCTGCCATCGACATCTGCGTCCGTCATGATGATTATGCGGTGGTATCGAAGCTTATCGATATCGAATTCGTCGCGACCGATGCCACAACCAAGCGCTGTAATGAGCGTGCCGACTTCGGCAGATGACAGCATCTTGTCAAAGCGCGCCTTCTCGACGTTTAGGATCTTCCCCTTTAGCGGTAGAATCGCCTGAGTGCGACGATCGCGGCCCTGCTTGGCTGAGCCGCCGGCCGAATCACCCTCGACGAGGAAGAGCTCCGACAACGCGGGATCTTTTTCCTGGCAGTCGGCGAGCTTGCCGGGTAGCCCCGCGATGTCGAGAGCGCCTTTGCGTCGCGTGAGCTCACGGGCTTTACGCGCAGCTTCACGAGCACGCGCAGCGTCGATAATTTTCCCAGCTATCGCTTTCGCCTCCTGTGGTTTCTCGAGTAGGAACTCGGAAAATTTTTGAGCGACGGCCGTCTCGACAACGCCCTTCACTTCGGATGAGACGAGCTTGTCTTTGGTCTGTGAGGAAAACTTGGGATCCGGCAACTTGACCGAGAGGATTGCGGTTAATCCCTCACGAGCGTCGTCACCGGTAGTCGGCACTTTTTCGCGCTTCGCGATGCCTTCTTTGTCGATGTAATCGTTGAGCGTCCGCGTCAGTGCCGCGCGGTAACCGGCGAGGTGAGTTCCACCGTCTTTCTGTGGAATATTGTTGGTATAACAGAACATCAGCTCCTGATAGGAGTCGTTCCACTGCATTGCCACTTCCACACTTACCGGGCCTTCCTGCGTACGGAACCAAAAAACGTGTTCATGAATCGACTGCCGTGAGCGATTGAGATGGCTGACGAACGCCTGTAATCCACCCTCGTGTTCAAAAACCTCGCGCCGGTCTTCGCGCTCGTCGATGAGCTCGATGCGCACGCCATAATTGAGGAACGACAGTTCTCTGAGTCGCTTGGCAAGAATGTCGTAATCGAACTGAATATTCGTGAAGATTGTCGGGCTTGGTTTAAACCGAACACTCGTGCCCATCCTATCGGTGGTGCCAACCGGCGCGAGGGGCGCGGTGGGCTCGCCAAGGTGATACTCTTGAGTGTGCCGAATGCCGTCTCGATGGATCGTGAGTTGAAGCACATCGGACAGCGCATTCACAACGGAAACACCAACCCCGTGTAAGCCACCGGAGACTTTGTACGAGCTATCGTCGAACTTTCCGCCCGCGTGCAGCACTGTCATGATGACTTCGGCTGCGGATCGACCTTCCTCGGCATGAATGTCAACCGGAATGCCGCGACCGTTATCTTCAACGGTCACGGATTCGTCGGCATGGATTTTGACCACTATGCGGTCACAATGCCCCGCTAAGGCCTCGTCGATAGCGTTGTCGACGACCTCGAAAACCATGTGGTGAAGACCACTCCCGTCATTGGTGTCGCCGATGTACATCCCGGGGCGTTTTCGAACCGCATCGAGACCCTTTAAGACCTTGATTTTACTGGAATCGTAGACATCTGTTTCAGACATAAGTGGGCTCGATGATGTAACAGGAAATTATACCTGAGATACCCTGCCCTGTTCCACATGAAACACACCTTCCAGCCGCCCAAAAAGTGAAGTGTCGCGATCGAGCGCCGTAACGATTAGCTGAGTCTCTAACGCCTCGACCCGGCCGATGAATTTCCCGAGGCGTCCTCGGTCGAGTTCCACTGATGGATCGTCGAGCAGTACTGATGGGCGTAATCCGTGCTCGGCTTTTAAAAACTCGAGCTGACAGAGATTTAGCGCGGCTGCGGCGAGCTTCTGTTGCCCTCGAGATAACACCTCGCGAGCAGCTCTGCCTTGGGTCCGCAGCATCAAATCCGCTCGGTGAGCCCCAAGGCTAGTTGCTCGTCGCATCCGGTCTCGACCTACTGAGGCAGTCAGGATATTGGCTAGCGAGTCACTTCGATCCCATCCCGGGTCAAAGTCGAGCGAAATCTGAAGGCCTGTCAATTCGGCTGCGGTCTCTGTCCAGTACGGGGCTAGCGCCATCACCACTCGCCCTCGGGCTGCCGTCAGCGCCTCGCCTTCCCTAGCTAACTCGAAGTCCCAGGCTGTGAACTCAGGTCTCCCTGCCCTTAGGGCGGCATTTCGCTGCTGTAGGGCTTTCTGGTAGCGCGTCCAGGTTTTTGCGAAGCCATGTTCCACGTGGAACACTGCCCAATCAAGCCATCGGCGGCGGCGCGCCGACCCCTCCTCGATCAGTTTGTGGGCGCCGGGATCTAGAGCCTGTACTGGAAACGCGGTGGCTAACTCGACAAAACTTCGAAGATCCTCCCCGTCTAATCGCCCCGAGGTCCCCGATTTTCCATTAGTATCATGGTGAATCTCAATTCCAACCCGCCTTGAGGCAGCTTGAGCTTGAAGTATGCCAACGGCTCGAGCCGAGGGTTTTCCATGCTGGATGAGTCTTTCGTTGAGGTGGGTGCGAAACGATCTACCCCGACCTAGCAGGAACACCGCCTCTAAAACGGTAGTCTTCCCCGCACCATTTGCCCCGAAAATTAGGTTGGTTCTAGGCCCAAATGTCAGTTTGGCTTTTTCGATGCAGCGGAGGTCTCCGAGCGTCAGCTCCGCTAGGAACATTCCGTCACTCAAATCCGCATCGGCATGACGACATATTTGGAACCATCAGGTAAAGCTGCGGTGATCAAGCAGCTGCTGTTCGAGTCTGTTAGCGCGATGTTGACGCGCTCGGTTTCAATTGCTGACAAAGCGTCGAGCAAGTAGGTGACATTGAAGCCAATCTCGAGCTCTTCGTCTGAATAATTCACTTCAATTTGATCCTCCGCTTCTTCTTGTTCGGGATTGTGGGCCTGAAGCGTCAATGAATTAGGTTTGATGTTGAGGCGAATCCCACGATACTTTTCATTGGATAAAATCGCTGTTCTCAGAAGACTTTGCTTCAAAAATCCCCGGTCTGCGTCGATTACGCGGTATGCATTGGTTGGGATGACCCGACTATATTCAGGGAATTTGCCGTCTATAAGCTTTGAAGTGAGTCGAATGTCGCCGATCTTGCAGCGAACATGGTTGGATCCGATCCCCAGCGCGACCTCACCCTCACCACCAAGCATGCGCTGGAGCTCCATAACACCTTTTCTTGGAATAATGACCTGCTGCCTGCCTGTAACACGCTCCTTTAGTGCCACTTCGCACAACGCAAGGCGATGTCCGTCGGTGGCTACAGCGCGGGCCTTGCCGCCCTCGGACTCAAGCAGCATGCCGTTAAGGTAGTAGCGCACGTCTTGCTGGGCCATCGAAAAATGGACTTTGTCGATTAGCTTCCTGAATTCCGCTTGCGCGAGCTTAAGCACTTGTTGCTCATTAATTGTATCTACGACGGGGTATTCAGCAGCCGGGAGTGTTGAGAGCGTAAATCGGCTACGGCCAGCGCGCACCACAAAACGATCACTTTCCAAAGACAGCGTGACGCTCGAACCTTCCGCAAGAGAGCGGAGAATGTCGAGGAATTTTCTGCCTGGGACGGTAACATCGCCTGCCGTCTGTACCTTAAGCACAACAGAGCTAACGAGCTCAACCTCAAGGTCGGTGCCCGTAAGACTTAGGTGGTCGTTTCGCGCACTCAGCAACACATTGGACAAGATCGGCATAGTCTGGCGTCGCTCGACAACACCAATAACATGCTGGACGGGCCCAAGTATCTCTTCACGGGTGGCTGTGATTTTCATAAGTTAATATCTAGATCTTAGAGAAATATTATAGAGATTATTAATACGGTGGGTAACAAAAAAAAACAATAAATACAGGGTTTTTCAGCATTTTTTTAATATTTTTTTGTGTGCTAAATATGGGAAAAACCTCGCGATTCCTGTTAGTCGATTGTGATTATCTTTCATATCCGAAAACACCCACAGGGTATCAACACTAATTCGTTAAGGTTCTCAATAGATTTGAATAATCCTCAGCGATTCGTTGCTCCGTGTCTCGCAGTTTTTTTATACGCCGACAGGCGTGTAGCACAGTGGTGTGATCACGGCCTCCAAAAGCATCGCCAATCTCCGGAAGGCTGTGGCTCGTGAGCTCCTTGGCGAGCGCCATAGCGATTTGTCTAGGCCTGGCGACAGAACGACTCCTGCGCTCCGACAATAAATCAGCAACGCGAACCTTAAAGTACTCCGCAACCATCTTCTGGATATTCTCAACGGTGATAAGTCTGGCTTGCATCGTCAAAAGGTCTCGCAGGGCGTCTCTCGTAAAATCAAGAGTGATAGGTTGGCCGGTAAACCGCGAGTTGGCGATAACCCGGCGCAGCGCCCCCTCAAGTTCACGAACGTTCGACCGGATGTGCTTGGCGATGAAGAACGCAACCTCTTCGCTCAACACCTCACCTACCGCCTCAGCCTTACTAATCAGAATTGCCGCGCAAGTTTCAAGCTCCGGCGGTTCGATAGCTACAGCTAAACCCCACCCAAACCGCGACTTGAGACGCTCCTCAAGGCCATCAACTTCTTTTGGATAGCGATCGCAAGTCAAGACCACCTGTTGCTGGCCCTCCAAAAGGGCATTGAAAGTATGAAAGAACTCTTCTTGAGATCGCTCTTTCCCTGCGAAGAACTGAATGTCATCGATCAGCAGCGCATCGAGGGACCGATACGCCGCCTTAAAATCATTCATCTGGTTATGTTGAAGCGCCTTTACCATATCGCTCACAAAACGCTCCGAGTGCACATACGCAACGCGGGTATGAGGGTTTTTTGCAACAACGGAATGTCCTACAGCGTGCATTAGATGCGTTTTACCAAGCCCGACACCACCATAAATAAATAAAGGGTTGTACGCCTTCCCTAGATTTTCGGCCACTTGCTGCGCAGCGGCTTTCGCAAGCTGGTTGCTCTTACCGACGACGAACGAACTAAAAGTAGAATTTGGATTTAGGCGCCCACTAACAATCTCAATGCGAGGTTTCCGGGGAGCATAAACGGTGTCTCGGACCGGAATGCTTTCGGGTTGGGCTGGCACGGCATCAGCCCTATCGCCGACCTCTATTGTGATGCTGACAGGTTCATCGGCGGACTGAGCGCGTACTAAATCGCCGATACGGCCCATCAAATTCGCGTTGACCCAATCGACCACAAACCGATTGGGTGCCAAGAGACGCAAAAACCCCTTGATCTCAATCGCCTGAAGGGGCCGAACCCAAGTGTTGAACTGGGTGTCAGACAGTTCCGACTCGAGCGCCTTTGAACAACGGTTCCAGATAAACACGTCCACGCGAATACCAATCTCCCTGAAAATACAGGGCAAGAGGGTTTACCAAAGGGATGGAAAGAATATACCGCCAAAGAGCCCTGTGGATATCTTTTTAGCTTGACACCACCCAACCTCGTACTTACGCTTCGAGCCGTTTTTCGGTGATAACACCATGAAACGTACCTACCAACCCAGCAAGGTCCGTCGGGCGCGAACCCACGGGTTTCGAGCTCGTATGGCTACGGCCAACGGGCGGAAAGTTCTCGCCCGCCGCCGCGCCAAAGGCCGCAAGAAACTGGTCCCCTGATTCGCGACGGAGACACCCGGCGGGCTTGGTCAGGCTTCCCGCCGTCTCGAAGGGTTTTGCGCAAGTCCGACTTTGAAGCCGCTTACCGGGACGGACGCCGTCTAGGTAATTTCTGTTTTTACATCATTGTGCTCCCGAGCGGCGGCCACTGCCCGAGGCTCGGTCTATCAATTGGAACACGTGTGATCGGAAAAGCCGTCGCTCGCAATCGACTTCGTCGCATAATCCGCGAATCGTTCCGGCATTCCCAGCACCGACTGCCCGCGGTCGACCTTATCATTGGCGCACGTGCGGCGGCTCGTGAAGCACCAAGCACCCAGATCCGTGAGAGCCTCGAATCGCTTTGGCAAAAGGTAATATCGATATGCGAGCCGTCTTCCGCGCCTTGATCCGTGTTTATCAATTCGTCATTAGCCCATGGCGTGGCCCGACCTGTCGCTATTACCCTTCGTGCTCGCACTACGCGCTTGAAGCCCTCGAAACGCACGGCACGCTCTGCGGGCTCTGGCTTGTGATCAAACGAATATCGCGGTGCCACCCCTTTCACGAGGGTGGATTTGACCCGGTACCGCTGCGCTCCGCAGATTAATCTCTCCTCGATCCTTTCTTTTTGACATTCGGATAAGGTCAATAGTGGCTTCGACCAACGCACGCGTGTTTCTGTGGCTTGGCTTGGTTCTCGTTCTCTGGATCAACTACGAGACTTGGCAGCGCGACTACGCCCTGCCACCCGCAGCCTCTGCAGTGACCCCACCTTCTTCGTCGGCCACAAGCGCCCTTTCCTCTAATGTGCCGCAGACCGCTCTGTCTACCACCCCTCTGACGAGCATAGCTCCTGGCGTAGGCACCACCGCAGCGCCGGCTATCTCTGCACTTACCACTGGCGATGGGCGGCCGGTGGTGCTGGCCGCAACACAGCGTGAGTTACGCGTCACGACGGATGTGCTCGATCTCGACATTAGCTTGCGCGGTGGCGATCTCGTCCGTGCGGAATTGCTCAAGTATCCGCAAGTCAAAGGCCAAGACACGCGAGTTCGTCTGCTCGATGGCGGCCGAGAAGGTTTCTATACCATTCAGACCGGGCTGACTGATACCAACGGCAGCAAACACCCCACACACCTTGCGATTTTTGAGTCGACGCGAAATCAATACACGCTCGCTAACAACCAAGATGAACTACGCATCCCGCTAGTCTGGCGCGATGAAGCCGCCGGCATCACAGTTACTAAGACATACATTTTGCGACGCAGCTCGTATCGTATCGATCTCGAGTACAGCATCGAGAATCGCGGTACCACACCGTGGCGCGTTGCCTCGTATGCGCAGATTCTTCGCGACGATCCGCCCGTCGAGCGCTCAATGTTCAGCGTTGAGAGCTATGCATTCCAAGGGCCGGCGTACTACAACGGGATAAAATATTTCAAAATCGATCGTTCCAGCAGCGCCGACAGCGAGCTTCCACGAGAGGTGAACTCTGGCTGGCTCGCCGGGATGCAACACCACTTCGTAACCGCGATCGTGCCCTCTGAGAATCAGATCTACGCGTACACTCTACAGACGGAAGGTAATCAATACTTACTGTGTGCGACGGGGCCCTCTGTCATGGTAGCACCACAAACCGATGCTACACTCAAAGAAACTTTGTTTGTCGGCCCAAAGTTACAATCGCAGCTCAAGACCACCGGCCCCCGGCTCGACCTCGTAGCCGATTACGGCATACTTACGCTACTTGCCGAACCTCTATTTTGGTTGCTTGAGCGGGCGTACAACATTGTCAGCAATTGGGGTTGGGCGATCATACTTATCACGCTCGTGCTTAAGCTCGCATTTTATCCCTTGTCTGAATCTTCGGGTCGATCCATGGCGAAAATGCGTCTGTTGACGCCGCGCATGAAAAACTTACAGGAGACTTACAAGGATGACCGCGAGAAGCTTGGCAGAGCAATGATGGACCTCTACAAGCGAGAGAAAATCAATCCGGCAGCAGGATGCTTGCCGATACTCATTCAGATGCCAGTTTTCTTCGCATTTTACTGGGTACTACTCGAGAGCGTGGAGATGCGTCAGGCACCCTTCATGTTCTGGATCCAGGACCTCTCCGCACGCGATCCCTTCTTCGTCCTTCCGGTGATCATGGCTGGGGCAATGTACGTTCAGTACAAACTCAATCCGACGCCGCCCGATCCGATCCAGGCGAAGGTTTTCATGATTCTGCCGTTTGTTATGAGCATCACATTCGCGTTCTTCCCAGCGGGTCTTGTTCTCTATTGGGTGACGAACACCCTGCTGACCATCGCGCAGCAATGGAACATCAATCGCCGCATCGAGGCTGAGGCGAAGAAAACGAGGCCGGGTTGAGTTTTACCGCAACGACCGACACGATTGTCGCCGTCGCCACAGCACCACGACGCGGCGGCATTGGTATTGTCCGAATTTCCGGGCCCGATGTTCGTCGCATCGGTGAGGCGTTACTGGCAAAACCGCTGCCTCCGCCGCGGTCAGCATCCGTTGCTAAATTTCACGATGATCAAGACATTCCACTCGACGAGGGCATCGCCCTTTTTTTTATCGCTCCGCACAGCTACACCGGTGAGGACGTACTCGAGCTACAGGCGCATGGCGGACCGATCATCCTCGAAGCGCTTGTCAGTCGTGCAGTGTCGTTGGGTGCGCGGCGCGCTGCGGCGGGTGAATTCACGCAGCGGGCTTTTCTTAACGATAAGCTCGATTTGGCGCAAGCGGAGGCTGTCGCCGACTTAATCGATGCTGGCTCAATCGCCGCTGCCCGAGCGGCCATGCGGTCATTGCAGGGGGACTTTTCGAAACAAGTGCACACGCTTGTCGAAAAGGTGATCGAGCTGCGCACTTGGGTTGAAGCGGCGATTGATTTTCCCGAAGAGGAAGTCGACTTTCTGGCTGATCAAGCCTTGACGGACCGCTTCACCGCCCTGCGTGAACAATTCAAGTCAGTGTTACAAGGCGCTCGTCGGGGTCGTGTGCTGCGCGATGGAATGACGGTTGTCATTACAGGCCGTCCGAATGCGGGCAAATCGAGTCTGCTCAACGCGCTGGCCGGTCACGAAGCGGCCATCGTAACCCCAATTGCCGGTACCACTCGCGATGTGTTGCATGAGTACGTGTCGATTGATGGCATGCCTGTACACATCGCCGACACCGCCGGACTACGCGACTCTAGCGATGTGGTCGAAATCGAGGGCATACGGCGTGCTCAGCTCGCCATGCAAGATGCTGATCGCGTGTTGTTCGTAGTCGATGCCGATGCGGATCCAGATGCCGCGGCCTTTCTGGCGGAAAAAATCCAGCTACCAGCCAATGTCCCTGTCACGGTGGTGTTCAACAAGATCGATAAGCTGGAGCGCAAAGACGCTTTCCAAAACGACGAGCGAGCTGTATCACCAGGATCCGATGCGCTAGGCGCCAACGCCGCGCTTTGGGTTTCCGCGATGACTGGAGCGGGTCTTGCCGAACTGCGCGAGCACCTAAAAACCTCTATGAATTTCGATTCGAATCAGAGTGGTGTTGTGAGCGCGCGTGCGAGACATGTCGAGGCGCTCCAGAGCGCCGAGCGGCACACCGATGAGGCAGTTCGGCAGCTCAAAGAATCGCGTGCGGGCGAGCTGGTAGCCGAAGAGCTGCGTGCCGCTCAAGAAGCCTTAGGAGAAATCACGGGAGAGTTCTGTGCGGAAGATCTCCTTGGCCGGATCTTCGGCAGTTTCTGCATTGGCAAGTAAACGGCACGGTAAAAAATTTCTCAGCGTTTCGCTGCGACGAAAGCGAGACCCACACCAATGACAAGCGCGGAAATTGCTGAAGCGTTAATGAACACCGCCATATAACCCAGCGTGCGTACATCAATAAAAAAGTACGGATAGACGCCCCCTAGTTCGCCACGCACCAGCACGTAGACCAAGTAGGTCGCCGGGTAGGCAAACACCCGCCACACATCAGACCACACGAGAGATCCGCATGGCACAACACGCCACCAAAAAATTACAAACACAATTGGAACGATGTAGTGGTGAATGACGTTAGTAAATGCAGCGACGCCCGTCGGCTGATATTTCGCGCGCAGTAACACATGGAATATCAGCCCAACCAGCACAATTGAAACCGCGGCCGCAGTAATAACCCAAGGCTTGTGCCATGCCGCCCATCGCGATCCCGGTGCATGCGACTTACAAAACGCGGTGGCGACGATTGTGCAAAAAAGGTTCGTGAGGATTGTGTAATAACCGGTGTACATGAATACACCGAATGCTGCGCTGTGCCCTAACCTCATTTGATGCTGCACGCTCAGTACCAGCTGCGTGATAAGCGCTGCCCAACCAAACGCAGCAAGAAGCCAAGCAGTCGTTCGAAATAGCTTGCTGTCCATCTAGGCGGGACCATTACCAGTAATGCAGCCACTTAGCGCGCTTCAGAAAATGCTGGAAGGCGTCGCGCTTATCCTTTGGCTGATAGTCGAGATAGCCGTTCGGCGCATAGCGTTCGACATACTGGTCGAGCACCGGTCGATAAAGATGAAGATGCAGGTCCGGAAGGCGATGTTTGGATCGGAACTCTGCAATGGGGATTCTTGCGGACTCCCGTGTCTCGAACGGCCCTGCTTTTGCGAGTACGACACCGCGTGGTCCGAAAATCGATGAGCGCCCCGGCCCGCCGTAATTGGTATCTTCAAAGAAGCCGGGATTCCGTCCGTGAGTTGCGACGGAGTTGTTAGCGATCAGGGTATAGATGCTGTTGTGGTACGAGGTGAGACGCATGTCGTCCCACTCAAAGCCGCCAGTCGCTGCGCGACAGATGATTTCTGCACCTTTGAAGGCCATGCAGCGAAAGAGCTCTGGCTCGAACTGTACGGCTGACATGGCAATGTTACCGATGTCCGTCCGTTCGACGGGGATCACAGCATCGAGACCGTACATCTCGACGAACCGGTCGTACACATCGTAGATCACCGAGGTGTACTGCTCCGAAAAAGGGAACATGCCGCGAACGTTGCGCTGTTTCCAGTGAGAAACCACGCTCCCGTCGGGTTTACACATCACCATCAGGTGCAGGATGTGACCCGGCCAATTCGCAGGGTCTTTTGCGTATGTACCGAAGACGATGTAGCAGTTGTACTGCGCGGCTTTCTTGGCGATTTCCTCCACCTCCGGGCCCGGCACCTCAATCGACAACGCGTAATGCTGGTCGCGAGTCCAGTCACTGAACCCCGTGATCGGAAACTCATGGAACAGCAGCAGATCACAACGACCGCCGAATCCTTGCGCGATATCGATCGATTCAAGGAAGTAATCGAGGTTGCGTCGCTGATCGGGACCCGGATTTGCGCCGTTCACCCCATTCACGCGGGTCTGCACGACAGCGACCGTGATGGCTTCCTGCCGTAGGCCGACTACGGGATAGGTACCATCTGCACGAACCATCTGCGGGGGTGTTCGATCGGCCATGGACAATCTCCTCAGAGGACTCAGGCCGTACAGCGCTTGAGGTGTAAGAGTAGGACGGACACCGCAGCGGGCGTCACACCCGGCAGGCGCGACGCTTGTCCGAGGGTGTCCGGTCGGGCGACTGCCAAACGCTGGCGCACTTCATTCGAGAGTCCCGCAACCGTGGTGTAATCGAGATCCCCGGGCAGAGGAGTCTCTTCGTTTTTGCGCTGGCGCTCAATCTCGCCCTGCTGGCGCTCGATGTAGCCCGCATACTTGGCACGTACCTCAACCTGGAGGCGCACTGCCTCGGGCAGCCGATCATCGAGGGCGGTAAGGACAGGCATCGGGTCGCCCGCGGAGAATGCTGCGGCGAGGTCTGCCCCGGCAGAAGCGGCGAGGGTGGGAAGCTCGGCATAGCTGACCTCTGGACGGCGTAAAAGATCGAAGGCCGAAACCCCCTTGAGGCGGGTAGTCGCGAGTCGCCGGAGCTCGGTCTCGGCGGCATCCCGCTTACGACAAAAGAACGTCCAGCGCTCGTCGTCGATCAGCCCCATCGAGCGACCGATTTCGGTCAACCGGAGGTCGGCATTGTCCTCCCGAAGGAGCAGCCGATACTCGGCTCGACTCGTGAACATCCGGTAAGGTTCGGGCGCTCCGCGGGAGATCAGATCGTCGACTAAAACGCCTAAGTAGGCCTCCGCTCGGGAGGGGGTCCAAGGTGCCTCGTCACGAACCTGTCGCGCGGCGTTGATACCAGCAACTAGACCCTGAGCCCCGGCTTCTTCATACCCGGTCGTACCGTTGATCTGACCGGCGAAGAAGAGTCCACCGATGACTTTCGTCTCAAGCCAAGCATGCAGGTCACGAGGGTCGAAAAAGTCGTACTCGATGGCGTAGCCGGGACGGGTTATATGGGCCCGTTCGAAGCCCCGAATCGAGCGCACGAATTCGACCTGAACATCGTACGGAAGACTGGTTGAGATCCCGTTCGGATAGACCTCGTGAGTCGACAGTCCCTCGGGCTCGACGAACACTTGGTGGGAACTCTTATCGGCGAAGCGATAGACCTTATCTTCGACCGATGGACAATAGCGCGGACCCACGCCTTCGATCTTTCCGGCGAACATCGGAGAGCGATCGCAGCCCGAGCGGATCAGCTCGTGAGTCCGCTCATTTGTAGCCGTTATGAAACAAGGAATTTGTTTGGGATGTTCATTGATGCGCCCAAGGAATGAAAAAACAGGTGGTGGATGATCTGAGAACTGGGGCGCCATGACGCTGTAGTCGAGGCTTCGGCCGTCAATTCGCGGCGGCGTACCCGTCTTCAGGCGACCAACCCGCAGGGGCAATTCACGCAGTCGAGAGGCGAGCGCATTCGATGGCGGATCGCCCGCCCGACCCCCGGAGCACTGATCGAGACCGACGTGAATCCGACCCCCCAAAAAGGTGCCGACCGTGAGCACGACGGCGAGAGCTCGGAAGCGAATTCCAGTAACCGTAACGACGCCCCAAACCCGCCTGTTTTCGACCACAAGGTCGGCGGCTTCTTGTTGGAAGATCGAGAGGTTCGGTTGGTTCTCGAGAAGGGTCCGAATCGCCTTTCGGTAAAGCAGCCGATCGGCCTGAGCTCGGGTTGCTCGGACCGCGGGACCTTTGCTCGCGTTGAGGATCCGAAACTGGATGCCAGCTCGGTCGACGGCGCGCGCCATGGCACCTCCAAGGGCGTCGATTTCGCGCACGAGGTGGCCCTTGCCGATGCCCCCAAAAGCGGGGTTGCAACTCATCTGCCCGAGCGTTTCGATATTCTGGGTTAGCAGCAGGGTACGGCGACCCATCCGCGCCGAAGCGAGTGCTGCCTCGGTGCCGGCATGACCGCCTCCAACAACGATGACTTCAAAAGTGTCTGCGTACGCCATAGCGGGGCAATTTTATGTGAATCGCTACGATTACGTGGACCCTGATGGACGACCTGGTTCCCAACCTCGAGGTCTGGCGTAGGATCAGGCTCATGAACGCCCAATCACGCCCTGTTAGTCGAGGCCTTCTTGTCACTATGACCGCGGCAGTACTTCACTCCCTCTGGGCGTCCGCCGGTAGTATCGAGGTTCAGCTTCCAGCGGAACTTCGCGATGGTCCCCAGGATGGCCGGCTGATCCTCATTCTGGCTCCGGTCGACCAGGCCCCGGATCAGGAGCCTCGATTTTTGGTCAATTGGGGCGTCGATGCCATCCCGGTCTTTGGCCTCGACGTCGAAGGGTGGAAGCCGGGGACCAGTTGGACAATCGATGACGGCGCGTTTGGGTTTCCCGTTCGGACCCTCTCGAGCCTTCCCGCAGGCGACTATCGCGTTCAGGCCTTCCTCAATCGCTACGAAACCTTCCGGCTCGCCGACGGACGGATCCTCAAGCTGCCGCCGGATCGGGGAGAGGGGCAGCAATGGCGCGAAAAGCCCGGCAACCTATATTCGAAGCCCACTTTGCTGCGCTGGCGCGGCGCTTTGGCCACTACATCGCTTACACGACTGGCACTTACCGAAAAAATCCCGCCCGCTGAACCCTTTCGGGAAACCGCTTGGGTCAAATACATCCGTATTCGCAGCGAGCGACTGTCGAAGTTCTGGGGACGCGATATCCACCTCGGCGCCTTCGTTACGTTGCCACTCAGCTTCAATGATCGACCGGATGCGCGGTATCCGCTCTTAATCAACCACGGACATTTCCCCTCCGCGCCCTCCAGCTGGCGCGAGACTCCGCCCGATCCCAATCTCGCTCCCGATTACAGCAAGCGCTTTAAGCTTGAGGGCTATAACCGCATTCAGGAGCAATACGAGTGGGAGTTTTTTCAGGCGTGGACGGGGGTGGACTTTCCTCGCGTGTTGCTCGTCGAAATCCAGCACCCTACGCCGTTCTACGACGACTCCTACGGCGTCAACTCTGCTAACAATGGGCCTTACGGCGACGCCATCCAGTACGAGCTCATCCCCGAAATCGAGCGGCGCTTTCGCGGCATAGGGCAGGGGTGGGCTCGATTCGTATTCGGGGGTAGTACCGGTGGCTGGATCGCGATGGCTACGCAAATGTTTTATCCCGATGATTACAACGGCGCCTGGATCGCTTGCCCGGATCCGATCGACTTCCGTCACTACATGACCGTCAACATTTACGAGGATAAAAACGCGTACTTCATGCCGAACCGTTTCAAGCGCACGCCGCGTCCCGCGCACCGCAATTGGCTGGGTCATATCGATACCACCGTCGAGGAAAACAACCTTTGGGAGCTCGCTTTGGGTACGCGCGGCCGCAGCGGCGATCAGTGGGATGCGTGGGAGTCCGTATTCTCGCCTGCGGGGCAGGATGGCTACCCGCGCCGCATTTTCAATCGTCTGACCGGAGAGATCGATTCCGTCACAGCCGCTTTCTGGCGCGAAAATTATGATCTCGGCCACATCTTGCGCCGCGACTGGGCCACGCTCGGACCCAAGCTGCGCGGCAAACTTCGCCTCTACGTCGGCGATATGGATAACTACTATCTAAATAATGCGGTCTACGCAGTCGAGGAATTTCTAAAGACAGCACAACCAACTTCCGACGCCATCATCGACTACGGCGATCGTGCCGAGCATTGCTGGAATGGTGATCATACCCTCGCGAACGCCTATTCGCGCCTGCGTTATCCACAAATGGTGTTGCCGTGGGCTATGGAGAGGATGCTCAGAACCGCACCACCAGGCGCCGACGTTCGCAGTTGGCGCTACTGACCTACGCTACTTTTGCCAGAACGTCGAAGAGAAAAGAACGAGCACAGTCAAGATCTCGAGTCGCCCCAGGATCATTGCGACTGTGCAGACCCAAGTCTGAAAATCTGTCAGGATCTGAAAGTTGCCCGTCGGTCCGACCGGACCGAGGCCTGGTCCCAGGTTGTTTACGCTCGCAACCACCGCCGAGAACGCGGGAACTAAATCCAAACCGGACAGCAGCATTAAAAAGGTCAACACGGCGATCGTTTGAAAGTAAAGAAAAAGGAATGCCAGCACAGATGCGCTGATACGCTCTGGAATGACCTTATCCCCAACTCGAATGGGAATGACTGCAGAGGGATGAACGAGTTGTTTCATTTCGCGCTGCGCTTGCTGAAAGAGCAACAGCGAGCGAAACATCTTGATGCCACCCCCGGTAGATCCCGAACTGCAGACGATGCATGACAGGAACATCATCCACACCGGCGCAAACAGCGGCCAACTATCGTAGGGCTCACAGGAAAAGCCGCTTGTCGTAGCGACTGATACCACGGCAAACGCAGCGTGTCGTAGTGACTCGAACACGCTACCGTACTCCCCATGGACCTTAAGTACCAGTGCGACAGCGACGACGCTCGCGCCGATGATCGACAGCACCGCTTTGCCCTCAGGGTCTTTGCGGTAGGGCATGAACGAGCGAGTACTGATCGCACTGAAGTGACGCGCGAAATTAAGTGCTGCGGCAAGCATCAGAACGATCATCACGAACTCGATGAGTGCAGAATCGAAATGACCGACGCTAGCGTCATGAGTCGAAAAGCCGCCTAGCGATATCGCTGAGAACGCATGACATATGGCATCGAACCAATTCATTCCTGCAAGTCGAAGCGCTATGATGCCGACCAACGTGAGGCTGGCGTAAGTGATCCAAAGCGTTTTGGCTGTCTCGGTGATACGGGGCGTGAGTTTCTCGTCCTTGATGGGGCCTGGCGTCTCGGCACGATACAGCGTCATACCACCGACGCCGAGTAGTGGCAGCACGGCTACAGCGAGCACGATGATGCCGATGCCGCCAAACCAATGCAGCGCATGGCGCCAGAAGTTGATGGAGGGCGGAAGGTTTTCGAGATCGGTGAGCACCGTGCCGCCCGAGGTTGTGAGCCCTGAAACCGCTTCGAAATACGCGTCCGTGAAACTGAGATGAGGCAGCGCGATCAAAAAGGGAATCGAAGCCGAGGCAGACATCAGGACCCAAGCAAGAGTCACCAACAAAAATCCATCTCGGGCTTTCAATTCTCTTCTGTGACGCCTTGTGAGCGCAGTGATGAGCAAGCCGAGCACTACGTTGGTGCCGGCGGCGACAGCGAAGTCGATAAACATACCGTCTTGCGTGACGATCGAGCAGATCATTGGAAGAGTGAAGGTGCCGGCGAAGAACGCCATCATCAGACCAAGGACGTTGGCGACGGCTAGCATGCCCTCGATATCCCGTTCAGCGTTTGCCGGCGGGCTCGCCGAGAAATAGACGCTCGACCTGATCGACGTGCCGGCGATCCGTGATGAACAAAACGACGTGGTCATCCGCCTGCACGATGGTATCGTGGTGCGCCATAATCACATCATCACCCCGTGCAATGCAGCCAATTTGTGTACCGTCGGGCAACGCGATATCCCCCACGCGTTTGCCGACAACGCGGGAGCTCCGGGCGTCACCATGGATGATGGTTTCGAGTGCTTCGGTCGCACCGCGGCGCAGTGAGTGTACCTGTACAACATCACCCTGACGCACATGCGTTAATAGTGAACCAATGGTCACGGTTTGTGGAGAGATAGCCACATCTATGCTGCTGCCCTGCATGAGTTCGCCGTAGGCCGGTTTATTTATAAGCGCCATGACTTTGGTTGCACCAAGCCGTTTAGCAAGCATTGCGGAGAGAATGTTAGCTTCTTCGGAGTTGGTGAGTGCTACGAAAACATCACAACTGTCGACATTTTCTTCGACGAGTAATTCCTCGTCCACTGCATTACCTTCGAGTACGATAGCGCTATCGAGACGTTCGGCAATATGGCGCGCCCGCTTGAGATCACGCTCGATAAGTTTGACTTGATTATTTTCTTCGAGCAGCTTGGCGAGAGCGAAGCCGATATGACCACCACCTGCGATGACGATGCGTCGCACAGGTTTCTCTTCTTTGCGCATCTCCGCCATGAATCGACGGATGTCATTTTTCGCAGCAAGAAAAAATACTTCATCGCCGTCCTCGATGACGGTCATCCCCTCAGGCTGCACACTTCGACCGTTGCGATAGATGGCGACGACACGCGCCTCGGTGCTGGGAATGTGTTCTTTTAGGCTGCGCAGCGCTTGCCCGACCAGTGAACCACCGGTGCGTGCAGAGAGCCCGACAAGACGCACTTTTCCGTTGGCGAAGTCGAGTATCTGTAGTGCGCCGGGGTAACGAATGAGCTGCTCTGTGTAACTTGTGACAAGCTGCTCTGGACTGATCAACACGTCGACCGACAACGCCTCGGTGCTGAAAAGCTTGGGATGGCGCGTGTATTCGGCGGAGCGGATACGCGCAATTTTGGTTGGCGTGCGATAGAGGGTGTAGGCGACCTCACAGGCCATGATATTCACTTCGTCGGAACTCGTTAGTGCAACGAGGATATCTGCAGATGAGGCGCCTGCTGCTTCGAGGACGGATGGGAACGCACCGTTACCGACGACCGTACGGATATCGAGACGATCTCGCAGATCGCACAGCAGGTCTTCGTTGGTGTCGACGACCGTGACTTCGTTAGCCTCTTCACGCGCGAGTTGGTAAGCCACCGTGCGCCCGACTTGTCCGGCGCCGAGGATCACGATCTTCATAAGAGATAGGAGGTTACTCTCAACGCCGCCCACGTAATAGGGGCGAGCGGGTATGCTTGGTCATCATGAATTCCCGCTCTGAGTTCGGTCGCGCCTGGAAAGTGCTTATCGCCTCCATGGTCGGTGTCGCTTGCGGCGCCTCGCCGCTACCGTTTATCACGATCGGATTTTTCATCGATCCGCTGCAGCAGGAATTCGGCTGGAGCCGCACTGAAATCAGTCTTGGCGTCACCATCTACGGCATTCTTGCGGCATTGTTGGCGCCGTTGTTTGGCGGATTGGCCGATCGCTATGGCGTTAGGCCGGTCGCACTCGGATCGGTTGCCATTTTTGGACTCACTTTTGCTGCATTTGCGGTAGTCCCCGGTCAATTGTGGGCCTTTTATCTCGTCTGGCTAATGATTGGCCTGTTCGGAATCGGGTCGACACCGGTCACCTGGTCCCGCGCCGTCAATCTCTGGTTCTTCAGGCAGCGTGGGTTCGCGCTGGGGTTAATGCTGGTCGGTACCAGTATTTCTGCCATTGTGCTGCCGTTCCTCACCACCTATTTCATCACTCACTATGGTTGGCGCATAGCCTACGCCTTGCTCGCATTGCTGCCGCTAGCCGTCGCGTTACCGCTCGGTCTTTTGTGGTTTCGTGAACCACGATCCGACGAACGCCCTGCGGGAGTCGGTACTGCTGCTGATCCCTCCGTTCTCCCCGGGCGTACGCTGAGGGAGGCGATGGGTGAGGGACGCTTCTGGATTCTGTGGACGTCCGTGGCGCTGATTACTCTCGCGTACGCGGGGGCTCTGGTGTTCCTACCCTCCATGCTGAAGCAGCGGGAGTTCGATCCGACTAAAATCGCGACCGTACTCAGCGTATTTGGTCTATCGATCTTCGCCGGCCGCATCGTCACTGGGCTACTGCTCGATCGGTTCTGGGCACCCCTTGTGACGTTACCCATTCTTTGTCTGCCCGCGGTCTCTTGCTGGATGCTGATGGGCGATGCGCCTCTAAGCTTCACGGGGGCGGTTTTGGCGGCATTTTTAATGGGTTTTGCCTCGGGCGCTGAAACCGATCTCATTGCTTATCTTGCCGGACGTTATTTCGGCATGAAGAGCTATGGGCAAATTTATGGCGTGCAGTACATGGCCTTTGGGCTGATGGCTGCGCTGTCGCCCACACTCTACGGCTGGGTTCGTGACACCACGGGCAGTTTTGATCCAATGCTGCTTGCGGCGGCGATCATGTTTCTCGCCGGCGCGTTCTTGTTACTGCTACTTGGACCTTACCCGGACTTCAGCTGGAACCCCAAGATACCCAGCCGAACTGCCAGCTGAGCACGATGAAGCCTCCGAGTGCGATTCGGTACCACGCGAAAATTGCGAAGGAATGCTGACTTATGTAGCGGATGAGCAGCCGAATCGCGATCAGCGCTGCAAGAAACGCCACGATGCCGCTCAATAAAGTTGAGCGTGCTTCATCTGCGGAGATAGGCTCGCGCACGTCGAGCAGCTTGTAGCCGGTTGCAGTAAGTATTACTGGGATAGCAACGAAGAACGAAAACTCTGCCGCAGTCTTGCGGGATAAGCCGGTCAGCAAGCCGCCAAGAATAGTTGCCGCAGAGCGACTGGCGCCGGGAATGAGCGCTAACATCTGAAATAGCCCTACCTTGAAGGCATCGAGTGGTAGCAACTGGTCGATGGATGTCACGCGTTCGGCATGAGTCCGACGCTCTGCCCAAAGAATGAGTATGCCGCCGATGACAAGCGCGAGCGCCACGGGGATAGGCGCGAATAGCACGCTGCGGATGGTGTCTTCGAAGGCAAGACCCACAACCGCAGCCGGCAGGAAGGCGAGGAACAGGTTGAGTGTGAATAGCCGGGATTGGCGATCGCTCAATAGTGTCGTGCCAATGGTCCATAGGCGACGTCGATACTCCCAGCAGACGGCGAGGATAGCCGCGCCCTGAACCACAATGAGCTGACGGAAACCAATCTCACCCTCCAGATCGAGCAGTCCACGAGTGATGATGAGATGTCCCGTACTCGATATAGGTAGGAATTCGGTAAGGCCTTCAACGAAGCCAATAATGACATCGACGATCCAGTCAGCCATGTCAGTCCGGTATTCTTTGACCGCGGGTTTCGATGACCCAGCCCATGCCGAGCAGGCCGACCAGCGGGACGAATCCCACCATGAATAGTGTATTGAGTACCACGCTCGGGTCTCCTGCGCCAGCGGCTGCGACAGAGCCAACGAAGAAAGGGCCTGCCGCAGCGATGACACGGCCAATGTTATAGGTGAAGCCTGAACCCGTTGCACGGAGTCGCGTCGGGAATAGCTCCGGCAAATAGAAAGTGAAGCTACCGAAGATACCGAATACGGTCAGGCCGATAAAGAAATACATATAAAGACGAATCTGTGGCGGCAGATCGAGGCCGAAGGTGGTGAGTAAAGAGACCGCTGAAAATCCGAGGTAGGCGATGAACATAGGCTTACGGCCCCAGTTCTTTGCGAGCGGGATAGTGAGTAGCGTGCCGATCAGGCCACCCAAGTTGAAGATGGTTGTAGCTTGCGTTTTCCAAGATTCCGTCAGAATGCTGGTTGCCGTCCGGTCGAGACTGAGTTGTAGCGCCTCGGTTTGCGCGAGACCCGCGACCACCACCGGAATAAATGCGTTGCAGCTCCACCACGTTAGCAATGCAATGAGCGCAACCAGCAGCGCGCTGCGCGTACGCGGCCATATTTCAGGCGTGAATAGCTCGCGAAGCTGCGGTGGGGGAGCCTTCGCAGCCACCGCTTCCCAACGTTCTGGCTCCTTGACGAAGGTACGCACCCAGATCGCGAATACAGCGGGCAACAAACCGACGATGAGTACATAACGCCACGACACGTCCGGCACGTCAGCAAAGAGATAGCCGGCGATAAGCGCGTTGACGCCTGTCGCCAGGAAGAGTCCGAATGGTGCAGCGGTGTAGAGGACTGCGCCTGCCTCAACGCGCTGCTCTTCTGGAACGACTTCCGCCACGAGGGCACAGCCGGCAGCCCACTCGCCACCGATTCCGATACTCGCAATGACGCGACAAACGATGAGTTGCTCTATGCTGGTGACGAAAGCACACAGCGTTGTGCCAACGGCATAGAGCACCATGGTGATCAGCAGCACGCGCTTGCGACCGTAGCGATCGGAAATAGGGCCGAAGAGCACACCACCGATGGCCCATCCGACCAGAAAGATTGCGGTGATGACGCCCGTCCAGTAGAGCGTCGCAGATCGGGCCTCAGAGGAGCCGATCTCTACGTTGAACAGAGTCGGAATGGCGTTGGGGGCCACATAGTTGAATAGCAGCCCATCAAAGATATCGAAGCCCCAGCCGAGCCAGGCCGCGAACAGCACGATCCACTGATAGCGGGTCAGACGCAGCATTGGAGCCCCCTCCAGAGTGTAGAGTCAGCTACGTGCAGCGTTGACCGCATCACGCAGATCGAGTGTCGCACGTCGAGCCGCTGCCGCGAAGTCCTCGCCCCGACTGGCGTAGAGAATACCCCTTGAGGAATTTATAATCAGCCCACGCCCATCAGCGCGGCGACCGCTGCGCACAGCTCTCGCGATGTCGCCGCCTTGTACGCCGACACCGGGTACGAGAAAGGTCATATCGCCTGTGAGTCGGCGTATGTCAGCGAGTTCGTCGGGGTAGGTGGCTCCGACTACGAGCAGACAATTACCACGCGAGTTCCATTCTTTGGCCACTTTCTCGGCGATGAGCTGATAGAGCTTGCGCCCGCCGACGTCGAGGTCTTGCAGTTCGCGCGCACCTGCGTTGGACGTTTGGCACAGTACGACGATGCCCTTATCGGCGTACTCCAGAAAAGGCTCAGCCGACTCACGACCGAGATACGGATTGATCGTGACTGCATCGGCACCATAGCGCTCGAACGCTTCAAGAGCGTATTTCTCCGCGGTGCTACCGATGTCGCCACGCTTGGCATCGAGAATCACCTGAATACCAGTTGCTCGTGCCCGGATATAGCGAATGGTCTCGAGTAGCTGATCTTCGGCACCGACAGCGGCGTAGTGGGCGATTTGCGGCTTGTACGCGCAGGCGAGATCGGCAGTCGCATCGATGATGGCGCGGTTGAACTCGAGGATGGCGCGTGGCTGGTGACGCAAGTGCGGAGGGAATTTCTCGATTTCCGGATCGAGTCCCACACAGACCAGAGACTGAGTCGAGGTCATGGCGGCATCGAGCCGCGCGAGGAACGGTGAGACACTCATGATAGAACGGCAGTGTACCCGCAGCGGCTGCCGACGTGGATGCCCGATTTAGGCGGGCTCAAGATTGGCGTACTGCAACATCAGCCACTTGCTACCAGCCCTCTCAAAATTGACCTGAACGCGACCGTGCGGCCCCTGACCTTCGATGTTGAGTACGACGCCTATACCGAACTTGGTGTGGCGCACCCGGGCGCCGAGTCTTAGACCCGAAGTAACAAGCGCACTGCGTAGGGTAGAAGGTCCGGCGCTTCGCGATACAGGCTGGCTGCGGGCTGCCCGAGGACGCACTTCCTCGAGCAACTCTTCCGGGATTTCTTTGATGAATCTCGAGGGCTGTCCATAACTGTCGATACCATGCAGCCGCCGCCGCTCAGCGTAGGTGAGATAAAGCTGCTTCATCGCCCGAGTCGTACCGACGTAGGCGAGCCGACGCTCTTCCTCAAGCGAGTCGAGATCGTTAAGTGAGCGCTGGTGCGGGAATAACCCGTCTTCGAGCCCGGCGAGAAATACGAGTGGGAACTCGAGCCCCTTGGCGGTGTGCAGCGTCATCATTTGAATACAGTCTTCCCAGGCCTCGGCTTGCCCCTCACCCGATTCGAGCACCGCATGGGCGAGAAATGCCTCAAGAGGCGGGAGCCCCTCGCCATCGACGCGCTCGGGCTCGAAGCTACGCGCTGCCGAGACGAGTTCGAGGAGGTTTTCCACTCTCGCCTCGCCACGCTCTGCTTTTTCTTTTCGGTGATGTTCGAGCAGCCCGCTGGCGTTTAGCACCTGATCGATGATTTCGTGCAACGCAAGATCGCGCGTATCCGCAGCGAGACGGTCGATCAATTGGAGGAACCCCTGAACCGAGGCCGTAGCCTTAGCACCGAGCGCGCCTACCGTCGTGGTCGCTGCTGCCCAAAGCGACGTACCCGCAGCCCGAGCCTGCGCGCGCACGGCATCGAGACTCTTCGCACCGACACCACGAGTGGGTAGATTGACGACGCGCTCGAAAGAGGTGTCGTCGTGTCGATTAGATACGAGCCGGAGATACGCGAGTGCGTCTTTGATTTCGGCTCGTTCGAAGAAGCGCAGACCGCCGTAAACCCGATAGGGAATGTGAGCTGACAAAAAAACCTCTTCGAAGACGCGCGACTGTGCATTTGATCGGTAGAGGATTGCGATATCGCATCGATTTCCGCCGCCCAATACCCACGCCTTGATGCGTTGCGACACGAACTCCGCTTCGTCACGTTCGTTGAACGCAGCATAAAGTCGGATTGGCTCGCCGCGAGTTTCACTCGTCCAAAGATTTTTGCCTAGTCGGCAGCTGTTGTTTGCGATGATCGCGTTCGCAGCATCGAGGATGGCACCAGTAGATCGATAGTTTTGTTCGAGCCTGACGAGGCGCGCGTGCGGAAAGTCACGCCTGAAGGTCTGTAGATTTTCAACACAAGCCCCGCGCCAGCGATAGATCGATTGATCGTCGTCGCCGACTACAAAAGGCGCACCGTCAGAGCCGACGAGCAACTTCACCCACACGTATTGGATGGTGTTCGTATCCTGAAATTCGTCGACCAGTACATGCCGAAATCGACGACGATAGTGGCTGAGTATCTCTGGATTGTCGCGCCACAGCTCGAAGGCCCGCATCAAAAGCTCGGCGAAGTCGACGACGCCGGCCCTTTGACAAGCCTCTTCATAATCTTGATATAGCTTTATGAACTGTCGACGCGTTGGATCGTTACTGTCTTTCAGTGTCTTGGGACGCACGCCCTCGTCTTTGTTTTGATTGATGAAGTACTGGATATCGCGAGGAACCCAGAGGGTTTCGTCAAGCGTCTGTGCCCTCAAGATTTTTTTTATCAATCGCTGTTGATCGTCACTATCGAGAATCTGGAAGGCTTGCGGCAGCTTCGCTTCACGCCAGTGCAGACGCAGCAGACGATGGGCAATGCCGTGAAAAGTACCGATCCAGAGCGCTGCGCCCGGCATGCTGAGCAGTCCCTCGATGCGGGCTCGCATCTCGCCCGCTGCCTTGTTCGTGAAGGTGACGGCGAGCACGCTGTGAGCAGAAGCACCCTCCGCTTCGATGAGCCACGCGACTCGATGCGTGAGAACCCGGGTCTTGCCACTGCCTGCGCCGGCGAGTACGAGCACAGGACCGATCGGAGCCGTGACGGCTTCGCGCTGCGCATCATTGAGCGGATTAAGGATCGGCGAAACGTCCATGACAGAAGTGGCCTGAGCGGCGAACGGGAAGAGGGCCGCGATTCTAGAGCGAATAGGCGTCCGTGCGGGTCTCTTCGACGAATCGGAGCAATGCCGATACGAGCGTCAGCAGTACGGGGCCGATGATGAGCCCGATGCCGCCGAAGGCCGCAGCACCGCCGATCACCCCCATGAAGACGGCGAGGGGCGAGACATGTGCATGCTTCGAGACCAGCAGGGGACGCAGGAAATTATCGGAAATGGAAATCACGGCGCCCCAACACAGTATAAACAGCGCGGCTCCCGTTCGTCCCATGCCAAGCAGGGCGAGCGCGGCAGGCGCCCAGACGAAAGCGGCGCCACCTGCAGGCAGCAGCGAAAACAAAGCGGCGATCACGCCGAATACCACCGGCGAGGGAAGCCCGGTGATGGCAAAACCAATTGCCGTGAGTGCGCCCTGAAAGATGGCTGTGAGGCCGGATCCGTATACGACTGCCCGAGTCGTGTTCGCCACCAAGGCGAACAGTTGACCCCGGCGCCCGTGGTCTAGGGGTAGGAGATGGGTGACGCGTTCGATGAAGTGGCGCCCATCGCGCAACATGAAGAACAGCAAAAAGAGCATCAGCAGGGAAGCCAGCGGCGTATTGAGCGCGCCGAGCACCATTTGGCTGCCGAAACTCGCGGCATAACGCAGCAGCGTCTGCCCGAGCGTGATGAGGAATCCGTTTCTCTCGGAAGGTTCGAGATCGAGCGTTTGAGTGAACCAGGCCACTACATTGCCGCCGACGGGGCAGTCATCGAGGCGATTTATGAGCGACCCATCGATACGCCACTCACTGTGCTGCATTGCATCGATCAGCGCTCGACCCTGCTCAATGAATTCCGTACCGATCACGAATAGCGGAAGAAAAATGACTAACGGTTTGAGCAGCGTCACTACGGCGGCTGCGAGCGACAGGCGATGTCCGAAACGGACGAGCAGCCGATCCTGAAGCGGCGAAAGCAGGACGGCCAACACGAGCGACCAGGCGAGCGAGCCCCAGAACGGCGCCAGCACCCACCATACGGCGAATCAGAGAATGGTCGCACTCAGGACGAGAAAAATGCGACGGTAAAACTTTGATATCTCCATCACTATACTCAATAGCACACTCTGGAGGTTTACCCCGTGCTGTCTGCTCACCTCAACCCCAAAGCTTTCGCATTCGTACTGATCAGCGTCGCTGATATGCAGGAGTCGCTCATTCTTTGGGGGGCGCGTTTCGGCATGGAGATCGTCGTGCGGCGCCAAGGTAGTGACGCGGGTCTGTCACGTCTTTGGGGGCTCGCGGACGCTGACATCATCGATCAGGCATTGCTTGTCACGCCGGGCCGACAGCAGGGGGGTATCCACCTCATCTGTTTTCGCCAACCGGGCCCGGCGGTGCGTCAGGGCGCCGCGCCCACCGACCTCGTACCCAAGAGCGTCGATATCGCAGTCCATGACATCCGCTCACGGTTCGCCGAGCTCGAGTCTGCCGGATTCGTCTTCCGATCAAAGATTGGGCGTTTCGAGACCGATGGAATCGTCGTGCACGAAGTGCATATGAACAGCCCCGAATCGGTGAACATCGTCTTTCTAGAACAAGAGGGCAAGCCCGAGCATGTGAGTGCAAAAGGGTACGGCGTGGCCCCTCAGGTCATCGCCACGACACCTGACAATCTCGGCGAGAAAGCATTCTTTGAACAGATCCTTGGCCTCGACGAAACGTCTTACCATCGGTTCTCAGGTCCGGAGGTCGAGCGGACCATCGGACTGCCGCCTGGAGGAGCGCTTGATGTGCGCATTTTCGGTGATTCCGCCTACGACTACGGCCGTCTCGAAATCGTGCAGTACGAAGGCGTGAGAAGTAACGACCTTTACCCTCGCGCCGTGCCGCCTGCGCGCGGCTTCCTGTCCGTGACATTCTTCGTCAAAGATGTCGACGACATCATACGCCGCAAGGGAGCCATGCGTACGGCGCCGCGCGATCATGGAGTAACGGAGTCGATCTTCGGTCGCGCCCGCATGGTCACACTGGTTTCGCCCGCCGGACTAGTCGTGCTCCTTGTCGAGCAGCGCGAAACCTGAGGCGCTACCAGGGGCTACCAGCGATTGCGTAGTTCGCGCAGCCTCAAAAAAATGGTTTGTGGGTCGGGCCGATCGGGCAGGTCCGGAAACACCTTTCGCAGCCCATCGATAACAGCCGGGTTCTGCAGCCTGAAAAAAGTGTTGATGCGCCGCTCGTCGCCGAGTGTCGTCACGGGAGCGCGGGCGCCGTCGGAGCCCTGCATGGTTGCGAGCAGTGCGGCGGCGTCGCGGTTACCGGGTTCTCGATCGAGTGTGAAGGTGAGATTGCGCACGAGGTAGTCGTGTCCGGGATAGATGCGCGTCGCGGCGGGCAGGGGAGCAAGGCGATCCACGAACGTCCGATAAAGCAGCCCGGGGTCGCCACCGTTATGGCAGTTTCCCGCTCCGGCATTGAAGAGTGTGTCTCCGCATAACAGCTCAGGCGGCGCACCCGTCGAGCGACCCCGTAGCAGCAAACAAAGGTGTGAGCGGGTGTGCCCCGGCGTATCGAGGCACTCAAGTTCGACGCTGCGCCCGACTCTGACGGTGTCACCCTGCCCGAGACCGCGATCGAGATTCGGGATCCGACCCCCCGCCCCGGCGTGCGCTAGAACCCGAGCCCCCGTGGCAGCCCGCAGCGGCTCGTTTCCACCAATGTGATCGCCGTGTTCGTGGGTGTTGAGGATCTGCGTGATCGTCCAGCCACGCTCGCGGGCCGTCCGTGCGCAGAGCTCCCAGTCGAGAGGGTCGACCGCCAGCGCCTCACCGGACTCGCTACAGGCGATCAGATAGTGGTAATTGCGCCACGCATTCGCGGGCCAAAGTCGTTCGATGATCATGGGCGGTCTCGGGTTGCAATGTTGTGCTGCGGGGCATCAGGCGGCAAGAAAGGAATCAAATCTTCTAACACAACGTTCTGATTTACAAAGATTTTTTTGGCACTTTTCGAATTTCGGTACCAACAAAAATACCCTCAGAAAATTGCGCTCCTTCGGCCTTTGTGTGATCGCTTGAAACGCATTGAGACTGACGAGCGCCATGTCCCGATTTCGTAAGTAGGCTCAAACAAGTTGCGTTCCAATGCCTTTCAATTCAACTCACACGCATCCGGATCCTGATCTGACTTGCGATTCTTGACCTCGGGATGCGGCCTGGCAGTAGACACCAAACACTAGTGCGGCTCGCCACTGATCGCGGCCGTGATCCTATGCGGTCCCACCGCCAGTACACCAGAACCCGGCCAGAGATGTGGCGACACTTAGTCGTTACGATTGAGCTCAACCGCCAGGAGCCAAACGCGAGAATATCGCCCGCAGCCCGCGCAACGATCGCTCGACCTGATCCGGCGTAATGACGAGCGGCGGCGTGATGCGCAGATTGTTGCCGTGGGCGCCGGTGGCGGACAGCAGCAGGCCCTCTTTCAACGCTTCGTTGCTGAGCTCCTTGGCGAGTCTTGCATCGGGCGCGAGACTGCCAGGCTCAACGATTTCGATGGCGATGAAGAGGCCCTTGCCGCGCACATCACCGATCACCGATCACCACATGCCGGCGCGCGAGTTCGCGCAGTCCGTGCATGAACTGTTCGCCGCGATCGCGCGCTTTGTCCTCGAGCGCTTCGCGCTGCAGGATGTGGAGCACGGTATGGCCGGCGGCGATCGCCAGTCGACGTTGCGCAAGACGATGTGACCGAGACCGGAGACGGTGCCCGTAAGGAGCTTCGCGCCGCTGACCGACACGCTGACCACTTCGCGTGGCAAACCGATGGCGGCTAGCACTGCCGAGCTGACGGCGCCGAAGCCCATGCCGATCGCACCGTCGAATAGCTGGGCGACAAAGCCGATCGTGGCAAAGACCTAGGTCTCAGGTTGCTGCGACAAAGTGCTCAGGCTGTCAATCACGGTTGCCCAAGGCTGACACAACCGTGCCGATTTGCTTATACGTTTTTGGTATTTACTAATGCACATTTAATAGCTTACGAACATCTATTGGCTGCGCATAATGGGACCATGACGGCGCCTCCTGCCACTTCGCGGTTCGTACCGCCACCGGATCAGCAACTGGAAAGCAACTTGCTGGCGCTGAGCCGTGATCTCGATGCCGGAACGCTGCGCTATTGGTCAGGTTTTCTGGCCGGCCTGGCCCGCAGCAGCGCTGGCAACTCCTTCCCACTGGCGCGCGGATAGTGGCGGCGCTTGCGAGGCCGCAAGACGTCGGCCGGCCGAATGTCCGCCACAGGATTGTGGGTCGCGTAGTCGTTCGCCACGGCGTAACGCATGATCTGACTGCAGTTCTGCAGCACCCGCTTGGCAATTTCCAGCGCGCCGCGCGCTTCGATTTTCTTCACCACGTCGCGAAATGCCGAGGCGGGGATGTCTGATGGGGCTTGCGACCCTACGGACGGAAAGACGTCTTCTTCTAGCCGCTTCAGCACGTAGTAGGCGTATTGCGGATGGCGTTGGTCGGCCCAACGGCGGCGCCACTCGCGTGCCACAACTTCAAACGTCTTGGCTGTGGACTTTCTATCGGCCATGGGATCGATGCCATCCGTCAGCAAGCCGCGCCTCCCGAAGCCGTTCGTGGGCTTTGGACAGAGAGACGTCCGGATAGACACCCAAGGCAAGCGTCTTCTGCTTGCCGCCGAAGCGATAGTTGAAACGCCAATACCGACCGCCGTTGGGGACAATGCGCAGGTGCAGTCTGCGCCCTCATCGGCGAGCTTCAGGGGACGATCCGTAGGCTTGGTGCCGCGAATTTGTGTATCGGTGAGCATGTTGATGGTACCTCCCAACGCCTCGGCGCAGGTTCCATCAAAAGTACCCTCACTTCGGCGAGCCACGACGAGACAGTAGCAAATTCAGTGAGATCGTAAAACGCTGAAAATACGGGGATTTTCGAGCGATCTGAGACCGCCTGAGCTGTCGTGAGAAGTGTAATTGGTGGAAAGGGAGTGAAGTTTCACACGCGTCTTTTTACACTGCCGTGGTAGATTGGCCTCTGGGGGCGGAGTACGGCATCAATGTCGAGTGTTAACGGGTCCAAGGACACGGCCCCGGCGCCCGTGGCGATTTTGCCACCGTCGGCCCTCATCAACCGCATTACCAGCCGCGCCGCCTGGCAGGCCGCGCGCGATGCCTGTCGCGCCGATCCCGGTCGCTACCACGGCGAAAGCGCCGAGTTGATTATTGCTTGGGAGACAGCAGGCGAGCCGATTCTCGAAGAGATGCGTCGGCAGGCTGGCGGGCGGCTTGCCGACTACGTGGTGTCGCATGCCGGGCAAGAGTCGTTTCCCCGCTCGTTTCAACTGTTGGCAGAGAACGGAACACGCACGTTCTACGGCGCTACAAGCGGCTATTGGTTCTCGTTCGTCGGCAAACGAGGTGCTGCAACGCCCGAGGACATGCTACGTCGCGCGCGATTGCGAGCGGGTGAGGCGGTGTTGCTTTACTACGGCGTGGGCGCACAGGATTTGCTCGACCCCGCCGGACTCGAAGCCATCGAGGCGGTACGCAAAGCGGGCGGACGACTCGTCGTGGCGACCGCGACCGATGTACAACGTGAATTCGTGCAATCTTTGGGCTACGACGATGCCGTCCGCGGCGTCGTGTCCATCGAAGAAATCCACCGCAAGGAAGGCGCAGACTTCGATTGGCCGTCGGCACTGCCGGCGATGCCGGACTCGAAGAAAGACACGACGCGCTTCAAGGAGGCCGCCCGGCAGTTCCAGGATCGGACCATGAAGCCGTTCGGCAGTGCGATCGGACGATGGCTGCGCTCCGCCGATAATCCGCGTGGCTATCCGGATCTCATCATCGAGCGCGCAGGTCACGATGCCCTCGCTGCATCGACGTCTCTGGTAAAACCGTTTACGGGACGCGTGATGTACTGCGAATCGATGGAGGGACGACGGTATACGTTCTACGCCCCGCAAGTGTGGATGCGTCAACGTCGAATCATCATGCCGACGGCCACCATCGCAGGAACCCACCTCTGCAATGCGTTCGAAGTGGCACGTATGAACGACATGATCGCCGCGGGCCAACTCGAGGTCAGTCCGCCGACGATCGTGCCATGGGACGAGCTGGCTGCGGCGCATCAATCCATGTGGGATAACACGCACGCCGGCGCGAACTACGTCGTGAATCATGCATTGCCGCGGACGGGGCTGCGTTCGCGCGATGAACTTTTCCAGGAATGGGGAGCGTCTCGATGATTGTCAGGACGACGAAGGCCAAGAAGGTCAAGAAGGCCAAGACGGCCAAAAAACCTAAAGCGAAGGCCGCCGCGCCGAAAAGCGCTGCTTCGAAAACGAAGGACAAGCGCGCAACAAAAAAAGCGCCTGCCGCGTCGTCCAAGGCGCCTCGCACGCGGCCGTCGCGCCTTGCCGGAAAAGTAGCACTCGTGTCGGGAGCCGCCGGAAATATCGGTGAAGTGATCGTGCGTCGTTATCTCGAGGAAGGTGCTCGAGTCGTGATGGTGGGCCGTAATCGCACCAAGCTCGAATCCGCGCGAGACAAGCTTATCGCTCTGACCGGCGCTCCGGCGAGCCACGCCTACGTTTTGGATTTCGATGCGTCGGACTCGGGACAGGCCCGCCATGGCGTCGAGGCGACGATTCGTCATTTCGGGCGCATCGATGTGCTCGTCAATAACGCTGGCTCGGCCGGACCGAAGGCACCGCTAGACAAACTACCTTTGTCACGAGACGAACTCGACGCCATGCGCGCGGCAGGCTCGACGGACACAGAGACCGTTGCTGATGCGGCAGGCAATCTGCTCGGCCTCAGTTGGAACATGGTGCGTGCAGCTGCACCGCACATGAAGGCGGGCGCGTCGATCATCAACGTGTCTACGATTTTTTCGCGAACCAAATACTTTGGTTGCGCCGCATATGTCGTGTCGAAGTCGGCGCTCAACGCTTTTTCGAAGCAACTTGCCCTGCAGCTTGGTCAGCAAGGCATCCGGGTCAACACCGTATATCCCGGGCCGATTGAGAGTCAGCGCATCCGTACAGTCTTCAAGGCGATGGATCAGTTGCGCAAAGCGCCGGATGGCACGACTGCCGATGATTTCACTTCGACGATGGCACTCGCCAAGCCCGACTCGTCGACGGGCGTGACTCATTCCTTCCCGAGAGTCGAAGACGTTGCGAACACGATCGTCTTCTTGGGTAGCGATGAGTCGCAGGCCTTCAGCGCTCATGGTTTCGAGGTGACCAATGGCATGCAAGTCATGCAAGAGTCACAATCGACCTGGGTATCACGACCTGAGCTGCGGACTGTCGACGGCACGGGATCGACGGTTCTGATCGCTGCGGGCGATCAGGTTGCAGACGCCCTGACCATCGCGCGCATTCAGGCCGGATGTGGTGCGCGAGTGCTGCTCGGGCTGGGCACCGAAGAGGCCGTTCATGCGGCCGTGGCTGCTTTGCTTAAGAGCGATGCCGACCGTCGAATCAAGCCCGTTCTGTTCGATCGTCACCGACCCGACACCCTCGCAACCTCTTTGGCTTCCGTCGATCCCGCCCAGGCGTTGTACGGCGCGATCGTTTTGCCCGCATTCGGAAACTGGCGCTTCAAAGCGCCGCTCGCGGAAGCCAGCGACGCCGACGTCGAGGCGTTTCTCAAGGGTGAACTCGCTGGAGCGATTGGCATTTCGCGTGAGCTCTCGCGGCTCTGGCATCGCGTTGCGCAAGCCGGTGTGAGTCCGCGCATCATCTTTATGTCGAATGGCAGCGACGAAGCCGGCGACACCTACGCCGACATCCTCCGTGCCTGCATCGAGCAGCTCGTACGCGTCTGGCGTGACGAGAGTGAGACTCAGGTGAAATCCGGCGATCGCTCCGTACTCGAGTGGTCGAACCAAATTCTTCGTTGGTCGAATACCGAGGAGAACGGTCTGCTATTTGCCGCGGCACAGGCCGCGCGTCTGCTCTACACCAAGCGACGCGTGCCGCAGGTGAACCTCTACATGCCTTCGGCGATGCTCGATGCGACCGGCTCCACGCGACCAAATTTCGGCTGGATCGAGTCACTTATGGGGCTACATCTCGGCAAGTGCGTATTGATTACGGGGGGCTCGGCGGGTATCGGGGGACAACTTGGTCGATTGCTTGCGATCTCTGGTGCGCGAGTTATGTTGACCGCGCGTCGTGAAAACCAACTCATTGAAATGCGTGACAATATTGTGTGTGAGCTCGAGGAGATTGGCTACAACCGCCCGCATGAACGCGTGCGTATCCTTGCGGATATCGACGTTGCCGATGAATCGGCGCTCGTGAAATCCGTGGCGGCGACGCTCAAGGCGTTCGGGCGCATTGATTATTTGATCAATAATGGCGGCATAGCCGGTGCGGAACAGATGGCCGTCGACCTGTTGCCGCAAGACTGGCGCAACACCTTGCATGCCAATCTCGTCTCGAATTACTCGCTTATAGAGAAAGTTGTGCCGATCATGAAGCAGCAGGGTTCCGGGTACATCCTCAACGTCGGTTCCTATTTCGGTGGTGAAAAATACATCGCCGTTCCGTATCCCAATCGCTCCGATTACGCCGTTTCAAAAGCCGGGCAGCGTGCGCTTGTCGAGAATCTCGCGCGATTCGTCGGTCCCGAAATTCAGATCAACGCGATCGCTCTGGGGCCTGTTGAGGGACAGCGGCTCAAGGGCAAAGACGGCAAGGCGGGACTCTTCGATCGGCGTGCGAAACTGATTCTGGAAAACAAACGCCTGAACCAACTGCATGGCGCCGTGCTCAAGGCTTTAGCCGATGGGGCGACACTCGATGCCATTCTCGGCGCGATGCTTCCTAACGATATCGGGCTACTGAACACGCCCGAAGCTCCTGCCGCGCTGCGTGATCTCAGCATAAAGCTGAAGTCCGAGACCAAAGGCTCAGAGGAGTCGACTCACTCTTCGCTGCATTTCCTGATGACGAAACCCATGGCCACGTGCCTCGTTGCGCGACTGCGCAATGGCTGCTTGATGCCGCAGCTCATTCATCACGATTTGGCGGAGCGCTGGATTCTGGATTTACCCGAGCCGCTGGAGCCGTTCATCGACCCCGCTCGCATCGAGATCGAAGCCGAAAAAATTCGTACGAGCGTGATCGGGATGCTGCACCTCAACCGGATGCCTACGGAAACCGACGTGGCCTTGGCGACGGTGTTCTTTATGGTGGACCGCGCCATCTCCGGCGAGACGTTCGAGCCCTCGGGTGGCTTACAGCAGGAGCGCACCATCACTGAGCGAGAGCTTTTCGGTCGCGCCAAGCCGGAGCGCGTAAGGCGCATGGAAGGCGAGACGATATGGCTCATCGGCGAACACATGGCTGAACCGCTTGCTGCAGCCGCAAGACTGTTCCTTGCCGAAGGCCACGTCGGCAGCATCGTGATGTTGACGCGTACGGCAGCCGCGGCGGATGTCATTCGCTCAACGCTGGGACGGGCCCTCGGGCACGATCGGATTGGTTATCTCACCGTAGGCGATGCCCTCGAAGAAGGCATGGATACCGCGTTCGCCAATTACGGTACGCCCGCCGCGGTGGTGTCGACGCCGTTCGCGCCGATTCCTCGAGCGCTCTTTGGCATCGAAGGCAAAGATCATCTTGCCGCTCCGGAGTTCTCGGAGCTCATCGAGATGAATCTGACCCATCACTTCCGTGTGGCGCGCAAGGTCTCGCTGTTCAAAGGTGCGCGACTCATTCTCACGTCACCCGACGTGCCGGCGGGCGGCACACTCGCGCAGTTTGCGATGGCGAACTTCTTGAAGACCACATTGCATGCGTTCACGGCGACGCTTGGTGTCGAAAACGAGCGATTGCCGACTGCCATACCGGTGAACCAGGTCAACCTTACCCGGCGTATGCGTAGCGACGAGCCCCGTGATGCCGCGGAGCAGGCCGAGGAATATCAGCGCTACGCGCACGCCGTGCTGTTGGCCGCTGCACCCATCGTCGAGGCACGAGAGAGTCGTTACCGAGCGCGCATCTATCGAGGCCTCGCCATCACCGTATGAAGATCGAGGTGGTGCCGGTTACGGCGTTCCAGCAAAACTGCAGTGTCGTATGGTGTGAGCATACGCGTCGTACAGCCGTCGTCGATCCGGGCGGTGATCTCGATCGCGTACTGGAAATAATTGATCGCCACGCGCTCACCCTTGAAAAAATTCTCATCACCCACGCACATCTCGATCACGCAGGCGCGGCCGCCGAACTTGCGCGGCGATACTCGTTGCCGATCGAAGGGCCGCATATTGACGACCAGTTTTGGATCGATCAGATGCCCGCGCAGGCAAAGATGTTCGGTTTTCCGCCCTCGGAGCGCTTCGCGCCGAACCGGTGGTTGGTACAAGGCGATCGAGTGACGGTGGGTGAGGTTGAATTCGAGGTGCTGCATTGTCCCGGGCATACGCCGGGGCACGTGGTGTTTTTTCAGCGCGCCTCACGATTCGCGATCGTTGGCGATGTCATCTTTGCGGGCTCCATTGGGCGTACCGATTTTCCACGGGGCAACCACCAGCAGCTACTCCACTCCATTCGTCATAATTTGTTTCTACTAGGCGACGACGTAACCTTCCTGCCGGGGCACGGATCCGTATCCACTTTTGGTAAGGAGCGGCGCAGCAATCCATTCGTGGGCGATCAGAGCCCGCTATAGAGTGTTCAACTGCGCGGTCGGCAGATAATGATCGACGAGCAGAGCGACGAAGAGCCACATCAGATAAGAAATAGAGAATTTGAATATCTTCATTGGCAATTCGGCGCGATCAGTTAACTTAAGTGCCAGTGCATAGTAGAGAAAACGCACATTTAAAACGATTGCCGTAGCGAGATAGATCAGTCCGCTCATCGCTGAGATCCAAGGCATCAAGGTTACGAGTACGAGAAGTACCGTATAAAACATTACCTGTAGGCGGGTATACGGAATGCCATGAGTCACCGGCAACATGGGAATGTCGACCTTGGCGTATTCGTCGCAACGTGCGATTGCAAGCGCCCAGAAATGTGGGGGCGTCCAAATAAAAATGATCAAAAACAGCAGCAGCGCGTTGGGCTCAATGGAGTTGGTGACAGCAGCCCAGCCAAGTACCGGCGGAGCGGCTCCCGCGGCACCGCCGATGACGATGTTTTGCGACGTCGCGCGCTTGAGGAACACCGTGTAGATCACGGCATAGCCGATGAGCGAGGCGAACGTGAGTACGGCCGTGAGTGGATTCACGAGAAACCACAAGATGAGCATCGACACCACGCCGAGTGAGCCTGCGAAGGTAAGGGCTTGCGAGGCTTTCAGTGCACCGGTCGGCAGCGGGCGACTTCGCGTCCGCGACATCTTTTCATCGATTTTCTGGTCGAGTACATGGTTGATTGCAGCGGCGGAGCCTGCCGCCAACGCTATGCCGAGATTCCCCCAGATGAGTGTATCGAGCGGTGGCATTCCCGGACTTGCGAGCAAGGCGCCGACGATGGCCGTAAAGACGATGAGCGCCACGACCTTGGGTTTGGTGAGCTCCAAATAGAGCTTCCATGTCGGCCGGCGGGCTACGGCACTGGCGGGAATAGACATCTCAGGCTTCTCGCAAGCGCCGATTGAGTAGAATCAAGGACATCAGTAATAAGGCTGCGCCGGCGTTGTGTCCTGTTGCAAGCGAGAGCGGGAAAGCTTTGAGTATCATCAGGAATGCGACAAGCAACTGTAATGAGAGCGCTCCGATGGCCCAGTAACCTGCACGACTGACGAGCGAGGTGGGGGCGTTGCGTATAGTGAGCCATGCTGTAAGCAATACGGCGAGCGTGGCGAGGATCGCACCGAGCCGGTGAGTAAAGTGAATGGCTACCCGAGCCGGATGTTCGAGCACTCCGCCGGTGTAATTGATGTCAAGACCGCGCCACAACACAAATGCCTCGCTGTAGTCCATGCTCTCAGGCCACCACTGCTGCTGACACTTCGGTAAGTCCGGACAGGCGACCGCGGCGTAATTGCTGCTCGTCCAGCCGCCGAGCATGATTTGAAATGCGACAACCACCGGCGCGATGACCGCCATGCGACGAGCGCCATCGAGCGTTGCGATGCGGGTGGCACCGGGAGTCGGTTCGACGACGCGAGAGGTACGGCGAGTATCGAGCCAAACCCACAGAAGCAACGAAAGTGTTGTCAGCCCACCAATGAGATGCAAGACCACGATCAGCGGCTTCACCAACCACCAGACTGTGAACGCACCGAGCATTCCTTGTAAAACGACGACCACGAGCAGCGCGACAGACAAAGGCAGGCTCACGGGGCGCTCACGCCGATAGGCGATGGCGATCGCGGTGATGAGTACGATGACGAACCCAAGAGTCGTCGCGGCGTAGCGATGGATCATTTCGCGCCAAGCTTTGCCCGAGTCGTACTCCCAGCCGGGTGAGTAGGACTCGATCTTACCGTCGTTGCGCTCTGCACCTGCGGGCGTGACATGACCGTAGCATCCCGGCCAGTCCGGACAACCCAGGCCAGCATCCGTGAGTCTTACCCACGCGCCAAGCAGGATAACGACGAGACACAGCAGTACGCCGACTAGAGCCAGTCGACGAATGGTGACTGCGCCTTGGGGAATTGAGGCGGGGCTGGACATGGAGGATCAGCCGATATGTGAGAGCTTGAGGAGTTTTTCGAGGTCTTCCAACAGACCCTTCGGGTTTTGCGTGGAATCGAACCGCATCATCAGGTTGCCGAGCGGATCGACGACGAAGATGTAGGGCTTGGAGCCTGACGCATTACGAGGGAATTGATTGAGCCAGAGGTGTGCCGCCTCGTCCGAGGGCTGTATCGTTTCGAGACCCGCATGTTCGCGCGACAAAAACGCCGAGTCACAACAGTTCTGCTCGGCGATGAAAACGCGTTGCACACGATCCATATCTTCGGCGAGTAGCAAACGAGTCTGCCGCATGGTCCACAGCGCTTCGCGACACGCGGTGTTGCACGAACCATCGTCGATGTAGAGCAACGTCCACTTGCCCTGCAGGAACTCGGGTCGTGCCGGAGAGCCATCGGCATTGAGGAAGTTACTTTCTGCGAGTGGTTTGGCGGGTGAAATGAGTTCGCCATGATTGGTGCTGCCTTTGGGGCGCCAGCCTCCGGAGTAGTACAACCAGAATGCGCCGAGCAGCGGTACGAAAAATAGCGCGGCGAGTCCGATCAACACTCCTCGTCCCGAGGCAGGCGAATGAATTTTTTGGGACTCAGTCGTCATTCTCCATCTCGCTTCTTTAAATTCATGATCACGAACAATACGAGTAGCAATACCGCGAAGCTCCACCACTGAATCGCGTAGGACCAGTTTTGTTCCGGACCCCTTGCATAGGGTTTCCAGTCCCGCCGATATCCATTCGGCGCTGAGGCATCGAGTAATAGCACTCGCGACTCAAGAATCGTTTGATTGACCTCCAGTGATCGTGCGAGTTCCGCGATTTGCGGATACGCGGTTACGCGAGGCCATATCCCTGAGACGGCAGGTGGCGCGAGACCACGCGCGAGTCCTGCTGTCGGTAGCTCATCGAGTCGGCCCGAGACTTTCATGTCTGCTTCGCTTGGCATCAGACGAACATCGGGCAGACGATCGCGATACCCCTTAAACGGTACCCATCCTCTATTGACCAAGAGCCATCGCCCATCGGCGAGCTGCAGAGGAGTCAGCACTTCATAACCCGCTCGCCCATCGCGAGTGCGATTGTCGAGCAAAAACTGCCGCGAGCCGTCCCAGCGCCCAGTCACCTCAACCCGTGTGAAGCGCGGTAATTCAATCGAGGAGGCGGAATCGAGCGTGACGATACGGGGAGCGCTAACCGAAAATTCTTCGCCCAGTCGCTTTTTGAACTCTGCTCGGCCCCACTGCCAAAAGCCGAGGCTGATGAAGAGAATAAGAAGCGGCAGAGTGATTCCAATCATCAGCCATGACGGTGAAAAAACCTTACGGCCAACAGCGATTCTAAGCAACACGCCTCTATAATAACGGTTGTGGAACTCTTTCGGATTCTTGTCGGCGTGGTGATGCTAGGTATTGTTTTCAGCCTGGGGTCTGCCCTGCTCCACCTTATGACCGACAAGGGGGAGTCTAAGAAAATGGTCAGAGCGCTCACCATTCGCGTAGGTCTCTCGGTCGGACTATTTCTGCTGCTCATGGCGGCTTGGGCCGCCGGACTCGTTCAGCCTTTCGGTATTCGCTGAGAGGCAAACAGGCTAATTACCCGGCCTGTTGCATCGTAAGCAGGCGACATAGTGGCAACCGAGATTCTTAGATCCAGTAAACAAATAAGAAAAGACCCAGCCAGACCACGTCGACGAAGTGCCAATACCAGGCAACCGCCTCGAAGCCGAAGTGTCGCTGAGGCGTGAAGTGACCCTTCATCGTACGGAACCAGATTACGAGCAGCATGATGGCTCCGAGCGTTACGTGGAAGCCGTGAAAACCCGTCAGCATGAAGAATGTCGAACCGTAGATGCCGGTTGAGAGTCTCAGGCCCAGTTCAGCGTAGGCATGGACATACTCATAAGCCTGCAGACCTACGAACAGGAAGCCCAGCAAGAACGTAGCCGCCAAGAAAATATTGAGGAACTTGCGGTTACCTTCTTTAAGGGCGTGGTGCGCGATGGTTACCGTCACGCCTGAAAGCAGCAGAACCGCTGTGTTGATCGCCGGGACACCGAAGGCTGGAATAGTCTCGAAGGAGCCATCTTCGCGCGGCCCAAGAGCAGCCGGACCGTTGGTGGGCCAGACAGCGCTGTAGTCTTGGAATAGCAGGAACTTATTGAAAATCTTCACACCCTCGCCGCCGATCCACGGAACTGAGAGCGTTCGAGCATAGAAGAGCGCGCCGAAGAACGCTGCGAAGAACATTACTTCGGAGAAGATGAACCACAGCATCCCCATACGGAATGACTTGTCCACCTGCATGTTGTACATCCCGAGCTCGTGTTCGTTGATGACTACCGCGAACCAGCCGGCGAACAGCCCGATCAGCATGATTACGCCGATCGCAAACACCCACGGTCCGTACCACTCGTTGAGCCAGCCGCAAAGACCGATCATGAACACGAAGAGCGTCAATGAGCCATAAATGGGCCAATGGCTTTCGTGTGGAACATAATATTTGTCGTCGACGTGTTCGGTCGCGTTAGCCATGTTGTATTTCCTACTTCAGCGCGGCGACACGCGTCGAGTTATCGTAAAAAACGTAGGACAACGTGACGCGATCGATGCTCTTCGGCAAATTTGGATCGATTACGAATCTCACCGGCATGACGCGCTCTTGGCCCTTGATAAACTTCTGAGGAATGAAACAAAAACATTCAGTCTTACGCAAGAAGGCTGTTGCTTTGCTCGGTGCAACGTTGGGGATTGCTTGGGCAATCGTATCGCGCCCGGTTAGGTTGCGGGCGACGTAGCCGACTTCGTAGAGCCGACCTGGATGTACCTTCATTTCAGCGACGAGAGGGCGAAACTCCCAGCTTCCAACAGTCGGTAAGTCGGCGATGAATTCAACGGTTACATACCTCGATTCGTCTTGTTCTATTTTCTGCACTATCGAGGGACGCAGCAGGTCTCTCGGATTACCGACGCCAGTGATGTCACAAATTACGTCATAGAGCGGCACCAACGCAAAACCGAAAGCGAAAGCGCCAGCTGCGAAACCGAGCAGGCGCAACATCAGATGGCGATTATTTTGGTCGCGAGACTCGCTCATCGCTTAAAGCCTAGAACCGACATGAGTATGAACGCGAGGTAGAACCCGAATGCGACAAGACTGAGGATTATCGCCGAGCGTTTCACCCGGCGTGCTCGTACGATGTTGTCAGTGTTGGGGCCCATCTCCGTAAACTTCGGCAGATCCGTCAGTGCATCGTGCCCTGCGAAATGACCGCGCGCGAAGGCGGGGTCTCCCAGCTGTGGTACGGCGCCGGGGTCGGTAACTCCCACTCGAGACCACGCGCACCCTCCCACGGCCGCTCGGCCGCTGTTCCCCCCGAGCGCACCGCACTCCAGATGACGTACACGAAGAGCAGCTGCGAGAAGCCAAAGAGAATGGCACCAATGGATGACACCATATTCCAGTCGGCAAACTGCGTGGCATAGTCTGGAATACGACGCGGCATGCCAGCGAGTCCCAGGAAGTGCTGAGGGAAAAATAATACGGTTACGCCGATTACGGACAACCAAAAGTGCAGCTTTCCCACACTTTCGTTGTACATACGACCCGTCAATTTAGGTAACCAGTAGTACACGCCGGCCATAATGGCGAAAACGGATCCTGGCACGAGTACATAGTGAAAGTGCGCCACGACGAAATAACTATCGTGGTATTGAAAGTCGGCAGGGACGATGGAAAGCATTAAGCCCGAGAGGCCGCCGAGTGTGAACAAGAACAAAAAGGCAATCGCAAAAAGCATCGGCGTTTCGAAACTGATCGAACCTTTCCACATCGTTGCGCACCAATTAAACACCTTTACGCCAGTGGGCACCGCGATGAGCATAGTCGACAGCATGAAAAATAGCTGACCGGCCAGGGGCATGCCTACAGTAAACATATGATGTGCCCACACAATAAATGAAAGGAAGGCGATGGATGCGGTCGCGAAGACCATGGATTCGTAACCGAATAGTGGCTTTCGCGAAAACGTTGGGATGATTTCGGAGACGACGCCGAACGCCGGCAGGATGAGGATGTACACCTCCGGATGACCGAAGAACCAAAAGAGGTGCTGGAACATCACAGGGTCGCCACCACCAGAGGCGGCGAAAAAACTTGTAGCGAAGAAATAATCGGTGAGCAGCATAGTCACTGCGCCCGCGAGTACCGGCATAACTGCGATCAGAAGGTACGCCGTGATAAGCCACGTCCAGCAAAAGAGTGGCATGTTGAGCAGCCCCATACCTGGAGCACGCATGTTAAGAATAGTGACGACAACGTTGATGGCGGCAAGGATCGATGAGATGCCCAATAGATGGATCGCGAAGATGGTGAGTGGGAAACTATCGCCCGCCTGTAGAGACAGCGGCGGGTAGAGGGTCCAGCCGCCTGCGGGAGCGCCTCCCGGTACGAACAGCGTGAGTAGCAGCAGCGTGAAAGCGAACGGCAACAACCAGAAGCTGAAATTGTTAAGCCGGGGCAGCGCCATGTCGGGCGCACCGACCTGCATTGGCACTACCCAGTTCGCGAGACCCGTCCACGCGGGCATCACTGCGCCGAAGATCATGAGCAGCGCGTGCATCGTCGTCATGGAGTTATAGAACCCTGGATCGATGAACTGTAAACCAGGCTGGAAGAGTTCAGCGCGGATAACGAGTGCCATCGCACCGCCGAGAAAGAACATCACACAAGCGAATACCAGGTACATCGTACCGATATCTTTATGGTTGGTAGCAAAGAGCCATCGCTTGAGGCCGAGTGGCGTATGGTCGTGGTCATGGATGTGATCATGGGTCGCGGAGTTAGCCATTTCGTTTGTGCTCTCTTCGATTTATTTCGTGCAATGAATTTTTTGCTCGGCGGGGGCTGCCGGTTCAGCCCCGAGGCGCTGCAGAAAGTGCCGCGACTGTCGCTACTGCACCTGCCGAGGGATCGGTGGATGTATCCGACGGAGTTGATACGTCAGATTTGCGGCTGGCGAGCCAAGCACGATATTCGTCTTTGGTAACGACCTTCACGACGATCGGCATGAAACCATGATCTCGTCCACACAGCTCCGCGCACTGGCCACGGTAGAGACCAGTCTTTCCCTTCTCGACTTTGAACCACAGTTCATTCACGTTTCCGGGAATAGCATCTTTCTTCATGCCGAAAGCTGGAACCCACCAGGCGTGGATAACGTCCTGAGCGGTGAGTAGTAGCCGGACTTTGGTGTCCTCCGGAACGACGAGTAGGTTATCGACGTCGCGAAGGTAGTTCGCAACGGATTCCGGATTGACGCCGGAGCCGAGTTGACGAGCCTCGTCGCTGGCACGAGCGAGCGATGAAAAGAATTTCACGTCCTCGCCGAGGTAGTCGTAATGCCATTTCCATTGGTAGCCTGTCACCTTGATGCTGATCTCAGTGTTGCGCGTATCCTCGATCGCAATGAGCGTACGCGCAGCGGGAATCGCCATAATTACGAGGATGACGACCGGGATCACGGTCCAGATGATCTCGGCCTTAGTACTGTGGGTCATCGCGGTATCAGGTTTTGCACCCTGCGACTTTCGAAACGCCACCAGCGACCAGATCATCCAACCGAATACAAATACACCAATGGCCACGCACCACCAGAAAATGGTCATGTGTAGGGAGTGGATTTCTTTCGATAATTCGGTGACGCCCACCGGCATGTTCAGGTTGCCCCACTCGGCGTGTGCAGTGGGCGGGGCGAGGCTACCCAGGATCGCGAAGGCGGCAGTGGTCAGGGCAGTACGAGCTTGACTGGTCATGGCTTATTCGATTGGTCGATCAAAACGCAAAACATCACGAACCCCCGCTGGGCCGCGCCGTGTAAGCCGGGACCACCTTGGGAGGGCAATAGCGGGGATTCAGCCATACGGCCTATCAAGCGAACGAGCCGCTTGGCCAGACTGAGACGCTCCTGCTCATTAAGGAAGTGCCCGATCTCTCGGCCGCGACCATATGACTCGACGGTTAGTCGACGCGGATGCAGCGGAGAACCCCCGGGGCACATTCTAACTTGCGCCCAGTGTCGCGGGAACTCAACACGCTGTCGGGTGGCAGCAGTCACCTCTTCTATAGCAACCAAGTCTTCCGAAACGATGATCGTCTGACGCTGGTATCGCCTCGCCATGCTGATGCGCAGCGCCCAACCGACGAGCGCTATTTCAAGCCCGGCGAAGGGAAGAACAAGCCAGAATCCCATGAGGGAAATCGGCAGAGCGATCAATAGCAAAACAACGCAGATACTGATAAAAAACCAGCGGGCGCCACGAGTAGACAACGAGCAATGGGGGGCGATTTCGATGCGATCTTCAGACACTGACATGGGTAATTCGGCCGGAAAGACTGTGAATGCTACCGACCCCTTAAAATTCAACCAATACAAACACTTATAGGATCATTGAGAGTTCTTGGGAACGACCACCAAGCGGCCAAAGAGGCTCTCTCCGAGCCCCGATCGGGTCTTCTCGTCAGCTCCGTGAGGAAAAACCGCGAGCGGCGGTGCGCCGAGTAGCGACTCGAGCGTCGAGAGATTGTCCTCCGGCCGCTGCATCGCCGGATCGATCCGATTGCCGACCCAACCCGCAAAGCACAGCCCGGATCTGCGAATGGCGTCTGCCGAGAGCGCTGCGTGATTAAGGCAGCCGAGCCTCAAACCCACGACCAGCACCACAGGAAATCCAACGGCGCGAGCCAAGTCGGCGATGCTTGATCCGCCTCCGAGAGGGGCTCGCCAGCCACCTACACCCTCTATCAACTGCCAGTCGGACTGGACCGCACGTACCCTCACTCTGCTTACGATTTGTTCGATATCGATCGTGACTCCAGCTTCGGCCGCGGCGAGGTCGGGGGAAATCGGTGGCTCAAAGCAGTAGGGATTGGTTGCGTCGTAGTCCGTCTCACCGACGGCGGACATCAATGCGAGTGCATCATCATTCCGAAGCCCCGCAGGCGTGCGCACTGCACCTGAGGCCACGGGCTTCATCACGCCGACGCGAAGTCCTGCGCGATGCGCCGCAGCGACCAAAGCTGTAGACACGAAAGTCTTGCCGATTTCGGTGTCGGTACCCGTGACAAACACGCCGGAGGTTGAGGGGCTCATCGCTTTGATACCTTTGGAAAAGGTAATACGGCCTCCCCTTCATTTGTCTTATTACCCACTGTATCGAAACGCGTGGTCCCGGCGAAGGCAGCGACGTGGATGACCTCAGCCGATGTTCCCGCGACTCGGTCGATATCGAGCACCGGCTCCATGAATCCCGCACGCATCAATGCACTGCCGAGGTCGTGAATGTCGGCGTGTCCAGGGAGACTCATAGCGCTCGGTGTCGTACAAAGAAATAGCCCGCCCGGTATCAATACGCGGTAAATTTCTGAAAGCGCAGCGTCGAGCCACTCGATACCGGGCGACCAATCGTGCGCCACGATGAGATTAACGCTTCGATCCTTCAGCGGAAGTCGAGCGACCCCCGCCTCAAGATACTCAATGCGAGCGCTTGGATGAAACAGTCGCCCAAAAAATGATTGCCACCATGAACTAGGCTGCTGTACAGCCGGTCCTCCGGTAGAGACCAGCCTTGCGCGCGGAAACTTCCGATGCAAGTCGCGCTCTAATCCATTTGCCTTTCCGCCCAAGTCCAAAATGACTTTCGGCGTGAGTACGAAATGATCCAGACGCTTAAGTAATTCCCGGCGTATCGATTCCGTCATATCGACGACTCCAGGGCGTCGAGTAGTCCGTCTACCTGAGATGGGCTATGGGCGGCCGATAGCGTGATGCGAAGCCGGGCCGTCCCAACCGGCACCGTCGGAGGACGAATGGCCGTGACCCGAAAGCCAGCCGCCGAGAGCTTTTGACTCGCAGACAGCGCCGTCTCCTCGGAGCCGAGGACCAATGGCTGTATCGGTGTTGATGATCCGGTAATCGGTAATCCTCGCGCTTTCGCTTTTTCTCGATAATGGGCGATCAAAAAATGGAGATGTTCGCGCCGCCAGTTTTCTTCTTTTACGATTTCGAGCGCCATACGGGTGGCGGCTGACACGGCTGGCGGGAGTGCAGTGGTGTAGATGTAGGTTCGTGCACGCTGGATCAATAACTCAATGATGTCTGAGTCCCCGGCGACGAATGCGCCGAAGCTGCCGAACGCTTTTCCGAACGTCCCGATAAGTATCGGAACATCACGCGCTCCTAAGTCGAAGACCTCGCAACAACCCCTCCCCGTCGCACCAACGACGCCGAGGCCGTGCGCGTCGTCCAGCACAAGCCAAGCTTGGTGATTTACCGCAGCAGCCGCGAGTGCAGGGAGGGGCGCGAGATCGCCGTCCATGCTGAACACCCCATCCGTGACCACGAATGCGCCGGCGCCGGTGGCTGCCGCTGACGGAGCATGGGCATCGAGTAACGCTGCTGCTGTAGCCGCGTTGCCGTGCGGATATCTGAGATTAGATGAGCTACGTACGAGTCGAGCAGCATCGATCAGCGAGGCGTGATTGAGTTCGTCGGCAATCAGTACGTCGCGGCGATCAGCGAGTGCCGACATCACGCCGAGGTTAGCCATGTAACCTGTCGAGAAGACAAGCGCACGCTCACGGTTCGTGAACTCTGCAAGCTCGCGTTCGAGAGCCTGGTGCTCTGCAGTATATCCGCTGACTAGATGAGAGGCGCCTGCGCCTGCCCCGAGTAGCCGTGCGGCCTCGCCCATGGCGCTTGCAATCCGCTCGTCACGTGCAAGACCAAGATAATCGTTACTGCAAAAATTAATACGCCCATCCGCAGAGGGGTCGCGATGACGAAAATGCCTGCGGGACTCGATCTCGCGCAGCGCTGCCGAGACAGTCTCAGACGTGCAACGCATTGGCGGCTCCGACTGCGGTGCGCATACCGAGTCGTGTGAGCAACGCTCGATCGCGCGCGACGTCTGGGTTGTCAGTCGTGAGTAACTTCTCGCCGTAAAAAATGGAATTGGCACCAGCGAAGAACGCGAGTGCTTGAAGCTCATCGGACATTTGCTTGCGACCTGCCGATAGACGAACGGTAGATTTCGGCATGAGAATGCGCGCCACTGCGATGGTACGAACGAAATCGAAGGGATCGATGGGTAACTGATTGGCGAGTGGTGTGCCAGGTACGGCGACGAGCTGATTGATCGGTACGCTCTGTGGATGCTGAGGAAGATTGGCGAGTACCTGCAGCATGCGGGCCCGATCTTTGGTCGTTTCGCCCATACCGACAATGCCGCCGCAGCAGATATTTACTCCGGCTGCTCGGACGGCCTCCAGCGTATCGAGGCGGTCCTGAAATTCGCGGGTGGTAATGATCTTATCGTAAAACTCCGGAGATGTATCGATGTTGTGGTTGTAGTAATCGAGACCAGCATCAAGTAATTCTTTAGCTTGTTCGCGCGTGAGCATGCCTAGCGTAGCGCAGCTCTCAAGACCGAGTGCTTTCACTTCGCGGATCATCGCGATCATTACGTCGATATCTTTTTTCTTTGGTGATCGCCAGGCCGCACCCATACAGAAGCGTGTCGCGCCTGCCTCGCGCGCAGCTCGTGCGCGATCGGCTACGTCGGCGACGGCCATCAAGGATTCACGATTGAGTCCCGTGTTGTAGTGAATGCTTTGTGGACAGTACGCACAGTCTTCCGGACAGGCACCGGTCTTGACCGACAGAAGAGCGCTCATCTGCACCGTGTTGGGCGCTTGATGCTTGCGATGTATCGCTTGTGCACGGAAGAGCAGATCTTGGAAAGGCAGCGCGAACAGCGCTTCGACCTCCTCGATGGACCAATCGTAGCGGACGGTATGTTCGGTCATGATATTTTGCGGAACTATGACGAGATTTGTGGACTTCAGGGATAGGCACTCGTTGTTAGAGTAGATCGGCCGATACCCAGATGTTCCTCAAGGGCGGGGGAGTCTGTCAACTTGCGAAGCATCATAAAGTCGACAATGGCTACCCGCGGTGTTTTTGGAGTCTGGTACGCGTCCGTCGTGGCGAGCACGCGATAACTTCGGCGACGTAGAGGGCGACCCCGATCCCAATCGACCTGTGTACCACCTATCTTTTGTAACTGCTTTGGGCTGTAGCCACCCAATGTGACGAACCAACACTCTCCGCGGTCGTTTAACGTGGACTGATCGGCGATGCGCATAAAGCGCTCGACAACCGGCATGGTCGCCGGACTGTCCGACTATTCGGTACGCTCCTCGATGCGGCCGCGCAGCGGGACGAGACGCCTGACGTCCTAGTCCCGATTCTGCTGCACGGAAAGCGGGTACGCGCACGGAGCTACAACCGCTCGTGGATCATCATCCAACACGGCGGATACGGATTCCGACGCTCAGTCCAACCGTAATGGATCAAGCGCGAGCGAGATACACCTTCACAGACTCAACGTCGCGCATACCTTCGTTACCAGCCCTGAGTTAGGCGGGCGCCGAACGTTTGTGTCATAGCGGTGTAGCCGTCGTGGATGACGTAACGATGGGGGCGATACTAAATGCGGTTACTGCGGTGCTACGTACCGCGAGCGTACCGAACGTTTAGCGTTGGGCCGTAGCCAGAGCGATGCCGATGAACAGTACGAGGCCAACGTAATTGTTATCCAAAAAGGCCTCGAAGCAAGCCTCGCGGGTACGCGCTCTTGCCGACCAAGCCTGCTTAATAAACAGAAGAGCGGCTCCCACAACGCTCAAGAAATAGATAGCGCCGAGATCCGCAAGCACGCCCACCACTGCGAGCAGCGCGAGCATGAGCACCTGCAGTAGCGCGATGATGAGTAGATCATATCGGCCGAATAGCAGTGCGGTCGAGTGGATGCCGATGCGACGATCATCCTCGCGGTCGACCATGGCATAAAACGTGTCGTAGATGCACGCCCAAATCACCGTTGCCGCGAAAATCATCCAACCTATGGTAGGAATGTATCCTTGTGTCGCCATGAATACCATCGGTATCGCCCATCCGAAAGCGACTCCGAGGTAAAGCTGAGGCGCCGGGAAGAAACGTTTACAGAGAGGGTAGGTGCCGAGCAACCCAGCAGCGACTAAAGATAACAGCACGGTATTCGTATCAAGCTGCAATACCAGACCTAAGGCGAGAAGCATCAGAGAAACGAATAGCGCCATCGCTTCGTAGGGTGAGATCCGACGCGCAGCAAGCGGCCGTTCTCGCGTGCGGGCGACACAGGGGTCGACGTCTCGATCGGCGAAATCATTGATAATGCAGCCTGCAGAGCGCGTGAGTAGCGTCCCGAGGACGAAGACCACGAGAAGTTTCGAATCGGGTATGCCGCCGGCACCAAGCCAGAGCCCCCAAAGCGTAGGCCACAATAACAACAACGTACCGATCGGCCGATCAAATCTCGTCAGCAGCGCATATTCGCGTAGACGTCGGCTCAGGGCGGCGAACACGAAAGTCCTCCCGGTTACCGTTCGGCCTGGCCAATGCCCGGGAAAAAGGTCTCGTAGAGATCGAAGGGCGATTGATCGACCACGAATGTCGAATGTCTTACCCAAAGAGGCTGCGGCGATAAGCTGGCGTGACGCAGCGCGCGGGTAACTAACCAAGCGTCTGCCTGCAGTCGCGCATAACGAAAGTCGCCGCGTCGAAAATTTTTTCGCCCAGCGAGCGCTTCGCCTAGCGTTCGCTCACCGATTTTACCGAGCCAGGGATGCGCACGTAGTGTGGCAGCGGGAACGCGCGTATGCGCGAACATCCAGACCCGGTCACGGCAGCACATATCGATTTCCCGAATATGTTCATCGCCGAGCTGTAGTTCACGCAAGCAATGCATGGCAAATCCATCGCCCGCCGCCTCACGTATACGTTGAGTAAGCAAACCTGGTGTAAGGAGCCACGAGCGCGTTCCGGTATCGCCGACGTAGCAATTGAGCGCGGTTCTCGGCAGCCACATCGCTGCTGCCGGGACCGGTGGTGGCAGCGTTGTGGAATCAGCCGATGCGGCCATATCGTTCATCCATTCCGATCCATCTGTGGGTGAGCGGCGCGATTCTATCCTGGTGGAATGCCAGTAGCGTCTCAGCCGCCTCCTGCACCCGCGGTAGCAGATCGGCGTCGCGGATGAGATCAGCAACTCGCATTCGCGCGAGCCCCGTTTGACGGGTGCCGAGTAATTCACCCGGGCCGCGAAGCTCGAGGTCGCGCCTCGCAATCTCGAAGCCGTCGTTACTTTCGCGAATGGCACTGAGCCGCGCTCGAGCGAGCGGTCCAAGCGGTGAGCGATAGAGCAGCACGCAACTGCTTTTGCGAGAGTCACGACCCACGCGTCCGCGTAACTGGTGCAACTGTGCGAGACCCATACGTTCTGCGTTTTCGATCACCATGAGCGTAGCGTTTGGAACGTCGACACCCACTTCGATGACGGTAGTGGCCACGAGTAAATTAATTTTTCCTGCCTTGAAGGCCATCATCGTGGCGTCTTTTAAGCGCGGCTTCATCCGTCCATGCACGAGTCGAACGACGAGATGAGGTAGCGCCTCGGCGAGTACGGTCGCAGTTTCCTCTGCAGCTTGACACTGAAGCTCTTCGGATTCCTCGATGAGCGGACAAACCCAATAGGCCTGACTACCGTCTCGGCAAGCGGCATCGATACGAGCGATAACTTCGTTACGGCGCGTCTCTGCAGCGGCTACGGTTTTCACGGGTGTTCGTCCGGGCGGAAGGGCATCGATCACCGATACATCGAGGTCTGCATACGCCGTCATGGCGAGCGTGCGCGGGATCGGGGTCGCCGTCATGATGAGTTGATGAGGATGACGTCCGTTCGCCTGGCCTTTTTCAGCCAGGCGCAGGCGTTGCTGTACGCCGAACCGATGCTGTTCGTCGATGATGACTAGCGCGAGATTGTGAAAGTTCACGCCTTCCTGGAAGAGTACGTGTGTTCCTACGATTACTTGCACGTCGCCGGCTGCGATTGCTTCGAGCGCACTGTGCCGTATTCTTGTAGGTTGTGATCCGGATACCATGGCAACAGTGACACCGAGCGAACGAAACCAGGCGTTCAAATTTCTTTGATGTTGTTCAGCGAGCAGCTCCGTTGGTGCCATGAGTGCAGCCTGATGTCCGCTACCTACGGCCCGCGCGATGGCGGCTGCGGCGACGACGGTCTTTCCGCAGCCGACATCACCCTGCACGAGTCGAACCATTGGGTGCTCACGTACGAGATCGATATCGATCTCCTCGAGTGCCCGCTGCTGAGCGGACGTTAATGAATAGGGCAGCGCAGCGATGAAGCGGGCTTTGAGCCCTGCCATATCGTCGAGTGCCCAAGCGGGATCCGTTCGAGTCGACTCGCGGAGTCGTCGCATCACTGTATGATGGGTCAGTAACTCCTCGAAGGCGAGTCGTCTCTGCGCAGGGTGGCGCCCTGCGTCGAGTTCATCGAGCGCAGCATCCACTGGTGGTCTATGAACGTAACGCAAAGCATCGCGCAGGGGTGGCAGTCCTGGCGGCGCAACGATCGATGTCGGTAGCCAATCGCGTATACCTGCTGTGTCGAGTTCACGCAGTGCTAAGTTGATGAGCATCCGTAAGCGACCTTGGCTCACGCCTTCAGTGGCAGGGTAAATGGGCGTCAAGGAATCTTCGAGAGGCGCGCGATCGTCGAAAATTCTTCGGTACTCTGGATGCACTATCTCGAGCCCGAGGGGGCCCTTACGCACCTCACCGAAGCATCGGATGCGCGTCCCTCTCGCCAGGCCTTCCTGTTGAGCTCTGGAGAAATAGAAAAAGCGCAAAGTGAGAAACCCCGAGCCATCCGCAATACGACACAGCATTTGCCTACGTCGCCTGAAGATGACTTCGGTCAACTGTACCTCGCCTTCGACGACAGCTCGGTGGCTTGAGAGCAGTGAGCCGATAGACTGAATGCGAGTTCGGTCTTCGTACCTAGTAGGCAGTACAAATAGCAGGTCTTGAACCGTCGTGACGCCGAGTACAGCGAGGCGAGCCGCGAGCGCATCGCCAACGCCTTTCAGCACTGTGACGGGACGTTGTTCTCGAGGGTCAGTCAAGGTACAAGACGCAATCGATCTCGACCCTCGCTCCCTTTGGCAACTGCGAGACACCGAGTGCAGCACGCGCCGGCCAAGGCTGCGGGAAGTACGTCCCCATCACTTCATTGACCTTGGCGAAATTGGCGAGATCGGTGAGGAATACGGTGACGCGCACGGCGTGCCTCAGAGAACCGCCTGCAGCTCTTGCGATCGCGGAAAGGTTATCGAACGTCCGACGAATTTCTGTCTCGATGTCACCGCTCACGAGCTGGCCTGTCGCTGGATCGAGCGGGATTTGCCCGGAGATGTAGACTGTAGGGCCGACACGGACGGCTTGCGAATAAGTGCCGATGGCTTGCGGCGCATCGGGAGTGCTTATGATTAGTCGAGTCATGAGATAAGCCTCTTTAAATTTCTTGTGGATCATTTTCCCGGATCTTGATCGCAACTGTACGCGAGAGTCGTAGGACGTCTGACATTTGGTGGATCGCTCGCATGACGCTTGCTAGATGCCGACGATCGCGAACGCGCACCTCGAAGACGAGTACTGAGGTATCGGTATCGCGCTCTTCAAGTTCGACGTGGTCGATGTTGGTCTCTGTGCCGGCAATGGCAGAGGCCACCGCAGCGAGTACGCCCATTCTGTTTTGAACTTCAACGCGTAACTCGCAGCCGAACATCTGTCCGGGTCGGTCTGCCCAGGTGATAGAAATCCATTTCTCAGGATGCTTTCGGTAATCATCGACGTTCGCGCAATTCTCGCGGTGCACGATGATGCCGCGGCCTCTTGAGAGATAGCCGAGGATCGGATCACCTAGCACCGGGAAACAGCAACGCGCGTAACTGACGAGTAGCCCTTCGGTGCCGGCAATGGCGAGTGGTACAAGCGCCGGGTTTGCAGCGCCGATGCTGCTGGCTGCGGCGGGGAAAGCCGTAGCGGTCCGGAGCCGTAGAGCAATTAGTGGCGCGAGATGTTCGCCGAGACCCACTTTCTCGAAAAGGTCATCGATATCAGCCAACCCGAGCTCACCGACCGTCGCCGCAAGAGCATTACTGTTGATATCTGTGAGCGAGAGATTGAACTCGGCGAGCGACTGATTGACGAGTCTCTGGCCAAGCTCGATGGCCTCTGAGCGGCGCAGCCCCTTGAGGTATTGACGGATAGCAGCTCGCGCCTTGGCTGTGACGACAAAGTTGACCCATGACGGATTCGGGATCGCCCCGGGCGCTGTGACGATTTCCACCGTCTGGCCGTTTCGGAGTTGCGTGCGTAGCGGCGCGAGTCGTCGATCGACTTTGGCGGCGACGCAGTGATTTCCGACGTCGGTGTGCACCGCATAGGCGAAGTCGACTACCGTGGCGCCTTGGGGTAAGCGCAGGATTTTCCCCTTGGGGGTGAAGATGTAGACCTTGTCGGGGAACAGATCGAGCCGAACGTTTTCGAGGAATTCCTCGGAGGAGCCCGCTTCCTGCATCGAGAGCAGGTTCGACAGCCACTCGCGTGCCTGAGTTTGCTCATGCGCAGCCGAGGCTTCTCTCGATTTGTACTTCCAGTGCGCGGCGATACCTGATTCCGAGACCCTGTGCATGTCACGTGTACGGATTTGGGCTTCGATGGGTTGTCCGCTGGGACCGAATAGTGTGGTGTGCAGCGATTGATAGCCATTGGTGCGCGGGATTGCGATATAATCTTTAAACCGTCCGGGCATTGGACGGTAGGCGCCGTGTACTACACCGAGTGATCGATAACAGTCATCGACGGACTCGACGATGACACGCAGTCCGTAAACATCGACGATTTCCGACAGCGATGTTCGCTTGCGCTGCATTTTCCGATAAATGCTGTAGAGATGTTTCTCTCGGGCCGCAATCTCAGCCTCGATACCCGACTTGTTTAGCGCAGCGTCGATATTCGCTGAGATACGTGTGAGAAACTCTTTCTGATTCCCCCTAGCACGAGTGAGTGTTTTTTGGATTACCTTGTAGCGACGAGGATACAGCGCGTGAAAACCGAGATCCTCAAGCTCAAGCTTCATGGAGTAGATACCCAAGCGCTCGGCGAGCGGCGCATAGATATCGAGCGTCTCTCGAGCAACCGTGCGACGCCTCGTGATCGACACGCCCTCGATCGTGCGCATGTTGTGTAGTCGATCGGCGAGCTTGACCAGGATGACTCGCAGGTCACGTACCATCGCGAGTAGCATCTTGCGGAAGGACTCCGCTTGAGCCTCTTCGCGACTCTTGAACTGGATTTGATCGAGTTTCGTAACGCTGTCGACTATGTCGGCAACGCTTTGCCCGAAACGACTCACCAATTCTTCCTTAGCGATTGGGGTGTCTTCGATGACGTCATGCAGGATGGCTGCGACGATGGTGTCGGCGTCGAGGCGTAGGTTCGCGAGGATTTCGGCGGCGGCTACCGGGTGCGCGATGTAGGGCTCACCTGTTTTGCGCTTTTGACCTCGGTGAGCTTCGGCACCGAACTCCGCGGCGTCGCGGATTCGCTCGACGTGTTCGGCGGGCAGGTATGTGCTGGCAGTGCTCAGTAATTCCCTGAGGCCGGGGGTCTTGCGTGAACCGCCGGGCAGGAGGCCGAGCAGTGTCTGCGCATAATCCAAGGTGCCTCCGCAGAGTCAGGGCTGCGCGATCAGTCTCCGAGACCGAGCTGGGGTGCGCGGAAACCCGGATCGGGCTCCGTGATGTCGGGCAGCAGGCTCGGCTCCGGCTCCGGCTCGAGCAGCATTTCCGGGGTGATTTTGCCTACGGCGATCTCGCGCAAGGCCACAACGGTGGGCTTGTCGTTTTCCCAGGGGACTGTAGCCTCGGCACCATTGGCCAACCGATGGGCCCGCTGCGAAGCGAGGATCACTAGCTGAAAAATGTTGTCGACGGTTTGCAGACAATCTTCGACGGTGATACGAGCCATGTAAAAAACTCTAGGGACGAGACCCCGTCCTTAATTCAATTAAGACGCGCCAAAAGTATAAGCGATGACAGGGGCTGCCGCCAGCGCCGGCAACCGCAAAGGCCCGCTATCTGAGCAGGTCGCGCAGCAAGGGCGCGAGGGCTGCCCGACCCCCGGCGAGGTCTTCGGCATCCCCGGCGACGATGCGCAGCAAATCCGCCACAGCAGGCTCGAAGTTTTCGTTGACGATGACGTACTCGAATTCGTCGTGGTGCCCCATGTCGGCTACCGCATCCCGCAGTCTGCGGGCGATCACCACTGCGCTGTCGGTACCGCGACTCTGCAGGCGCCGCTCGAGCTCTGCCCACGAGGGTGGTAGCACGAAGATACTGGTACAGCCTGATCGACCAGTCGCCAGATCGCGAGTGCGTTCGCGGACCTGCTTCGCGCCCTGCCAGTCGATCTCGAGGATCACGTCATGACCGCGACCGAAGGCGTCGGCGAGAGCTGCGTGGCTCGTGCCATAGAAGTTATCGAACACCGGCGCATATTCGAGAAAGCCCTCTGCCGCGACCATTTCTTTAAATTTCTCTGGCGCGATGAAATGATAATCCCGGCCGTCCACTTCGTTGGGACGCCGAGCGCGCGTGGTGTGGGAGACGCACAGACACAGATTGGGATCGCGTACAAGCGCAGCCTTAACAAGGCTGGTCTTGCCGGCACCGGACGGCGCGGCAATGACGAAAAGCCGCCCGCTCATTCGATGTTTTGAACCTGCTCGCGTATTTGTTCGATCAGAACCTTCATTTCGACCGCGATACGCGTGACGTCGATTTCCTGCGATTTTGATGACAAAGTGTTCGCTTCGCGATTGAGTTCCTGCATCAAGAAATCGAGCCGACGGCCCGCGGGTTCCTCGACGTTAATCACGCGGCGGATTTCGACGATGTGTCCAACGAGCCGATCGAGTTCCTCATCTACATCGGCGCGATCAAGTAGCAGAGCGACTTCCTGCTCGAAACGACTCGCATCTACGGTGACGCCGAGCTCGGCGAGGCGCTCCTGCAGCCGGCTACGAATTCGTGCCTGCAGCTCGGGCATGCGGGTACGCAGACCGGTGACGAGTTCGGCAAGCGACGCACAGCGCTGCTCAATGAGTTCACTCAACCTTTGACCTTCGCGACGACGCGCGGCGGCCATCTCGCGTACGGTTTCCTGAAACAGTGCCCGACAGGCGCCATACAGCCTCTTGGCGTCGGGTGCGACGTCTCTTAACACACCTGGCCAGCGCAGCACCTCGAGTGGATCGACCCGCGCGGTAGTGCCTATTGATAACCGTGCGGCGATCTCACCTGCACGCGCGAGCAGTCGCTGTAGGGCAGGTTCGTCGACATGTAATTCGCGCTCGGCCCGGGCGGAGCCGCGCAGATAGATAGTGCAGTCGAGTTTGCCGCGGCGGAGTTCTTTGGCGAGAAGTTGACGCAACTCACCCTCGAGGGAGCGGAGCTCTTCGGGCAGCCGAAATCCTGGTTCGAGATAGCGGTGATTGACGCTGCGAAGTTCGCAGGTGAGTTCACCGAAGGGGCCACTCGCCTCGCGCCGTGCGAAGCCGGTCATGCTGCTGATCATCGAGAGTCCTCTGCTCGCGGGTACCGCTGCCGTGCGTCGAAGCCGGCCGAGGTGTATAAAGCGCGCAGTCTATCCCACTAGTCTGCAAGGGACGGAAATCAAAGATGTTGCAACGTCCGAGCGGGCGTAGCCCCGACCAGCTGCGCCCCGTGAGCTTTCACCGTCACTACACTAGGCACGCCGAGGGATCGGTGCTCGTCGAATTCGGGGGTACTCGCGTGCTCTGCACCGCCAGCATCGAAGAGGGTGTGCCCAGCTTCTTGCGCGGGCGAGGGCAGGGGTGGGTAACGGCTGAGTACGGTATGCTGCCGCGATCGACGCATACGCGATCGGCCCGCGAGGCGGCGAAGGGCAAGCAATCGGGGCGCTCGCAGGAGATCCAAAGACTGATCGGTCGCAGTCTGCGAGCGGTGATCGATATGGCAGCCCTCGGCGAGCGCACAGTCACTCTCGATTGCGACGTGCTGCAGGCCGACGGTGGTACTCGTACTGCGGCGATCACTGGAAGCTATGTGGCACTGGTCGACGCCTGCCAGACCTTGATCGCTCGCGGCGCATTTACGCACTCGCCGGTGCACGGGCAGGTCGCCGCCATCTCGGTCGGTATTTGCGGTGGCGTACCAGCGCTCGATCTCGACTATGCCGAGGACTCGCAAGCTGAGACCGATATGAATATCGTCATGAAAGACGGAGGCAGTTTCGTCGAGATTCAGGGCACAGCTGAGGGACATGCCTTTCGCCGCGATGAACTCGACGCCATGCTGGCTTTGGCATCGAGCGGTATCTCCACACTACATGCCTTGCAGCTCGAAGCGCTGAAAAAAACGTGCAAGCCCTGAGCGATGCGGATCATTCTCGCCACGAGAAATGCTGGAAAGATCCGTGAGTTTGCCGACTTGCTTGGCCCACTCAGCTTTGAGTTTCTGCCGCAGGCCGAGTTAGGTATCGAGCCGCCCGAGGAGACGGGCGAAACTTTTGAGGACAACGCCTTGCTGAAAGCCCGTCACGCCGTAGCGCTCAGCGGACTACCGGCGATGGCGGATGACTCAGGGCTCGAAGTCGATGCGCTGGGCGGCGCACCAGGCGTACGCTCCGCCCGCTATGCAGGCGAAGGCGCAGACGACCTTGCCAACCTTAAAAAACTGCTTGATGCGATGAAGGGTGTACCGGATAACTTGCGGTCGTCACGCTTTCATTGCGTGATCGCCTTGGTTAGCAATCTGGAGGATCGTTCACCGGTACTGGGTCGCGGCGTTTGGGAAGGCACCATCCTGCGCGCGCCCCGAGGAAGCGGAGGGTTCGGTTACGACCCCGTGTTTGCACCGCGAGGAGAACAGCGAAGCGTTGCTGAGCTTGCAGCAGCGGAAAAACACGCGCGGAGCCATCGCAGCACAGCACTGCGCGACCTGCATGCGCGAGTGTGCGGTGTCACTGGCTCGATAGGTCGATGAACGCTGAGATCCCCCTTAGTCTCTACATTCATTTTCCGTGGTGCGTCAGCAAATGCCCGTACTGCGATTTCAATTCGCACGGCCTCCGGGAGGATGTGCCCGGTCGAGAGCGAGTACCGGAAGACCAATATGTCACCGCCTTGCTGCGTGATCTTGTACGACAGTGCGAATCGCAGTCAGCGCTAATCGGTGATCGTCGTATCTCGACCGTATTCATGGGCGGCGGGACGCCCAGTTTGTTTTCGCCTGCAGCCATCAGACGGGTGCTCGAGGCAGTGCGATTAGCGCCGGGTCTTGCAAAGAATGCCGAAGTCACGCTCGAGGCGAATCCCGGCACGATCGAGCGCGGACGGTTTGCGGAGTACGCGGCTGCAGGCATAAATCGTGTATCGCTCGGAGCTCAAAGTTTTGATACTGCGGCGTTGCAAAGACTCGGGCGCATACACTCGGCTGACGAAACAAGAGCAGCGACCGATGAGCTGCGCGCAGCCGGCTTACTAAATTTTAATATTGATTTGATGTATGGACTGCCGGAGCAGAGTGAAGAGGGCGCACTTCGAGATATCGAAGATGCACTCGCGCTGGCACCGACGCAGATCTCGCATTATCACCTGACGCTCGAGCCGGGAACGCCGTTTGCTGCACGACCACCCGCAGGCTTGCCCACCGATGATCAAGTTTTTCGCATGCTCGAGATGACGAGCGCTCGGCTTGTGCAGGCGGGATATCGTCGATACGAGGTATCGGCCTATGCACGCGAAGGGTTCGATTGTGCGCACAACCTCGTCTATTGGAGCTTCGGTGACTATCTCGGCATCGGTGCCGGCGCGCACGGTAAGTTATCGGGTATGCAGACGGACGGGACGCTCACCGTGGTCCGAAGTCTACAACCCCGAGAGCCACGTCGTTATCAGCGCGACCCAGAAGCCGCAATTCTTTGGAGTGAGGTCGAGGAGAATCAACGACCCTTTGAGTTCATGCTGAACGCGCTGCGCCTGATGTCGGGGTTCGATACCGAACTCTTCGAGCGGCGCACCGGCGTTGCTTGGGAGTCGGTCGACCCAGTGGTTCGCCGCCTCACGACCCGGGGGTTGGTGACCCGTTCCAAGTCCGCCGGATCTGGCGCGCGGATCTCACCCACGCCGCTCGGATTTCGATTTCTCAACGAGGTATTGGTGGCATTTTTGCCTGAAGACCGCCCGAAAACTATACACAGCGAGCCAAAATCTTCGGCCTCGTCGCAAATAACGTGATTTTTCAGTTTTATTATCAAATTAAACGTGCAAAATATTGATTAAAAAAGAAAAAATACTACATTTTTTCTACCGAAAATACGGAATAAGCCAATTTTTCAGATCGGGAAGACGGCCACTTCACAGACTTATCCACAGTTTTGCGATTTGAACGCCCTGAGTCTCGCATCTTCGACACGGTAGGGCGGGCGCGCTCTTGTCGTAAACAGGCTGCCGCGCTTAGACTTCCGGCCTTTTCTCGTCCCGCCTGCCAACTGGAAGGTCGGTTATGAAGCCCTCGATTCACCCGGAATACACTGAAATTAAAGTGTCTTGCTCTTGCGGCAACACCTTTCAGACGCGCTCAACCCTTGGTCAAGACCTATCGCTCGAAGTGTGCTCGAACTGCCACCCCTTCTACACGGGAAAGCAGAAAATCGTCGACACCGCTGGTCGCGTCGACAAATTCCGCAAGAAGTACGCTTCCGCTGCGGCGCGCTGAAGTTGATAAGGGCACTACGCGCGGCCCAAGTAAAGATTCTCGACTAGGCGCCGGACAGGGCTATTTCTCCCCTTTCGTTCGAGCTCATTCTGATCGACCGGAACTTCTGCTATCGACTCGCGATCGAAAGTTTGTGGATCGCCGGACCGCTGCATGAAGACGCTGAAGATACTGATTACGCTCTTCATCGTGATGGCTGCGACAGTTAGGATAGTGCAGGTCGATGCCCAGTCCTCGACGCGCAAGTCGCAAGAAAGCGCTAGCTCGCGAAAGGCGCACGAACAGATTCTCAAAGCGTACGGCGTTTACGGAAACCAAGCGCTTCAGGACTACGTAAGCGAGGTCGGACAACGCGTTGCCCGACAGAGCAGTCTGGGCGACCAGGAATGGAAATTTGTTGTCCTCGACGATGACTCCATCAATGCATTCACGACCGGGTGCTGTTACGTCTACGTTCACCGCGGTCTGCTGTTCAACCTAAACTCCGAGGCCGAGCTCGCCTCGGTGCTCGGACATGAGGTGGCCCACGTTACGGCCAAGCATCCTCAGAAACGTATGACACGCGGGGTACTCGCCTCGCTCGCCGCCGCCGCCGCCGCCATCTACACCGGTTCCGGCGCGATCGCTGATCTTGCGAATCTGGGAGCGACTGCCTGGATGCGAGGTTACGGCCGGGAAAACGAGATTGAGGCAGACAGGATCGGGCTCCAGTACTCCGTGCGCGCGGGATATCGCCCTGAGGCGATGGGAGAGGTGTTTGAGATGTTCCGTCGTGGCGAGCGTTTTGAGATCGATCGCGCACGGACCGAGGGTCGTGAACCGCGGGTGTATCACGGCATGTTTTCGTCCCACCCCGCGCCGGATGCCCGTGCGGTGCAAGCGGCCAAAGCGTCAGCAAAGCTCGAGGGAGGACCACCGGGAGGATGGCTCGAAAACCGTGAGCGCTACATGACGGCGATCGATGGTCTGACCTATGGATCGAGCCGTGCGCAGGGCGTCGTGCGTGGCAATCGGCTGTACCACGCTGAGCTTGGCATCACGGTCGCGTTTCCCCGCGCATGGACTGTCGATAACCAGCGCGATGCTCTGATTGCCTACACCCCGAATAAGGACACGCTGATGCAGATAACGTTACGTGACTATCCGCCAAGTATGGGGCCGCGCGAGTTCCTTATGTCGCAGCTGCGCGGTGCCACGATGTCCGGTGGCGAGCCCATCGAGATCAACGGTATGGAGGGGTATTCGGTGCGCACCGCCTCTGGCTCACCGCTCGATAGAGGAGCGGGCCCCGTCCGCTGGGTTATCCTGTATCGCAATAAGAGCGCTTATCTCTTCGCCGGCGCGAGCCGCTCCTCGCGAGGTTCCGTCCCCGAGGCCGACGGTCTTTTTTTGTCGGTCGCCGAGACTCTTCGCACGCTAAGGCCCTCAGAGTTTCCCTTGGCCGAGCCATATCGAATAAAGATTCGTACGGCCACGACGGATACTCGGCTCGAGGACTACGCCGCCGACATGCCCGTCGAGAAGTACCAGCGTGAAGAGCTGATGCTCATCAACGGCTTATATCCCGACCGGAAACTACAGCCCGGCGCACTCTACAAGGTGGTCGAGTAAAAATATTCATATCGTTTGTCTTGATTATGTTCGGCTGCCATGTCAATTTTCTCACGACTCCCCGCGTTTCTGCGACGAAACCCCACACGATGACTCTCACGCCATGGCCAACAAAAACTTTGAACTGAAAGACCTTTCCTCAGGCAAAACGAGCACCTTGCGGGTGCGTGCCGGCAGCATCGGTCCAGGCGTAGTCGATATCGGCGCTCTCAACAAAGATCATGGGGTCTTCACCTTCGACCCCGGCTTCATGGCCACGGCCAGTACGGAAAGTCGCATTACGTACATCGACGGCGACCAAGGGGTGTTGCTTTATCGTGGTTACCCTATCGAGCAACTCGCCGTGCAGAGTTCTTTCATCGAGGTTGCTTATCTTCTAAATAACGGAGAGCTTCCCGGCCAGAAGCAGCTTGCCGATTTCAGCGTGAGCATCCAGCGCCACACAATGATTAACGAGTCGCTGCTGCGTATGTACAACGGGTTTTACCACAATGCGCATCCTATGGCCATGGTCAGTGCGATCGTGGCCTCGATGTCTGCGTTCTATCACGACTCGATGGACATCAATAATCCGCGTCACCGTGAAATTTTCATGCACCGCATCATTGCAAAGCTGCCAACGATTTCCGCAGCGGCGTACAAACGTTCGGCGGGCCAGCCTTTTGTCTACCCTCGTAACGACCTTGATTACTGTAGCAATTTACTGCATATGTACTACGCCCTACCCTGCGAGCCATATCACGTCGACCCGCTCGCTGCGCAAGCCCTCGACCGACTACTCATACTACACGCCGATCATGAACAGAACGCGAGTACCTCAACCGTGCGTCTGGCGGGCTCGACGGGCGCCAACCCATATGCCGCCATCTCCGCCGGTGTTTCGGCTCTCTGGGGCCCGGCACACGGCGGTGCAAACGAGGCCGTTCTCGACATGCTTGAAGAAATCGGCAGCGTTGACAATATTACAAAGTTCCTTGCGCAAGTTAAGGACAAGGCGAGTAACGCGCGTTTGATGGGCTTTGGCCACCGCGTATACAAGAATTTCGATCCGCGCGTGAAAATCATCCGCGAGATGTGTCACAAGGTGCTCACAAAAATGGGGCGCGCTGACAACCCGCTGCTCGAGCTTGCTCAACGCCTCGAAGAGGTTGCCCTCAAGGACGACTACTTCATCTCTCGTAAGCTCTACCCGAACGTCGATTTCTACTCCGGCATCATCTACAGCGCACTCAGCATCCCGCGCTCAATGTTCACCGTGATGTTCGCCATTGCGCGTACGGCAGGATGGGTGGCACATTGGCAGGAGATGATCAGCGACCCCGCCTACAAGATTGGTCGACCACGTCAGCTTTACACGGGGCCCGCGAAGCGTGACTACGTACCGATTGCCAAGCGCACCTGAGGCGCGTAGTGTGCTAATCGAGAACGGATTTCCGGCTGCCATAGCTGGCAGCCACTAGCGCAGATACCGCGTTCGTGTCCGCTCGGCGCATCGGTTTTCCGTCCACAGAACTGACGGGCGACTGTCGTATTCCATCCACCGGGAAGACGACGATCTCCACCGACTGACCATCGGCTTCGAGCCGTATGGTGGGCTGTTGCACCACGCGCTCAGCGTTGAGCCGTGTCCGTCGTTCGCCGACCTCGAAGGGCACGCTCTGATCCAAGAGACGAAACATCACCGACTCAGCGCGATCGGCAAAGACATGTAGCATGACATTGTCGTGACCGGTTGCGGTGCCATGCAGTACGGAGCCGACGAGTCGAGGTTGAAATTCCTCCAGTCGCTGCATGACATCTAGCGCCACTTCACGCTGCGCCTGCAGCGATTCGAGGTGCGCTTCGCCACCGAAGAGTCTTTGGTATTCCTGCAAGGCCTGCTCGATTTCGGTGTTGCGCGGCAACATGGCGCCATCGACTACTCCGAAGCACTCAGCAGCTTTGCGTTTAGCAAATAAAAAATCGCGTATGCCGTGCTCGGCCATGATTCGAGCGGTTTCTTGGGCAAGGGCTCGTCGGAGATTTTCGGCGCGAGGTGGAAGCTTCTTCATGATAGGGCATCAAAATATAGGTTCATCCGGTGATTCGTTTGGAAGCCTCGTATCGGTATTCGAGTTCCCGGGAGTACTGCCTATGGGTAAGCGATCGACCATGAAAGTTTCGAAGATAGCTTCCGAATCATCGGCACCAGCAATCTCTCCGGTGACCGGTGATATGCGCACCTGCATGAGTCCACCGGGCATGTACCAGGGTCGATCGGGCGTGTCTTTGAGCGCCTCCGCCATAAAGTCGACCCAGATCGGCGCAGCAGTACGACCGCCCTCTTCGTCTTCTCCAAGCGGTCGAGACTGATCGAAGCCCATCCATACGGACGCTACGACAGAAGCGTTGTAGCCATTGAACCAAGTGTCGCGCGCGTCATTGGTGGTTCCAGTTTTGCCAGCGATATCGCTACGTCCCAATGCGAGTGCGCGACGCCCCGTACCGCGCGTGATGACTTCACGCAGCATATCGGTTATCAGCCATGCGTTTTGGGCGCTGATTACCCGAGGCGCAACTTCGGTCGCTGGCAACAAACAGTTGGCTAATTTCACCGCTGGATATTCTTTTTCCTCAGCAATTGATACCGCGGAAGGCATCGTCGAAGCGTCCTTAAGCGTCGCAGTGTCCGCGACTGGATCTGGCGGGTCACACTCAGGCGCGACGCGTCTCGGTGCTGCCTGAAACACGACTTGGCCGGCAGGATCCTCGATTCGCTCGATAAACCAAGGCTGGATACGATGACCGCCATTGGCGAAGACGGCGTAGCCGGAGGCTACCTGAAGCGGCGTGGCGCTCATGGTGCCGAGCGACAGAGTGAGATTACGGGGAAGGCTTGCACGCACGAAACCGAAACGTTCGGAGTAGGCGATAGCCGGACCCACGCCGATGGTCTGAAGAATCCTAATGGATACGAGATTGCGTGATTTGACGAGTGCCTCGCGCAGGCGAGTGGGACCACCGAAATCACCACTTGAGTTTTCGGGGCGCCACGCTTCTTCCACATTTGGATCGTCGATCACAAACGGCGCATCGAGTACGACGGTCGCTGGAGTGAAACCGTTATCGAGTGCTGCCGAATACAGAAAGGGTTTGAAGCCCGATCCCGGTTGGCGCTTTGCTTGGACAGCACGATTAAATTTGCCGACATTGGGATCAAAATAATCGAAGCCGCCCACAAGAGCGGTGATTGCGCCATCGATGGGAGAGAGTGAAACGAGCGCCGCAGCTGCTTCAGGAATCTGTGCTAACTGGGGCGTGGGCAACAGCGTCACATGAATTACGTCGCCACGTGCCAATAACTCACGCGCTGATTTGGGTGCCTTACCCAAGCGCCCGTCGATTCTTGGGCGTGCCCAAGAGAGGCCCTCCCAGGGTAGCGTGACGATGCCCGTATCACGTACGTATACACGGGCCGATTTTTCTTGAACATCGAGCACCACAGCGGGCAGCACGGGACCACTGGAGCCTTGGTCGGAGATCAGCGCCTCGAGTTCGCCTACGTCGTTGGTCCGCGGAAGTACTGCTCGAGTCTTTGGGCCGCGCCAACCGCGGCGCTGATCATAGTCGAGCAACCCCTTCCGAACCGCGACGTTCGCGCCACTCTGCATACGCGGGTCGATAGTGGTGTAGATCTTGTACCCCTCATTTTGTGCTGCTGCGCCGAAGCGCTGCACGAGCTCGAGGCGCGCCATCTCGGCGATGTAGGGTGCTTCAACCTCGAAGCTCTGCACTCGCTCGCGCGCCACGACCGTCTCGGCCGCTGCACGCTTTTCAGTTTCGGTATCGATGAAGCCTATCTCGCGCATCCGTCGCAGCACATAGCTGCGACGTTGGGCCGCCGCTTTGGGATTGTTGATCGGATTGAAACGCGACGGTGCCTGCGGCACGCGCGCAAGCGTCGCCGCCTCAGCGAGCGTCAGCTGATCGAGCGTCTTGCCAAAATAAAGATCGGCTGCCGCCGCTACACCGTAGGCGCGTTTTCCGAAGTGGATAACGTTGAGATAGAGTCCAAGGATCTCTTCCTTCGAAAATTCCTTCTCGATTCGATAGGTAAGGAACATTTCCTGTCCCTTTCGCCTCCAAGTGCGATCGTTTGTCAAGAAGAGATTTTTCGCGGTTTGCTGAGTAATGGTGCTTGCACCCTCGATTCGGTATCCGGGCAACAAGTTGACGATTATTGAACGCAGGATACCCCGGTAGTCGAATCCGGAATGCTCGAAGAAACGATCGTCCTCGGCGGCGATGAATGCCTGACGCACCATTGGCGGAACGGCGTCGAAGGTGACGGGGATACGCCGCTGCTCGCCGATCTGCGCGATGACCTGACCATCTCGTGAGTAGACGCGCAACGGGACCTGCAACTCAATCTGGCGCATCGCTTCGACGGTGGGCAGCGAGGGCAGCGCATAAAGATAGGCGCCCGAGATTAGCACCGCAAGGGCGAGGGCGCTGATCGCAAGACCCGCTGCAGCCAGAAAGGCGATTTTCTGCAGGTGACGTTTCACGGCTTGTGCATGTTACCGGAATGGAGATGTCCGGTGTCCGACCACCACGACCTCCGACCTTCGGGTAACCTTAGATTATCAGAACGATTTTTCTCCGATGATGATTTCTCCGATGATGAAAGGAATACAAAATCTAATCTTGGTCGGGCCGATGGGCTCGGGAAAGTCGGTCGTCGGTCGACAACTTGCCCTTGCGTTACGCCGGCCGTTCATTGACTGCGATACTGAGCTCGAAAAGCGCATTGGCGCTGATATTCGATTCATCTTCGATAAAGAGGGCGAGGCAGGATTCCGAATACGTGAACGCGAGCTCATCTCCGAACTACTTGATAGGCGGGGTATCATCCTCTCGACTGGGGGTGGAGCGGTGCTGCTTGAGGAAAACCGTCGGCGGTTACGCGAAGGCGGCCTCGTCATATACCTCCAAACCTCGATCGAGCAGCAGCTGGCCCGGGTCCGACAGGGCGAGCGTCGTCCCCTACTCGCCGAAGCTGCGGATTTGCCTACGCGTCTCGCCGAACTCATGGCACAGCGCGCTCCGCTATACGAAGAGGTGGCAGCCCGCACCATACTTACCGACGGACATCAAGTACGCGAGGTGGTGGATCGAATTTTAACGCAGCTGCCCGCGGACTAACTTGTTGTACCGCCGCGTATACTTTGTGGGGGATGACACTACTCCATTCCATGACGGTGCCGCTCGGCGAGCGTAGCTATCCGATTCACATCGGTGATGGCTTGCTGCGCGATACCTCTTGGCTTGGGACGCAGCTGAATGCCCGTAAGCTTGCGATCGTCACAAATCGCGTAGTTGCACCGCTTTATGCAGGAGCCATTCATGCGGCCCGCTCGGGTGAGGAGACCTACGACATCACTCTGCCAGACGGTGAGACGCATAAGACGCTTGCCACGGCATCAATCATCTTCGATCAACTTATCGAGCATAGATTCGCTCGCGATGATCTCATCGTCGCCTTAGGCGGTGGCGTAATCGGTGATATGGCCGGCTTCACAGCGGCATGCTTTCAGCGCGGCATCGCTTTCGTGCAGATACCGACTACGTTGCTGTCGCAGGTCGACTCGTCCGTCGGTGGTAAGACGGGAGTTAACCATCACCTCGGTAAGAATATGATCGGCGCCCTTCATCAGCCGCGAGCCGTAATCATCGACGTCGCGACCCTGACCAGCCTCTCGCTACGAGAGTTGCGCGCGGGACTTGCCGAAGTCGTCAAGTATGGCTTGATCTGTGATGCCGAATTCTTTGGTTGGCTGGAATCAAACGCTGAAAAACTTATTGCACGTAACCTCGAGTCACTGGCTTACATCATCCACCACTCTTGTAAAACTAAGGCGAGTATCGTAGTGCGCGATGAACATGAGCAGGGGGAGCGTGTGCTCCTCAACTTCGGTCATACCTTCGGGCATGCCATCGAGAGCAGCACGGGCTACTCTAAGTGGTTACATGGCGAAGCTGTTGCGGCTGGGATGTTGATGGCGGCATCGCTCTCGGAACGTTGCGGCTTGATGAAGACCAGCGATGTCGCGCGAATCAGTAACCTGCTGCAGCGTTTGGGGCTGCGCACCGAAGCGCGCGGAGAGCTGACCCCTGAGTCAGCTCGAATGGCAATGGGGTTTGACAAGAAAGTGAAGGACGGGAAAGTTCGGCTGATCCTGTTACGCGGGGTTGGCTACGCTTTTGTTAGCGATGATTATCCGACGGATGCACTGATCGCCACGCTCGATGCGCATCTGACATGAGGAGGGGTAGCGCGGTAGGCGCATCACGCCTTGCGCCTTGGGCGGCGCACGACGCCACTTCGCGAGGGCGGGTTTATTCCGAACCGTCACCCGAGATGCGCGGTGAGTTTCAGCGCGACCGTGATCGTATCATTCACTCCAATGCGTTTCGACGGCTCGTCTACAAGACGCAGGTTTTCGTCAATCACGAGGGGGATTTGTATCGGACGCGGCTAACCCATTCGATGGAGGTTACTCAGATCGGTCGCACTATCGCGGACGTGCTCGGACTTCATGAGACGCTTACCGAGGCCATATGTCTCGCACACGATCTTGGCCACACACCCTTCGGGCATGCCGGACAGGATGCGCTCAACGAGTGCATGCGCGAATACGGCGGGTTTGAGCACAACCTGCAGTCGCTGCGCGTCGTCGATTCACTCGAGGAGCGTTATGCAGAGTTCCCGGGGCTTAATCTCACCTACGAAACTCGCGAAGGAATTCTCAAGCATTGCTCGGTCAACAACGCGCGACAGCTCGGTGACCTCGGTGAGCGCTTTTTGAAGCGTAGCCAGCCAAGCCTCGAGGCGCAGCTTGCGAATCTCGCCGATGCCATCGCCTACAATAATCATGACGTCGACGATGGTCTCCGGGCGGGACTCGTTGAGGTGGATGCATTACGTGAGATGACGCTCTTTGGTCGCGAACATGCGGTGGTTATAGCGCGTTATCCACAACTCTCTGGGCGACGTGTGATCCACGAGACCATTCGCCGAATGATCAACCGCGTCGTACACGATGTCGTTGAATCGAGCCGCGTGCGCATTGGCGACTCGGGCGTACGATCAATCGATGACGTCCGCGTTCAGACCGAACCGCTGATCGCGATGAGTGATACGATTCGCTCGGAGCACGTCGAGCTTAAGCGTTTTTTGAACGCCAATCTCTATCGGCATCATCAAGTGCTCGGCATGACGGACAAAGCGCGTAAGGTATTGTGCGAGCTGTTCGAAATAATGCTGCAGGATATCGCCTTGTTGCCGCGTGAGCATCGAGAGGCCGCCACGCTCGCTGAGCGAAGTGGTGGTCAGGCTGCACGAGCGCGTGTTGTCGCCGATTACGTGGCGGGCATGACGGATCGATATGCCATCCGTGAGCACCGGCGGCTCTTCATGTCGGACGCCACCCTCTGAGCAGAGGCGTCAGAGCGTCTGCGCTTCGTCGCGCAGCGCGCGCCGCAGGATTTTTCCTACGTTGGTCTTAGGCAGATCGCTACGGAAATAGACGTAGCGCGGTACCTTATATCCGGTGAGTGATCCGCGACAGTGCTCGATGATTTGTTCTTCTATGAGCTTGGGATCTTTTCGAACGACGAAAAGCGCAACGGCCTCGCCCGAACGGCTGTCGGCTTTTGCGACCGCTGCCGCCTCAAGAACGCCGGGATGTGTGACCGCGACACTTTCCACTTCGTTCGGATAAACGTTGAAGCCGGAGACGTTGATCATGTCCTTCTTACGGTCTTCGATGTAAACAAATCCACTTTGATCCATCCGTCCGATGTCGCCGGTACGCAGCCAGCCGTTTTCTAGCATCACCTTTGCAGTTTCTTCCGGACGTTTGTAATAACCCTTCATCACCTGCGGACCACGGACGCAGATTTCTCCGAGCTCACCGACCGGCAGCATTTTCCCCTTTTCGTCCACAATCCCGATTTCAGTGGAGGAAATTGGTAGACCGATGGAATCATTGAAATCGATATCGATTGGATTGATACAAGCAGCGGGCGAGGTTTCGGTAAGTCCCCACGCCTGAGTGAGGATGCAGCCCGTCACCTGTTTCCAACGCTCGGCAACGGCGCGCTGTACGGCCATACCGCCGCCCAACGTACAGCGTAGTTTACTGAAGTCCACTTGACCAAAACCCGGAGTATGCAGCAAGGCGTTAAATAGAGTATTTACGCCCGAGATGTACGTGAACCTGTATTTTTTTAACTCAGCGACGAAACCGGGAAAGTCGCGTGGGTTCGTAATGAGTACGTTGGCCCAACCCAATCTCAGAAATAAAATGCAGTTCGCCGTCAGCGCGAAGATGTGATAGAGCGGGAGCGCCGAGATGGCGATGCCCACTTCATCACGCGGTAGCACCGCTTCGGTCCAGGCCGAAGACTGCAATACATTTGCGACCATGTTTCCGTGACTAAGCATTGCGCCTTTCGAGACACCCGTCGTGCCGCCGGTGTATTGTAAGAAGGCGAGGTCATCATGCGTAAGCGCATGACGTTCAAGCTCAAGATCTTGTCCTTCGCGCAAGGTGACCGAGAATTGCAGCGCACCCGGAAGCTGATAGATCGGAACGCCCTTGCGAACACGACGTACGACAAAGTCGACGATATTTCCCTTCGGAAAACCGAGTAGTTCACCGACGCTGGTGAGGATGATATTGCGCACGCTCGTTTTCGCGATCACTTCCTGCAATACATGAGCGAAGTTTTCGAGAATGACGATGGTCTCGGCACCCGAATCTTTAAGCTGATGCTCGAGTTCGCGCGCGGTGTAGAGCGGATTCGTGTTGACAACCGTACCACCGGCGCGTAGCACCCCGAACAGCGCAATCGGGTACTGGAGTATGTTCGGCATCATGATTGCGACGCGATCCCCGCGCTTTAACCCCGCGCGATGCTGCAGCCAAGCACCGAAGGCGCGCGATTCCCGGTCGAGATCACCAAAGGTGATCCGTCTGCCCATCTGGATATAAGCAGAGCGATCGGCAAACTCGGCGAAGCATAGGTCGGCCATATGCGTGACCGAGGTGTAGCGGGTAGGGTCGATTTCGGCGGGAACGCCGACGGGGTAGGCAGATAACCAGATTTTCGGCATGCCGAAACTTTAGCCTGTGCGCTGGGAGGTGCTCAACGACGGAGCATCGGTTTCAGTACAGGCCAGACCGAGTCAAGCATGGCGGACTGGGATTTGGCGGTCGGATGGAGCCCATCGGCCTGCATCATGCCGGGGGCGAGCGCGATCTTTTCCAAAAAGAAAGGCTCAAAAGGCAGGCGATAGCGTCGGGCAAGGTCATGAAACAGGGTTTCGAAGCCTTCCGAATATTTTGGCCCATAATTCGGCGGGATTTTCATGCCGAGCAGTAGGACGCGGGCTCCAGACGTTTGAGCGATTTCGATAATGCGTGAGAGGTTGCGCCGCGAGGAATCGAGGGGTAGGGCGCGCAGCCCGTCGTTACCGCCAAGCTCGACGATGACAATTTGCGGACGATGAACCGATAGGGCTCGCGGCAGTCGGGCGAGCCCCCCTGTGGTGGTTTCTCCACTAATGCTGGCATTGACCACGCGGTATCCGTAACCTTGGTACTTGAGTCGGTCCTGAAGCAGGGCTACCCAGCTCTCGTTGTAGGCCAGACCATAACCCGCGCTGACGCTATTCCCCAGTACCAGGATGGTCGGACTGGCATCGCGCGCCGTATTGCCATCGGCCCACGCAGGTGCAATCGCCACCAGTATCGCCAAGACGAAGGACCGTTTTGTGACCAAAGATATCGTCCTAGAAGCCCGTGAACTGTCGAAAGAGGTTAGCAGCCCTGAAGGCAGACTCGCCATTGTTCAGAAGGTTTCCTTCGCGGTGCAGGCGGGGGAGTCGGCCGCTATCGTCGGTGCATCGGGGGCCGGAAAATCCACATTGCTCGCATTGCTCGCAGGACTCGACACTCCGACTGTGGGAAAGGTATTCCTTGCGAGAGAGGATCTCACCCATCTCGATGAGGATGGGCGGGCGCGCTTACGCGCCGAGCGTGTGGGTTTCGTGTTCCAGTCTTTTCATCTCGTCCCGGCGCTTACTGCGCTCGAAAATGTGATGCTGCCGCTCGAACTCGCTGGCAGATCAGACGCCAAGACTGCAGCGCTTGAGGCGCTCGAGCGGGTCGGACTGCGCGAACGTGTCGGTCATTATCCGCGGCAGTTGTCGGGTGGTGAGCAACAGAGAGTCGCTATCGCCCGTGCTTTCGTCGTACGTCCGGCGGTGCTTTTTGCCGACGAGCCGACTGGAAATCTTGATACGGTTACAGGTGCACGCATCGCTGAGCTCCTGTTCGGTCTCAACTCGCGCTCGGGGACAACGCTTGTGCTCGTCACGCACGATCGAGCGTTGGCTGCGCGCTGTAATCGGATGTGGATCATGGAGGCCGGGCGCCTTGCCCCGGGATGAGTATGTTGCGTCGTGCCGTCACGCTTGGGGTGCGTTTGCTCGGTCGCGAGTGGAAGTCCGGCGAGCTCGGTATTTTGTTGATCGCACTCATCGTCGCCGTGGGCGCGCTTACCGGCGTGGGTTTTCTGGTCAACCGTATCAGCCAGTCCGTCGCGCTACAGGCTAACGAAGTATTGGCAGCCGATTTACGCCTAGAGTCAGGATCAGCAGCGCCCGAAGAGACCTACGTCACCGAAGCGAAAAATCGTGGACTACGCACAGCGCGAAGCACTTATGTTTTGAGCGTTGTATTCCGTGACGACCGTAATCAGCTCGCTAACGTGCGTGCAGTCAGCAAGGGCTATCCGCTTCGTGGAGCGGTTGGGGTAGCGAACGAACCATTCGGTGTCCCGGTAACTGTGGGCCGCGGCCCTGCGCGTGGTGAAGTCTGGCCCGACTCGAGGCTGCTCGCAGCGCTTAATGTTGCTGTGGGAGATTCCGTGTCGGTGGGTGCGGCCACATTTCGAATTACTCGAGTGCTCATCACGCGACCTGACCAGGGAAGCGGTTTCGGCGAGTTGGCGTCCTCCATGCTGATGCACGCTGATGACTTGCCCTCGACGCGCTTACTGCAGCCTGGATCGCGGGCCACGCACGCACTGCTTTTCGCTGGAGAGCCTGAGAACGTCGTAGGGTTCAAGGCGTGGCTCGATAAGCGTACGCAGCGCGGTCAGCGTCTTCTCGATGTCAGTGAGGCGAGCCCGCAAATTCAAAATGCCATTGACCGTGCGGGGCGCTTCCTCAGTCTTGCAAGCCTCGTGGCCGTAATGCTCTGCGCGATTGCCGTTGCCATGGCAGCCCGACGTTATGTTCAGCGTCATTTCGACTCAGTAGCACTGCTCAAAACGGTCGGAGCAACTCGGGGCTTCACGCTGTCTATGAGCCTCGTACAGCTTTGTATCATCGCGGTCATTGCTGCGCTGATCGGATCAGGAGTGGGCTACCTCGCGCAGGAGTGGCTATTGCGCGCGCTCGAGGGCTTGTTACGCGCCAACTTGCCGCCACCTGACTGGATACCGCTGGGTCTTGGATTCCTCACGGCCATAGCGCTGCTTGCGGGGTTTGCTCTGCCGCCCTTGCTGCAGCTGTCGAGAGTTCCCGCTATTCGTGTGCTTCGACGCGACATGGAGCCGCCGCCGCCTGTAGTTTGGCTTGCGTTTGGTCCCGCGATCGCCGCTGTCGTTTTTCTGATTTGGTGGGTTCTTCGCGATGTACGGCTTTTTGTATGGTTTATCATTGGCCTCGCAGTTTTCACTACGACTCTGGCCCTAGCCGGGTGGGCGATGGTTCGCGTTGCCAATTCGATGCGAGGATCTGTCGGTATTTCGTGGCGCTATGGCATCGCCAATCTCGGCCGTCGTCGTGCCGAGAGTGTGGTGCAGATCGTCGCGTTCGGCCTGGGTATCATGGTGTTGTTATTGCTCGCAGTCGTGCGTAACGACCTGCTTACCGATTGGCGCCGCAGTCTCCCAGAGAACTTACCAAATTTCTTCCTCATCAACATTCCACCAGACGAGCGGATTGAATTCTTTGATTATTTGGAGAAACAAGGTGCCTCACAATCGCGAGCGCTGCCGATGATTCGTGCGCGCCTTACGCAAATCAATAACAAACCCATCGAGACCTTGCAGTTTTTAGATCCGCGTGGTGAAGGGTATTCGCGCCGTGATCAGAACATCACTTGGCAGGCGGAGCTTGGCGATGACAACCAGATTATCGCAGGACGTTGGTGGTCGCAGGCGGAGTATGGACGACCATTAGTCTCTATTTCCGATGAATATCAACAAGGATTAGGTCTCAAAATCGGCGACCGAATGACTTTTGACATTGCGGGTGAAGTCGTCGAGGCTAAGGTCGCAAGCGTTCGCAAAATCAAATGGGATAATTTCCAACCCAACTTCTTCATCGTCTTTCCGCCGGGATTGCTCGATGAGCTCGCCGGTACTTGGATGACCAGCGCGTACTTCAAGCCCGGTGATGGCCGCGTCATTTCTGATCTCATTCGTCGTTTCCCGAGCGTCTCGGTGTTCGATCTCGACGATCTGCTTTCGCAGGTACGCTCCGTGGTCGACAAAGCAGCCGTAGCCGTGCAGAGCGTTTTCGTTTTCACGCTTTTCGCAGGTCTCGTCGTGTTGCTTGCTGCAGCACAGGCCTCGCGCGATGAGCGCCGCTATGAAAGCGCAATGCTGCGTACACTCGGCGCGAGTCGCGGGACGGTGGCGCGTGGCATCGTGGCGGAGTTCAGTGCGCTCGGCCTCCTTTCGGGCCTACTTGCCGCGACAGGCGCGTCGATTGCAGGATACTTTCTGGCCGAGCAGATTTTGCAGGTATCTTATTCCTTCGATCCATTACTGTGGTTGTTCGGTTTGCTCGGCGGGGGCGCCCTGGTTGCCGCAAGCGGTTGGTTAGCGACTCGCAGCGTATTAAAGCAACCGCCAGCGAGTACTTTGCGAGGCGGCTGACCAAATTTCCCGAGGCTCAAGATGATCACGTTTAATCTTCGTGCGATGAGATCCCAGCTTTTTTTATCGCTCTGTCTTTTAGGTGTGTTGGCATCACCGCTCGATGCGGATACGGGCCTCACGATCTACAGTTCTAGCGAGCCCGGTGGAGTTCCAGCAGAGTTATATCGATCGGTCAATGGTTCTAGCGTCATCTCGGGGCGCACGGTCCCGGGGTTTGCTATCGTTAGTGATGAACGCGAGCTTGATTTGCCCGCCGGCCGCTCGCAACAAAGATTTTCCGATGTGGCAGCATTCATCGATCCGACTACGGTGAGTTTCGTCTCTCTTACCGATCCATCCACGCGTATACTTGAACAAAGCTTTCAGTTCGATCCCGTCAACTTTCGGAAACTGATAGAGCGTAATATCGGTCGGTTGGTGACTGTTGAGCGGGTACAGGGAGATCAGGTCGGCTCTACCACCGGGATCCTGCTGTCGGCAAGTGATACCTTGGTGATCCGTACTGCAGACGGGGCGATCTCCTCGCTAAAAGACCATTCCGCGATCCGCTTTACTGAGCCCTCAAACGGACTCATCACGCAACCGACTCTCGAGTGGGTGCTCATTTCGCCGCGCGCGGGTAAGCATCGGACGCGTGTCACTTACGAAACCGACGGCCTTGCCTGGTGGTCGGATTACAACCTCGTCTTTAAGCCTGGGAGAGATGCGAACAGCGGTACGCTTGATTTGTCGGCTTGGGTTAGTATCGTCAATAAGTCGGGTACGTCGTTTCGGGATGCTCGGCTGAAGCTCGTGGCTGGGGACGTGCAGCGCGCGGCGCTGCAAAATCGTTTGCGAGCAGCGCCTGAGGTGGCCATGATCGCCGCGGTCGCGAACGACGCAGGCTTTTCGGAGAAGGCGTTTTCCGAATATCACCTCTACACGCTCGGGCGCCGGACGGACTTGCCGGACAACTCAACGCGGCAGATCGAGTTATTCGAGCAGGTCAGGCAAATCCCGGCGAAGAAGCTGCTGATTTACCGAAGTTCCGAGAGGGGTTTTGGTGGGGAAATTCTCGACCGGGAATTCGGTGCGTCTTCGAGTCACTCGGTCGACGTTTTCCTCGAGTTCCGCAACGATCGCGCTAACGGCCTGGGGGTACCGCTGCCGGCAGGCCGTATGCGGGTCTCTCAACTCGACGAAGTGGACGGCAGTCTCGAGCTCATCGGCGAAGACCGTATCGATCACACCCCGCGTGATGAGCGTCTGAGGATTAAGCTCGGTACCGCATTTGATGTCGTCGGCGAGCGCAGGCAGGTCGACTTTGCGATCGATACCCGTGCCCGGTGGCTCGAGGAAGAAATTGAGCTCACGATTCGCAATCGCAAGGATGAGCCGGCCGAAGTGACCATCGTCGAGTCCCTGTTTCGGACGAGTCGATCGAAAATTGTCCGCCAGAGCCAGGATTCGACGAAGCTCAATGCCCGCCAGATTCAGTTCGTCACAAAGCTGCCGAAAGACGGCGAGGCAGTGGTGCGCTATCGGGTTCGCTACGCCTGGTAACCCCGCGGCCCATTAGACTCCGCCGAGAAAATCCTGCTTGCCGACCTCAACCCCCGCTTGCCTCAGCAGGCTGTAGGTCGCAGTGACGTGGAAGTAGAAGTTCGGTAGTGCCCAGCGCTGGATGAACGGTAGGCCATCCATTTCCAAAGTTCGGGCTCGTAGCGGCACCTTGATATGACGGGTCTCACCGCCTTCTAGCAGGGCGGGGGGCACCGTTTTCAGCCAGTCGATGGTCTTGTGGAGTCTAACGATCAGATCGTCCAGGGTCCGCTCCTCATCCGGAAACTTGGGCGGATCGATTCCGGCCAGACGAGCGGTACTGTTTTTGGCGAAGTCTGCTGATAACTGAACTTGTCGTTTGAGGGGGAACATATCGGGCGTCAGACGCAGTTTCTCGAGAACTCCCGATTCGACAAGAGCGGCGTCGGTGTTTGAACGACCGACGATGGAGGTAGTGACCTGACCCGGTATTTGTGGTCCATGTTTAATGTTCGTCCATGTTTAATGTTCATAAAAGGGACAGGAGACCTGGACGATGGGCAAGCAGAGAGATACGACCGAGGCGATCATCCATAAGCTTCGGGAGGCGGATGTGCTGATCGGCCAGGGGCAGACGATCGCGCAGGTGACCAAGCAGCGCGGGGTGACGGAGCCGACGTACTTTCGCTGGCGCAAGAGCCACGGCGGCTTGCGGATCGAGCAGGCGAAGCGGCTGCGGGAGCTCGCAGCGCAGAACGCGCGGCTCAAGCGCGCGGTATCAGATCTGACGGTCGATCAGATCATCCTGCAGAGAAGTCGCCGCGGGAACTACTCAGCCCGGGTGCGCTGTCGTGAGGCCGTGGCTCTGGTGCGCGCAAAGCATGCGTACTCCGAGCGACGGATCTGCAGGGCGCTGGGCATCGCCAGATCAGTCGTGAGATACGTCCCGCAGCCAAGGGCTGATGAGCCGCCGCTGCGGCAGTCGCGATCATTGCCCTCGCCGCGCAGTATGGGCGCTATGGGTATCGGCAGATCACGGGGCTTTTGTGGCAGCAGGGCTGGCAGATCAGCCGCGCACGGGTGGAGCGGATCTGGAAGCAGGAGGGGCTGAAAGTGCCGCCGAAGCAGCCGAAGCGCGCTCGGCTCTGGTTGGCCGACGGATCATGCGTGCGGCTGCGGCCGCGCTACAAAAACCACCTCTGGAGTGGGGACTTCGTGCTGGATCGGACCGCCGATGGGCGGCCGCTCAAGATCCTCACGCTGATCGATGAGTTCACCGAAAGAGGCGCTCGCGATCTACGTCGCCCGCCGGATCCGCGCTCACGATGTGATCGATCTATTGGCCGACGTGATGATCGAGCGAGGCATCGCTGAGCACCTGCGTTCAGATAACGAACTAAGTTCGAAAGCAAGTGCCATCGCAGGCGCAGAGCATCCTCGGCCCGTTGCTGATCTGGCAACGCGCCATTCAAAGCCTACATTGAGGCATCACAGCCCCAGCGGTCTTCCGCGTTCGTGAGAGCCCCGCTCACCATAGTCAACACAAGATCCGCCACGTCACGACGGTCTTGCTCGCACAAAACACAGCGTAAGGTCCCAGCGGAAGGTCCGAGCATTATCTACGAGGTCCGGAAGGCCTCCACGGCCCGTTTGTTAGGGATCGATCCGCTGGGTGTAAACGCATCAAGGTAATGCCGATAAGGTTGTCCGTATTTAATCAGTGCATAAACGATCCGCGCCATTTTCGCCGTGACGGCGACACGCGCTTTGCGTCGCAGATCGGGGTCAAGCGGCGCTGTGGCGGTATAGCGCTGGAACTTGTCCCGAAAGGCGTTCTCGCGCATCCGTACGGCACTGAGTGCCGCTTGCCAGAGCGCCCCCCTCGCAATCGGGCATTACCGCGCTTGGAGAGTTGCTCGCGCGAGCGGGAGACGCCCGATTGGTTTTTGGCGAGATCGAGCCCGCAATATTTGAGAAATTGCCGATGATGAGTAAAGCGGCGCAGATCGCCGGCTTCTGCCAGGATGATCAGGGCGACGATCGGTCCGATACCGGGTACCGAGCGCAAATGCTGATAATCGACGCCTCGGCTCAAAATCTCATCAGCCTTGCTCTCAAGTGCACGGCGATGCTGACAGAGTTCGAGATAGCGACTCAGCTGCAACCGGTAAATCTCGGCGATTTTGTCTTCCTTGTGAACGCGGCGCCCCATCGAGACCCAAATGGCTTCGCGGAAATCGGCGAAGGTCATCGAGGTAATGCTGGCTGGGGTCGGGAACTCGATCAGGAAGCGGATGAACCATTCGTTGCGCGTGCTGGTCCAGAACGTCTCCATCTCCGGGAAGTACAGCGGCAAGTAATGGGTCAGCAAAACATGCTGCAAGCGTTTACGGGCGATCGCGATCGAGTGATAGGTCTTCGAGAGCTCCTGCAGGTCATGCGTCTTCAGGATCAGCGGATCACAATACCGCAGCGTCATTCCTTGCTTCATCAATTGCAAAATCACTTGTGCGTCTTTGGGGTCGTTTTTATCCCCCGAGTTAAAGATCGCTTCGCGCATCCGGGCGCCGGCGACGGAAGAGACCAACACGACATCAAATCCCTCAGATACCAGTCGGTAACCGAGCGCGCGGTGATAATCACCGGTGGGCTCGAAAGCAATCCGAGTCGGAGCCGACCCCAAACGCAACGAAGACACCAACTGGTCGTAATCTTCTGCGCAGTGACGAAAGCGAAACTGTTTTCGCTTGCCGTCCGGAAACTCCATCAGCGCTAGGTTGGTGAACTTCGCCACGTCAATCGCCACCCAGGTTTTGACTGGAGTAACATCGGTGGAGCTAGCCATCGTCAGAGTCCTCCTAAGGTTCTAGAACACCCTCAGGATGTCGAACCTGGCGATGGCTGGCTACCTGCTTCCTCAAAGTTCCGTATGTACTACGGCCCGGAGATGGTGGCGATGAAGCTGCGCGAGTGGCTGGACAAGCTCGGCACGAAGACGCTGCACATCGCGCCCGGCAGTCCTTGGGAGAACGGCTACTGCGAGAGCTTTAATGGCAAGCTCCGAGATGAGCTGTTGAACGGCGAGCTCTTTTACACCTTACGTGACGCACAGGTGCTGATCGAACCATGGCGAGACCACTCCAACCGGGTTCGCCCGCACAGCGCCCTCGGCTATCGACCCCCCGCGCCCGAGACCTGGGGGGCTCGCCCCCGAGTCCTCGGATCTTCCCGATAACCCCCGAAAAGGCTGCCTGAACTCACTTCAACACTGGACCAAGCAAAGCGGGCTGGACAATAGCGTTGAATTTCCTATCCTTTCCTTCGTTAAGCTCACCAACACGATTGGGGAGGAATACGCCATGTCACTCACCACCGTGCTCTCAGTCTGTCTGCTGGTTGCCCTGCTGTTCTGCGGATGTTCAGGAGGAGGCGGCGACGATGGCGTCGTCCCGGTCGCGGCGCCGACCACACCCGGGACATCACCAACTCCAGCACCTCCGGTAGCCTTCGCATGTACCGGCGTCCTGCGCAGCGCACAGGCGGTCGATCTGGCCCTCGGCGTACCCGGGCTGAACAATAGCGGCGGCGCCCAGCTCTTCAATCATCCCGGAGGTATCGCCAGCGACGGTGTCGCGCTGGCAATGGCCGACAGGATGAACAACCGGGTACTGATCTGGAAGCAGGCGCCGACGGCGAACACCGCACCCGACATCGTGCTCGGCCAGCCCGACATGATTCAGAGTCTTGCCGGCAGCAAGCCGGAGCAGATGAATTTCCCCGGCCAGCTGGTGTTCGGCGGCGGCAAGCTGGTGGTGGCCGATTCCGGCAACGACCGCGTGCTGGTGTGGAACAGCCTGCCGACGCGCAATGGCCAGACTCCTGACCTAGTGCTGACCCTCGGCAGTCGTAACGGTAGCCAGGCACGCATCGAATGGCCGTGGGGGGTATGGACCGACGGGCAGCGCCTCATCGTTTCATCGACCTCGATCGGCATGGTCAACGTCTGGAACACGTTTCCCGCCGCCGCCGAAACGCCCCCCAGCTATACCCTGACCGCGCGCAACGTTAGCGGCGGGAACGACTTCGGCACGCCGCGCAACATCGCGACCGATGGCCGGAGCTATCTGCTGATCGGCGATCACAATGCGCGCAATGTCACCGGCAGCGGTAAAGGCGCCTTCGTCTGGAACAGCTTCCCGACCTCGGATCAGCCGTATTCCTACTACGGCACGCATGACAAATGTACGGCGGCGAACTGCGGCCAGTTTCCCGGCAATGGCGTCCTGGCGCCGGATGGGCGCTTCCTGCTGATGGCGTCACCAGTAATCAATATCTACAGCGGGGTGCCGGCCAGCGCCACGGCTCTGGCCAGTCCCGCGCTGCAACTAGGTGCGGGGACGCTGGGCAACATGGGCTTTAACGGCATGGATGGCAGCGCCCTGGCACTGCTTCCGGATGGCCGCCTGTATGCGGCAAGCTACAACGGCAACGCGATCCTCGGCTGGCGTAGCGTGCTTAGCGCGGCAAGTGCGCCCGACTTCGCCATCGGCACCCCGGACGCGACGACCAACACACTGATCAGTCAGGGCTTCATCCAGAACGCCGTACCTGCAAGCGACGGCACCCGGCTGGTGGCTGGTTCCGGCTACGACGGCAAGGTCTATGTCTGGAGGACAATACCGACGAGCAACGGAGCGCGCTACGACTACAGCATCGATTTGCTCCGTCGCGGCCTGTTCAGCGAAGACAACGATCTCCACAACGGCCGCTTCGTCACCGTCGGCGGCACCAGCGTGGCGATCTGGAAGACACTGCCCGACCAGGACCAGGCACCCGACCTACACTTCCCGCAAGGCATCGGCCCGGTGAGCTTCAAGACCCTCGGCGGCGTGGCGCTGGACGAGCGCTATCTCTACCTTGCCGACTCGGCAGCCGGCAAGGTGTATGTGTTCGATGCCCTGCCGGATGCCACCAGCACGCCGCGCTTCACGCTGGATGTCGACTGGGCGGGCAGGCTGTCGTCGGACGGTACCACCCTGGCGGTGCCGTCGGGCACGCCCGGCGGCAAGGTGACGCTGTTCGAGATCGCCAGGCTGGGCAGCAGTGCGGCCAAACTCGGCGAGATCGCCGCCGCCAAGGCCACCGCGGCGGCCGGCGGCTTGCGCTTCTGGCCCACCGCCGCCTATCTCAAGGACGGCCGGCTATATCTGGCCGATGCGCAGAATAACCATGTCTATGTATGGAACAGCATCACCGCCGCTCTCGCCGACGTCGCGCCGGACGTCTCGCTCGGCCGTGTCGGCAGGCACGGCGGCAGCTATGCCGATGGCTTCATGATGCCGGCACATCTGCTGGTCGCCAACGGCTACCTGTGGGTCGCCGATTTCAAGTTCAGCACCCGGCTCAACGCCTTGCGCTGCTAAGCGACGACCTCATTTCACTAGAGAGAACACAGAGAAAAGCACTCACCGAGGGCGATTTATTTGCCGCGTTTTTCTCTGCGTCACCTCTGCGTCTCCGCGCCTCTGCGGTAAGACTTTCAAATAATTGGAATAAAAGGGGACGGACCACGGTTTTCGATCTTTATTCCCATAAATTCGCTGTGCGCTCCATCGACAGCAGCAAGCGCGCTTCGACACGTTCGTTGATGAGTTCAATCAGGTACGCCCGCATCAAGCGCTTGGTATGAAGACACCGAGCGAGCTCTATCCACCCTCACCGCGCCCCTACACCGGCATCGGAGAGCTCGACTATCCCTTCCACGACAAGGCGATCACCATCACCCGCTGCGGCAGACTCTGCATCGATCGAAAAAAGGTCAGCCTAAGCAAAGCGCTCGCCGGTCAAACCGTTGGCGTCAAAGAGATCAGCGAGAGCGTCTGACTCGTCAGCTTCATGCATTACGACTTTAGGTTCTTCGACCACGAGAGCGCTCACTTCGAGTGCGCCCCGAACCCCTTCGATGCTAAGGTGTTACCGATGTCTCCGGAATAATCCGTTACCCATGTGGTCGGAATAGACAACAGAGATTTGGCTCCCCGGGCTGGACTCGAACCAGCGACCTGCGGATTAACAGTCCGACGCTCTACCGACTGAGCTACCGGGGAACTGCAGGCGAAAAGTGGCGCGCATTTTCTGGAATGTGCGTCGACGCGTCAAGCGGCTCCGCGGAATCGCTGGCTGACCCACGAAACATCGGTCGCCCTGAGGCGATATAGTAGGGCCATATGGGCGAATTCCGACTCAACTCTGATTATCAGCCCGCTGGGGATCAACCCGTGGCCATCGCGGGGCTTATTGACGGTCTCAGGAGCGGTCTCGCTCATCAGACCTTGCTGGGCGTCACGGGTAGCGGCAAAACGTTCACCATCGCCAATGTCATTCGGGCGGTGCAACGACCAACTTTAATCCTCGCGCATAACAAGACACTTGCGGCTCAGTTGTACGGCGAATTTCGCGAATTCTTTCCGGATAACGCTGTGGAGTACTTCGTGTCGTACTACGACTACTACCAGCCGGAGGCATACGTCCCAGCGAGCGATACGTTTATCGAGAAAGATGCGTCCATCAACGAGCATATTGAGCAAATGCGTTTGTCTGCGACGAAGGCGCTACTGGAGCGGCCGGACTGCATCATCGTCGCTACGGTGTCCTCGATCTACGGCCTTGGTGACCCTGAGACGTATTTGGCGATGGTGCTTCATCTGGTGCGAGGCGAGCGGCTCGATCAGCGCAAACTGTTACGGCGACTTGCCGATATGCAATACACGCGCAATGAAATCGATTTTTCACAGGGTACGTTCCGCGTACGCGGCGACTGCATCGATATCTTTCCCGCGGAGTCACAAAGGGAGTCGATTCGGGTCGAACTTTTCGATGAGACCATAGAGAGCCTTGCGATTTTTGATCCCTTGACCGGGTCGATTACTCGGAAGGTACCGCGCTATACGGTTTATCCCGGTACCCACTTCGTCACGCCTAAGGATCGGTTGACTCAAGCCGTCGACCGTATTCGCGAGGAGTTGTGCGAGCGGCTCATAGAACTGCGCGCGGCGGACAAGTTGGTGGAGGCGCAACGCCTTGAGCAGCGGACGATGTTCGATATGGAAATGATGAAAGAAATAGGGTACTGCGCGGGTATCGAGAACTACTCGCGATATTTATCCGGGCGCGAATCCGGTAAGCCACCACCGTGTCTTTACGATTATCTGCCGTCGAACTCGCTACTCATCGTCGACGAAAGCCATCAGACATTGCCGCAACTCGGTGCCATGTATAAAGGCGACCGGTCCCGTAAGGAAACTTTGGTCGAGTATGGGTTCCGATTACCCTCAGCTCTTGACAACCGTCCGCTACGTTTCGATGAGTGGGAGCAACTTGCGCCACAGATGATATTTGTCTCGGCGACGCCTGGAGATTATGAGGCTCGGTATGCGTCGCAAGTGGTCGAGCAGTTGGTACGACCTACCGGTCTCGTCGATCCGATGGTTGAGGTTCGGCCGGTGCGTACACAGGTTGACGATGTACTATCCGAAATTCTGCGGTGCGTGAAGGGTCTGGAACGGGTGCTTATTACGACTCTTACCAAGCGAATGTCTGAAGATCTCACCGAGTATCTCGATGAGCACGGTGTGAAAGTTCGATATCTGCATTCGGATATCGAAACGGTTGAGCGCAGCGAAATCATCCGTGATCTGCGTCTTGGAGTATTCGACGTGCTGGTCGGTATTAATCTTTTGCGCGAAGGTCTCGACATGCCCGAGGTCGCGCTGGTGGCCATTCTCGATGCTGATAAGGAGGGATTCCTGCGCTCGATGAATTCCTTGATTCAGACGATCGGTCGGGCGGCTCGCAACGTCAATGGGCGTGCGATTCTCTATGCCGACCGAATCACGGATTCGATGCAGCGCGCGATCGAGGAAACCGAGCGTCGGCGGCTAAAGCAACTAGCGTTCAATGAGATGCACGGCATCACGCCGCGAAGCATCGTCAAGCAAGTTGTCGATGTCATGGAGGGTGCGCGAGCCGAAGGCGCCGCGCCATCGTCCAAGGGCCAGGTGATCGCCCGAGTCGGTAAGACGTCTAAGAGAGTGGCGCGTGGAGCCGACCAGAGTGCAGTGCACGGATTGCGCCCGGAGCAGGCCTTGCGTCGTATGAAGCAACTCGAAGCTGAAATGTTTAAGCATGCGCGTAACCTCGAATTCGAAGAAGCTGCTCGGCTGAGAGATGATATTGAAAATTTGCGGCGGACCGGATTTGGCTTGCCAGCGGTGAAAGCCGGATGAAACGTCGCACCGTTCTCTGGATGGGGCTCGGAACGCTGGGCGCGCTTGCCGTCGGATGGAGTGTGCTTCCGCCGCGCCAGCGACTTACGGGGGGCGCCGATCAAATGCAGATTCCCGGTTCGTTCACCCCCAATGCGTGGGTGCGGATCGGACGCGATGATTCGATCACGCTATTTATGCCTCGAGCGGAGATAGGGCAGGGAACACACACGGGGCTTGCGATGCTGCTTGCCGAGGAGCTTGGATGCACGCTCGCTGCAATTCAAATCGCTCCTGCGCCCATCGCAAGCGTGTACAACAACGTCAATATCGCCGGCGGTAGCCCACCCTTGAGCGAGTCTGATCAGTCAGTGTCGACCCGATTAGCCACGCACTTTACGGCGAAGTTAGTGCGCGAGATCGGGTTCATGGTGACGGGCGGTTCGAGTAGCATTTCTGACCTCTGGGTCGTACTGCGCGAGGCGGGGGCCATGGCGCGCGAAACGCTGCGGGAGGCGGCAGCTCGGCACTGGGGAGTTCGGCTGACTGACTGTACCGTCAGCGCCGGTAAAGTACGACGTCCAGATGGTCAATTTTTGACCTTCGGCGCCATCCTGTCGCTCGGCGAGTATACGCTGAAGCCCGCCTCCAAATTCCCTTTAAAGTCCTCGAGGGAATGGACGCTTATCGGGACCCCGGCAAAGCGTCTCGAGGCGATCGACAAAGTGACGGGTCGAGCAGTCTTCGCATCGGACATCCACGAGCCTGGAATGCTCTATGCCGAAATCGAACTCTGCCCGTTTGCAGACGGAACCCTCAATAAGTTCGACGAAGCGGCGGTACGGGGAATGCCAGGTGTCGTACATGTGTTGGCGATTCCCGCGGCTAGGGGTGCGCCCGCGGCCGTTGCGGTGGTCGCCGATCAGCGTTGGCGGGCACATCGTGCAGTGCAGTCGCTGAATGCGAGCTGGAATCCTGGCGCCTCGGGCACCTTTGATCAATCGCTGATCGACAAGTCACTTTTGCGAGGGCTCGAGACAGATTCACAGGTTCAGGTCTATCGTGACATTGGCACAGCGGATCCAATAATCACCGTGGCGAAGACGGTACTACGCTCGGACTATGAGGTTCCCTATCTTGCGCACGCAGCGATGGAGCCGCTTTGCTGTACCGTCAAATACGAAATCACCAAGGCAACGGTCTGGGCAGGTGTGCAGGTGCCGAACGTTGCACGTAATGTTGCGGCCAAAGTATTCGATCTCGACGCTGAGCAGGTGTCACTCGCACCGGTGCTAATCGGAGGCGCATTCGGTCGCCGACTCGATGCAGACTTCGTCGCGGTTGCTGCGGCGATTGGTCGAGCGGTACCCGACAAACTGGTACAGCTGCAGTGGCGCCGCGAACACGATATGCGTCACGACTTCTACCGCCCTGCAGTTCGAGCTCGACTCTCGGCGGCGATCGATCCGGGCACTGGGATGATCACGGCCTATCACTCGCACTCGGTCGGTCAGTCGATTGGAGCACAGGCGATACCTCGCCAGTTCGATATGCCTGCTCCGGGGGCTGATACGAGTAATGTTGAGGGGGCGACCGGGCAGGCGTACGCCTTTGCCCATCACAAGGTCACCCATACGACCGTCGAACTTCCGGTGGGTATCGGCTTCTGGCGGTCGGTGGGCCACTCTCAACAAGCGTTCTTCCAAGAATCTTTCATGGATGAATTGGCGCGTCTTGCTAAAGTCGATCCGGTCGAATTCAGACTTCGTCACCTCAAAGATCGTCCGCGTCATGCAGCTGTGCTCAAGTTGGTGGCGGAGAGGGCCGGGTGGGGCTCGCCAATGGGCACCGCGGCCGATGGTCAGCCGATCGCTCGGGGTATCGCCCTGCATGAGAGCTTCGGTAGCATAGTCGGCCTTGTCGCAGAAGTTTCCGAGGGCGAGGGTGGTGTGCCGCGTATCCATCGAGTCTTTGCGAGTATCGATTGCGGCGTCGCGGTCAATCCCAATCTCGTCGCACAGCAGCTTGAGAGTTCGGTGGTTTTTGCCCTCTCAGCTGCTCTTTACGGTCGCATTAGTTTCAAGGGTGGTGCGGTCGAGCAGGGGAACTTCGATAGTTACCCCATTCTGCGTTTCGCCGAGTCTCCAATCATCCAGACGTTCATCGTGCCGAGCGAAGCGCCTCCGGGCGGTGTCGGCGAGCCGGGGGTTCCCCCGGTCGCACCAGCGGTTACCAACGCCCTGGCGACTCTCACCGGTCGCCGGGTCCGCCGGTTGCCGCTAATCGGTGCCTAGGTTATCTTTCGCCGCCTTTCTGCAGGCGCGTAGCTCAGTGGTAGAGCACCACCTTGACATGGTGGTGGTCGGTGGTTCGATCCCACTCGCGCCTACCAATTCGGCTGGGGGGGTTTTTGCGTCGCAAAAGCCTCCCTTTTTCCAGAGAGACTGGCAAAGATGCCCGTAATTACGCTGCCGGATGGCAGCCAGCGAATATTCCAAGCGCCCGTGACCGTGGCAGAAGTGGCGGCCGGGGTGGGCGCGGGTCTCGCTAAGGCGGCGCTAGCGGGCAAGGTGTCCGGCAAGCTTGTCGACACGAGCTTCAAGATCCGTGAGGACGCTCGTCTTGAAATAGTTACCGAAAAACACCCGGATGCTCTTGAAGTCATTCGACACTCGACGGCGCACCTGCTCGCTCAAGCGGTTCAGTCTTTATTCCCCGATGTACAGGTGACGATCGGTCCCGTTATTGAAGACGGATTCTATTACGATTTTTCTTATAAGCGTCCTTTCAGTCCTGAAGACCTAACCGCCATCGAGGAAAAGATGCGCGAGCTCTCCGCGGCCAATCTGACGGTCAGCCGTCGTGAAATGTCGCGTGACGACGCTGTAGATTTCTTTAAGAACCTCGGCGAGCAGTACAAGGCTGAAATCATCGCGAGCATCCCCTCAAACGAAGTTATCAGTCTTTATGGTCAGGGCGATTGGGTCGATCTCTGCCGTGGACCGCACGTGCCTACGACTGGGAAGCTCAAAGTATTTAAGCTGATGAAGGTCGCGGGTGCGTATTGGCGCGGTGATTCGCGCAACGAGATGCTGCAGCGCATCTACGGCACCGCGTGGACCAACGCGAAAGATCTCGAAAATTATCTCACTCGTCTCGAAGAAGTTGAGAAGCGTGACCACCGTAAAATCGGACGAGAACTCGATCTGTTCCACATGCAGGAGGAAGCTCCGGGTGCGGTGTTCTGGCACCCGAGGGGCTGGAGCGTGTTCCAGTCGCTCATTGGCTACATGCGCGAGAAGCAACAGGCGGCGGGCTTTCAGGAGGTGAACGGACCGGAGCTTATGGATCGTAGCCTGTGGGAAGCCTCTGGTCACTGGGAGAAGTTTGGCGAGAACATGTTCACGACGCAGACGCCCGATGAACGCGTCTTCGCGATAAAGCCCATGAACTGCCCGGGACACGTGCAGATCTTCAAGCAGGGTCTGCGAAGCTATCGTGATCTGCCGATCCGTTATGCAGAGTTCGGTAAAGTTCATCGCTACGAGCCCTCGGGCGCCCTGCATGGCTTAATGCGAGTGCGAGCGTTCACCCAGGACGATGCGCATATTTTTGTGAGTCCGGAGCAAATTACTGAGGAGTCAGTGGCTGTGAGCCGACTGATCCTCGACATTTATCGGGACTTTGGTTTCGACGATGTCCGCATAAAGTTCTCTGACCGCCCAGCAAAGCGGGTGGGTTCGGACGGAATTTGGGACAAAGCGGAGGCAGCCTTGAAGGAAGCGGCTCGAGTCGCAGACATCGATTTCACCTTCAACCAAGGTGAGGGGGCCTTCTACGGACCGAAACTGGAATTCGTCCTTCGAGATGCCATAGGGCGCGATTGGCAGTGCGGAACGCTCCAGGTGGATCTCAACCTGCCTGAGCGGCTGGGAGCCTACTTCATAGACCTACATAGCCAGAAACAGATTCCGGTCATGCTGCACCGTGCGATATTCGGCTCGCTTGAGCGATTCTTGGGTATTTTGATCGAGCACCATGCGGGACGACTCCCCACATGGCTCGCTCCGGTGCAGGTTGTACTCCTCGGAATCACGGACCGCGCGGACGCCTATCTTTGCGAGGTTGCCGTTTTCCTTAAAAATCATGGGGTTCGGGTCGATATCGACTTGCGGAACGAGAAGATCGGCTTTAAGATTCGAGAACACACGTTGCAACGCGTGCCATACCTAGTGGTGGCAGGCGATAAGGAAGTAGCAGCGAAGTTTTTGTCCGTGCGCACCCGTAGTGGCAAGGATTTGGGTCGGATGTCCCCGCAGACTTTTGTCGAGCGGTTGCGCGTCGAGCTCGAGAGCCGTGGGCGCAGGGTTTTGGAGGATTAACGTATCTCGACGGCAATAAAGCACATCCGGCGCAATGATGAAATTACGGCGCCGCAGGTTCGAGTAATCGCGGCGGATGGGGCTCAGGCCGGCATCATGACTCGGTTTGAAGCACTGCAGATGGCGCAGACGAATGAGATGGACCTCGTCGAGGTTTCGCCGATGGCGGAGCCTCCGGTGGTCCGAATTATGGATTTCGGGAAGTTCCTCTTTGAGCAGAAGAAGAAAACGCATTCCGCTCGAAGAAAGCAGAAGCAACAGCAAGTAAAGGAAGTAAAGTTTCGCCCAGGTACGGAAGAAGCAGATTACCAAGTCAAACTGCGTAACCTTGTACGCTTCCTGACCGAAGGTGATAAAGCCAAGGTTACCTTGCGGTTTCGTGGTAGAGAGATGGCGCATCAGGAGATCGGACGTCGACTACTCGATCGGTTGGCTCAAGACCTCGCCGCGCAGGCAAGTGTCGAGCAGAGCCCGCTTATGGAGGGTCGTCAGATGGTCATGGTGTTTTCGCCGAAAAAAAAGTGATGTCTGCACGGCCGATTTGGTCCATGGTGGACCGCACGGCAGAGTAGACACCCGCACGCGAGCGGACTCGTGGGAGTCTTGTGAGCGAAGCAAGAAGCAAGAAGTAAGGAGTGCATAGCATGCCAAAGTTGAAAACTAATCGGGCGGCATCGAAGCGTTTTCGTAAAACGGCGAAGGGGTACAAGTCCTACTCCGCCGGCCGCCGTCACAACCTCGGACACAAGCCGCGCAAAACCAAGCGACATCTTCGTTCGGGCGGCTCAAGCCTCGTGAATGAGAGCGATGTTGGTCGTCTAGACCAGCTGCTCCCGCATGCGAAGTAAGTAAGCGAGGTAAAAGAACATGGCAAGAGTAAAGCGTGGTGTGACCGCGGGTCGCCGCCACAAAAAGGTTCTTGGAAAAGCCAGAGGATACTACAATGCTCGTCGCAAGGTCTACCGTACTGCCAAGCAGGCGGTGATCAAGGCGGGTCAGTACGCCTATAAGGGCCGTCGTTTGAAAAAGCGTGACTATCGTGCGCTCTGGATTCAACGCATCAACGCCGCGGCTCGTCAGTTCGGTATGTCCTACAGCCGCATGATGAACGGTCTTAAGCTTGCGAATATCGAGATCGATCGCAAGATGCTCGCGGACATTGCTGTTCACGATGCGCCAGCGTTTGCGATTATTGCCACGAAGGTCAAAGCAACTCTCGGCGTAGCCTGAGGTGAGTCGTGAGAGATCTCGCGACTCTGACGCGACAGGCTCTTGATGAAGTGGCGGCGAGTGCAACGCTCGCCGCCCTTGAAGAGGTGCGTATCCGTTGGCTTGGTAAAAAGGGTTTGCTCACTGACTATCTAAAGTCGCTTGGTGAGTTGCCTGCTGCGGATCGTCCGATCGCCGGCGCCCAAATCAACGCAGCGAAAACCCAAGTTCAGTCGGCGATCGGGGTGGCACAGGACGCCCTTGAGTCCGCATCCATCGAGGCGAAGCTAGTAGCGGGTCGTATCGACGTGACGCTGTCGGGTCGCGGCGAGGCGCGCGGATCGGTTCATCCTGTCACCCGTGCGCGTTTACGCATCGAGAGGATCTTTCGACATTCGGGCTTCGAAGTTGCCGCAGGACCTGAGATCGAGGACGACTTCCATAATTTTAAGGCGCTTAATATTCCGGCGGATCATCCTGCCCGTGCGATGCACGACACGTTCTATTTTCCGGACGGTCGACTGCTGCGTACCCATACATCGCCGGTGCAGATTCGAGAACTCAAGAAGGGACGATTACCCCTCGCGATGATCATGCCGGGGCGCGTCTATCGATGTGATTACGACATGACCCACTCGCCCATGTTTCATCAGGTCGAAGGGCTGGTGGTCGATGAGAACGTCAGTTTCGCTAACTTGAAGGCGACCTTGGAGGGCTTCCTGCGAGCCTTTTTCGAGAGAGATCTCAAGATGCGTCTGCGGCCCTCATATTTTCCGTTCACTGAGCCCTCAGCTGAGGTTGACATGTCCTGCGCGTTCTGTGACGGCGCTGGTTGCCGTGTGTGTAAGCACACGGGATGGCTTGAGATTGCAGGGTGCGGCATGGTCCATCCGCATGTCTTCGCAGCGGCTGGCGTCGACGGCGAGCGGTACACAGGATACGCCTTCGGCATGGGTATTGAGCGACTCGCGATGCTGCGCTACGGGGTCAGTGATTTGCGGCTTTTCTTCGAGAGCGATCTGCGATTCCTCAAGCAGTTCGGTGCTGTATGAAAATATCGATGGCATGGCTCTCGGAATGGGTTACGAGCGGTCTGCCGGTGCGTGAGCTTAGTGATCGGCTTACTATGGCAGGTTTAGAGGTTGAATTCGTAGCGCCCGCTGCACCGATCTTTGACGGCGTCGTCGTGGCCGAAATTATTGACGCGATACGTCATCCTCAGGCGGACAAGCTTAAGGTCTGCAAAGTAGTCATCGGTGATGGCGCCGAAGATCGTTGTGCGCCCTTGCAAATCGTATGTGGAGCGGCTAACGCGCGTGTTGGTCTAAGGACGGCGCTTGCGAAGGTGGGTGCGATTCTTCCGGGTGGGACTGAAATCAAGGCGGTTAAGCTACGCGGTGTCGAATCGGCGGGGATGCTCTGCTCGGTTGAAGAATTGGGACTCGCTGAAACGTCGGATGGCATCCTCGAGTTGCCAACGGATGCGCCGCTTGGCGCAACGGTGCGCGATTTCCTGTCGCTCGACGACCAAGTCCTAGAGCTCTCGATCACCCCGAATCGAGGGGATGCGATGTCGGTGCGTGGTATCGCGCGGGAAGTGGCTGCCCTGACTGGAGCGACATTGACGACCCCCGATAGTTCGACAGTGCCCTCCGGTTTCGACGACGCGGTGCTGACGGGGCGGGCCGCAGTGAACCTCTTGGCGACGACCGCGTGCCCGCGCTTTCATGGGCGGGTAATCGTAGAGGTCGACAACACCCGACGTTCCCCCACTTGGCTCGTGGAGCGGTTGAGACGTTCGGGTCTGCGTAGCATCTCACCGATCGTCGATATTACGAATTTCATCCTGCTCGAGTTGGGTCAACCGATGCATGCCTACGATCTCGATAAAGTCGAGGGGCCGCTTACCGTTCGGCTCGCACGCGACTCGGAGCGTTGCGAACTGCTCGATGGCCGGACTGTTGATCTAACCCGAGATGTACTGGTCATTGCCGACCAGGTGGGTCCTGTTGCGCTGGCAGGCGTCATGGGCGGGCAGCGCACGGCCGTCTCCTCTGCGACGACCCGTGTGTTGTTTGAGGTGGCGTGGTTTACACCGTCGGCCATCTCCGGTCGTGGTCGCCGTTACGGGCTCGCGACCGATGCCAGCCAACGGTTTGAACGTGGTGTCGACCCGGAGGTCGGTATTGCCGCAATCGAGCGCGCCACCGCGCTGCTACTGGCAATTGCCGGTGGTCGAGCCGGCGGCGTCGTCACGGTGGAAGACAGCGCGAACATTCCTACATCATCGACGGTATCGCTTCGAATCAATCAGCTCAAGAGATTACTCGGACGCGCATTCTCAGAGCACGACGTGATCTCCTTGTTGATGCGACTCGGAATGAGCGCCCGCGCGAGCAGTCCTGGAGTGCTCGAAGTCGAACCGCCGTCGAGTCGTTTCGATATCCAGATCGAACGCGATCTTATTGAAGAGGTGGCGCGTCTTACCGGCTTCGATGCTTTACCAACGTCGGTTGCTCTCGCGCCGAAAACTATTTTGGCGCAACCGACGCAGAGGCTTGACGAGCAGCATCTGCTTGATGTGCTTTCTGCTCGTGGGTACCACGAGGGCATTCATTTCGCGTTTGTCGATCCCGAACTGCAATCTTTAATGTTTCCTGGGATGCCATCCCACGTGCTCTCTAATCCGATTGCCAGTGATCTTGCCGTCATGCGACTGTCTTTGTGGCCAGGCTTATTGAAAGCCGCACTGGAAAATCAGCGACGGCAGCAGTCGCGAGTCCGTCTGTTCGAGCATGGCGTGGTGTTCCCGGTCGACGAGCCGGAGCGAGATTGTATTGCAGGGCTTGCCCTGGGGTCGCGTTGGCCAGAGCAGTGGGACGGCGGTCGGGACTCCGTGGACTTTTTCGATATCCGTGCCGATGTCGAGGCACTGCTTTCGTTAAGTGCGACACCTGGTGCGTTCACGTTCGGGGCGGCTTCGAGCCCCGCGCTGCATCCTGGCCGATCGGCTCGTATTTCTCGTAGTGACCGGACGGTGGGATGGATCGGGGAGGTACATCCTCGGCTCGTTAAAGCGCTTGGTTTCGTATCGACTCCCGTCATATTCGAGCTCGACATTGAGGCGTTGTCGGTGGTTTATGCACCTCATGAAGAGGTATCGCGTTTCCCTCAAGTTCGGCGCGACCTTGCAGTCTTAGTCGATGAATCGGTGACGGCGGCACAGTTGTGCGAACAGGTAAAAACTGCTGCGTCAAGTCTTTTGCGTGACGTAGTGGTTTTTGACGTTTACCGAGGTCAGGGAATCGAATTAGGGCGAAAAAGCGTCGCTTTAGGCTTGATTTTCCAAGATAAAGACCGCACCCTCACCGACATAGAAACCGGTCGCGTTATCGTATCGGTGCGGGATGCTCTCACGACGGGTTTGGGCGCTGGTTTTCGCGAGTAGTCTTCCTCGACAGTTGTCGAGGTCTAGCACTGTCACTAGAGCAACGAGATTTCAGGACAACCAACATGGCTTTGACCAAGGCGGAGATGGCTGAAGCGCTGTTTAACCAGCTTGGCCTCAACAAGCGCGAAGCCCGCGAAGTTATCGATCTGTTTTTCGAGGAATTACGGGCTGCGCTATCGTCGGGGGTTCAGATCAAACTCTCCGGTTTCGGTAACTTCGATCTCCGCGATAAAAATCAACGTCCCGGACGTAATCCCAAGACGGGCGAAGAGATTCCGATCAGCGCGCGGCGTGTGGTGACCTTCCGTCCCGGACAAAAGCTGAAGGCGCGAGTCGAAGCGTATGTTGGAAGCAAAGAATAACGACGAACTTCCGGCCATCCCAGGTAAACGCTATTTCGCCATCGGCGAGGTGGCGGAACTGTGTCGGGTCAAGACTCATGTCTTGCGCTATTGGGAGCAAGAGTTTCCGCAACTCAAGCCCGCTAAGCGACGAGGAAACCGGCGCTACTATCAGCGTCAGGACGTGATCGTCATCCGTCAGATCCGTGCGCTTCTATACGACCAGGGTTTCACCATCGGCGGTGCTCGAAACAAGCTTCAGGGCGAAGAAGCCCAAATCGACGCCTCCCACAGCCAGCAGATCGTTCGACAGGTGCGCCTTGAGCTGGAGGAAATCCTGCGTATTCTTCGACGCTGAGTGTAGGGGGTATGATACGCCTCGAGATATAAAGGCGTTCTAGTTACAGCTCAACGGTCGGACGGGACGTGGCGCAGTCTGGTAGCGCACTTGCATGGGGTGCAAGGGGTCCCGAGTTCAAATCTCGGCGTCCCGACCAACTTGGGTAATCGAATGGGGCTCATCAAAAGCTCGGACTCAAACCAGTTCCCTGCCGATCCAATAGCCTGCATCGAGCTCGTCAGGGAGGTTTACCGCAAATCACGGGCCGAGAGGAGCGCGGTAGTTCTTTCGCTCGTCGATCGAGCAGTGCTGGTATGTCCGCTTTAACGCTATTCGAAAAACTGTGGGCATCGCACCTCGTACACGAACTTGACGAGAGTACTGCCTTAATTGCGATCGATCGGGTTTTCCTCCACGAGCGCACGGGTTCGGTCGCGCTGAAAAGTCTTGCCGAGTCAGGACGATCGGTGATTGATCCGGGCCGGGTGTTCTGCACGATGGACCATATTGTCGATACGCAGAGGGGGCGAGGCGATGACACGCAGCTTCCCGGCGGGAAACACTTCATCACGGAGACTCGTGCCGCGGCACGTGCCGCTGGGATTACACTTTTTGACGTTCCGGATCCGCGGCAGGGTATCGTCCATGTCATCTCTCCGGAGCTCGGTATTGTTTTGCCTGGGACGACCGTCGTTTGTCCGGACAGTCACACCTGCACGCAGGGCGCGGTGGGCGCTTTTGCCTGGGGCATCGGTTCGACCGATGCAGAGCATGCGCTCGCAACGGGGACGCTACGAGTAAGAAAACCTAAAACAATGCGGGTGCGGCTCGAAGGCACGCTTGCACCATCAGCGACCTCCAAAGATCTCGCCATCGCATTGATCGCGAAGTACGGCTCGGTGGGTGGTAACGGTTATGCCGTCGAGTTTGCCGGACCGGTGGTTCAGCAGCTCGATATGGAGGCGCGTTTAACGCTATGTAATATGGTCACAGAGTTTTCGGCCGTGACGGGGTTCATTGCCCCTGACGAGACGACGTTCGCCTACCTGCGCGGTCGCCCATATTCTCCGCGCGATCAAGACTGGGAGCTTGCCATTCAACATTGGCGGCAGTTGCGTAGCGATGAGGGTGCGATATTCGATCGCGAGCTCTCCATTGACGTGACGAGTTTGACACCGATGGTAACGTGGGGAACGAGTCCCCAGCATGCGGTACCCATCTCGGCCTGCGTTCCTTCGGTGTCGGAAAGTGGCGCTTCGCCTGAGGCATATCAGCGCGCGCTAACCTATATGGCACTTGAGCCGGGCATGCCACTGCGAGAGCTGGAGATTGGTGCGGCGTTTATCGGCTCTTGCACGAACAGTCGCTTGACCGACTTACGGCGGGCTGCGGCTGTGCTTCGTGGTCGGCGCGTAGCCTCCGGCGTTAGGGCGATCTGTGTTCCCGGTTCCATGTCGGTCAAACGAGCGGCGGAGTCGGAGGGTATTGATCAAATATTCAGCGAAGCGGGCTTTGAGTGGCGCGAGTCTGGTTGCTCCATGTGCTTTTTTGCTGGTGGCGAGCGTTTTGGAGAAAAGCAGCGGGTCATTTCTTCGACGAACAGAAACTTCGAGAGTCGGCAGGGTCCACAGACGCGAACCCATATTGCAAGTCCGGAGACGGTGGCGGCGAGCGCAGTGCTCGGCCGGATTACCAGTATTACTGATCTGCCAAAATTGAAGATAGGCCAGTGACTGAACCGATTCGGCAACTCACGGCCGTCGCGGCACCGCTCATTCGATCGAATGTCGATACGGATGCCATCATTCCCTCACGAGAGATAACGTCAGTATCCAAAACCGGTCTCAAGACAGGGCTGTTTGCAGGTTGGCGTTACACGACCATTGGCGGTAGGGAGCCAGATCCCTCGTTCGTGCTGAATCAGCCTCAGTATGCGAACACGCAGATTTTACTCGGCGGAGAAAACTTCGGTTGCGGTTCGAGCCGTGAGCATGCGGTTTGGGCGCTACATGAGTTCGGTATCCGAGCTATCGTCGCGCCATCATTCGCACCGATATTTTTTGGAAACTGCGTGCGTAATGGCATCGTACCGATCCGAATCGACGCGGATATCATTCAACTGCTCGCTTCGCATATTTCTGCCGATCCACAGCGTCATCGGATAACCGTCGACGTCGATACGTTGACCGTCGTTGCAGGGGAGAGAATGCACTTCCCATTCAAGCTCGATACCGAAACACGCGATATGCTACGTAATGGGCTCGACGCGATCGATCTTACGCTCGTGTATAGAGCCGCGATCGATGCATTCCTATCCTGCGATAGGGCGGAGCGGCCCTGGATTTACCGTCTGCCGGAGCGAGCATGACGATTTTAGTGAGTGAGGTCGGGCCGCGAGATGGCTTGCAGAGCGTTAAATCCATCATGCCCATCGAAGCGAAAAAAGCCTGGGTTAGTGCTGAGGCGGCCGCGGGCGTTAGGGAGATCGAGGTGGGCAGCTTCGTTCCAGCAAAACTTCTTCCGCAACTGGCCGACACGGCCGAGTTGGTTAAGTATGCCCGGACGATTCCGGGACTCACGGTCGCGGTATTAGTTCCTAATTTAAAGGGGGCCGAAGCTGCGGTTGAGGCGGGTGTACACAAAATCACGATCCCGCTGTCGGTATCGGAAACGCATAGTCTAAGGAACGTGCGTCGTACCCACGCACAGATGCTCGATGAGGTGAAGGGCATCGTTGCCTTATTGAGGAGCCTGCCAAAAGATCGGCGGCCTAAATTCGAGGGAGGTCTTTCAACGGCATTTGGATGCACGCTTGAGGGGCTCATTCCAGCGGATAAGGTGGTGGCTCTCGCCGAATCTTTGATGACCGCTGGTTGCGATGAGATCGGATTGTCCGATACCACTGGCTATGCAAATCCGTCTCAAATTCGCGAACTCGTGCGACGCGTTCTATCAACGGTCGGTAATCATGCCCTTGCCGGGCTACACCTGCACAATACTCGCGGATTGGGGCTTACCAACGTTCTCGCCGGTATCGAGGTGGGTATCACGACTTTCGACAGCTCTCTTGGAGGACTCGGTGGATGTCCTTTCGCGCCAGGTGCCTCAGGTAACATCGTCACCGAAGATTTGGTCTTCATGCTTGAGGCCATGGGGCTGACGACGGGTATCAACCTAACCAAGCTGATCGAGGTGCGGGGAATTTTGCGCGAGGCGCTTCCCAGTGAGGAGCTGTACGGATTTACGCCCGATGCGGGTCTACCGCTCGGGTTCAAGCAGGGACCCGTTTAATGGGTTTAGAGATAAATCCTTCCTGGCTCCCGCTCCGAGGTATCCGGATTGTTGAATTCACGCATATGGTCATGGGGCCTGCGGTGGGCGCAATCCTCGTCGAACTTGGCGCGGAGGTGATTCGCATCGAGCCGATCGGCGGCGATCCGACTCGAAATCTATCCGGATCGGGTGCCGGTTACTTTCCGATGTATAACCGCAATAAGAAAAGTATCTGTATCGATCTAAAATCATCTGACGGCCTCAATATCGCGAAACATCTTTGCTCTGCTGCCGATGTTGTGATTGAAAATTTCCGTAACGGTGCTATGGAGAAGCTAGGTCTCGGTTACGATGATCTCGCCGAATTAAACGTTCGCCTGATCTATTGTTCCGAAAAAGGGTTTCTATCGGGCCCGTACGAGAATCGTACTGCGCTAGACGAAGTGACGCAGATGATGGGCGGACTTGCCTATATGACTGGGCCTCCCGGTCGGCCGCTACGTGCAGGGACCTCGGTCATCGATGTGACGGGTGGAATGTTCGGTGCCATCGCGGTACTCGCGGCGATCCAGAATCGGCACCTAACCGGGCGCGGTCAAAAGGTGAGCAGTGCACTATTCGAGACGACCGTTTATCTGGTTGGTCAGCATATGGCACAAATGGCGGTAACCGGCCAGCCGGCCAAGCCCATGCCAGTTCGCATCTCGGCCTGGGCGATCTACGACGTCTTTGAAACTCTCGACGGCGAGCAGGTTTTCATCGGTGTGGTGTCGGATAGTTTATGGCAGAAGTTCTGTGAAGCATTTTCATTGACTGCATTAGCAGGGGACGAGACTCTCAAAACCAATGCCCAGCGGGTCGTGCAGCGCGAAACGGTGTTGTCGCAGGTGCGCGAACTCGTTAAGCGCTATAGCAAGTCGGAGCTCGTACCCATTCTTGAGCGAACCGGTTTGCCGTTTGCACCAATCGGTAAACCCGAGGAAATGTTTGACGATCCGCATCTCGCCTCGAGTGGTGGATTGGGCGCTACAGTGCTTCCAGACGGTCGCGCCACAAGGTTACCGATCTTGCCGATCGAGATGGATGGGCATCGACCGACGCGGGGCGGTACACTCGCGCGGCCCGGTGAGCACACCAATGAGGTACTGTCGGGGGTGGGGTACTCGGCTGATCAGATCCGCGATCTAAGAGCTTGCAAGGTCATTGGCTAAATCAACAGTAGGCGCGTTTCAGGGGAATGCGGCATGACGACTGACGGACTCGATATTCTTGGAATCAACGACGAGCTTCGGGATGAGGAACGGTTGGTACGCGACTCAGTCGCTCGGTTCGTTGACGCTGAAGTACTGCCAATCATTGGTCGTCACTTCGCTGACCATACGTTTCCCAAAGATTTAATCGCGCCTATGGCGCGTCTCGGTTTGTTAGGGTCCTCGCTCGAAGGGTACGGCTGTGCAGGCCTCAATGCCGTGAGCTACGGGCTCATTTGTCAGGAGCTCGAAAGAGGGGACTCTGCGATCCGCAGCTTCGTGTCGGTGCAATCGTCGCTCTGCATGTATCCCATCTTCACCTACGGCTCGGAGACGCAAAAGGAACGCTGGCTGCCGGGTATGGCGAAGGGTGAACTCATTGGCTGCTTCGGACTGACCGAGTCTCATGGCGGCTCCGATCCGCTCAATATGAATTCCACGGCTCGGCGGAAGGGTGGGGATTGGGTTATCAACGGATCAAAGACGTGGATCACCAATGCGCCGATCGCCGATGTCGCGGTCGTTTGGGCGCTGACTGAGGAAGGCGTCCGAGGCTTTTTACTTGAGCGCGGTATGGCGGGATTCACTACCCAAGAAATCGATCGCAAGTTCTCGCTGCGCGCGTCGGTGACGGGTGCGCTATTCTTCGATGACGTTGTAGTACCCGAAGCAAATATGTTGCCGGGTTCGAGCGCGGGTCTCAAGGCGCCGCTTTCCTGTCTGACTCAGGCACGATTCGGAATTTCTTGGGGAGTGCTCGGCGCTGCTCAAGCCTGCCTCGACGAAGCGCTGCACTACTCAAAGGAACGCGTGATGTTTGGTCGCTCACTCGCGGCGACACAGGTTGTACAGATTCGGCTTGCGGAAATGGCGCGGAAGATCGCCGTAGGTCAGACGCTGTCGTTACAGCTGGCTCGGCGAAAGGATCGCGGAATCCTCACCCCAGTTCAGGTATCGCTTGCCAAATGGAATAACTGTCGCGCGGCCATCGAGGTAGCGCGCGACGCTCGCGATCTGCTGGGCGGGGCGGGCATCCTCGCCGAGTATGCACCCATTCGTCACGCACTCAACCTCGAGAGCGTCATCACCTATGAGGGGACTGAAACCGTCCATCAGCTATCGCTTGGACGTGCGCTGACCGGACTCAATGCGTTTTAGAGGGCGAAAGACCATGAGCAGGGGTACGGTCGCCAAAGTATAAACGAGCGCCGAGGGCGAATACCTGGTCGCACTTTTCGCTGCGAACAGCTCGGGTTACACCGCACCGTCACGGAACGTATAATTTTATTACTCCGCCGACGTAGAGCCAATTACTACGTCAGACCAACTTAGAAAAGTTAATCCTTGTCAAGATAGTTTGCGACCAAAATCCTCGGAGCCCGCTCCCCTCGTCAAGCGCGCACTTAAACCGTAGGGGGTTATCAATCCGGGAGCGCTTGGTTTAAGGACCCGATAGCCTGTATTCTGATTTGGTGTTTTTTCGGTATCCCTAACGCGGGCTCGGAGTTCCCATGTCGGCCGCAAACCCTATCAGAACCAGCGACAGTCTTGCCAACATTCGATACGAGATTCGCGGCAGGCTTGCGAGGCGCGCACTCGAGTTGTCTCGTAAGGGTTATGAGATTATATCGCTCAACATTGGAAATCCCGCGCTCTTCGGCTTCAGAGCCCCCGAGACGATGCGTCTCGCCATGATCGAAAACTTTCCGGACAGCGAGGGCTATTGCCATCAGAAGGGTATTTTTCCGGCGCGAGAAGCCATCGTCATGCAGCAGCAAGAGCGAGGCGTACAGGGTGTCACAGCCGAGGAGGTGTTTGTTGGTAATGGCGTCTCGGAGCTTATTGATATTGCGTTACGTGCCTTACTGAACGAAGGTGATGAGGTTCTGGTGCCAAGTCCGGACTACCCGCTCTGGACAGCGGCCGTCAATCTTAATCGCGGTCGTGCCATTCACTACCCTTGCCGATCCGAGAACAGTTTTGTTCCAGACCCTGAAGAGATCGAATCTTTGATTACGACGCGGACCCGCGCCGTCGTTATCGTTAACCCCAACAACCCGACAGGCGCGGTGTATCCGTACGAGGTGCTTAAGGCCCTCGCGCGTCTTTCTGAGACTCGCGGCTTCGTGCTGCTTTGCGATGAGATATACGACCAAATTACCTACGACGGCGCCGAGTTCGTGCCGATGGCGACACTTGTAAAAGATTCCGTGTGCGTCACGATGTCTGGTTTGTCGAAGGTGTATCGTGCTTGTGGCTACCGCGTCGGTTGGGCAGTGGTATCCGGTAATATCCATTTAGCAAAGAATTTCATCGATGCGATGGAACTCCTGGCGTCGCTCCGCTTATGTAGCAACGTTCCAGGGCAGTGGGCGGTGCAAACTGCACTCGGGGGTTATCAAAGTATCCGAGAGCTCACGGCCCCCGGCGGTCGGTTGTACGAATCACGACGAGCCATCCTCACGGCCGTCGCCTCTAACCCGAGTCTACGCCTGAAGGCACCCGCAGGCGCGTTGTACGCGTTCGTCGGCGTGGGTGATGACGTTCCAGATTTTGACGATCAGACCTTCGCTCTCGATTTACTCGAGAAGAAGCATGTACTTGTGGCACCGGGCGTGAGTTTCAACGTTCCGTACAACACGCACGTCCGGATCACCAACCTTCCCGACGCGACGACCCTGCAAATCGTATTCTCGCGGATTGGTGAATTGCTCGACGAGTATCGATCAAAGCCGTCGCAGCGCGTCTAGAGCCGACCCTCTACCTCAGCCTCGAGTGGTGTACTCGCGCTGAAACCACGTAGAACGCTCGCATCGCGCGGTACGAGACGAAATAGGCTGCGAAACGCCCCATCGCTGATCTTTACTGTGGCGGACAAACCTAAGGCGCCGCCGAGGTCACGGAGCGACCCGTCTGCGCCGCGGAACTGACCACTAAAGGGTCCAATCGATGCGCCTGACTTCAGCAGACGAGCGTTGTATAAAATGATATTGCCCGTCAGTCCAGCAAGTCGCCCCGACTCAAACTCGAGCAAAAGATTTGAGGTGTTGAGTGTTCCCGAGACACCGACCAAGGCACCAAGAATAAGATCGGCTGGAAGTGCGTTGCGCAGAGTTTGGAGTTCGACGGCGCTGTTACCAACCCGAAGCGAGCTAGCTCCACTAAGAGGTAGGGTCAGCGTGCCTTGTGCGAGCGATTCGGATTTCTTCCACATCAGATCTACCCGCAAGCCGGCAGGAGAATTGTCGGGCGCGCGAATGTGCCACTGTATCGCTCCCGATCGACTGCCGCGCACGCTAAGCCCAGAGCATTGGCCGCGCCAGACAGTGCCCGAAAGGTCGGCGCAAGTGATCGATTTCGGGAGAGAGCGAGTAATCACCGTCGCAGGCGGCCAAAGAATCACGCCCACCATGACGCCAAGCGAAATTAGTCCGATGGTCGTTCTTCGCCCGCTCACGGTGCAGGCGGTTGTAGATCCAACTCGAAATCCACGCGTCCAGAACCTGCTGCAACCACTGTCGCGCGGGTCACGGCAATGGATGTCGCCTCAAAGTCTCCCAGCATCGCCATCGCCGCATCGAAAGGTATACCGCTGCCTCGTACTCGGACTGCAGGGCCTTGGCCGGTTTCGATAATGAGTTCGATCGACTGGCTTTGCGCGATACGTCGAGCGAGCGCCTCAAGCGGCAAGGCGTTATAGGGTCCAAGCCGCTGTAAGCGCTGTACGCGGTCTTGTAAGGCGGGCGTATCGGCAAGGACCTGGCGTTTTTCATTGACGCGCGCGACTGTGTTTCGCGATTCGGTGATCACGGTGAACACGGCGGCGATTAACAGGGTCGCTACAATGCTCAGGCCGCCGAGCCGTAGCGCACGCTGATCGCGCTCCCCAAGCGCAGTGTAGCGATCTTTAAATATTTGAAGGTAGTTCATCACGTGGCATCGCCTGCATCGGTTACGCTGAGCGTAATCACAACATGACCTTGCTCGTCTTTCCCTGTCGACAATCGCCACCCTAAAGCACCGAGCAGCTCATTGAGTGGCTCGGCCGACCGGCCGCTCGCGAGCGTTATTCGGATGATAGCACCATCCATAACGATCGAATTTAGGACGTTATCGCGCACTCCAGCATTTGCGAGATCGAGAAGCACTCGGCGCATAGGCGATATTTTTATCAACCCAGTCGACGATACGTCTGGGTCAATACCGGTTTGAGAAATGGCTAAATTCAGGTTGGTCTCCTCAGCTGCAGCGATCCGCCAAGTGTTGGCTTGGTCAATGACAATCAGTAACAGCAGAGTCGCAGCCAGAGCAACGGGTCGTCGCCATTTTTCGGAGAGCAAGGTTTGTGATCGTCGCGATCGCCATTCGCCCTGCAAGAGATTAATGGGATCGGCGAGCACGCGCTGAGAAACGAGCCAATTCAAGGGGCTCTCTCCGATATCAGTAGAAAAAATCCTCGCAAATCGTTGATCGATTTTCTCAAAAAAAGGGTTCATCGGCTCAGTCAGCGACGTTCCAACGACTTGCAGCCCGAGTGTGGACATCGGAGGTTCATTCGGCAGCAAGCCGAGCGTAGTCTGTAAATCATTGGCTCGGCATCGAAGGCCTAGACCGGAGGGCGTACGTAAAAATACCTCCTCGCCCTGTACCCACGCAACGACATCACCGGGTTTCCCTGCGATGCATTCTTGGTCAAGCAGCATTTGAGCAGGCTCAAGACCGAACGACCGCAACGGATCGAGGTAGCTCTGGAGAGTTTGATGTTGGATGACTGCAACAGGAACGGACAGACTACTACTTGCGGATGCGCCAGTACCTAGCGACGGGCGTCCCATGGCAAAATGCTGCTGTTCGAGTTCCCCTGCGATTTGTTCTTCGAGAGCGAACGGCAGCATTCGCCGGATTTGACTAGTGCGAACTTTGGGGAGCACTGCCGTCGTACACAGAGCTTTTGATCCTGGGATCAGCACGACCAACGGTAGTTCGCCGAATGACGTTGCCACCGACTCCAGCGTTGTTGTGAATGAGGCCTTCGATACCGAGCCATCCGAGGAAACGACGGTCGCCTCGACGACCTGTGTTGGATCGGGGGATGAAAAATAAATGAAAAGTGTTTCAGTCATGGCGGGGACAGGTTACTCAGCCGTTTGTCTCAAAAGCACTCGCATCCCGGGCGGCGAGGGTGGAGCGCTTTCGTAACGAAGTAGACTGTACAAGGAGAACCGACTCGTGCCAATGACAGCTTCGGTCTGAAGTTGAAAATACCAACTACGTTCGCCGAGCCCGAGTGCCTGATCAAGTTGCGCGAATGCCGCGACGTCGCCGAACCCCGCCCGAAATACATCACGCCGAGGAAAGCACTCCCGTTCTCGATTACGGGCGAGAAACTGCTCCGCACCGACCCATTGCCTTTCGTCGCTTAGCGCATCGAGGAGAGCGGCCGAGGCCGAGCAAAGGTTGATCTTTGTATCACGCGGCAACGCCGATACATGCGGCGCGAGACGCGCATAGCTGGCAACATCAAAGTCAGGTACTAACATTAGCTCGGTGGTTGACGTGATCGGGCGATTAGGCGGGCGATAGCTCGGTTTCCGCGAGGTATAGAAGTCATCCTCCGCGCCGGCGATCGAAGGGATATCGTCTGCGTCGATCCAGTCGGCAATCCTTGGCGCCCATTTCGGATCAATCTCGAGCACCCCTAGCAACCGCGTCAATACCTCGAGTGCTACTGGATCGGTTTCTCCGGTGGCAGTGCGAAGGCTGTTGAGATTGAAACGACCCTGCAGATCAACCACTCGTCCCGTGACGATGCCAGCGTGCTCGATCTCAATCGGACCGAGCGACGTGGACCAACGTTGCGCCGGATGGACTGGTACAGTTCCCGTATCAAGCTCTTCGCGAAGAATGCGTGCCGCTGCAGCTTCGACAGCCCCCGCGAGTAACATCGCACGCTCTCGTGCAATTCCCCCTTCAGAACGACGTAGCAGAAGACCGGTTTCAAAGAAAATAGCAGTCGCAATGGCGGATGTGATCGCTACAACGATGAGCGCGGTAAGTAAGGCGACACCTCGCTGTCTCACCGTGGCACCTCGATCAGGCGACGCAGAGTGCCGTGGCCCTCCGTTAGTAGAACAACTTCGATGGCTTTTGGCCGAACTCGTTGAATCACGAGTCCATTCTGCTCGCCAGAGACAGCTGGCGGCCAATCTTTACGCCACTCGCCAAGATCATCGAGATAGCGCAATTCGAGTCCTCGAACACTTCGCATGAGCACGCGACGGGAGGTATCGGTGGACTGCGCGCTATCGAGCACTGGCCAGACAAGGCGAACGAGACGGCTGTTCTCAAGAATATACTCGACGCGTTGAAGGCTACTAGAGGCGTACATCGAAGTGGGTACTCTACCGCCCCGTGTCAGGGCAAACCGGGACGGCGTTCCCGGTTCGGCCAATAGCGCCGGGATGGACGTGCGGCCGATTTGGTCACGAATTGGTCGCGGATTGAGTTGTGATATGTCATCAATTATCACGCGAATGGTGCGCTGGACGTCGCTTAAACTCGTTTGGGTGTTTTTAGTCTCGATTCGATGTCGGGCGATATCGGTCAATGCGCCGTATCCGAGCGCAAACATCGCACTTGCGACGAACAACGCAACCAGTAACTCGATCAAGGTAAAGCCGTCAATTTTTCGATGTGGAGTCACTGAACGGTCAATTCCGTATGGGATCAATTCCCTCGGACTCATGGTTGAGCTCGTTCAGCCGTATCCCAAAGGCCATCGGCTGACTGCGCTGAAACCACGTCGCGACCTCTGGCGCCGCTAAGGGTGACGATCCAACTCTCGCTACCCTGAGATCGAACCTCGACGATAATTTGCACCACGCCCTCGATGGCCGTGGCGCGAATGTCTTGTCGCCACTGCCAATCCTTATCGGCCATGCGTGATACGCCCTCGGTTCGACCTAGCGCTGGAAACGACGCATCGATTCGAGTTTCGGTGATTCGGTTTATCGCTACCCACTCGGCATAGGTGCGTTCACGCAACCGGTCTGTTCCATTTGCAGCGGACAACAGAGCGGACATCGCTGCCGCCACGCCGAGCGCCACGATTACCAGCGCGACGAGTACTTCGATAAGCGTGAATCCGTACGACCTCTTCTTCAGAGGATGGCTCATCGATCTGTCCGTCGTAACGCCAAATCGCCATTTTCGTCGGGACTGAGGCGCCACGGTTTGGGTGAGTCTGGATTCGCCACTCGTAGATCGAACGAGGTGTATTCACCCAAACCATCGACACCCAGCTCGGGTACGGGATCATCGCGCTCGGCGCGCGGTTTAATAATCACTCGTCGGCCCTCAACATCGAGCGCAATAGACGCGCCGCTAGGCCAGGGACCGTGTAAGAAGTGCCGATCGTTCATGCGTAGCCATCGTACAGATCGTGTATCGAAAACTAAGAATTCGTAACCGTCGGAGGATAACTGAAGACCGTAAGGACGATTTTCGAGTTCGGCCTTTTCGCGTAATTCGATCATGAGGGTACTAAGGCGCTCGAGCTCTTCGGGCGGTTCGTCCCGTCTATCGATCAGTCCGAGAGAGATTAAAGCGCCTCCCAGTACGATCGCGATGATTGAGAGGACAACCAGAACTTCGACGAGGGTGAATCCCCGGGAGCGCGGGTGTTGGCCGAGCATCGGCATTACCGCGCGAGCAGGCTCAATTATTAAGCGACCCGGTACCGATGTTATCCTGATCGGCCTCAGGGCTGCCTTGCTGGCCGTCTGGTCCAAGCGAGTACAGATCAAACTCGGTCCCGCGCGTCCCTGGTTGGCGATATTGATAATTATTACCCCAAGGGTCCGCAGAGACGCGAGTCATGTAGCCCCCCGTGCGCCAATTACGAAGAGCAGGATCTTCGGGCTTCTGAACTAAAGCTGTGAGCCCTTGAGTCGTACTAGGCAGACGCGCCGTATCTAAGCGGTACATCGCAAGTGCAGTCTCGATGGCCTGAAGATCTGCCCGGACTTTGGTGACCCGAGCTTCATCGACTCGGTCCATCACCCGCGGAACGATGAATGCCGCCATTAGGCCGATGATTACAACGACGACCATTATTTCGATGAGCGTAAAGCCCCGAGTCTTGTTGCGGCGCAAATTCCGTCCTCCCATCTCCCCCCTAATCATATCAAAACGTATTCCGGTCCTTTGAGGCGACGTGGACGTATACTATTTGGGGGCTTCAGGGGGAGGCGGACATGTCGGTGGCCTTCGTTTTTCCTGGTCAGGGGTCTCAGTCGGTAGGCATGTTGGCGCAACTTGCCAGCGTCGATTCCTCGGTGAGAGCCACGTTCGACTCTGCTTCCAAGGTTTTGGGCTTCGATCTTTGGACTCTCGCTCAACAGGGCCCGGCCGAGCAACTCTCACGCACCGAGATTACGCAGCCTATGATGTTGGTCGCGGGGGTCGCGAGTTGGCGGTTATGGCAGAGCCGTGGCGGGAGATCACCCGATTGGGTCGCGGGTCATTCCCTAGGCGAATTCACTGCATTAGTGGTGGCCGATGTCCTGCGATTCGAAGACGCCGTAGCCCTTGTGCGTTATCGCGGAGAGATCATGCGCGATGCCGTGCCGGATGGCCGAGGCGGCATGGCGGCGATTCTTGGGCTTTCGGATTCGGACGTCGAGGCATCCTGTCACGAGGCAGGGCAGGGCGAGGTGGTTGAGCCGGTGAATTATAACGGGCCCGGCCAGGTTGTCGTCGCGGGGCATATAACGGCTCTCAAACGAGTTATCGAGGCGGCCAAGGCAAAGGGCGCCAAGCGTGCGATTCCATTACCGATCAGTGCTCCCTGTCACAGCTCGCTAATGCGACCAGCTGCCGAAAAACTGCGCGAGCGTCTTCGGTCCATAACGCTCTCTAATCCCGCAACGCGTTTTTTGAGTTCCATCGACGCGACGGAGTATTCCGACCCGAGCGCCATCGCGGATCTGCTGTATCGCCAGCTCGCGAGTCCGGTCCGTTGGGCCGCCACCGTTCAAGCCTTGGTTTCACTTGGCGTCGATCGACTGGTCGAATGCGGATCTGGGAAGGTTCTCACAGCGTTAAACCGTCGCATCGACAAATCACCGTCGCTGGCCTGTTTTGCGCTTGAAGATGACGCAAGTTTTCAGAAGGCTCTCGCTCCCTCTAAGGAGTGATATATGACCGTTCAAATTGATCTGGCTGGTCAGATTGCCCTCGTCACGGGAGCTTCCCGCGGCATCGGCCGAGCCATCGCTGAGTCGCTTGCGCGAGCCGGCGCCAAGGTGGTTGGTACAGCGACGACCGAATCCGGCGCTGCCTCCATCGGTGAGTGGATTGGCAAGCTATCGTTGGGTAGCCGCGGAGCTGTCGTCGACGTGTCGTGCGCCAAATCCGTCACGGCTCTCCTCGAAGATTTGGATTATAGGAGCGAGCAGCCGGGAATCCTGATCAACAGTGCCGGTATCACGCGCGACAATCTGTTGATCCGCATGAAGCCCGACGATTGGGACCAGGTCATTGCGGCAGATTTAACCTCTGTATTCGCGCTCAGCCGCGGATGCCTAAGACACATGATGAAGGCCCGCTCCGGCCGGATCATTAACATCACATCGGTAGTGGGGTCTTTGGGCAATCCGGGACAAACCAATTACGCCGCTGCCAAAGCGGGCGTTGTCGGTTTCACGCGGGCGCTCGCTAGGGAGGTTGGTAGTCGGAACATCACGGTCAATGCGGTCGCCCCTGGATTCATCGATACCGATATGACCCGAGCGCTGGACGACACGCAGCGTGAAGCCCTAGAGGTTGGTATTCCGCTAGGACGACTTGGGACCGCCGCCGACGTCGCTGCGGCGGTGCTTTTTTTAGTGGCGCCCAGCGGCGCCTACATCACAGGACATACGCTACACGTCAATGGCGGCATGTATCTGGGTTGATTCTCTAGGCGATGCCGTCGTTTTTTTAATACATGTCGATTTTTTCAGACGAAACAGAGAGTTAATCCGGCGTGCATAGCGTGAGCCCACTGCTTGCCCTAGAATGCCGGAGCACCTAGGCATGGGTCGGAATTTTCAAGTTGATAAGAGGGTAATTCACAGATGAGCACTGTCGAACAACAGGTCAAAGCCATCGTCGCTGAACAACTGGGCGTAAAGCTCGAGCAGGTCACCAGTACCGCCTCGTTCGTTGACGACCTCGGTGCAGACTCACTCGACACGGTCGAGTTGGTCATGGCTCTGGAGGAGGAATTCGAAACTGAGATTCCAGACGAAGACGCGGAGAAGATCACAACCGTCCAACAGGCCATCGACTACGTCTCGGCGCGTCGGCAGGCCTGATTAGCAGGAAAGGTGCCGTCGAGATGGGCCCGAGCTGGCCTTGGCATTTGAGTCGCTCGAATCGCATCATGTGAGGCTCCCCTGAGCAAGCGTCGAGTCGTCGTCACCGGTCTTGGGATTGTTTCCCCGGTCGGTAGCACCATCCAGAGTGCCTGGGAGGCCGTTCTCCGGGGCGAGAGTGGCATCGGACTCATCACTCGGTTTGATACCAGCGCCTACGCTACTAAGATCGGCGGAACGGTGCGGGGTTTCGAAGTGGGGGAGTACATCACCGCGAAAGAAGCTCGCCGCATGGACGAGTTCATGCACTACGGCGTGGCTTCGGGCGTGCAGTCGGTGAAAGACGCCGGCATCGACTTCAACACGGTCGATACGGAACGCTGCGGCGCCATCATGGGCGCGGGCATCGGCGGTCTTGCCACTATCGAGGCCGAGTACAACGCGCTGCTGGAGTCCGAGGCGCCGCGAAGGATCTCACCGTTTTTCATTCCAGCGACCATTATCAACATGATTTCGGGTCATTTGTCGATTCGATTTGGCCTTAAGGGGCCGAACCTTGGCGTCGTGACCGCCTGTTCGACCTCGACCCATGCCGTGGGGCTTGCCATGCGAGCTATTCAATACGGCGATGCGGATCTCATCATCGCAGGCGGCGGTGAAATGTCGACCACCCGTCTAGGGATTGGCGGGTTCTCGCAGGCTAAGGCGCTGTCTCAGCGTAACGAAAGTCCCTCCGAAGCCTCGAGACCATGGGATCGGGATCGGGATGGCTTCGTGGCTTCCGATGGGGGCGGCGCGATGCTTCTCGAGGAGCTCGAGTTCGCTAAAGCGCGTGGTGCTCGCATCTACGCTGAGCTCGTCGGGTTCGGAATGAGCGCCGACGCGCACCACATCACGGCACCCCCGGAGAATGGGGGAGGTGCTGCGCTCGCGATGCGCAACGCGCTGCGGGACGCGCAGATCGACCCGTCGGCCGTGCAATATTTGAACGCCCACGCCACCTCAACCACGCTCGGCGACCGCGCGGAGACGGTGGCCATCAAACAGACTTTTGGTGCCCATGCCGCTCGACTTGCCGTGAGCTCGACCAAGTCCATGACCGGTCACCTGCTCGGTGCAGCGGGTGTCGCCGAGGGCGTACTCAGCGTGTTGGCCCTGCGGGACCAAGTTGCGCCGCCGACGATCAATTTGCACAATCCGGACCCAGAATGCGACCTCGATTACGTGCCGCATACAAGTCGTGAGATGTCGATCGATGTCGCTGTCTCAAACAGCTTCGGATTCGGCGGTACGAACGGAACCTTAGTGTTCCGTCGCTTTAACAGGTGACGGATATTGCTGGCGCCCTGCGAGGACAGGAGTGTCGGTAAACCGGTTAGACTTCCGTCGTGCACCTTTCGCGAATATTTTTTATTTCGATTGCCTTGTCGCTCGGTATCGCAGGATCAGGTGCGGTTTGGCTTTCTCATACCGTCAACCAGCCGGGTTCACACGTTGAGGCGGTACGTATCGATGTGCGCGAAGGTGAGTCAGTGCGGGCCGTACTTTCAGATCTTGAGCAGGTCGGCGCGATCGACAACGCGATATTCGTCGAATGGTGGGCGCGTACGCTGGGTGGGGAGCCGCGTGTGCAGGTTGGTCGGTATGAGATCGCCCCAGGTGCAACAGCCAAAGATATCCTGCGTCAACTCGATGAAGGACGGGTTCTCCTCGAATCTCTGACCGTGATCGAGGGTATGCGCTACCGGGACTTTCGCCGGTTACTCGCCACACATGAGGGCGTGAGGCAGACGCTGTTTGGCATGAGCGATACCGAACTCATGGCGCGTCTCGGCTCGGCAGGTGTGCATCCGGAGGGGAGATTTTTTCCGGATACATACCGATTCGCTGGGGGGACGTCGGACCTAGAGATCTTGAAACTCGCACACTCGCGGCTACGCGAGCGGCTCGATGCAGCTTGGGCGAATCGAGCCGATGGGTTGCCTTTATCAGGGGCGGATCAGGCGCTTATCCTCGCCTCGATCGTTGAGAAGGAATCCGGGCTCGCTGGAGAGCGTCCGCGGGTGGCGGGAGTCTTTGTTCAAAGATTGCGTGAAGGTATGCGTCTACAGTCAGATCCTATCGTCATCTATGGACTAGGGGATGCTTACGACGGCGATATTCGCAGCCGTGACCTGCGGACTGATACGCCCTACAACTCGTATATCCGAAAAGGATTGCCGCCGACACCCATCGCGTTGCCAGGTGAGACGGCGTTGCGTGCAGCAACACGGCCTCTCGAATCGGGTGAACTTTTTTTCGTGGCGACAGGATTACCAGACGGCTCTCATACGTTTTCTCATACCTACGCGGAGCACCGAAAGGCACTGGCGCAGATGCTGCAGCGCCAAAGAAATGTACGATGAAGCACGGCAAATTCATCACGCTTGAGGGGATCGAGGGGGCTGGAAAATCCACGGTGATCACGACTCTCGTCGAAGCCTTACGTGCACGCGGCATCGTCGTAAGACAAACCCGTGAGCCCGGGGGTACCCCGCTTGCGGAACGGCTACGTAACCTCGCTCTTGAGCGAGGATCCGAGGTTCTCTCCGCCGAGGCTGAAACGTTGATTATGTTTGCAGCGCGCGCCGTTCACCTTGATAATTTTGTGAGGGCGGCGCTCGCGCAAGGTGAGTGGGTGATCTGCGACCGATTCACTGACGCGACTCGTGCGTACCAAGGAGGTGGCCGTGGGGTCGACCTCGCACTTATCGAGCAATTGGCGCGCTCGGTGCATCGCGGCCTCGAGCCCGATCTCACGCTGCTCCTTGACCTACCAGTGTCGGTTGGACTTGAGAGAGCGCGGGCGCGTCGGCAGGCGACTGGCGAAACCGTGTCCGATCGATTCGAGAGCGAGACACGACAGTTCTTCGAGCGAGTTCGATCGTCCTATCTTGACGTGGCGCGTAAATCGCCCGATCGATGCCGAATCATCGATGCGTCGGCCGACACCAACTCCGTATCGAAAGCGGTGCTCGCCGAGTTGCAGGATCTTTGATTATGGCCGGGCGCGAGGGAGTGTTCGTACCGACCACGTTACCGATGGACGCTAACCTTCCGTGGCTTACGTCGGTGAAGCAATCTTTATCCGATGCGGTGCACCACGACCGGCTAGGTCACGCAGTGCTCATTCAGATCGATCCGGGATTAGGTGGCGAATGGCTCGCCACGTGGCTCGCTGCGCGTCTTTATTGTACCGCGGAAACGGTGAAGCCCTGCGGACAGTGCTTGGATTGTCGTCGAGTGGTCACGGGCGAACAACCCGATATGTTGCGACTGAGTCCCATCGATGAGTCGAAAGAAATACGTATCGATCAGGTACGCGAAATGGATGCAGAGCTTGCACTGACGAGCCACGGCGGGGGTCGTAAGGTCGTGATCATTACGCCAGCCGAAAAACTCAATCGAAATGCAGCCAATGCGTTACTAAAAACTCTGGAGGAGCCCGCTGGGAGCTCGTTACTCGTGTTGGTAACGGGTGAACCGTCGCGTTTGCCGGCAACAGTGCTGAGTCGGTGCACTCCGGTGGGAGTGCCAACTCCACCGACCGAGGCGCTCGAAGCCTGGCTGCGGACGCAAGGCAATCGAAACAAGGACTGGAGGGCGGTGCTCGGTGTTATCGGGCCGCGACCGTTAGTTGCCTTGCAGGTGGAAGCAGAGGCGATCGTCAACCTACAACGCGAGACGATTCGCGCGCTCGATCAAGTCTTAGCGGGCAATTTGGACCCGGTAGAGACGGCGGAATCTTGGGGTAAAGAGCGTTTCACGCTCCGCATTATGAGTATCGAAAACTGGTTGGTTTCGCGAATACGCGAATGGGCCAGCGGCCAAAAGGTGGCCAATACTGAGGCTTTGTTTGCCGCACTCGATGACGCACGGGAGGCGCGTCAGTTAGCAGAGACACCGGTCAACAAGCCTCTCGCAATCGAGAGGTTGTTGTGGCGCCTCAACGCAGCCTCGACCAAGCGGCGTCCGGGTTGAAACGCTCGCCGTAACGCGTTGCAAGCTCCTCGAGTCTCCTGACGCACTCGTCTGCCCCTCTCGTAATCGCCTCTTGTAACGGGCCACCTCGGAATGGCGCGAATCCCGAACCAAAGATTACGCCGGCATCGACCATATCCTGCGACTCGACGATCCCCTCGCGCAGCACTGCTACGCACTCGTTTAGTAACGACAGTATCAATCGATCCTGAAGATCGGCCTTTGCTGTGGCGTCAGGCTGCCGAGTTACCCCCGCAAGCGGTGCAGCGGTGCTTGAATCTCGAACAACACGACCATTCGACCAGCGATAAAAACCTCTGTCGGTCTTTCGGCCGAGATTTTTTTCTGAAATCTTTACATCAAGGACTGATGTGTCTGGTAAAGGTCGACCCAGCGCTTGGTTGACGATACCACCGACATTCCGACATACATCGAGACCCACCATATCCGAGAGCTCGACGGGCCCAACCGGCATACCGAAGTCAGTGGCGACTTTATCGATCTCATCAAAACTAAACCCATCCTGCGCAGCTTGTATGGCTTCTTGCATATACCGAGCGAGTACCCGATTGACGAGGAAACCTGGCGCGCTGCGGCATGGTAGCGGCAACTTATCTATCTTACGAGCAAGGGCAGTAGCACATTCAATGGATGCACTGCTCGTCACCTCCGTATGAACGACTTCCACTAACGGCATGAGCGCGACTGGATTGAAAAAATGCAATCCGACGAGACGTGAAGGATCGGCGAGTACAGACGACAGCTGGTCGAGCGGAATGGATGAGGTATTCGTGGCGAGGATAGCGCTTGCTTTCATCTTCGGTTCGAGCATTACATAAAGCAAGCGCTTCGCCTCAGCGTTCTCGATTATCGCTTCGAGAACGATATCCGCGTCTGCAACGCCTGCGCCATCAAAATCGCTGCGTAGCCGTGTGGCTACGACTGCTCGGTTAGTCGGGTCCTTTATTTTCTTGTCAAGAAATCTTCTTGCTCGAGCGAGGCCTGAGTCTACAAAGTGCTGCTCCAGATCCTGTAGTGTCACATCGAGACCGCGAAACGCACACCAAGCGGCAATATCGGCTCCCATCACGCCAGCGCCGACTACGTGAACTCTCTTTAATAATTGATCAGCAACCTTTTTTCCCTGCGACTTAAGTGCGTCCTGTAACATGAATACTCGAATGAGATTACGTGCGGTTGACGTTGCTGCAAGCGAGGCGATGGAATCGGCTTCAGCAGAGTAGGCGGCAGGACCCTTGCCGCCATAACGAGCCCACAGATCGATGATGGCGTAAGGGGCAGGGTAGTGCGCCTTACGTACCTTTCGCGCCACTTGGGCTTCAATTCTCGATCGTAACAAAAGGCGTGCCACTCTCAGTGATGCCAGCCGTTGCACGAGAATCGGTCTATGCATACCAGGATTTTTTTTGATCAGATCTCGGCAAAGATTAATCGCTAATTCGCGGTTGATGGCCAGGCGATCGACCAGGCCGAGTGACAAGGTCTTCGCGCCTTTTATGTTACGTCCGGTGAGCATGAGATCGAGCGCAGCGAGTGAACCGATAGTGCGAACAGCGCGGACCGTACCACCGAACCCTGGATGAATACCAAGCCTCACTTCCGGGAAACCCAAGGTGAGTCGATCGTCATTCACGCCCACCCGGTAACGGCAGGCGAGTGCAAGTTCTAATCCGCCGCCGAGTGCAAAGCCCTCGATGAGCGCGACCGAAGGGCAGGGTAGAGACTCAAGATCGAGAAGCACGCGGTGACCGTGTTCAACCAGCGCACGCACTTCATCGACGCTACGCAGGGTAGTGAATTCCTTGACGTCGGCCCCCAATACGAATCCTGAAGTTTTGACGGATTGCAGTACAACCCCTCGCGGTAAACGCCGCTTAAGGCTCGCAACGATTGCACCAAGCTCTCTAAGAACCGATGACGACAACGTATTGACTGAGGCGTCAGGCTTGTCGAGTGTCAGCCACACGACACCTTCAGCATCAGTTTCTTCATGCCAGCAGCGGGATTCCGGTCCGTTCGCCACGTTGTGTAATCTCCGTCAGGGTTAAAACTTGGAAATCACAGACTACCGGTCGGTGATCTGAGTGCAGTACCTCTGGGACATGGAAATCAATTAAGTCGATTTCGCGACTCACCAATACGAAATCGAGTTCAAAGCGCGGAAACCGTGCCGGGAAGGATGCTAGGCTACTCACGTTTGCACTACGAAGACCCGTCGCACGCATAAATAAGTACAGCTCGTTCGTGCCAGAGAATGTATTGAAGTCCCCCGCAACGACGACCGGCTTCTGCGCCGCGAGCACGAGATCGTGTAGGTGTCTTAGCTGCTCCTGACGATGTCGATACTTGATGGAGAGATGGACGAGAAAAACACAAACATCATCAAGTTCCATTTCGATGATGAGCCGCTTTATACCCGTCGGAAAATAATGAAATCGCTCGCCGTTCACTCGCGGTGCAGCAAGAATCGCGTTTCCTTGTTTACGTACGATCGGTAGCTGGTTATTTAACGATGCCGCGCCATACTTACACTCGTAGACCGTGTAATGGCCGAGATGTTTAGCGATGTATTCAGCTTGATTTACGAACCCGCTGCGAACAGAACCGGTATCGACCTCAATAAGACCTACGAGATCGGGATCCTCGCGGCGAATGAAATTGGTAATCTCATCAAGCACGCGACGCTTGCTGCGCAGGTAACCTGCGCCCGGCAACGGCAAATGGAATGCGGGTCCGGTCCCGGCAGCGTAACGAATGTTATAAATCAATAACCGCAACGGAAATCCCGAACCTCCGAGTCTTCGCGCAAAGTTTACGCGAACCCCGTTGTAGATCGAGATCCTGTGATCGGCGTCATATGCATCAGCACCCAGTCTAGCGACCAGCGGATGTCTCCGTGCAACCCCAAACTGCAAACGCTCCGACTACGGGAGCAATCGTGCGCACGCTGGTCCGAACGCGGATGCGCGAGTCTCCGGACCGTTGCCAAGAGCCACGAGACTTGGGGGAGCCGGCGGCAATCTGGCAACCTAAAATGCCCCGCGTCTAAGCGCGCTACCCAATTAAAAAAGTAAAGGCGTCACGGGCGGCGGGCAGTGAGGTGGTGGCTCGGGCGTGCCCTCGATCCACGTGCAGAAACTTGAATCTAAAACGCTCGTGTCGACGGTGGCGGTCACACGTGCAGGACCAAGGGGCTGGCTGACTTTCCGACAGACCGTGATACGGTGCACTGGATCCGGGGCGCTGCCATCCCTCATCATAAGTGCGCATAATGTATATTATGTAAAATAATCAATGATTTTGATATTAACTGCAATGCCGCAGGAGCTGGAGGCGATTTTAGACTCTATCGACCACCCCGCCGCCAATAGCTCTGCCGGTCGTAAAGTCGTCCAAGGAAAGATCTCTGGGCACCCTGTAGCACTCTCGTTCTCGCGCTGGGGGAAGGTTGCAGCGGCGTCGACTGCTGCACATTTGATTACGGTGCTAAAGCCGCGCCAGATCGTTTTCTCAGGGATAGCCGGTGCATTGATCGACGATCTTGCGATCGGGGACGTAGTCTTTGCGGACGATCTCTATCAGCACGACTTGGACGCGTCCCCCTTCTACCCTCCCGCCCATATCCCGTTGCTGGAACGATCGGCGCTCCCGGCTGATAGGGCGCTTACAGCATCACTTCGTCGGGCCATGCTCGATGGGCTCGGGAGTCGCGCGCCGCGAACGTTGGTCGGCGATGTCGCGACGGGGGATCAAGTCATCGGGACTTCGCACCAACGGGAGCGAGTCTCAGTGGCCGTGCCGACCGCAGTCTGCGTTGATATGGAAGGCGCAGCCGTTGCTCAGGTGTGTTTTGAATTCGGTGTGCCTTTTGCCTGCGTAAGAATGATCTCAGATCGCGCTGACGAGTCGCTGGCGCCAGCAAAGGTTTTTTCGCTCGCGCGTCGGTCTGGGGAACGTGCGGCGGTGATGCTTCGTCACTGGCTGTCGGCCAGCGGCCAGCGAACCCTCTAAGGCACAACATCACCCTAACTCGTGACGCGCGTTTAACCACCCCGCCGCTTTTTATGGGTAGTCACCCTCACTCGCGCCAATCTTTGAAGCGCGAACCTATCCTATTACAAGAAGACGAGTGCTACGATGAACACTTCGCGTGTGATATTTCGAGAAGGCTAGACTCCGGAATCGCGGCTGGCCTCTAATGACCTACACGCGGCACTAAGTCGTGTGTAAGTGAATGTGTAAGTAAATATCGTGGTTTTAACAGGTGATTTCTAGAGCGAGAACACTTGCGCAAGCAGAGCTTAATCAACGGTCAAAAAAAGGGGGGTACGAGTATAAGAATCTGGTTTTGACTATAGTCCTCACGGTTGCGCCTCTGAGCTCCCCTTCACCAAGATTCGGGATGTGAGCCAAATCCGATATCCGTTACCTGATCTGGTGCGCGCCTTCGCGCTGTTCGGCATCGCGGTGGTCAATGTGGACTTCTTCGCCCACGCCAGCTTCCGCGGTGTGATCGGCACCGGCTGGGGGACCCCGACAGACCGCATCCTCTGGTGGATCGTCGCCACCCTGTTCCTGCTCAAGTCCTATTCGCTCTTCTCGCTCATGTTTGGCGTGGGCGTCCATCAGCAGATGTTGACCAGCAGCCAACAGAACGCGAACTTCGCGGGTCGCTATTCCCGACGCATGCTCTGGTTCCTTAATATCACCCTCCTCTTCTCTACGGCGACATCCTCGTCATGTACTCGCTCCTTGGAACTCTCCTGTTGCTTTTTCGAAATTTTGTGGCCGCGAGACTTCGACGTTGGGCCATCGGAATCTATCTGCTGCAGATCACGCTCGCGGTGCTGGTCGCGGCGAGCACCAGGTTGCTTTCAACAGAGGAGGCCGTTGCGGCATTGGATGAGGCGAACGCGACGGAGGTGGCAGACGCTGCAGCACGCTTGGCCGGTTTCGCTGATCCTCGTTTTTTACCGTAGCGGCGACTCGAGTCAACGCACGGGCATCCGATTTCACTTGGATGCTCGCCATACAAGGCGTCGGCGCACTAGCCTTCATGCTCTACGGACTCTATCTCTCTCGTAGTGGCCTACTACTCGATTCCAACTCGCCGCGCTGGTCTCGTGCGCGTCGCATCGACCTACCGATTTGACTAATACTCGCAGCCGCTGGCGGTTGGCTCATGCTGACGAGCTCCAGTGAGTTGGATCCGCCGTTTATGGCAGGTCTTGCGGTAATTACCTTGGGGAGTCCGTTCTCCACCATGGGATATCTCGGATTAATGGCAGCGTGGATGCGGCGTCCTGACTCCTCAGTGCGCGCGGGGTTGATCCGCGCAGGCGGAACGTCATTGACGGCGTACTTGCTGCAAGGACTTTTGATGTCCTTGATTTTCTCAGGCTACGGGCTGGGTGCGGTCGGCAAACTCGCCACAGCATTTTATGTTCCGATCGCTGTAGCCGTTGCGCTGATTTCGCTGTTGTTGTGTTCCGCGTGGCGCCGTCGGTATCGGCTCGAGCCCGTAGAGAGCGTCCTGCGACGATGGGTCTATCTTGGAAAGGAGGGAGTCTGACCCCCCCTAAACTGACTCTCGCAGATGTCGGGACTCTGTGAATCGTAGATACAAAACTAGGCCCGCCTGGATTCGAACTAAGGACCACGGGATTCATCATCCTGAGTCTCTTCGAGAAAAGTAATATCGCTTTTTACGATCGCCCCACGTTACGGGTCGTGATCAGCGGAGCGGGAGCATGGGAACGATGTGAGCACATACGAGCGTGATAATTACTGCCCCGACGATATCGATACAGATTCCCGTTTTTAGCATCGCGGTGATTGGCACACGCCCCGTCGCGTAAACGAGGGCGTTCGACGACGTGGCCGCAGGATTAGCAAACCCGAGGTTAGCTGCCATCGCCGCTGCAAGCGCAGCGATCGTCGGGTCATAATTAGCGCCCATCGCGAGCGTCGCGGCGATCGGCATGAAAATCGTCGCGGTTGCAACATTACTTGCTGCTTCGGTGATCAGCGCGCACAACACGGTAATTGCGAGCAGCATGGGGATCCACGGTAATCCACTGACTGCAACGAGGGAATGACCGATCCAGGCTGACAAGCCCGATTTCACTACCGCATCCGCAAGTGCGAGACCACCCCCGAGCAGCAGAATTAGATACCAAGGAGCGCGCTTCGCGTCTTCCCATTCGAGCAACACTGGCGAGCCGTGCGCTCGCCGATCACCCGCGGGGCATAAACAGAGCGCAAGCGCCCCAGCGATTGCGACTCCGGCGTCGGTCAGGTTTGGAATGAAGCCAACGATTAATGGCGAAAAAATCCAGCTAATGGCAACAACTAATACGATGGTGAGTACACGCCTCTCAGGTGTTTGCATCGGTCCTGGCTCCCCGATGGCCTGTCGGACCGCGTCTCGCGTGGCGCCCTCAAATTTGAACGGTAGTGTCACCCGCGACAGAATCCACCAACAGATCGGAACACCGAGCAGCGTGAACGGCACACCGTAGGCCATCCATTCCGCAAAACTGATGTTCACGCCGTAACTACGATCGAGAATGCCGATGGCGATCGAGTTAACGGGGGTTCCGATCGGTGTTGCGAAACCACCCAGATTAGAGGCGAATGAAATCGCTAAGATCGTCGCCGCCGCAAAATTTTGATGGTCGCGAGAGACTACGCTCACCGAGTCGTTATTTGGAACGACCGCAGCCAACGCAGCCAGGGCGATCGGCAACATCATAACCGTGGTCGCGGAATTGTTGACCCACATCGAAACAAATGCCGTTACACCCATCAGCGCGAGTAGTAATGAGCGCGGTGCTGGATTCACCCGCGAAACCACAATGAGCGCTACGCGGCGGTGGAGATTCCACTTCTCGAACGACAATCCAATTAGCGAACCGCCCAAAATCAAAAATAACACCGGCGACATGTAGAACCCAGCGACCGCATCGGGTTTCGCTACCCCGAGCAGCGGTAATACAAGGAACGGCAGGCTACCGGTCAGCGTCACAGGTACTGCCTCGGTAAACCACCAAAAGCCGACTAAAACGGTGACGGCAGCGACATGCCAGCCGATCTGCGACAAACCCGCAGGGACAGGTAAGGCCAACACCGTCAGGAAAAGGATCAGCCCCGTCCAAAGTCCGAATTTGCGTATTGCGTCTGTCGCCACGAGTTCAGGTGAACGTGAATCCAGATGAAACGATGGGCAGACTCCGCGGACGTTCGCCGCAAGCTATCTGAATCGCACTTGCGAGCGCCGGCGCTACGCCCGGAACACTGGCCTCCCCGGCCCCGCCGGGAGGATACCCGCTTCGCAATAAATGAACCTCAATAGGCGGAGTTTGTGCAAATCGAAGGATCGGAGCATTGTCAAAATTACTTTCTATTGCGGCACCCTTCTCAAAGCGAACTTGACCGTCGATTGCTGCAGAGAGACCCCAAATAATTCCGCCCTGCACTTGCGCCTCGACATTGCGCGGATCAATGATGAGACCGCAATCGAACACCGTGATAACGCGCGTGATAGTAACCCCTCGTCCCTTGACAGCGACCTCGACTATCTCAGCACAATACGAGCCGTAAGCGACAGTAAGCGAAATACCCCGTCCTCGGCCTTTTCCAAGGGGTCGTTCCCAGTCCGAGAGCTGAGCCGCCTTGCGCAACACGGCTACGGCTCGGGGATCGTCTTCGCAGAGCTCGAGGCGTAGCTGCAGCGGATCCCGGCGCACCAAGTACGCTACGTCGTCGAGTGCGCTCTCGGAGAAAAATCCGTTCATTGAGGAAGATACCGATCGCCACATGCCGATCGGGACGGGTTCATACACCTCGACGAAGTCGGCAAACTTAAGCGGAATTAGATACCTATTAGAAATTAAGTCACCGACGGCGAAAAAATCGGCGACGCCCGGTGGTGGTGGACGATTTATCTGTCGCAATATACTCCCACCCGTGATTCGACTCTGGACGACCAAGATATTATTCGACTCATCGATACCGATTCGCGTCCGAACCATGTGTGCAGGACGGAATCGATCGTGTCGGAAGTCCTGCTCACGAGTCCAAGTGAGTTTTACCGGCGTGTTAGGTCGTCTTTTCGACACTGCATTCGCTATTTGTACGGCTTGCCGAACGAAATCCAATTCCCACTTGCGACCAAATCCGCCCCCAAGGAACGTGACATTTAAGAGGCAACGCGATCGCGCAACACCCGTTAATTCAGACATTACATCTCTAACTCGGTCTGGCTGCTGGGTCGGTATCCACGCCTCGACCTCATCGGCGTGAACTACGACCGTTGCGCAGAGCGGCTCCAGCGCTGCATGCGCGACGTATGGGACTTCATACTCCCATTCAAAGCGTCGATGGGCGACCGAGAGCGCCTTCAAGGTGGCGTCAAGGTCAGGGAATGGTTGTCCACGTCCCGGTCGCGCGATCAATGCGAGATCGTCCTGATTCAGCGCATTTCGCAACCGTTGACGGAGTCCTGCCGTATTGATGGCAAGCGATTCCGATTCATCGAATTTCACAGTGATGGTGTCCGCCGCACGTCGCGCATGCCAAGTGCTCTTGGCGACGATGGCTACGCCGTCACTTACCTCGAATGCATCCACAACACCCGGGAACGTTAGTACCGCATCGCGATCGAATTCGATGACCCGTGATTTCACGGTCGTAGATCTTCGAAGCACGGCGTGAAGCATTCCGGGCAGGGTCACGTCGATACCAAATATTGCTGACCCGTCCACCTTACTTGGGGTGTCCTTCCGGGGGGTGGTGGTACCAACGAGTGAAAAACGAGTCTGATCTTTAAGTTCAGCAGAGGACGGCACAGATTGTCGCGCTGCGTCTGCTGCTAACTCACCATAGGAGAAAGAGTGACCCGATCGTTCGTGTAGGATTTTCGAGCGTTCAGCGCGGCATTCATTTAGCGAAACACCCCAGCGCTCCGCGGCAGCAGCTCGCAACATCTCGCGTGCCGTGGCGCCTGTGGTACGCATTAGTGCGAAATAGGTCATTGTTGAATCGCTACTGGCTGTTCGATGTCGTCGAGTGATGGGATTGACATAAGTATCCTCGCCTCCTGCGAGACGAATCACGACATCTTCCCACTGCGCCTCTAGCTCCTCTGCCAATATCTTTGGTAGACCGTCGTGTATTCCCTGCCCCATTTCCGCTTGTGGACAAGTGATGAAAATTCGCCCGTCTTTATCAATTTCGAGATACGCGTTGAACTGCCCCCCTCTGGTCCCTGTCTCCCTGGCGGTATCGAGAGCGAACACGGACCCAATCGATGCGGTTAAGTAGAAGCCGCCGGTCGCAGTCGCTCCAACCTTGAGAAAGTGGCGGCGCTTCATGTCGCACCATGCTGCAGTTGCATCCAGTGCTCGGCGGTCTCTCGGTTGATAACGTCGGCATATCGACGGCCCACGTCACGCAAAGTATCGTCGTGTGGCCCCTGCTCGGCGTCGCCGCAGCAATCGGAAATCACTTGAACCCGAAGTCCGTGGGAAAACGCATCAACGATAGTTGCCCGAACGCAGCCGCTCGTCGTACAACCGGTCACGAATACCGAGTCGATTTGTTGTTTAACGAGCCAAGTGATGAGGGGTGTGTGAAAAAACATCGATGGTGCGTTCTTACAGTAGGTGAAGTTTGAGGGATCGTGGATCTTGGGATCTATTTCGGTACACTCATGCCCAAAAAAAAAGTCACGACGGACAGCCGCGACCTTCCAAAGGGGCATGTCCTTTTGGCTGCAGTACGCCGTGTAGCAAGCTGCCACTGGAACTCTTGATGATCGCGCGGTCTTAAGTAGCGCCGCAGTATTGTCGCGGGCCGAATGCAAGCGCGCGAGTCCACCCATTTCGAAACGGGGGTCCGTAAAGGCGAGCTGCCAGTCGACGACGAGCACTGCCGCCCGGCTACCTATACCAATCTGAGTCGAAGCGTAACCGACGTTTTTATAAGTGTCGCTCATCCGGATAGGATGTCACTCATTCGGAATTTCCGAAAAAGTTCCCGCACCGCGAAGTGCGGGAACTGGTGTCCGTTCACCCAGCACTCAGGCTGCCTTGATGCCCTTCTTGCGCATCATGGCTTCTGCGGCGACAGCTGCCCACTTCGTGAAGTGCGGTTGAGCGGGCGGATCGAACCCTGTCTCGGCCTTACAACGACCCTTAAGCTCCTCGATCGACTCGAAGCCGCGATCAAAGATTTTCTTCGGGCCTCGCTTCATGCGTATTTCAGTACGCAGCGCCTCAGTAGCGACTTGGTCGACTTTGCCATCGGCGTTACAGACGACGCCATAGCGTCTAGCGCCTTTGACAGTGACGAGTCCAGCCGCCACGTCGAAGCTGACCTGGGCCGCATCCCGCTCCAGCGGATCGCCCCAACCGCCGCCGCCCCAAGTGTCGGCGATCAATACATCGCCTGTCTCTACCTTGACGTGATCAATTTTCGAGGGCAGCAACCGCGTGGTGCCATCTGCGCGCTGCAGCAGCTTGCGGCTGCGGGCCCCTGGCTCGCCGCCATTCGCTCCCCATGGATACGTGAGCCAACGATCATCGTGAATAGAAATCTCACCCGGCTCCAGGAAGCGGTAGCCAATACGTAGACCATTACCTCCTCGGTTCTTCCCGGCTCCCCCGGTATCGGCAATCGTTTCGTAGATATCGATTCGAAGCGGGAAGTAGCTCTCGAGGAACTCGTTCGGCACGTTGGTGAACGACGGCCACAGCGAGTGACCATCTGGACCGTCGCCAAACGGCTTACCCGGAATGCCACCGAAGGTGATCTGATACAGCTGGTACCACTCGCCGTTCTTATCGTAGCCCGAGTACATGAAGTGCGGGCTATCGGAGAAGCCGGCGCCACACATGAAGTCAGGGTTACCCTGACCGAGCAAACCCGCCAGGATGTCGAAGATGCGTCCGAGTGCATGGGTACGACAGGACAAGGCTGCGGGCTTAAGCGGTTTGAGCAGCGTTCCCGGTGGAATACGGACTTCCATAAGATCATAAAATCCGTCGTTGAACAGAATCTGCGGGTCGAACACCATGATCATGTAGATGCCCGCAAACATCTTGAACATCTCCTCATTCAACAAAAAGTTGATCGAAGAAATGGACTGCGGATCCGTCCCGGTGAAATCGAAGATGCAGTTATCACCCTCACGCCACATGCTGCACTTGATACGGTACGGACCCATGTTGAGACCGTCGTCGCAAATATAGTCCTCAAAATGCTGCTTACTCTCAGGTACGTTCTGTCGAATGAGCGCACGCATTGCGCGCTTGTTTCGCTCAAGCATGGCGTCCATCGCCGAATAAAATACGTCGTCGCCGAATCGCTCGGCAATTTCGATGCATCGTGTGCCTGCCGTGCGCAGCGCCGCCGTGATAGCGTTAAAGTCGGAGAGATTCCACTCAGGCAAACGACAGTTATGCAACACGACGCGCAGCACGTCGTCGTTTAGTTTGCCGCCCTTGAAGATCTTAACCGGCGGCACAACGATGCCATCTTCGTAGATGGTCGTACCGTCGGTTGGTAGCGACCCCGGAACCTTACCACCCACGTCTGTCATGTGACCGAACATCGCGGACCACGCGATTATGCGACCGTTGTGGTACACCGGCATGAGCATCAGCCAGTCGTTGGCGTGACTGATGGCGCCGTTAACTGAGTATGGATCGGAGGTGAGGAAGATATCGCCCTCCTCGACCGTACCGTCGTAACCCTGCATGAAGCCCCAGATAAACGAGCCGAACTGACCAACGACCATCTTACCTTCGGTGTTGGCGATCATCGGGAACTCGTCATGCTGTTCGCGAATACCCGGCGACATTGCCGTTCGAAAAAGCACCGTATCCATCTCATATCGCGCATTACGCAGCGCACTTTCGATGATATCGATGGTGACGGTATCGACTTTGACCTTTTTGAAGGACTTCTTGTTGCGCTGGACGATGGATGCAGGCATAAGCGTGTTCCTCTCGATTACTTCTTTCCCGACTTACGCGACGCAACTTTCTTTTGCGCCTTGTAGTTATCGGGGTAAATCAGAATGCAGCCGGACTTTTCGACATGGCCGGTGTGCTTCGGCAAGATAATCGTCGTCGAGTCCATCTCTACAATAATCGCCGGGCCGCGAACCCTGTTGCCGGACTTGAGCTTCGCACGGTCGTAAACGGTAGCCGTAACACCTTTGTCGTCCATAAACGATTTTTGCTTACCGACTACCGCGGCCTTTGGATCGGACCCGCCCGAAACGAGCGTTTGGCGCTTGATCTTGATGCCCTGACCCTGAACCGAGGCGCGCAGCGTTACGAGCTCGTGCTCGAGCGGCAGCGCAAACGTGAAAAGACGCTTATGCTCTTCATCGAATTTGTCGGAGATCGCCATGAGTCCCTTTTTCTGTAACTCAGCGAGGTTGACCTCGACCGAAAGACGCAGGCCCTGACCGTGGTACCGGACGTCGACCTGATAAGTCGTAGTAATCTCTGACTTTTTGACGCCTTCTTCCTCAAGTCCCCTCGAGGCGTCACTCGCGAGGCCCTTAAGGATTTTATCGATTTCTTTGGCACTCGTCTCGCTGAACTTTCGAACGTAGGTACGCGCGCGCTCGTCACGGACAGCCGTGGTCGCATCACCTAAGGCGCAGAGCACGCCAGGACCCGGCGGGATGATCGACGGCCACGAGCCGAGCAATCGCGACAAGGCATTGGCGTGCAGCGGACCTGCGCCGCCGAAGGCGATAAGTGCGTAATCGCGTGGATCGTAACCTTGCTCAACCGACACGAGCCGCAGAGCGCCGACCATGTTTTCGTTGACAATGTTGTATATACCTTGCGCGGCCTGCTCAACGTTAAGCCCGAGTGCTGTACCTACTTTCTTGACCACCATGTAGGCGAGTTCGCGGTTGAGCACCATGTCCCCACCGAGCTTTTGCATCTCGGGGAGATAACCGAGCACGATATTTGCGTCTGCCACTGTAGGTTCTGTGCCGCCGCGGTTATATGCCGCAGGTCCCGGATCAGCGCCGGCCGATTGCGGACCGACGCGCAACGCTTTTGTGAGCTCAGGGACGTGGGCAATCGAGCCACCACCCGCACCGATCGTACGAATGTCAACCGACGACGCACGAACTGTGACGTCACCGACCGTCGTTTCGCGACGCAGACGCGGATGACCGCCCTGAATGAGCGCGACATCCGTGGACGTTCCGCCGACGTCCACCGTTAGCAGGTTCGGAAACCCTGCCTGCACGGCGACCCATAGCGCACCCGTCACACCCCCGGCCGGACCAGACATCAACAGATTGACCGGATATTCGGCGGCCGAAGACGCCGAGGCGAGACCGCCGTCGGAACGCAGGATGTGCAGTTTCACATCTTTCGCGACCTGTCCGAGCTTTGCCTTTAGGTTATTGACGTAGCGATCGACTCGAGGACGGACATACGAGTTGGCGACCGTGGTAACCGTGCGCTCGTACTCCTGCATTTCAGGGACGACGTCGGAAGAGATCGAGACCGGGGTGCCCAGCAGTTCCTCCCGAGCGATTTCGCGTACCCGCCGTTCGTGCGAAGGATTAGCGAAGGAGTTAATCAGAGAGACCGTGAGTGCTTCGATGTTCTGCGCCTTTAGCTTGCGCAAACTCGTACGTAGCGCTTTTTCGTCGAGGCGCTTGACGATCTCGCCCTTTGCGCTTACGCGTTCGTCGGCTTCGATGGTGCACGCGAGCGGTGCCATCGGCAGCGACTTATTGTAGATGATCCATCCGCCGAGTCCGCCCGGTACGTAGGAGCGCGCAATCTGCAGCACCTGCTTGTAACCCTTTGTCGTAACGAGGCCGCAACGCGCACCCGTTCCAGTGAGCACGGTATTGGTGGCAATAGTTGTCCCGTGCATCACGTGATCGATCGCGGTGGGATCGATCCCCGCGCGCCCGCAGACTCGCTGAATGCCGTTGAGAACGCCAATCGATTGATCCGCAGGGGTCGAAGGAACCTTTGCAGACCAGGTCTGGCCTGATTTTTCGTGAACGAGCAGCAGGTCAGTGAACGTGCCGCCGACATCTACACCCAAACGATATGACATGCGCCCTCCGGGGCTCTCCGATTCAGAGAAGACAATTTACCGCAAGTATCGGGCGACCCCGTCGGCAGCGCAATTGGGCTGTCCTTTCGGAGACGCAGGCTTCCATCAGGCGGCTTCCGCCGCAGTTTTAGGAAACATCCCTGCCTTGACGAGCATCCCCGGCACGTTACGACCGAGAGTTTTCTGCAGCCACTCGGTCGTGGACACAAGCTTGGCGAGGTTGACCCCCGTCGAAACCCCCGAGCGCTCCAACATATAAATCAGGTCCTCCGTCGGGATATTGCCGGTTGCAGCTGGGGCGAAGGGGCAGCCACCGATCCCGCCGACGCTAGAGTCGAGGGCTGACACACCAGCCTCAATGGCCGCGTAGGCATTCGCCAACCCGGTATTTCGCGTGTTGTGAAAATGCGCCCGGAGACGAATACTGTCGGGCAAGACCGACCGAGCCCGACCGATGATCTCAGTCACCTGAGACGGAACACCGACTCCAACGGTGTCGGCAAACGAGATCTCGAATGGCTCGGCCTCCGCCACCCGCTTGGCCACTTCGATCACTCGGGCGACGGAGATTTCGCCCTCGAACGGGCAACCGAACGCCGCCGATACGGTGACTTGCGCTCGGATCCCAACCACTTTCGCCTCACGAGCGATCGCAAGCCATGCGGCAATGGACTCGTCCGTGCCGACACCCTGATTTCTTTTATTGAACGTATCACTTGCAACGACCGCCATCCCGACTTCATCGCAACCCGCAGTCACGGCGCGCTCAAAACCTTTTTTATTGAGAACCAGCCCGACGTAGCAAACGTCATCGCGTTTGCGAAGACCCGCAAGCACGAGTTCTGCATCCGCCATTTGCGGGACTTTCTTTGGGTTTACAAAACTCGTTACTTCGACCCGCCGAAGCCCCGTATCGATCAGACGCTCGATCAACTCGATTTTCGCCGGGGTAGGTAGCACGCCAGGCTCGCTCTGCAACCCGTCTCGAGGACCCACCTCAACGATCTCAACCCGTCGGAACATTTTATTCTCCTCGTTCTCCTCGCGCTCGACCAAGACGATGGCTCCCACGATTCTAGCAGCGGCGGACCACAGCACCGACGGTCCTTGACCCGCACGATTCCCGCCGGTACAAGTTCATCGATTCTATGCCTCTCGAATAATCGAGGTTTTCATGTCCGAGGATACGACGTTTAAGCGTGGTCCCCTATCCGATCTACGAGTCCTCGAGCTCGGCACCCTGCTCGCGGGCCCGTTCTGTGGCCAGCTCCTTGGCGACATGGGCGCCGAGGTCATAAAGATCGAACCGCCCGGTCAAGGCGATCCGATGCGAGTCTGGGGCCGGCAGAAGGCAGGCGAGCCTTCTTTGTGGTGGCCGGTCGTGGCACGAAACAAAAAGGCAGTAACCATCAATATGCGGCACGAGGAAGGGCAAAGCCTTTTTAAGGGTTTAGTCAAAAAGGCTGACTTCGTACTTGAGAACTTCCGTCCGGGAACGATGGAAAAATGGAATTGTGGCTATGCCGAGCTCGCCAAGATCAATCCCAAGCTCATCATGATCCGCGTGTCCGGCTATGGCCAGACCGGCCCATATTCTCGTCGAGCCGGCTTCGGGGCGATCGGTGAGGCTATGGGTGGTTTGCGTTACGTATGCGGCGACCCGTCCACCCCACCCGCGCGTATGGGCATCAGCATTGGTGACGAGCTCGCCGCAACCTTTGCCTGCGTGGGTGCCCTGGCGGCCCTCCACCATCGCGAAAAGACCGGTCGCGGACAGATCGTCGATTCGGCGCTGTATGAAGCCGTTCTTGCAATGATGGAATCGCTCATCACCGAATATGATAAAACCGGTTACATCCGCGAGCGCACCGGAGCGATCCTGCCCAACGTCGCGCCCTCGAACGTTTATAAAACTAGCGACGGCCTGGTATTGATTGCGGCCAATCAGGACACCGTCTTTGGACGTCTGTGCGAAGCGATGCAGCAACCGACATGGCCGACCGATCTGAGGTTTGTGAATCATCAGTCGCGCGGTACTAATCAAAAGTTGCTGGACGGTTTAATTGAAGCCTGGACGCAGACGATGTCAACTAAAAAGGTTCTCGAGATCATGGACGAATTCGGCGTACCTGCCGGGCAGATCTACCGAGCGCCCGAGATGCTGGAAGATCCGCACTTTAAGGCGCGAGACGCCATCATCACGACTAAGCACCCGTATTTCGGCGAGCTGCGTATGCAGAACGCGGTGCCGAAGTTCTCGGTCACACCGGGCGGCGTACACAGCGCGGCGCCCATCGATCTCGGTCAGCATAACGACGAGGTCTTCGCGCGACTCTTGGGGTATGGCGTAGAGCGACTCGCCCAGTTACGCGCGGCGAAGGTCATTTGAGCGCGACCGTTGTGGGTGAGTCACTTCACGCGAACTGTGCTCGCGGCGGATTCGGCAAAACGCTGGCGCTCGGATGTCGACCCGCCTTGCTCGTCATCGACTTTGTCCGCGCGTATCTCGTCAAAGAGTCCCCGCTCTATGCTGGAGTCGAACAGGCGCGCACAGATTGCGAAACTTTACTGCGGTACGCGAGACACACGCGTATTCCCGTCATCCATACGAACGTGGTGTACCAACCGGGCGGCCGAGACGGCGGAGTTTTTTTTAAGAAAGTACCCGCCCTTAAATGCTTCGAGGCGGGTATGCACCCGGATCTCGCGGCGTTCGCAGCGGGTCTCGAGCCGGCTGCCGATGAAACCGTCATTTCTAAACAATACGCGAGCGCGTTCTTTGGTACGACCTTAGCCTCGACACTGACTGCCTTGGGCGTTGATACCGTACTCATCGCTGGTTTATCAACGAGTGGTTGCGTGCGCGCAAGCGCAGTCGACTGTTGTCAGCACGGGTTCATTCCGGTGGTCGTACGCGAGGCCGTCGGTGATCGAGCCGTAGGACCGCACGAGGCCAACCTGTTTGATCTGCAAGCTAAGTACGCTGAAGTAGCTTCGTTATCTGACGTCCTTAGCTATCTTAACGGCCTCGGACGCTGAGGCTCCACATGTCCACTCTAGGGCCGATTTACTGTGTGACCATTTCCGCGCCGGAATTGCAGCAGATGATTGACAGCTATCGGCTATTTCTCGGTTACGAGCTAGTCGATCACGGACGCCTGAGCACCGCACAGGCCTCGCTCTGGGGGATATCGAATCTCACGGGTCGTCGATATGCGCTGATGCTCCCAGAGGGCGACGGACAAACATTTCTACGTTTTGTTGAGGGCGAGATCTGTCCCAATTACGTTCCGTTTCGCCACATGGGTTGGAATTCGGCAGAGCTCATGGTGCAAGACACCGACAAGGCTGTAGCCGCCCTCGCCGGCTCGCCGTTCAAAATAATAGGCGCCCCTGCAAACCTCTCGATCTCGGATAAGATTCGTGCAGCGCAAGTGCTCGGACCGGCCAACGAGGCGCTGTATCTCACATCGTTCTCAGAAAAACTTCCGCAGTTCGATACCCCTGAAGCCAAGCATTTCATCGATCGGGTGTTCATCGTAATTTTGGGTGGGCCGTCGGTGCAGCAGGTCAATGCGTTCTACCGAGAGCATTTCGGCGTGGCCGAGGCGCCTGTAATGCCGGTGGTGATTTCCGTTCTCTCCAATGCCCATGGCATGCCACCCGACACTCGATACGACCTAGCCGCTTTGCCGCTGCAGGGGCAGTCCTACATCGAGATCGATCGAATGCCGGCTACCACGTTCCCTCGCGATGCGCGAAAGGGCGAACTTCCGCCCGCCATTTCGATGGTCACGTTCGGTGTTGAGCAACTTCCTGCTGGCCTTGAGTGGACCGCACCGCCACGGGCGCTGCCCGAGTCGCCCTACAACGGACGCAGGGCGGCGCTTTGTTGGGGGGCGGCAGGTGAGCTGATCGAACTCATCGAGACGTCAACCTGAGCGCCGACTCTAACCACCTTTCGGACACGACTGATCTGTGCGTCAGACAGGCTCGTTGGTTTCGGTAGGATCAATATAACCCCATCGGCCGCAGAGAAGACTTAATGCCCGCGTTCAATCAACATGCGATGCAGCCGACGACCGATCTCGATGAGCAGGCTAGGCAGGATTTCGTTTCTTCCCTGCGTGCCCATCTCTCGGCGCGGCTGATGCCGGGCGCGTACAAGGTTTACGAGAATCGCGTCGAACCAAATTTCCGGGCGAGCGAGGGACGTGCGCCCAACGATCACGACGAAGTTCGCGAGCTCATGACCCAGGACCCGTTCTACCAGTTTTGGAGTGCCATGCAGCGCCGCAGCCAGGAGATGCTCTGGGACTCAGTTATCGATCCGACTGAGCGCCAACTCGATGCTTTAATTGAAACATCCAGAAAGCTTGCTGAGGGGGCTACAACGACTGGCCGTGGTTCGATGCGCCTCGACCCTAATCTGAACATTCCGCGTTATCACACCGCGGTAGACATTCACCTGCAACCGGGTGGTTACCACACTGAATTTACCAACGATGACATCGCGGCCGGGGTGATCTACGACAAGGGCATCAACCTCTACATGGGTGGGGCGCTCGGGCCTGAAAATAACCTAATGGGCGATATTCTTCTTGCCTACCTCCGCGAAAAATATCCCGACTTTCGTCCTAAGAAAATTCTCGACCTCGGTTGCGCTATCGGTAACAGCTCAGTGGTCTGGGCGCGTGCCTTCCCGCAGGCTCGTGTTCATGGCATCGACGTCGCCGCACCCGTCCTTCGTTATGCGCATGCACGTGCCGAGGCGCTTGGCGTCGCAATCGACTTCAGTCAACAAAACGCTGAAAAAACCGATTTCCCAGATAGCAGCTTCGATCTGGTACTGTCACATATCGTACTGCACGAAACCTCGCGGAGTGCACTGCCGAAAATTCTTCGCGAGTGTCACCGGTTGCTTTCTCCGAATGGACTCATGCTGCACCTTGAAATTCCACGTGGCAAGACGATCATTGAAAAGTTCATGCACAACTGGGAAAGCTACAATAACAACGAAACGTTTAGCCGATTCATGACCAACATCGATCTCACAGCCGAGGCACTTAAGGGCGGCTTCGTCGCGGATTGCGTTACAGTCGATGAGTTCGCTCCCAAACTCGACATCGCGCAAATGAACTATGCAGAAAATTTCTTGTGGAAGATTCTCGCGGCACGGCCCGAGGCGGGATAACGATGACCAAATCTCAACCCACCCCCAGAGTGAAAATCGCGCGAGTCGCCAAAGGTAAGCGACCGCAGTATTTCAATGACCCCGCCACCGACAAGCTGCTCTCAATGACTCTGACACTAATGGAAGAGTTATCGGTCACTCGTGAGCGACTCGATGCCCTCGAGAGATTGCTCGCTTCGAACCAAGTGATCGCGCGTTCGGAGCTCGAAGCGTGGAAACCGGATGCCGACGCCGCGACAGAGCGCAGCGCAGCTCGTACAGCGTACGTCGAACGGATGATGCGGGCGATGCACGCCGAGCTTGAGGAAATTTCTCGCCTAGGATCAGCAGAGAGAGGTATTGATCCCCTTGAGGCGGTCGGCTCCTAATCGAAACGCTCGGATTTTCTCAGACCTCAGATCACTGACTCTTTACTTCGCGAGCAGCGCCCACAGGCGAGCGACTCGCTGCAGCGTCTCATCGCCCTTGACCGCTGCGAACGTCGCCGCCGCTGCTTCCTTACTGCCGGCCTTGAGCTGAGCAATACCGAGGTTAAGACGAGCTTCCTCCGGATTGCGAATGTTTCCCTTGCCGAAACCGCGCTCGTACGCGGTTACGGCGCGTTCGTAGTCACCATAACTCAAGAACGCCGCACCAATGCGCACCTCAACCTCGCCGTTTTTGCGACCAGCGGCCTCCTTATCTTGCATCAACAGCGTGGGCTTATCAGCGGCCGCCTGCGTCTTAGCTGATGCGAGCAGTCGAGATGCGAGGTCTGCGTTCGACTTATTCGTAAAGACTCCTTTCGCCTTGCCTTCCTCGATGACCGACTGCGCTTCGCCTGGCAAGCCCTTCTCCAGAGCAAGCTGAGCCATTTCCGTAAACTCTTCGCCACGGTAAAGCCCGCCCATTTCGCGAGAGAGTCTGAAGACATTGAGCGTATTCGCTTCGCCGCCTGTACGGAACATCAGCAGCGTGAGATTTGGCCAAGTTTCTTTCTTAGGCGCGTAACGGGCCTGTTTTTCGAGCGCACGCAACGTGCAGGCATCATCGTCTTGCTTTATACACGCGCTGGAGTAGAGCTGTAGCGCCATATCTGGCGGTGTTTGCCCCGCCGTCTCCAACGACGTCACATAGGTGGCCGAAAGCGCCTCGGCTCCTTTAAAGTCGTTCTGAAGGTATAGCGACTGAATGGTCAACAGGTAGACGCTCTCGTCGGCCGTCCCGAGCTCTATGAGACGGCGCCCATAGGAAACCGCAGCCGCATAGTCTTTCGCTTGGTACGATAACTGTAGTAAACCCTTGCGAAGCGAGGCGGCGCGCGTACCCTCAGCAAACTCGGAGTCAACAACCTTGGCCCATGAGGCGATGGCTAACGCATTTTCATTGGCACGAAGCGCGCAGAATCCGAGAATATCATTGATTATATAGACGTCGTACGGCGCGTTAGTCGGCTGTCCGTCGACTGATTTAAGTTGCGAAATACATTCCGCCCACTGCTCTTTCTTCGCCGCATCCTGCGCCGCGGCGAGAGGCTTAAGCAATGCCTTCGAGACCGTTGGACCCTTCGGCGCAGGGGCGCTCTTTTGTTGGGAATTTTTGGCCTGTTGCGCGGTGGCACCCGATGACAGCACGATCGTCGTCAGAGCGACATATATCCAAGCCGGAAGCGTACGCATGATGCAACCCCACCCCCCTTAACAGATTGATTACTACGCGCGCAGGCTCCAAAGCTTGGCCACACGCCGGAGCTCCGCATCACCTTTGATCGCACGCAGCACGCGACCAGCTTCGATTTTGTTGCCCGACTTCAAAAGAGCAATACCAAGCACCAACTCAGCCTCGCCCGCATCAGTTAAGTTGCCCTTCGTAATGCCGCGACGGATCGCTATGACGGCCTGCGGGTACTGACCGTAGCTTAAGAACGCCTGACCGACGCGGACATCGGCATCCGCGCTCTTGCCGATGGCGGCGTCACGATCTTGCTTGATGAGACTGGCGCGATCTGCAGCAACTCGTTCCTTCGTTGTGTTGAGAAGGCGCGTGTTTCGATCAATATCGCGCTTTGTGGTGAACACCTTTCGCGCGAATGCCGTTTCCAACGCCGCAAGCGCTTCTCCCGGCAAGCCCTTTTCGAGAGCGCGCTGAGCCATTTCGGTGTAGTCGTCTCCCGTCCGCATCGCTCCAACATCCGTTGCCAAACGGTATGCGTTGAACGCCGCAACTTCGTTACGCGAAGCGAAAAGCGACTGCATCAGATTCGCCCAACCCGCCGGGTTTGGGTAGTACGTAACAAGCTTTTCAAACCCTGCAGCGGTACAGGCTTCGTCCTTTAAGCGCATGCACGACGTAACGTACATCTGAATCGCATTTTCCCGCGGTCGCTGACCCCGCTTTTCCTGGTCTTTGATCCAGTTACCAACAAATTCCCGCACATTGCGGAAGTCGTTCGTCTGATAATAGGACTGTGCGACGACAAGAAAAGTGTCCGCATCGCCATAGCCTTTAGCGATCGCATTGCGACCGACCTCAATAGTTTTCTTGTAATCCCGTGCATTGAAATGAATTTTGGCGAGATCGCGGGTACGCTGAGCAATCTTCTCAGCCGCGAAAGGCGAGGAAAGATTTATTTCGTACGCGCGCGTCGCCGTTGGAACATCGTTAGAGCTCAGCGCACAGAACGCCGTAAGTTCATTAATGATAAAACTGTCGTAGGCGGTTTTGCCGTCCGTTGCATCGGCGGTCCTCAGGCTTGAAAGACACTCGGCCCACTTTCGCGTCTTGCTCGCATTTTGGGCAGCCAACAAAGGCTTGGCTACCGCACCGCTCACCTTCTCGGCGAACGTCGGCTGCGAGATTTGGAGGGTCATTGCGACGAAAAGGACGAACGATCTAACCGGCTTTATCATACTTTCCTCTTTCGAACTAAATCCATGATCAACCGAAAAACAGTACCTCACGGTCCGAGGAACTGCGGCGACACGGTGATAAATGCTTGGCGGGCTTCCCGTTCCGACTGACCACTCAGCGCCGTTGAGCTACTCCGCGAATTCGGAAACGTTTACGAATCCGATTTTCCTCAATCGGCTCCGCTGGGCCGAGGCTAGTACCTTCGCGACCATGTCGTACTTCGCGCGCTTATCGGGACGAAGATGTAGCTCAGGCTGCGGATCCTTTTGTGACTCGACGCGAAAGTATCGGTCGAGGACATCCAAATCCTGAACCGACGTTCCGTTCCACACTACCGTTCCGTCGAAGTCGATTTCGATGTCGATCACCTCCGGCGGAACTGGTGGCGGTGGAGCGTTTGTCGGTCTTGGCATATCGAGCTTTACCGCATGCGTCATGATCGGGATGGTGATGATGAACATAATCAGGAGCACTAGCATGACGTCGATAAGCGGCGTCGTGTTGATGTCGCACATCGAATCGCCGTCGTCAGACCCTACACTCATTCCCATTATCTTTCGCTCCCGAAAGCTCAGCGTGACCCGCGAATACCGCGGTCAGGTTCTGTGATGAATCCAACTTTCACGATACCACCGCGTTGAATTGAATAAATGACCCCTCCGATGTCTTCAAATCGAGTGTCGGAGTCGCCGCGGATGTGGATCTCGGGCTGCGGATCCTTGACCGCCTCGACCTTTATCAACTCAATAAGTTCGTCACGACCGGCGACCGGTTCGTTATTCCAATAAACATTACCTCGAGAGTCCACCGCCACCGTGATGTTCTCGGGCTTTGTCTGCGTGGCTATGTTTGCAGCCTTCGGCAGCGACACCTTCACGGTCTTGTGGATTACTGGAATCGTGATCAGGAAGATGATCAAAAGCACCAACATGACGTCCACTAAAGGAGTCGTATTGATGGTCGAGTTCAGCTCATCCTCACCACCGGCGGATCCGACATTCATGCCCATGAACCAAAACCTCTTGTGGCCCCGATTCGATAGCCGCTCAGTCTGGGACCGACCGGCTTACTACTGAGGAACCAGAAAGAACCAAATTACTTCTTTGCGACAGCGGCAGCAGGGGCTGCGGTCGGGACCGCAACGCGCGCGCCACTCACCAAGAAGGAGTGCAAGTCGGACGTGAAATTACCCATCTCTTCCTGCACTTCCTTGTTGCGACGGATGAGCCAGTTATAGCCCATGACCGCCGGAACGGCGACGGCCAGACCGAGGGCCGTCATGATGAGGGCTTCACCAACGGGCCCAGCGACCTTATCGATCGAGGCCTGACCGGACACACCGATCGCGACGAGCGCATGGTAAATGCCCCAAACCGTACCAAACAGACCAACAAAGGGCGCGGTAGAGCCGACCGTCGCAAGCCACGGCAGACCCCCCGTTAGGGCCATCGACACGCCCTGCGTCGAGCGTTGAAGCGACATCGTCACCCACTCGTGGAGTTCGATTCGATTGGTCAGACGACCCTCGTGGTGCTGCGAAGCACGCAGCCCATCTTCGGCGATTTGACGATAGACGTCTTGTTTCGGAAGACGCTCGATTGCTTCCCGAATTGAGCCTGCGGACCAGAACTTCTGCTCAGCGAGCTTAGCGGAGGCCAAGAGCTTACGCTGATCGAGAATCTTCATAATAACGACGTACCAAGAAGTTAACGACATGATAAAAAGGATGATTAGCGTGCTTTTAGCGACGAAATCGCCTTGCTCCCACAAGGCTTCAAGGCCATACGGGTTTTCGACGACAGCGTTTGCGACTTCAGTGTTTTCCATGTGTTCCTCGGGGATAAAACGATTTACCTGATCTCAAATTTCACGCGGAAGGAAACGCAAGACTCCGGCAGCGGCTGGCCGCCTGACGTTCCCGCTTGATAACGTCCATCACGAGCAAGCTTGACGGCTCCCTCGTCTAAGCGCGAAATGCCAGATGACGTCACGACACTCGGGTTGCCAATGATCTTCGATTTCGCGTCCACGCAAACCTTAATAGTAGCCGTGCCCTGCTCCTCAGCGCGTTTCGATGCGGCTGGATAGTAGTCCTCACTCGAGGGCATTCGACCGATCTTGGCGGGTGTGCCCGCAACCACTCGAGGAGGCGCAGGTGGTACGGGCTTATTTGTGACGTTGGTGATCGCAGTAGTACTGGGTTCCATCGGGATATCGATAATCACGTCAGGTGGTGGCACCTGCACCGGCGGGCGTTCGATCTGCGGCGGAGGCGGTGGAGGCGGCTTATCCTCCGGCTTAATCTCTTCGATGAGATCGGTCACGAGGGGCTGGGCAACGACTTCGACTACCTTTCGGGCCAACCCGGTGACTAGCGCGTATCCGAGCAGCACGTGGAAGCCCACAATTAACCCGAAAATCGCCATACGACGGGATTGGTTCTGTTGTATGTATGTTGCCATGTTCTCTCGTGGCAAAAGCAGCGGTTGCGGTAAATGCTGTCCGAAAACTACTCGGCTTCCGTTTTTCCAACACTCTCCCCCCGTCTCCGATCGTTCCTGAAGCAGGCAAATCGGGGGCCCAGAAAAAGACACGCAAGGCAATCCCGCCGACCAAGGCGGCTGCGCGACGCGAAACCTGAACAGAGTGGCTGGAGGACTGCGGTCCTTGAAGCGAGCTCCGACGCGGCTTTACGCCGGAACAATCGAAACCTGCAGTCCCTTGCGGACCCCCACCCGCTGCCAACTTTACCTGCCCCGCGCGACTGATACAACAGGAACCCCGAACAGTGTCTTCAGTCCGTGACAGCGCCCTCTGAGGCGCTACCGACTATCCTCGCATACTTCGCGAGGACGCCGCGGGTTACATAAGGTTTTGGCGCCCGCCAGGGCCCCCGACGACGTCGCATTTCCGAAACCGGCACATCAAGATCGATTCGCCTTTTGACAGCATCAATTTTAATTCTATCCCCGTTACGAATGAGTGCGATCGGTCCGCCAATCGCGGCTTCCGGCGAGATGTGTCCCACCACGAATCCATGACTGCCACCCGAAAAGCGTCCGTCAGTAATCAGCGCGACTTTGTCACCGAGACCGAGCCCCATGATTGCCCCAGTAGGACTTAACATCTCGCGCATACCCGGCCCGCCCCGCGGTCCTTCGTAACGTATGACGACCACATCACCGGCTTTAACACGCCCACCTAAAATTGCACGTGTGGCGTTCTCCTCGCCGTTAAAGACCTTCGCACGGCCATCGAACGACAGACCCTCTTTCCCCGTTATTTTTGCGACTGCTCCCTCTGGCGCGACATTCCCACGCATCACGACGATATGACTCTCTTTTTTGATTGGATTTGAGAAATTGCGAATGATCGATTGCCCTCTTGGGTAATCCGCGACGCCCGAAAGGTTTTCTCGGAGTGACTTACCGGTAACCGTGAGACATTCACCATGCAGGAGTCCCGCAACGAGCAAGCGCTTCATAAGTGGCTGAATGCCTCCGATGGCAATCAGCTCCGACATTGCGTATTTACCGCTGGGCCGCAAATCAGCAAGCACAGGAACGCGACGACCGATTCGTGTGAAGTCGTCGAGGGTCAGCTTCACGTTAGCCGCTCGCGCGATCCCCAAAAGGTGCAATACGGCGTTCGTCGATCCTCCGACCGCAATTGTTACGGTTATCGCATTCTCAAATGCCTTACGCGTAAGAATCATTGATGGTGCGATGCCCGCCTTGATGAGCCGGACCACCGCCTCGCCAGCTTTATAAGAATCGCTTCGCTTTTGCTTCCCCACCGCCTCCTGTGCGGAGCTACCAGGCAACGATAACCCCAGCGCTTCAATCGCCGAAGCCATGGTATTTGCGGTGTACATGCCACCACAGCTGCCTGGGCCCGGTATCGCGGTACGTTCCACTTCGGCGAGCTCCGCATCACTGATCTTGCCAGCCGCATGGCCACCAACTGCTTCGAAGACCGAAACGATGTCCCGGCGTTTAACGCCCGGACGAATGGTGCCACCGTACACGAACACGGAAGGTCGGTTGAGGCGTGCCATGGCGATGGCACAGCCAGGCATGTTTTTGTCGCAACCACCGATCGCGACGAACCCATCAAATCCCTCTGCGCCGACTACGGTTTCGATGGAGTCGGCGATCACTTCGCGGGACACCAGCGAGTAGCGCATTCCCGGGGAGCCCATTGAGATACCATCGGACACAGTAATCGTGTTGAAAAGCACACCTTTCCCGCCGGCGGCGTTCGTCCCCGCCTCCGCCTCGGCAGCAAGGGAGTTGATGTGCATGTTGCAGGGCGTGAGATTCGCCCAAGTCGAGGCGATGCCCACCTGCGGACGTTTGAAATCTTTATCCGTGAATCCCACGGCCCGGAGCATTGCACGCGAAGGCGTCTGCTTCGCGCCGTCGACAACCTGTTTAGACCACTGGCGAGGATCTGACTTGATTTTCATGTTCCGAAACGATCAAGAATAAGGCGATCTGCAAGGCGAAGACATTGAGCCTCTGCACCAACGGGACGCCCAGGCCGCTCGCGCGCGTTCCAGGCGTAAAGATCAAAATGCGCCCAAAAGCGCGTCGATGATACGAAACGTCGCAAAAACAACGCGCCAAAGATTGCCCCGGCGAATGACGAACTCGAGACGTTATTGATATCGGCAATCCGACTGGCCAATTCCTCGTCGTAGGGGTCCCATAATGGCATCGGCCACACTGGGTCCGACTCCTTGTCTCCACATCGACGAATGTGCTCAACGAGATCACGATCTACACCGAATACGGCAGGAAGCTCGGGCCCGAGCGCCACCCGCGCCGCGCCCGTCAGGGTTGAGAAATCAAGCAGCAACGAAGGGCGTTCTACATCGGCCTCTGTTAAGGCGTCTGCGAGTATCAATCGACCCTCGGCGTCGGTATTTCCGATTTCGACAGTAAGCCCCCGACGAGAACATAAGACGTCTCCAGGTCGATACGCGGTTCCGGCGATGCTGTTCTCGACAGCAGGAATCAGCACCCGCAGACGGATCGGTGCGCGACGAGTCATGAGGCTACTGGCGAGCGCCAAAACGATGGCAGCGCCGCCCATGTCTTTTTTCATCAACGCCATTCCGGCGGATGACTTGATATCGAGACCTCCAGTATCGAAACATGCGCCCTTGCCTACCAGCGTGACGGTGGGATGACGAGGATCACCCCAGCGCAGGTCGATTAATCTCGGTGATCGAATACTCGCACGACCTACGGCATGAATTAGCGGAAAGTTATTAACCAACAGGTCATCCCCTTCGAGGCAACGAAGCTCTGCGGCATGCTCGCGCGCGAGATCGGCGGCTATCGATGCGAGTTCTGCCGGTCCGAGTTCGTTGGCGGGAGCGTTAATGAGATCGCGAGCCCATGCCGAAGCTTTGGCCTGACGCAGCACGAAAGACGCCTCAATTCCCGACGGTAATACAAGTCGCGGCTTTGCTCCTTGGCTCCGGGGACTCATCGATTTGTAGCGAGTCAGTTGGTACCCGCCGTGCAGCCAGCCAATCAAAATTTGGTACCGTGCGGCAGGCGGCAGATCGCCCTCGATGTGAAAATCACGTGCAGGAAGTCGGTCGACCAACCCTGACACGTGCCACCACGCGAGCTGACTCCAGTCAGCAAGCAGGCCCAACCCCACGACTGCACCAGCGACTTCCCCATTAGGTCCCGGGATAGCCGCGATACGGTGCCTCTCTGGAGCGAAGGCGAGCTGATTTAACCAAGTGGCAGCCGCCGGGACTGACGTTTTGAATGCCGCAAGATCACCCTCCCGCACGAACCAGAGGGGGAGTGATCGGCTATTCGATGAGCAAATCAGGGCTTCCTGATCCATATGCAAATGTTATCCGGAAAAGCGCGCGCCGAGGTCGATACATTGACAGAGAGGCTTAATACGTGGTCGAATCCCCGGATGGTCTGCCTGCCTTCCCGAGTTCTGCCATTGGGTCTAGTGCTACCTCTCCTAGGTGGCCGGAGCGGGTCGTTCCCTAAAAGTTTGGCGTAAGGCCACAACTCACAAGCGGACGAGAGTCAACACCTACCCCGCACCGGTTTCGCCGATGCGGGGTTTTTTTACCGATTTTTATTGGGTCCTCGATACGGATCAGGGGAAGAAAAATGAGACTGTTTGCTCAAAAAGATGTCGATAAAAAGGCTCTGCGCCGCGCGAGAATCTGTGTGCTCGGCTACGGCAGCCAGGGTCGCGCCCACGCCTTGAATCTTAAAGATAGCGGCTTCGATGTCGTGGTTGGCGTGCGCAAAGGCGATAGCTGGAAGAGGGCCCGCAAGGACGGGCTCTCTGTCGTGTTGCCCGTCGATGCCGTCAAGGGCGCTGATCTCATCGCCATGCTGGCGCCGGACCTCGCGCAGAAGGCGCTCTACGAGAGCATCATTCCCAACGTCAAAAAGGGCGCAATGCTGTTGTTTGCCCACGGCTTCAATATCCACTTCAAGCAAATCAAACCGCGTAAAGACCTCGACGTCGTTTTAATTGCACCCAAAGGACCTGGCGATCTCGTGCGTCGGCAGTACGAACAAGGTCGTGGTGTCCCGTGCCTTTTGGCCGTATTCCAGGATCCATCTCGAAAAGGCTTTGCGAACGCCCTTGCCTACGCCCATGGCATCGGCGGCACCCGAGGCGGCGTGCTAAAGACCACTTTTGCTGAAGAGACGGAGACCGATCTTTTCGGCGAGCAAGCTGTGCTTTGCGGCGGCGCCACGGAGCTTGTCGTCACGGGATTCGAAACGCTTGTCGAAGCCGGGTACCAGCCCGAGGTAGCGTACTTCGAGTGCATGCACGAGCTAAAGCTCATCGTCGATTTGCTGCACGAGGGCGGTATTTGGAAGATGCACAAGTTTATATCTGAAACCGCCAAGTACGGTGACCTTACACGAGGACCGCGCGTGGTCGACGCACGGACTAAAAAAGAAATGAAAAGGATTCTCAAGGAAATTCAGCACGGTAAGTTTGCCAAGCAATGGGTGCACGAGAACCTGACCGGCCGTCGACAGTACGACAAGATGATGAAAAAAGATCTCGACCGACCGATCGAGAAAGTCGGTTATGCCCTGCGTGCCCGCATGCCGTGGCTCGATCAGGGTCGTTAACTCAAAGTTAACAACTGAAAACGGAAATCTAACGGAGTAGTCCCGCCATGCCTTCAAATACCGATCAGGTGATGATTTTCGACACAACATTGCGTGACGGTGAGCAATCGCCGGGATGCAGCATGACTCAGGCCGAGAAGCTGCGAGTCGCAAAGGCGCTAGCCGAGCTCGGTGTCGACATCATCGAGGCGGGGTTTCCTGCTGCATCGCAAGGCGATTGGGAAGCGGTCAATGCCGTTGCCCGTGAAGTTCGTGGGCCGATTATCTGCGGACTCGCGCGTTGCGATCGCGACGATATTGAAAAGGTGGCTTCAGCACTCGCCCCCGCAAAGCGCCGCCGTATTCACGTCTTCCTAGCGACGAGCGCCATTCACCGAGAACTCAAACTAAATATGGCCAAAGACGAAATCATTTGTCGGGCCGTCGAGGGTGTGAGGATCGCCCGCGAGTTTTGGGATGACGTTGAGTTCTCGCCTGAGGATGCATCACGCACTGAAGTTGAGTTCTTGGCTCAGGTGGTCGAGGCAGTCATCGATGCGGGCGCAACGACCGTAAACATCCCTGATACCGTCGGCTACACGGTGCCCCATGAATTTGCGGAGTTGTTCGGCTACCTCCGCAAAAACGTGCCCAATATCGATAAGGCGCGACTGTCAGTGCATTGCCACGACGACCTAGGTATGGCGGTGGCAAATAGCTTGACGGCCGTCGTCGCGGGTGCGCGGCAGATAGAGTGCACCATCAACGGCATCGGCGAACGTGCGGGTAACTGCTCGCTCGAGGAGGTCGTCATGGCGTTGCAGACGCGTGAAACCTTCTTTAGCGCTCGAACAAACATTAACTCGCAGCGTCTCTATCCAACCTCACGGTTGGTGGCGAGCATCACAGGCATGCCGATCCCGCGAAATAAGGCCGTCGTAGGCGAGAATGCGTTCGCCCACGAGTCCGGCATTCACCAGCACGGCATGTTAAAGCATGCGAGCACCTACGAAATCATGCGGCCTCAAGACGTCGGTCTCGCGCGCTCGAGCTTGGTGCTCGGAAAGCACAGCGGACGACACGCTCTGCGCGAGCGGGTGAAGGAACTCGGATTCGAGCTCGAAGAGATCGAGTTCGAGCGCGTCTTTAAGGAATTCAAAGCACTCGCTGACAAGAAGAAAGAACTTTTCGATGGGGATATCGAGGCGCTCGTGTTGCGCTCCGAGGGAACGAACTCGGGTCCGTGGGCTCTTGTTGCGCTACGCACGCGCTCTGAAGTAGATGGTGGCGGTGCGGCTACAATTACCCTCCTTCACGTCGATGGCGCGAAGCTCGAGCGCAGCGCGAGTGGCGATGGCCCGGTAGACGCTGCGTTCAAAGCGATCGAAGATGCGACGGGGCTCCGTCCCGCGCTGCAAAAGTTTGAGCTTCGCAGTTTGACGGAGGGCGAAGATGCGCAAGGTGAGGCTGTTGTGTACGTAAACTACAACGGACGGAGTTATCGAGGCGCAAGCGCGACCACCGATATCGTCGAGTCTGCGACCCGCGCCTTCCTCGAGGTCATCAACCGTATCGAGCAATCGCAGCGCGCTCAGTTAGCCTGACGGAAACTTACCAAAGAACAGAACCTGATGTCCGTACCCAAAACGATGTTCGAGAAAGTCTGGGCTGCCCACGAGGTCACGCCCCAAACGAAAGACACGCCGGCCGTGATTTTTATTGACCTACACCTCACGCATGAGGTGACATCTCCGCAGGCGTTTACCTTGTTGCGTGAGCGCGGGCTTAAGCTGCGCCGACCCGATCTCACACTCGCCACCATGGATCATTCCACGCCGACGCGTACCGAGCAGGTTTTCGGCGGAGCGCCAATCTCCATCGAGTCTGCGGCCAAGCAAATTCGACAGCTCGAAAAAAATTGTCTGGAATTCGGGGTCGAGTTACTTGGACTGCAGGATGCGCGCCGCGGCATCGTGCACATCATCGGGCCAGAGCTCGGACTCACTCAGCCCGGTAAAACCATCGTCTGCGGCGACAGCCACACCTCCACACACGGGGCATTTGGCGCCCTCGCCTTCGGCATCGGCACGACCGAAGTCGGTCATGTGCTGGCGACGCAATGTTTGCTGCAGAAAAAACCAAAGACCTGCGCCATTGAGGTGCGGGGAAAACTATCGCCTGGGGTTACCCCCAAAGATTTGATCCTTGCGATTATCGGTAAAGTGGGTGTCTCCGGCGGAATGGGCTACGTCTTCGAGTATCGAGGCGAAGCCATTCGCGCGATGTCGATGGATCAGCGGATGACGGTCTGCAACATGTCCATCGAGGCCGGCGCCCGTGCTGGCATGATCGCCCCAGACGAAACGACCTGTGCGTACTTAAAAGACACGCCACGGGCGCCCAAAGGCAAAGATTGGGATGCCATGGTCGCGTACTGGAAAACACTCCCGAGCGACAAAAGCGCTTCCTTCGACAAGCTTGTTGAGATCGACGCATCCTCGCTTGAGCCGATGGTCACCTACGGCACAAACCCCGGAATGGTCGTGCCGGTCACCGGACGAATTCCCGACCGTCGTGGCGATGCGGTGTTTGACGCCGCTATGGCCTACATGGGTCTGACGGCTGGGCAAGCCATCGGCGGGGCACCCGTCAACGTCGTCTTTGTGGGTAGTTGCACCAATGGCCGCCTCGTCGATCTTCGTGCGGCCGCCAACGTGTTACGAGGTCGCAAGATCGCTAAAGGCGTGCAGATGCTGGTGGTTCCAGGGTCACAAGAGGTGAAGCGGCGTGCCGAAGCGGAGGGCTTGGCCGAAGTCTTCAAGGCTGCGGGTGCGGAATGGCGCGAGTCCGGTTGCTCCATGTGTCTTGGGATGAACGGCGATACGGTCAGCAAGGGCAAGTACTCTGTCAGCACGAGTAATCGCAACTTCGAGGGGCGACAAGGCGTCGGTGCCCGAACGCTGCTCGCTAGTCCTGAGACCGCAGCAGCGTCTGCAGTGCTTGGCCGTGTTGCCGACCCGCGCCAATTTTTGGACGCCTGAGAAATCGCTATCCTGCGAAATTAACATGAAGCCGATCAATAACATTCGCTCGCGGACGGTGGTCATGCCGTCGACCAACATCGATACGGACCAGATCGTCCCCGCTCGATTCTTAACTACCACGTCAAAGTTAGGCCTGGGTAAGGCCTTGTTCGCCGATTGGCGCTACGATGCCGACGGAAAACCGCGTCCCGATTTCATTCTCAACAAATCTGAAGCCGACGGCTGTCGTATTCTGGTAGCTGGTCGGAACGTCGGCTGCGGCTCTTCGCGCGAACACGCTCCCTGGGCCCTGGTGGACTACGGTTTTCAGGCGGTCGTTAGCACTGAAATCGCCGACATCTTTAAAAATAATTCTTTGAAAAATGGACTGCTACCGGTTGTTATCGATGAGGCGACACACGCTTGGCTAATCGCGCACCCGGGCGCTGAAATCGAGGTCGACCTTGCTTCATCAAGTCTAAAGATTGCCGATCGTCCGCCCGTCGCTTTCCCTATCGATGCGTTCGCCCGCTACTGCTTGATGAGCGGCGTCGACGAACTCGGGTTTCTTCTGTCCAAAGATTCTGAAATCCGAGCCTACGAGTCGCGAGATGGTCTATGAAAGCGCGTATCGCGGTACTCGCAGGCGACGGTATCGGACCTGAGGTCACGGCTGAGGCCGTTCGGGTGCTGCGTGCCGTCGCCAAGCGGTACAACCACGACTTCACCCTCGATGAGCTGCCCTTCGGTGGTGTCGCTGTCGATGAATTCAACGACGGACTGCCTGCTCGCACTTTAAGTGGCTGCCTCGCCGCCAACGGTGTATTACTGGGTGCGATCGGCGGTCCCAAGTGGGGTCTCACGGACCCCGTACGCCCCGAGACGGCGCTGCTGCAACTGAGATCAGAGCTTGGCGTCTACGCCAATCTGAGACCCGTGGCCGTACAGCCTTCGTTGATCAACGCCTCGCCGATCAAACCCGAATATCTAGAGGGCGTTGACCTTCTCTTCGTTCGCGAACTGACGGGTGGAATATATTTCGGGAAAAAATCAAAGCAGGACGATCGCGCCGTCGATGAGTGTGCGTATTCGGTCAAGGAAATTGAGCGCATAACGCGGGTGGCCGGACGACTCGCAAAGAGCCGTCGCAGCCGTATCACTCAAGTCGATAAATCGAATGTCCTCGAAACCTCGCGCTTATGGCGGACCGTGAGCGAGCGGGTGATTTATGAAGAATTCCCAGGGGTCTCGATCGAGCATATGTTTGTCGATGCGGCCGCGATGCATCTCATCCGAAACCCCAAAGATTTCGATGTAATTCTCACGGAGAATTTGTTTGGTGACATTCTGACCGATGAGGCCGCGATGCTCGCTGGGTCTCTCGGCGTACTACCCTCAGCTGCGCTCGGCGATCAGCGCAGAGGCCTGTACGAGCCTATTCATGGGTCGGCGCCCGATATCGCCGGACGCGGTATCGCAAACCCTTGCGGTACGATTTTGAGTGCCGCGTTGTTGCTTCGTTATTCGCTTGACCTTGAGACCGAGGCGAAGGCCATTGAGTCCGCGGTCACCCAAGCTTTGGACGGCGGCGCGAGGACGGCCGATATCGCCTCGCAAGGAGCCGCTGCACTGTCCACCCGTAGCATGGGTGATGCGGTTCTCGGCGCGCTTTAACGTCTGTCAGCGATTTACGGTCGACGAATTGCCTGGAGGCCTTGCTCGAGATCGTCTCGAAGATCGGCTTCAGCCTCTATACCGACCGACAGTCGGAGCAATCCGTCGACGAGTCCGGCAGCGGCTCGAGCTTCCGGTTCCATCGCAGCATGAGTCATGGTTGCAGGGTGAGCGATCAGACTTTCGACGCCTCCGAGCGATTCGGCGAGCGAAAACAACTTAAGCGCCGAGACGAAACGCTCAACGGCCGCCGAACCGCCGTCGAGCTCCAGAGAGAAAATCGAGCCAAACCCTTTTTGTTGCTTTCGGGCGATGTCGTGCCCTGGATGAGAGGCAAGCCCAGGGTAGTACACCCTGCGAATGCCGCTCTGTCCGGACAGCCACCCTGCCAGGGCCATGGCATTCGAGTCATGCAGCGCAATCCGTGCGTGTAACGTGCGCAGCCCACGCAACGTTAAAAAACTGTCGAATGCAGATCCGGTCATCCCGAGCGCATTGGCCCACCACGCCAGCTGCTCGGCCAACGCAGTGTGCGCCGCGATGACAACACCACCGACTACATCGCTATGGCCGTTGATGTATTTCGTCGTAGAGTTAACGACAATGTCGGCGCCCAACTGCAGCGGGTTTTGCAGCGCTGGCGACAGGAAGGTGTTGTCGACTGCGACGAGTGCCCCGACTTTGTGAGCGGCCGCGGCGACCGCTTCAATGTCCGTGATTCGTAGCAAGGGATTACTCGGTGTCTCGATCCAACACAGGGCAACGGGCTGCGAAAGCGCGGCACCCAGCGCCGCTGGATCGCTAAAGTTGACGAAATCAACGGAGAAATCCCCTCGCCTTTTCCAAGCAGAGAAGAGACGAAACGTTCCGCCGTAGCAGTCGTGCGGCACGACGATTCGAGCGTCGCGCGGGAGCACCTGCCCCACTAGGGCGATCGCACCCATCCCTGAGCCGGTCACCACCGTTCCTTGCCCTCCTTCGAGACGATTGAGGGCATCGGCCAAAAGATCGCGCGTCGGGTTACCCGAGCGAGAATAGTCGTAGCGCCCCTTCACGCCGAAACGCGGGAGCGCGTACGTGGAACTCAGATGAATGGGCGGAATGACTGCCCCCGTTGCAGCGTCACTCTCGAGACCCGCTCGGACGGCCTCGGTACGGGGATCATTTTTCTTCGTCATGATGGCAACTCGATTGAAAAGAGGTCCGATAGTTTTTTTGTTTCCTTCAGAAACGCATCGTGCCCGAAGAGCGACGATATTTCATGAAGGCGTACGTTAGGTAGTTTGGAGCACATGGCGCGAATATCCTCGATGGGGACGAGCCGGTCCTCCCGCACGGCGATGACCGCCACGGGAATTCCAATACGACTGACGTCGACATCGTGAAGATCGATGGACTCCGAAAGCGTCAGAAACGAGTCCGGTTGATAACGCTGTGCGTAGTCAGACCCGCGAGCGATTAGATAGTCCTCGACCGGGAACACGAAGCCATCGTCGGATTGTCGCGGCGGAGCCGAAAATCGCGCGGCGAACTCCTCGGCACTGCGATAAGTTGTCATGGCGAGCGCCCGGGCAAGCTCAAGGCCACTTTGTGGATGACCCGTCTCGATTCCGAATCGCACCACGCGGCGTTGGATACTGCGCCACGCCGTAGACATCGGACTCGTCCGGTCCGCTGCGCTCATGATGACGAGCTTATTAACTCGTTTCTGGTAACGCTCCGCAAACGCCAACGCCACCATGCCACCGTAAGAAGCGCCGACGATCGTGGCCAAAGAATGGATGCCGAGGTGATCCATCACGCGCAACAGAACTTCCGCTTGATCGTACGTGGAGATGGACGGAAACCCCTGCCCATTCTTAGGTCCCGTGGTCTCTCCACTTCCGCCGAGATAGTCGAAGGATAAAATCCGGTACTTTTCGGACGGTAAGGCCAAACCAGAACCCACGACTTCCGACCACCAGCCTGCACGGGTGGAATCTTTGGAATCGGTCATTACGTGTCGGTGCGCGGAAATGCCCCCAAGCGCAACCAGTGTGGGTGCGGATGCATCTCCGACCAGCCGCCAACCAACACGAAACCCCTCGAGGATACTGCCATGGCGGAGTGGAAACGGACCGGCGAGTTCGAGAACGCCTTCACGAGGAGATGAAGCATCGGATTTTTGATCGGTAACAGGACTCATGCGTGCCTCAACGTCGTTCATCTGACGCCCGCCCCATTTCCGGAGCCGCGCGGAGTTGGCACCTTGCCCAGAGCTGGCAGGCTCTGGCGGTTGCCCCGGCGTCGTTGGGCCTTTCCCTCAGCCGGTCTCGATGGACTGAAGGAGTGTACGCTCGGGCCCCTACTCTAGTCAACGCCAGGCTTGCCCTGGGCATTACAATGTTTTAACGTATTAAAACATTATAACAGTTATTGAGCCGGATCCGACATGAAAACTCACCTCCGACAATCCCCGCGTCAGCAAGCCAGGGCGGAGCGAAACCTTTATCAAGCCATCCTGACCCTGCGCTCCGTCGACGAATGTCGAGCCTTCTTCCGGGACCTGTGTACTCCGACGGAACTCCAGGCGATGTCCGATCGTTGGGCGGTGGTCAAGTGGCTCGAACGAGGGCTTCCCTATCGCGAGATTCACAAGCAAACCGGCGTAAGTGTGACGACCATTACTCGCGTCGCCCGATACGTTGGCGCGGGGAATGGTGGCTACGACATTGCCGCTCGGCGCGTCGCCAATGGCAAGTCGGTCGGCTCACCGAGTCGTTGAGAGCATGACCATGGATAAACCCAAGCGCCTCAAGCTCGCGATTCAAAAGTCTGGACGGTTGACCGAGTTGTCCACCGACCTTCTCGCACGTTGCGGTCTTAAGTTTTCGCGAGCCAAAGATCAGCTGTTAGGTTTTGGCGAAAATATGCCGCTCGATCTTCTTTTCGTTCGTGATGACGACATCCCCGATCTGGTCGAGGAGGACATCTGCGACCTTGGTCTCGTGGGTCTCAATGTCGTCGAAGAAAAACGGCTGGAACTCGCCGCGCGTGGATATGCATCTCGCTTCGAAGTCCTTCGATCCCTCGATTTTGGCCGATGCCGACTCTCCGTCGCCGTACCCGAGGAGTTTGAGTGGTGCGGCTGCTCCTCGCTAGCAGGTCGTCGCATTGCGACGACCTACCCTTTCGCCCTCGCCAAATGGCTGGCAGATCGAAAGATTCGCGCAGACATCGTCACGTTATCAGGAGCGGTCGAGATTGCCCCTCGGCTTGGCAGAGCCGACGCGATCTGTGATTTAGTATCGACAGGCTCAACACTCGAGGCAAATCGGCTTCGCGAAGTCGAGGTCGTTCTCGAGAGTCACGCAGTGCTCGTGCGCACGCCCGTTAATCTACCCAAAGAAAAGTCCGACTGGGTCGATCGACTGCTCATGCGTATCGACGGTGTGCAACAGGTTCGCGAAAGCAAATACATCATGCTGCACGCCCCACGCTCTGCGCTGCCGGCGATCTGTTCTCTTCTGCCGGGAAGCGAGTCCCCGACCATCATGCCGCTCGAAGGTAGCACCGACAAAGTAGCTATCCACGCAGTGTGCCGAGAGAACGTATTCTGGGAAACTCTCGAGGCGCTCAAAGCGGTCGGTGCAAGCTCGCTACTCGTACTCCCCGTCGAAAAGATGCTTGCATGATGTTGCCGATCATCGACTATTCGGGTCTCGACGAAAAAGCGCGTCGTGACGCTTTATCCCGTCCGAGCGCTGAGAAGCGAGACGAGCTCGTGGCACTCGTTCGCGAAACCATCGCCCGCGTTCGCACTGAAGGTGATGTAGCGCTACTCGATTACGCACAACGATTCGACGGCGGTACCCCTGTCAACCTCAAGGTACCCACCTCCGAAGTCGACGAGGCAGTGGAAAAAGTCGGCGACGAGGTGGTCGCGGCGTTACGGCGTGCGATCGACAATGTTCGTCGCTTTCACAGCGCTCAGCTCGGGCCAGCGCTGAGCATCGAGACCTCCCCAGGAGTCCACTGCGAGCGGATCTACCGGCCCATTGATGCGGTAGGCCTTTATGTGCCTGGAGGCAGTGCACCGTTGCCTTCGGCGCTCATCATGTCTGCGATCCCCGCAAGCCTCGCAGGGTGTACCCGTCGCGTCATGTGTTCCCCCGGCACTCGGTTTGGTCGGATCGACCCTGTGATCCTCACGACCGCCAGGCTCTGTGGCATCGACGAAATCTTTGCCATCGGCGGTGCTCAAGCCATCGCGGCCATGGCTTACGGCACTTCAACTATTCCGAAGGTCGACAAGATATTCGGACCCGGCTCAGCGTGGGTCACGGCCGCCAAGCAATTGGTTGCGCAAGATCCGGCAGGCGCCGCCTTTGATTTACCTGCGGGCCCCTCCGAAGTACTGGTCATCGCGGACGACACATCCAACGCAGCTTTTATTGCCGCGGATCTACTCGCCCAAGCGGAGCACGACCCGTTATCCCAAGCCATTTTGTTGGCGACTTCCAGTGAGCTCGCAGAGCAAGTTCGCCAGAAGGCTCTCGAGTTTCGTCGGACGCTTTCTCGCGGCTATATTCTCGATCAGTCTCTTTGTCGGAGCCGAATACTCATCTGCGCCAATCTTGAAGAAGCCCTCCGGATTTCTAACGATTACGCACCTGAGCACCTCATTCTCCAGGTTCGTGAGCCGCGTAAAGTGTTGGATCAGGTTCGTGCGGCAGGCTCTGTATTTCTTGGTTCTTGGAGCCCGGAGCCCATGGGGGATTACTGCTCGGGAACCAATCACGTCCTACCGACCTACGGCTACGCACGCGCCTACAGCGGATTATCTATAAGTGATTTTCAACGACGGATCACCGTTCAAGAACTCACGCCGGACGGTCTCAGAAATCTGGGACCTGCGGCTGCCACATTGGCGCGTGTCGAAAGCCTCGATGCGCACGCGCTTGCCGTCGATCTGCGACTCGAAACCTTGGGACGCACGACTGGCCATGCAAATGGCCCGTCGCCTGCTGCCTGGCCAACGTCTGATACTCCGATCCTCGCGCTCGCTCGGCCGTGTATCCGTGACCTCCGCGCCTACGAGCATGCGCAATGGGACGCGCGATTTGAGCGACTCCACGCCAACGAATCGCCGTGGCCGCCACCAATCGATATCGATGGCGAGCGCCTCGCGCTCAATAGATATCCCGAACCTCAGCCGTCCGCTTTGCTTAAGGCGCTTGCCACGGCATACGGCGTAGACGCCTCAAATATCCTGGCGAGTCGCGGTAGTGACGAAGGGATCGATCTGCTTACGCGCGTGCTCTGCACGCCAGGGCGCGATACGGTCATCGTGTGTCCGCCGACCTTCGGAATGTATACCGTTGCCGCTTCAACTCAAGATACGCGTATCGCACAAGCGCCCCTTACATCAGAATTTGAGCTCGATGTTCCTAAGATTGAACAGTTTATTGATGCAGGAGCCAAGATTCTGTGGCTTTGCTCCCCTAATAATCCGACTGGTAATTTGCTTGACCCGTTGGCCATCGAGTCCCTTCTCGAACGGACGCGAGATCGATGCATAGTCGTCATCGATGAGGCCTATGCCGAATATTCCGAAGCGCCCTCATGGACGAAGCGCCTCGCTGAATTTCCGCAGCTCGTTGTGCTACGGACGCTGTCTAAAGCGTATGGACTTGCTGGCGCGCGTATCGGCGCCGTAATTGCGGCGCCCGTTATGATATCTCTTTTACGAAAGATCGTTCCGCCATACGCTTTGAGCAGCACCAGTATCGACGAAGCACTTCGAGTTCTAGCTCCAGCGGCTACAGCTGTGGTTCGATCCCGTATCAGCCTAACGTTGGCAGAGAGGCAGCGCGTAGTACAAAAGCTTGCGTTGTCGCCGCTCATCACTAAGATTCACCGTAGCGATAGTAACTTCGTGCTGGTGGAAAGTAATAATTCCGTCGCACTATTGCGTCGCTTATCGGATATCGGAATCCTTGTTCGTGACTTTACAGGTCGTGGAGCGCTCGGCAACGCCGTGCGCATCACGATCGGCGCGCCGGATCAAAACGATCGGGTCATTCACGCACTTCGCTCAAGCACGCTCCGGAATCCTGACCCATGAAAGTGTTGTTCATCGATCGTGATGGCACTCTTATTGAAGAGCCGGCAGACGAACAGGTCGATTCCATCTCGAAGATTCATTTCACTCCCGGCGTGTTTGCGGCGCTCTCTCAGCTGCAGTCGGTGGGGTACCGACTCGTAATGGTGACTAATCAAGATGGTCTTGGCACAACCTCGTTCCCGACACCCGATTTTGAGGGTCCACAGCGCTTTATGCTCGAGACCTTCTCATCGCAAGGCGTGAGGTTCGACGAAGTATTCATCTGCCCACATCGACGCGATGAGGGCTGCGCCTGTCGCAAGCCAAGGACTGCTCTGGTCGATGAATGGATCAAAACACAACGGGTTGACCTACAGTCGAGCGTTATGGTCGGCGATCGGGATACCGATATCGCTTTTGCCGACAACCTTGGAATTCGCGCATTCCGATTCTCTCTCACTGGCCCCTTCGAGATGAGCTGGGCGGGAATCACTCAGGCGCTGCTCTCAAGGGAGGCGACAGCGGAGCGCGTTACCCGTGAAACACGAATTAGCGTATCGGTCGGCCTGGACCGCGAGGGACCAACTCAGGTAGCGACCGGCATTGGTTTTTTTGACCATATGCTCGAGCAGATCTCGAAGCACGGTGGATTTGCTCTGACGCTCTGTTGCGAAGGTGATCTGCAGATTGACGAGCATCATACCGTTGAAGACTGCGCACTCGCCCTCGGCGAGGCCCTTCGTAAAGCGCTGGGAGACAAACGCGGCATTCAGCGATACGGCTTTCTTTTGCCCATGGACGAAGCCCGGGTCCAAGTCGCGATCGACCTCTCGGGTCGTGGGTTCAGTGTTTTCGAGGGGAAATTCGGACGAGACGCTGTAGGTGGCCTACCGACCGAGCTCGTGCCGCATTTTTTTCGTTCGTTAGCCGATGCTCTAGGTGCTGCCATCCACGTCTCTGTGATCGGCGATAACACTCATCACCAGGTCGAGGCGTGCTTCAAAGGCGTCGGCCGTGCGTTGCGGATGGCAATCCGTCGGGGGGGTGAAGACCTTCCGACTACCAAAGGAATCTTGTGAGCTTGTCAATGCCGGTGGTGATCATCGATTCGGGCGGTGCGAATCTCGCATCCGTCGTGTATGCCCTCGCGCGTTTGGGCGTGGATACGATCGTCACGCATGACGCGGCCATTATCCGCTCCGCCGAGCGAGTGCTGCTGCCTGGAGTCGGGAACGCTTCGGCCATCATGGCGCGATTAAATGCTCACGACCTTGTACCCGTCGTTCAATCACTCACCTGCCCGGTGCTCGGGATTTGCCTCGGCATGCAATTGCTATTCGACCGATCGGCAGAGGGGAATACCTCAGGGCTTGGCGTGATCTCCGGAAATATCGAGGCATTACGGGGGCGTCATGACTTACCGGCGCCACATATGGGATGGAATACTCTCCGTCGATGGCAGGATGATCCGTTGCTCGAGGGCTGCGGTGACGCAGACTGGTTTTATTTCGTACATAATTATCTCGCACCCGTCGACGCGACCTATACCGTCACCACGACAGAATATGGAGAAGAGTTTTCGTCGATAGTGCGGCGAAAAAATTTTTGTGGTGTGCAGTTCCATCCCGAGCGATCCGGAAAATCAGGGGCTCGTTTACTTGAAAACTTCGTGCGCCTTTCGTCATGCGCTTGATTCCCTCAATCGATTTGCGTGGAGGGCGCTGCGTCCGCCTGCTTCACGGAAACTTCGCCAGAGAGACTCGGTACGACCTTGATCCGCTTGCCTTAGCCAATCGCTACCGCTCTCTTGGAACGAAGTGGATACATGTCGTGGATCTCGATGGCGCTCGAGATGGCGCGACCGCCAATCGAGCGGCTATTGTCGAAATGACGAAGATCTCAGGGCTTTCACTTCAGGTGGGCGGTGGTGTTCGTTCGGTATCTGTGGTCGAAGAGTTACTTTCCGCCGGTGTCGCGCGAGTTGTCGTTGGGAGTTCTGCCATCGAGAACCCGATCGAAGTGGGCTCCTGGATACGATTTTTTGGTAAGGACCAGATCTGTTTAGCGCTCGATGTCCGAATTGACTCCGACGCGCCATTAATCCAAATTCGCGGCTGGACAAAAGCTTCAGATGTTACGATTTGGAGCGCCATTGAGCAGTTTAAGGCCTCAGGCCTCCGTCACGTACTGTGTACGGACGCCGACCGCGATGGCGCGTTGACCGGTCCGAATACTCAACTGTACCGAGACTGCGTCGGTCGCTATCCCAAAATAAATTGGCAAGCTTCCGGCGGTATTCGTGACGCTTCGGATCTCAATGCACTGTCTTTGCTCGGGATGGCGTCGGCGATCAGCGGACGCGCACTCCTCGAGGGTCGCCTATCAGACCCTGAACTAAAGCGCTGGATGGGCCGTTGACATGCTTGCTCGTCGAATAATCCCCTGTCTCGATGTCCGTGAAAACCGAGTAGTCAAGGGCGTTCGTTTTCGTAACCATCGGGTCGTTGGCGACATCCTCGAACTCGCGATGCGGTACCGCGACGAAGGAGCCGATGAACTGGTGTTCTATGACATCACCGCGAGCCCCGATCGACGAACCGTGGATCGGCAATGGATCACGAAAATCGCTAAGATCCTCGACATCCCATTTTGTGTGGCGGGCGGAATTCGCAGCGTAAAAGACGCCGAAGACATACTCAATGCCGGCGCCGAAAAGATATCTATAAACTCTCCCGCCCTCGAAAACCCTGCCCTAATCGATGAACTTGCACGACGGTTCGGAAGCCAGTGCGTCGTGGTCGGCATTGACAGCGATATGACCACCGAGGGCTACCGCGTGCGGCAGTACACGGGTGACCCATCCAAAAGTTGCGACTCAGGAAGATCGACGTTGGCATGGCTCCTTGAGGCGCAGAGCCGCGGTGCTGGCGAAATCGTTGTGAACTGTATGGCGAGTGATGGCGTGCGTAGCGGGTACGATTTAGCCCAACTCGCGGCACTCAGAGAGGCCTGCCGAGTTCCCCTTGTTGCCTCTGGCGGCGCTGGATCTAGTGAGCACTTCATTGAAGTATTCCGGAAAGCCCGCGTCGATGCCGCTCTCGCCGCAAGCGTTTTTCATAGCGGTTCACTCGCAATCGGCGAGCTCAAAAAACAATTACGTATAGCCCGAATAGAGGTCAGGCCATGATCGTCACACTCGATAACCGCTTCGAAATTGATTTCGGCTCTGACGGACTGGTTCCCGTCATCGCTCAAGATCATGGTACGGGCGACGTGCTGATGTTAGCGTGGGCTACGGAGGACGCAATCAAAGAATCCTTGATTCGCGGGCGAGCAGTTTTTTGGAGTCGAAGTCGAAAGTGTTTGTGGGAGAAAGGCGAAACCTCGGGTAATACGCTCGAACTCATCGCCCTGCATGCTGACTGCGACTGGGATACGCTGCTGATGCTGGTTCGGCCAAAAGGTCCTGCCTGCCATCAGGGCACACTCACCTGCTTTGCCGACAGGTCACTTACTGCCCCGTGTGATTACGCGTTTCTCGGTACCTTGGAAAAGGTCATTGATCAGCGCATTCGTTCAGCTGATTCCTCAAGTTATACCTCCCGGATGATCGCGGCGGGACCCAAACGCCTTGCACAGAAAGTCGGCGAAGAAGGCCTGGAGACAGCGCTAGCGCTAAGCGGAGGAGACGACGCCGAGGCGACAAGTGAGGCCGCAGACCTGGTGTATCACCTTGCAGTCGCCCTTCGAGCCCGCGGACTGTCAATGACCGTGATCGTCGACGAGCTGGATCGTCGACATCACTCCCCGCGGTACGTCAGTTAGTTTAGCTGCGCTCCCTTCTAGCCGTCGAGAACAATCTCTTCCGCAGGAGAACGCAAATTGTAGCGAGAGGACATCGACGCCCCATAGGCGCCCGTCGTTGCAATCAGAATAACATTTCCCTCGCAAGTTAAACGCGGTAGCCGTCGCGCATTCCCGAGCACATCGCCAGTCTCGCAAATCGGACCTACGATATCGCAGCGCATCATTTCTTCATCATCGAGACGGGACAGATTGACGATATCGTGATGAGCCCCGTAGAGCGCCGGCCTGATCAACGAATTCATACCAGTTGCTACACCGACGAAACTAGCCTCACCTTTTCCCTTGATCTGCGTGACCTTGGCGAGCAGTACGCCCGCCTCTGCAACAACATATCGGCCTGGCTCCATCCATAAGGCGACGTCTCCGAGAGAAGCCTTAAGGTCGATTAAAGCTTTGTCGAGCGCTCCAAAATCGAACTCTGCGCCGCCGAGTCGATCCGGGACGCCGATTCCGCCACCGAGATTGAGCACCCGCACCGCCGGAAACTTCCGGAGCAATCCGGTCAGATAAACGCCCGTTTCACGCCAGTTCGCAACATCGAAAACCCCACTACCCGTATGGGCGTGTAGACCGACAATTCGCGCATTTGTACTCTGCGCAGCGTATTGCAGAGTATCAATTTCGCTGTACGCAATGCCGAATTTCGAGCGAGCACCACCCGTTCGGACATGGGCATGATGACCCCGACCGATGCCGGGATCGAGACGGACGAAAATGTCTCGATCGGAAAACAACGAAGGCCACTGTTCGAGGGGATGGAGATTATCGAGAGTGACTTGTACACCGAGCGCGAATGCCCACTCGTACTCATCTCGGCTCGCAAAGTTCGGTGTGAAGAGGATCTCGTGGGGGCGCATCTGGGGGAGAACTTGCAGCGCACGCTCGACCTCTCCTCGAGAAACACACTCGATAGCCAGCCCCGCCTTACTCACCTCGCGAAGCACAACGGGGTGCGAGTTCGCCTTCATGGCGTAGGACACGCGTTCTAAGGCACGAACCGCGAGTAGCCGGTGACATCGGCTCCGAACAGTGGCGAGGTCATAGACGTACGCCGTATCGCGCCCGGTCATTAAAGACAGCAAAGCCTGGCGTTTATCAAACCACCAAGTGGATGTAATCGGTTTGGCGTCGATTAGCGGTTTGGACAACTGCTGCCACGTCGGTCCAAGCACGATATCGTCGAGAATGGGATCGACCAATAGGTGATGGAGCTCGTCCACCAATCGATCCCCTTGAGCCTCGTCTACGACAAACGTCAGGTTGAGATCGTTTGCGGCCTGACTCACCAAATATATCCGCTGATGGGCGAACACCTCGAGCGCGGGTCCAAGCTGATGGAGAATGCTACGAATGTTGCGTCCGACCAGACTGACCGAGGCGCACGGCCCTATGATTTCGGCCCTTCCGAGAGGCGAAAGGTCAGCTATAAGCCGCTCCAAGACATTCTTGTCTAAAGTATTAGCAAGCGAATCGAGCGACACTGTGACATTGGTTTCAGAGGTAGATATCAAGTCGACTGAAAGCCCGTTCCGCTTGAAAATCTGAAATGCATCAGCAAGAAAACCAACTTGATGCCACATCCCGGGGCTCTCAAGTGATATCAGCGTCACATCTTTTTTGACGCATACGGCTTTAACTTGCGCCGCGTCGCTCGGCGGACTCTCGCTGATGCGTGTGCCGCGCATCGACGGTGCTTGGGTAGCAAAAACGTAAATCGGGATGGCCTGCGACCGCGCAGGAAGCAAGCATCGCGGGTGCAGCACTTTTGCTCCTGCAGTTGCCACCTCCTGCGCCTCGTCGTACGACAATTGCAAGAGCTGACGCGCGCCTGCGATAGCGCGCGGATTTGCACTGAACATTCCCGGGACATCAGTCCAAATCTCAAGATGGCGAGCCTCTAGCATGGCAGCGAAATATGCTGCGGAGGTGTCGCCTCCACCACGCCCCAACAGCACGGTTTCGCCGGCGGCATTGCTCGCAATAAATCCCTGGGTGACGACGAGTCGGTCTGCCTGACCCCACTGAGCTTGAACGCGTTTATTGGGAGAAAAATCGCAAGTGGCAGAGAGGTATTTTGTACGCTCTGTCGCAGCTTCGCGATCCTCCGCTTTGAGATACTCTCGCGCATCCATCCAGGTGGCACTAAGGCCTCTAGTCCCCAAAAATCGCGCGCCAATCGTGGTGGCGAGAAGCTCGCCTATCGCCGTCACCCTCGCCCGGATATGGTCATCCACCGCGAGCTCGTCATGAATTAAGCAGCACAGGTTCGTTAGGTCTTCAAACAATGGCTCGATTAACACTCTCGCATCAAATCCAAGCGCCGTTGCCAGCTTCAAATGACGCGTCCGAAGGTCATCAATGAGGGACCGATGCCTCCCCTCAATCGAAGCAATCAAAAGCTTTTCAAGTCGGTCGGTCACCCCGCTCAATGCGGAATACACGACGACAACGCGCAGGCTCTGCGCGAGTCGATCACGAACAATAGATTCGATATTTCGCCAATTGGCCTCGGTCGAGACGCTGGTCCCACCGAACTTCAGGACGACCCACTCGCTAACGGAGGACGTCATGACAGCCCTACGAACTCAGAGCTTGTCGTCGTAATATTCCCGTAAATCTTTAGCGAGTTTTTTATCTGCGAGGACTTCCTCAAGCTTGCTCCACGCGGCCTTGACACGCTTGCCCGGAGTGGGACGCGCGCGACGATCAATACGATCAAGGAAGCGGTCGTAGTCTTGGCTGTCCTCGTCGTGGTTAACCGCCTCGCCGAGAGTCTCCACGTTGACCTCAAAGCCTTCAGAATCTCCCTTAGACATCTTTTACCCTTTTAAAACAATGAGTTATGCGCAACCCGGGTGGTGCAACCGGAGAACTATAACGAAAACGCCGCTCCATGCAAGTTTAGCTACGTCGGACCCTGTCTCGCACGGAGACCGGCGCGCCGCGAGAGAGACCGAGCGTGTCGGTCGCCCTGCCCTCCGCAACGGCGATCTCGACCACCTCGAATGAGTTAATTAGAGCGATTGGATCACCTGGGCGAACATCCCCGTAAGTCCGGCGTAGAGGCAGCGAAAGGTTGCCAGCGCACACCACCGGATCGATAAACCGCTCGCATAACTGTCGATCGATATTCGTAATGAGATTCCCGAAATGATCTACTGTAATGATGATACCCGAAACGCGGTGCTCACCCACCGACGCTTCCTCGACCCAACCGGGTATCAGTGACAGAGCCCTCCGACCGATATCCTCTGGCTTGATCGCGTCTGACGCCAACGCTGCCGCGACTGGGGCGAAAATATCGCGGCCGTGAAAGGTCGCGCTTAGAAGCTTTATGCCGAGCGAGTCGAGTCGCGAAATGTCGATATGCCAAAGCTGAGCATCGCGTTGCTGACTAGCGATGTCAGCAAGCGTGCCATTATCTGGCGCCAGAAAAAGATGGCCCTCGAGTAATACCATCGCGATATTCCGCGCCGTGCCGACACCAGGGTCAACAACAGCAACATGGACAGTCCCCCGCGAAAAATATCGGAACGAGCGTCGAAGCCAGAACCCCGCCTCGGCGGGCCAATGCGCGGCGATGTCATGCGTTAGATCGATAATTTGTGCGGAAGGAGCGATGTCGAGGATGCGGCCTTTCATCACGCCTATAAAAGGATCACGAAGACCGAAGTCCGAGGTCAACGTAATGATCGAACATGGGGAAAACATTACACGCGTTCGATTCCGAGCTACTGTGAGATTTACAACTTAGCGGTCGCGGACGGCGCATCGGCGCCTATTTCGGCTGTCTCCGGGGCAAGCTCGATACCGATTATGACCGGAATACCGCTCGCATCGCGGAGAGCTTCGATGGCGATATCCCAGTTGACGGCGAATTCCGCCTCACCTAGCAACGCGTCTAGGTGCGACTCGAAATCCTCAAGTTTTACTGTCGAGGTTTGCCCCTCGGCATCGATCGGAGGGTGAACCTCGATCCAAACCTCGCCGGCGACTCGCGTCATCTTCAAGGGTTCGTTGATCAGATTCACCTTAGTACCTACTTTGACAGCGTCGAATAGTACCGCCACATCCTCGGGATACATCCGTAAACAGCCGTGTGTGACGGCCATGCCGATAGCATCGGGATTATTCGTTCCGTGAATGAGATACGCACCGCCAGGGATATTGAGTCGCAAGGCATGACGCCCGAGAGGATTCTTCGGACCCGGCGGCACGACGAACGGCAGCGGATCGCCGCGGGCTTCGTGCTCTGCCCTGACAGATGCTGGCGGATACCAGGCCGGATCTTTTTGCTTCGAAACCACGGTAGTAGTCCCCAAAGGGGTTTGCCAGTCCATTTTTCCGACGCTGACGGGAAAAGTCATGATCTTCGAGGGTTCGCCCGTCTTTGCTGGGGGAAAAAAATACATTCGGTGTTCGGGAAGGTTTACGAGGATTCCCTCCCGATTGGAGGTAGGCAGTAATCGCTGCCCTGGGATGACAATCTGCGTGCCCTCCCCCGGTAACCAAGGATCAACCCCTTTATTGACACGTATTAGCTCCTCGTATCCGAGGCTGTAACGGCGTGCGATTTCGATCAGGGTATCTTCGTGGCGTGCGTGTATTCGTTCGAGCTTACCGAAGATGTCTGCGCCGTCGCCGCGTAACTCATATTCGACAGCGCCAATGGGTAATACACCAGCAAAAAGTACGGCCAACATCAACGATTTCAGCATGCCGCAAAATAATAAGCGCACGGGCATACCAATGTTCCGCATAAATACGCCTTACCGCGCTCCGCTGCAGTCAAAAGGAGGGCTGGGTAGATCTTCGTTAAACCCAAACACCACGCGATTTCTAACTTATACTTCAGCGCCTTCGGCGCTTTTTCTTGTGGTTGTGTTCGACGTGCCCATCCCCGTGGTGATGCGGCATATCGCCATGCGCATGTCCATGGTCGTATTCAAAATCGATCGGATGATTATGTCCGTGGGTGTTGATCCATTTATATAAATCGGGCTTCCACTGCATGATTCGATTTGCGGCACGATCGCGGTTTTCTTCTATGTTAGTCCACGGATTGAAATGGAAGTGATTGTAAAGCTGAGTATCCGTTCGACCAATAGCGAGAATGCCGAGTTTTGATGCGAAAGCGCCATGGTTGATATACGGAGGACGCCAGAAATAGCCACCAGTAGGCAGATCACCAAATTGCATCATCCAGGACGTGCCCCAGATGTGATACGCCTCCTCGCAGCAATCGTGGTACGAAATGTTGTCCTGCCAAAAGTTAGGTGTCATACAGTAAAGGAATGTAAAGCCCTGAGTTCGGGGGTCGAAGCGGAGGATCTTCACCATGCAGCCGGGCGCCGTCGCCGGATAGAAGTTCGTGGATGTCCACTGCATATCGTCATATGAGTTGACTGCCGCAAAACGATTACGCTCTGCGTTTTTATGATCCCTCGTCGACTCAATGAACGAAGGTTCGCCGTAGTTATAGAAAATGAGGCCCGTGGCGCCACGCGGCGAGGACAACTCTTCAATCGCTATGCCGGCTGGCACAAAGAAATAACTTCCTGGCCCCCAAACTTTTTCGCCAACCTTAATTGAACCCGACATGATGAAGAGCTCGTATTCAGTATAACTCATACCCGGCGGCTGACGATAGCCTGGCTCAAAGAGGCAGGTCATCGTGCAGGCTCCATCGTCGGTATCGAGCGACAGCATCTTATAGTGCATGCCCTTGGGAAATCCCGGCAGGGTCATTTTCTTGAAGGGTACGTCTCGATCGACGAACGGTTCGATATGCGGTCTAGCCATGTTTATTCGCTCCCGAATTGTTCGTCAGAACACAACCTTAAACTTGCGCTTTGGTTTCACCGGGATTTCCTCCGGCGCCACCTTGCGCATCTGGTTGGAATGAACGTGGACTCCACGAGTCTGAATTCGGTACAGGAAGTCACTGATCCACTTATCGCGCTTCGGCGTCAGAGCCTCTTGCTCACCAACGATCTTTAGGTACCGATTCTTCTGTTCTGACATTTCTTTCTTGAGCCAGGCTTGGACGGCTCTGCTTCGCTTATGAGCGATAAATTTCATCCCTACCCCTCCACGCGATTAATCGAGCCTCACCCGAATATACCCTCGCTCGACACCCGGGTGCAGCCTGCAATCCCCTCCTCGGCCGATTTGTCCACTCTGTGACCTGAAACTACCGGACGAGGATAGGATCGGTAGCATGGTGAAAACCATCCGCATCGTCACGCTGTCGGTGTCCAACCTTAACGCCGCAGAGCGGCCGTATCGCGATTGGCTCGGTTATCAGCCAATGGCCAGAGTCGAGTTTCCGAAAGTCTCGCGAAGGCATGGAGCACACCTAGCGTAGCAAATAGCCATTGTACCATCTTGCACAGCGCCTCGGGCTCGGACGTCTTGCTCCGATTGATCGAACGCCCATTGACCGCCAGCTTTACGACCCTACATACTCACGGGTGGAACGCCAACGAGATTTTAGTTACTGACCCGTTTGCCCTCGAAAAACGTATTCGGAAACCGGGCTCACCATTTTCGGTCATCGGTACTACGGCTGCGCTCGACTCGAACCTAAGCGTCCTCGCCTTGCAGGCGTTAGGTCCCGACGACGAACTTAACTACTTCACGAAAATCCCGCCAGCGGGCGGGATGTTCATCAAGCACGCAGCGCAGGCTTTCGTTGATCGAACTTTCATTGCGATCGTTGGCGGACCTTCGATAACAGCCTTGCGAGAGTTTTATGAGATGAGACTCGGGATGTCGGTGACTGCGCCGTTTGCATCGAAAGTCCCGGTACTCAATACCGCCTTAGGATTGCCCGCGGAGCAAAGAATTCTGCTCGCGCCTGTCCCACTCTCAGCAAAATTCGCCCTCCAGCTTGACGAGTATCCGGCGAATACTGTGCCGCGACCTCGCCGAAACGGTGATCTGCTGTCCGGAATAGCGATGGTGAGCTTCGAGGTGAACGACCTCGAGGAGACGCTATCGCAGCATTTTTTTCATCCGCTCAGGATGCCCCCTTCTTTGGCACGCGCACAGCCCTCATCGTCGGTCCCGCCGGCGAGTGGATCGAGCTTATCGAGACTTTGGTCAAAGATTTCGGATGAAGGTATGGAACGGAATCTCTGCCATACTCTGAAACATCGTGGTGACTATTTACATAGTTTTCTTAGCGATATCCTCGTCGGGCTGATCGAGGCCGTTCTCGTCGATTGCTTCCATTTAGGCATCAGGTTTAATACCCCGACTCAGGAGACCCTCGGACTTCAGAACCTCGAAACGATTCACTGACAGCAGCATATTGATGATGGACAGATTAATACTGCAAGCGAACTCTTTGTAGTCAGCCAAGCACACACCCCCTTAAAAATTAAAGAGGACGCTGATCGTCGCCATGCGAAGTGCCCCTCGTATGTTACCAAATTTTATTTGGACGAAACCGCGTATGACAGACCATAATTAAAAATGACTGTGGCCCGCCATGATATCCCCAATTTCAAAACTATCGTCCCGGTCGTAATGACCGGTGCAGGTGCGTGTGGCTTAACGGCTGCACTGGCGGCCCGGGACCAACGCGCGGACGTCCTCGTACTCGAACAAGACAAGCGACCCTGGGGCAGTACCTCAATGTCCCTCGGCGCGATCTGCGCAGTCGGTAGCCGTAGTCAGCGAGATAACCACGTAGAAGATAATGTCGAGTTATTTTTATCGGATGTACGACTCAAGACGGATGGCGAAGCTGATGAGATGCTGTCGAGACGGATCGGCGAACGCTCTGGCGGTACAGTCGAATTGCTCACGGAAAAGCACGGCTCCATTTGCCACCCGGTCGAAATGGCGAGGAGCTATCGGCACTACTTGCCAATGCCTGCACACGAGCGGGCGCTGAAATCTTGACGGAAGCACGGGTAACCGACTTTTATGCCGACAAAAACGACTGCGTTGTCGGTGTACGCATTCGTTGCCCAGACAGGTCCATCGAACACGTGGGTTGTGAAACGCTAGTGCTGGCAACCTGCGGATTCGGCGGTAATAACGAGATGATTACAACGCTGATTCCCGAAATGTCTGATGCGCGCTATTTCTGTCACGAAGGCAATCGCGGCGACGGAATTCTTTGGGGGAAGGCTCTCGGTGGAGCTGTCGGAGATATGTCCGCCTATCAAGGTCTCGGCACACTCGCCGTACCACATCAAATCGTCGTCCCCCACCCTCTCCTGATCGAAGGGGGTTTTCTCGTCAATATCGAGGAGCGTCGCTTCGCCCACGAGCTCAGCAATATCTCTGGAATGTGCGTACCCGTACTTGCGCAAGCCCAAGGACTCGCATGGGTAGTTTCAGATGAATGTTTGAATCGCGATTCCCTCGAGCACTCGGTAGACCAGCGGAAACTCGAAGAGGTAGGTGCCATTCGACGCGGCAACAGTTGGGCAGCGCTAGAACGTGTCTGTAACCTACCTCTCGGTAGCCTACGAAGAGAAAACGACGAGATAGGCGCTGCGCGAGCGGGTAACTACGCGGATCGCTTCGGACGACGCCACGAAGGTCCCGCCGCCCTGAAGTCTCCGTTCTGTGCAGTGCGAGTCACTGGTGCCATCTTCCACACCCAAGGTGGGCTATTGATCGACGGTAATGCGCAGGTGATCCGTGACGACCGTTCGCCCCTCCCAAATCTTTACGCGGGCGGCGGCGTGGCCCGTAGCATTTCGGGGAAGCGCGTCACGGGCTATTTACCCGGGGCGTCGGACTTTGCATGGCCGTCACCCTCGGAGCCATAGCGGGCGAAGCTGCCAGTCAGCAGCGGTCGCGGGTGGCTCGGCCATCACAGATTAATTTATCGAGTCGCAGCTTTTAGTGCCACTAAGATCTGCCGACGTTCCTCGGCATCGGTAATGGGTTTGTATCTCATACGATGTCGGCCATCCAGAAACTTCGATGGGTCGGCAATCAGCGTGTTGATGTTCTCCTCATTCCAAACTAGCCCACTCTCGCCAGCCTCGACGAAGGCTTCCGAGTAATAGAACCCAGGAGTACTCGCCGCCCGGCGACCGAACACACGATGCAGGTTAGGCCCCACTGCATGAGGACCTCCCTGCTCAAAGCTATGGCAGAATCGGCACCACATGAACGCTTGCTGAGACTGCGCGCTTAGCACCGGCATCGGATCCGTGTCTAGGTAAGGATCCACTGCAAGCGGCGGCCCAGAGGCCACGAGTTGCTCCGAAGTAGTGAATGGCACGACACCAAACACGCGATATGGGGTGTACGCCGATATCGCAAGTGCTGCCACTAATAGCCCTGCGTGAACGATCCGCCAGGAAGCCGGCGTCCTTGCTAAATCGCATGCATCAGAACCGCCCCAAGGCATACCAGGTAACATGCGCCAAGGACCGATGTGATATCGAAACGCTTGCCAAAGCGCCACGAGTGTCGAGATCACGAATAAATAAATGATTAAAAATCCGAAGGCGCTGTGTAGGTAGCCCAGCGCGACTGAGAGTCGGTAATTTGCTGGTACCCAAGCAGGAATAGCAAACATTCCGTACCAAGAGGTTGCATGCGCCTCGGACCACGCGAATAACGGACCGGTCAAACAAAAGCCCGCAAGCGTGAGATAAAGCGCGAGCAAACATACACGTGCAAGATCATCCGCCGCGGGAGGGACTCGCCTCGGACGCGACGGTCTCGGTAACTTGATCCAGAGCCACAGCCGCGGGATGAGTAGCGCCAGTACGGTGAGCCCATTCGAGATGTGCAAATGTTGCAGCGCCTCTCGTGCTGCGGTTCCTCGCGGTGTTACGCCCACTTTAGTGGACTGATACATCTGAAATACTACCAACACAAAAATAGTAACGGACAGCACTCGTTCTAGCCGCTGAAGTGTGCGATTCATCAATATATCCCCGACGATACAGATCTGATGACGGCATTGGGGATAATGGCGTCATCCCAAGACGCGATGGACTTTCCAGTCCGAACGATGACCAACTGCAATGACGGGACCACATACACCCGCTGCCCGCCAAAACCATCAATGAAAATGATATCCGCCCTAACGAAGGGCATGGAGTGAAAAGCTTTGATCGTATAGTCGTTGTAGCGACGCTCCTGAGTTGGCGGAGAACCCAACCACACTTGATAGCCGAAGTTAGCATTCGTTGGAGCTGGAGTGACCATGTCAATGATCCAGTCTAACGGTAACACTTGGTCGTCACCGACGCGGCCACCATCGAGAATAAGGCGCCCTACTCGCAACCAATCGCGAGCCGTCGCAAATAGGCAACAGAACCCACGCGGCAAACCGCCCGCATGATCCATCCACAGCATTGCATCGCTCGCACCGAGCCGCTGCCAGAGTCTCGTAGAGAGATAGGATGAATAACGCTGCCCCGTTGCTCGCTCAACGATTAATAATAGTAGTTGAGAGTTCGCGTTGCTGTACTGAAAATCACGACCTCGTGGCGTCACACTCGGAAGCTCAAGTACACCTGCGGCGAGGTCAGAACCGAACAATATCCTCGCGGATTTCCAAGTCCCGAAAATTGGCACTTGCAATCCGCTTGACATTTGTAGCAAGTCCCGAATCGTGATGTCACTGCGCCGATCGCCTCGCCACTCCGTGATCCATTTCGATGCCGGGGTATCCACCGAGTCGATGAAGCCATCTGAAATCGCCGCGCCGACGAGCAACCCAAGAACCGTCTTATGCATCGAATTGGGGTTGGTACGGGTGTTCTGATCGAAACCGGACCAGTATTTTTCGTAGCGCAGAGCGCCGCGATGATAGATGAGTAATGCAACCGATCCGGTAGCGCCAGCATATCGCTCCGCTTCGAGAATGCCACTTGGGTCACGCCACGTGGGATCAGCCGTCAGAATGTTTGCTGCAAACTGACCGATCACCGACTCCTGCGGCTGTGACTTCTCGATACTGGTAGGGTCAGTCGGCGACTGCCCGAACACTATATTCCGCAGGACGGCTGGATCAGCCACCCAGATCATGAGCGTCAATAAAACCCCTACGCCGACGAGCGCCGCCAGCAGTCCACCGATTATTTTGAAAATCCAACCGAAGACTTTTTTCATAAAGCTATACCACGACGCACGGTAAGAGCCGAACGAATCTCCGCGTGTCGTACACTATCGATTGGATAACGCCACATTAATATTACCGGTATAAGTAACATGAGCGCTGGTAACCAAGACGCGCCAACCCGCACGCCCTGCTCCACTTCAAAGGACAGAGCCTGACTCATATCGACATACCCAAATGAAGATAAAAACCCGAGGCCGATAAAGAGTCCAAAACCCATACCGAGCTTGAACACCGACGCTAGAAACGCCATATGGCCGCCCATCTGCGCCACACCCGTTTGCAGTTCGTCGTAGTCTACTGCATCGGCAGTCATCGCAGCGGGCGTAATCATGGTGCCGCCGTTGCCGAAAGCCATCACGATGTTGGAAAGCAGCACCGGAACAATCGCGCCATCCGGAACAAAAAAGAGGGTGAGATAGCCGATCGATGTAATGAGGTTGGCCACGCAATACCCACGATGTTTACCGAGCCTGTTGGCGATCCAAATCCAGGTTGGTGCCAACAATACCGCAGCAATAGTGTTAACGATGGCGACCGTCAGTACGTGCTGCTGCATGCCGAGCGCTTGAGAAATCAACACGGGCTGAACACCGAAATAGATGCCCAGCGCCAGACGATCGATGAAATACGCACTGACTAGGCGCCGAAATGGTGCGTTCCGAGAGAGGATTCCGAGAAGTTCGCCCCATCCCGGCACCCGCTCCGCATGCACGGCACTTGCCGGAACTCTGGAGAAACACCAAAGAATAGCGATCGGAAGTGCGGCAGCGAAGAACGCGCCGACCGACTGGACTATTTGAGCGTAACTCGGAAACGCGACGCCCTTAATCCAAAGCCAGTAAAAGATTCCGACTGCGCTTGCGCAGAGATAACCAACGAACGCCCCACTCTCGCGAAATCCGGCGATTCGAGTGCGCTCAATGTAGTCACCCGATAGCTCGCCGCCCCAGGTCTGATGCGGCACGTAAATCATGGTCCACCCGACGTAGAACAACAAGAGCCAGCCAAGTAGATACGTGATGGAGGCACCATAGGGAGGCAGCAATAGGAACCACGCCGACACGAGAGTGATGGGCGTACCTGCCAACATCCATACGCGTCGTCGACCCAAACGACACGAGGTCCGATCGGACAACGCGCCGACAAGCGGATCGATTAAAGCCTCCCAGAATCGACCCACCGCAAACACGATCGCCACAGTAAACGCGACCATACCGACTTCGGCCGAGTAATACACCGGCGGAAGAAAGTTGTAGAGGGGGACGAGCATCGCCTGCAGCGCAACGGTCGGTGCGGCGTAGGCAAGCAGTTGCTCTGTGCTCAGCTTCATTAAGCCCCGTCGTGCCGCCCCACATCGCGGCAACACCTGGATTTTGGATTATGGTCACGGTCTAGCGGCGAGCGGGCCTGCTGCAGCCCAGCCGACGGCTTCTCGTTCATTGTGTGGACAACCCCTGAGAGCCTTTTCTATAATCGGTCCCTTAATTGCGGGGGTAGTGACGTTGGAGTCCACGCGTCCAATACGCGCTCTAATTCGCGGTCTTGATACCTTGACGGTGCTAAATTTACGAAATGGGGCCACCGTGTCGGAAGTGGCTCAAGAAATTCGCCTTCCGAGAACCACCACGTACCGAATTCTCGAAACGCTCAGCCACGCTGGGTTCGTTTATCGAGATGCCAACGACGACCACTATCGGCTCACTATTATGGTGCGCGGACTTTCTGACGGCTTCGATGACGAGGCATGGGTTACCCAAATCGCCCGCCCATACATTCACGAGCTCGGTAAAGAGATCGTTTGGCCCGTTGCCATTGCATCGCTGTCGGGTACGTCAATGATGGTGCGCGAATCGACTGACCATCGCAGTCCGCTCGCAGTTGAGCGGTATTCGGCAGGATTTCGTGTACCGCTGCTGACGTCTTCATCGGGACGGGTGTGTTTGGCCTTCTCGTCACCAACGCAACGAGAGTCACTGCTCGAAATTTTGATGCGCTCGAGTCGCGAAGAAGACGCCCTCGCGAAAAATCGCACCGAGCTCATGAAAATCCTTAACGATGCACGGATTCAGGGCTATGCCTCGGCCATACGCGCGCGACGCGTGTCGGACGAAATCAGCATGGCCGTACCCATCTTGATCGAAGATCTTGTGCTTGCAGCCGTCACCATTCGCTTCAGCGCGACGGCGATACCACTTAAGCTAGCTGTTGAGCGCTTCCTTCCGAAGCTCCGAGATACAGCACAAAAGATCCGCCAAACGTTCTCGGAACAGCAAAGCGATCCGCCCCACCAACAAACCTCACGTCCTGTGTCACGCGGGCGCGTATAGGACACCAACGGAATGAACGCAGAACTTCAGGACAAGACACTGACCCTCATCGCTCGTCTCGAGTCGCTGCTCGGTCGCGACCACGTGCTCACCGACCCCGTCGAACGAAGCTTTTTCTCCACTGATATCTACAAGTCAGGTGCGCTGCCCGCGGCAGTCGTTCGACCAGGAAGCGCAGCGGATGTCGCTCAAGTTGTACAACTGGCGGTTGCGGCGGGGGTCTCAGTGGTTCCCCGAGGCGGCGGCGCGTCGTACACGGACGGCTACATCCCGACCGAAACCGGCTCACTCAGCATCGATACGTCGCGCATGAATCAGATCGTCGAGATCAACGAGCGGGATATGTACGTCGTCGTTCAGGTCGGCGTAACCTGGGCTGTACTCAATGAAGCCCTTGCTTCCAAGGGACTTCGCACTCCTTTCTTTGGACCTTTTTCGGGGCTTACCGCCACGGTTGGCGGATCCCTCTCCCAAGGCAGCCTCACTTGGGGGACAGGGGTGTTCGGTGTGTCGGGCGAAACTACGCTTGGGGTCGAGGTGGTGATCGGCGCAGGCCAAATCATTCGCACAGGCTCCTGGGGAGCCGCCAATTCCTCTCCGTTCTTTCGGTCTTACGGACCCGATCTGACCGGTCTTTTTATGGGTGACTGCGGTGCGCTTGGTATCAAGACCGCAGTTGCTCTTCGATTGATGAAACGCAATACGCATGTCATGGGCCTGTCTTTCGGCTTTAAAGATTTTGAGAGTCTCGCTGCCGGTATGGAGGCTGCCTCGAAGCTCAGCCTCAACCTGACGAACTTCGGACTTGACCCCGCTCTGCAACAGGGTCAGCTCGGAAAAGCCGATGCAGCTACGGCGATGCAATCTGCACTTGCGGTCTGGAAAACGTCTCGAGGTCCCGTTGACGGAATTGTTCAATTGACCAAGATGGCTTTCGCCGGACGCGGCTTTTTAAAAGGTGCCATGTTTTCGGGACACTGGATCGTCGACGGTATCGATGATGTCGCATGCCGTGCCGCCGTCGCCAAATTGCGCGCTACGCTTCAACCTTACGGTGCTGAAGTGCCGGCCACCGTTCCAACCGTCGCCAATGCGATGCCGTTCATGCCGCTCTACAATGTGCGGAGCCCACGCGGCGAGCGCTGGGTGCCAATTCACGGAATCCTGCCTTTTTCTCGCGTCGGGGGTTTCCGTGCCGAGATCACTCGCTACTATGAAAACCACGCGGCCGAAATGAAACGCCTGCGGATCCGCTACGGGGCGATGTTCATGACCGTCGCGACAAATGCCTTCCTGTACGAGCCAGTTTTCTATTGGGAAGACGGCTACAACATTACCCAGGAAAGGTTGCTACCTGCGGGTCATCAGCAGACCTTACCCCAATTTGCCGATAACCCTGAGGGTCGGGCCTTAGTCGATAAAATGAAATGCGGGATCGCCGATATTTTCCAGCGGCATGGGGCCATTCACTTGCAGATCGGCAAGTTTTACCCCTACATGCGAGGCCGGGATCCCCAGACCGCCGAGCTTATTCGAAAGCTCAAACAGCTCGTTGATCCGCAGCGACGCCTTAACCCGGGGGCTTTGGGACTGTAGAATCCCGTCGCGGCCATTGGGCCGTTTCTCCGGAGTTAAGGAGCAAAACCGCCCATGAAGCGTATTTTGGTGTCGATCAAACGAGTGATCGACTACAACGTCCGTATCCGAGTGAAGCCGGACGGCTCAGGTGTCGTCACCGACGGCGTAAAAATGAGTATTAATCCGTTCGACGAAATCGCCCTCGAAGAGGCCCTGCGCATTAAGGAAAAAGGCCTGGCTGAGGAAATCTTGGCGGTGTCGATTGGTCCGGTGGATTGCCAACAGCAGCTTCGCACTGCCCTTGCCATGGGTGCAGATCGCGCAGTCCACGTGCAGACCGATGTGGCCGTCGAGTCGGGTTGCGCTGCGAAGCTCTTGCTCAAACTCGTCGAGCGCGAGCAGCCGGTGCTCGCGATCTTAGGCAAGCAAGCTATCGACGACGATTGCAACCAGACCGGTCAGATGCTCGCCGCTCTATGGGGACGCCCTCAAGCGACGTTCGCCTCGAAAGTTGAAATCTCAGGTGACAGGGCTCAAGTGACCCGCGAAGTCGACGCGGGGCTTGAGGTGATAGAGGTCGATCTGCCCGCCGTAATCACCACGGATCTGCGCCTCAACGAGCCACGTTACGTGAAATTACCCGACATCATGAAGGCGAAGAAAAAGCCTCTTGAGACCATCGAACCGTCGGCCTTGGGAGTTACACCAGTCGAGCGGCTCAAAGCCGTCAAGGTCGATCCGCCTTCGATGCGCAGTAAAGGCGTCATGGTCAAGGATGTCAGTGAATTATTTTCCGCACTGCGAAGCAAAGGCCTTGTTTAAAGGCCGTCTTGACCACAAATATCGAGATCGTCATGAGTAAAATTTTGATCGTTGCCGAACACCGGGATGGTAAACTAAATCCTGCCATCGCAAAGTGCGTGCACTGCGCAAGTCAAATCAACGGTGCCGAAATCCATATCGCAGTATTTAGTAACGAACCGAGCTCCGTTGCCGCAGATGCCGCACGCATCTCAGGTGTGGCCAAGGTCGTCACCGTCATTCACCCCGCCCACGCTCATGCGCTCGCGTCAAATATAGCACCGCAACTCGCTGAGATCGCAAAGGGCTACAGCCATGTGTTCGGTCCGTCGACCACTTTTGGCAAAGATCTGATGCCGCGCGTGGCCGCGCTTCTCGATGCGCCACAAGCGTCGGACATCATGGCGGTCGAGGGTGCTACTCGATTCCGACGACCAATCTACGCCGGAAACGCGATCGTCACCGTGGAGGTGGTCGCGGGAACTCAACTCGTAGCAACGGTCCGCACGGCCTCTTTCGAACCAGCTGCAGTCGGCGCCACCTCAGCCCCTATCGAGGATGCGACGTTCTCTGCTGCACTTCCAACTCACACGAGGTTCGTTTCGATCAGCGCCGCCCGAAATGATCGACCGGATCTGCAGACCGCCAAAAAAGTGGTCTCAGGTGGTCGCGCGCTCGCGAGTGCTGATAACTTCAAAATTCTTTATCAACTTGCCGATCGTATGGGCGCTGCAGTCGGGGCTTCTCGCGCGGCGGTTGATGCAGGCTACGCGCCCAATGACATGCAAGTTGGTCAGACCGGAAAAATCATTGCTCCGGAGCTGTATATGACGTTTGGAATTTCCGGTGCGGTCCAGCATCTGACTGGCATCAAGGACGCTCGTACGATCGTCGCGATTAATAAGGACCCCGAAGCACCAATTTTTGAAGTTGCCGATTTCGGGCTCGTGGGCGACCTGTTTCAGGTCGTTCCGGAATTAGAGAAGCTGCTTGCAAGCAACGGTTGACTAACCGCTTAGTGGCTCGGCGCAAGGCCGACCTTCACAAGGGCCTTGCCAAAGTTTTGACCTTGCATAAGGCGGCAAAACGCCTCCGGCGCGTGCTCCAGCCCGTCCGTCACGTCCTCTCTCCAACGAAACCTGTCCTCCTTGATCCATTGCCCGATCACTCGGGTCATTTCTTGCATCCGGTTCATATGGTCGTAGACAACCAAACCCTTCATAGTCGCCCGCGCTCCTACGATGGGCCCGAGCCAGGGACCGGGCGGCGGGGCATCCATGCTGTAAGCTTCTATCATTCCGCACAGCACGATACGCGCACCCATCGCAAGGTTGAGCGTCACAGCCTCAAGTGTCGATCCGCCGACGTTGTCAAAGTAGGCATCGATACCGTTGGGACAAGCCGCCTTCAGCGCTCCGCGCAAATCACCCGCTCTATAATCGACGCATGCATCGAAGCCCAGTTCACTCACCGCAAAGGTGCATTTTTCTTTTGAACCGGCAATACCCACGACTCTCGCGCCCATGTGGCGTGCAACTTGACCCGCCGTACTACCCACGGGACCCGTGCACGCAGAGACGACGAAAGTCTGCCCCGGCAGCGGCTGCGCGAGATGAACAGTTCCCGTATAGCCGGTCAGTCCCGGCATACCAAGAACTCCAAGCGCCGTTGCGATCGGCGCAACCGAGGGATCAATTTTTCGGACTCCCTGCCCGTCACTAAGGCCGTACTGCTGCCAGCCGTTACGAACGGCGACCACGTCGCCCGCTTTGAAATCCAGATGTTTCGAGCTCACGATTTCTGCCACGGTTTCGCCAACCATGGCATCGCCGGGCGACAGCCGATCTGCATAGATCTGGCTGTTCTTCATGACATTGCGATAATAGGGATCGAGGGATAGATAAACTGTCCGCGACAGAAACTGACCCGCGTTCGGTTGCGGGATAGCCGTCTCGTCTATACCAAAATCCTCAGGGACAGGGAGCCCCCGAGGACTACGCAGAAAAATGATGCGTTTGTTGCCGCTTTTCACGTCGGAGGAATCAAAGCCGCCCGAGTACGTACTCAGCAGCGGACACCTCGAACTTACCCGGCGCTTCTATAAAGACGTGCGCCGCAGTACCATTCTTCACGATGATAGCAAATCGCTGGCCGCGCATGCCGAGGCCGAAACCTCTAGCATCAAGCTCCAATCCGAGCGCGCGCGAATAATCGCCATTGCCGTCGGCAAGCATCATCACCTTATCGCCAACGTTGCTGGCCTTACCCCAGGCATTCATAACAAACATATCGTTGACAGCAATACAGGCGATGGTATCGATACCCTTCGCCCTGAGCGCATCGGCGTGCTGTACATAGCCTGGCAAATGCTTGGCATCGCACGTGGGAGTAAACGCTCCGGGTACCGAGAACAGAACGACTGTCTTGCCGCTGAACAGTACCTCCGTAGACAATTCTTGGGGACCCTCAGTGCTTATCATTTTGAAAGCACCCACGGGCATTTTTTCTCCAACCTTGATGGTCATTGACTCGCTCCTTCGTGATGGTCAGTTATTTGAGTGTAGCTGATCGAGCGGCGGATACATCATCATTAGGATTGTTGCGAATACTAACTCAGCGATCGCCCAATCGCTTTCCTGTTATGACGGATGAGAGGGACATGTGAGCAGGCCATAGATGCCAGAGTGAATTCTAAGACCAACGGAATCCAGCGATGCGAGCCGTCCACAGCCCTGGACGACCTTCTTTGGTTCGCTCGTGTCGGCGCATCCGGCCACCTCCTTATCCTCTAAGCTCTTCGCTTGGGACGGTGATGTTGCACTCATCAGCCGAATTTTTCGGAGCATCGACGCGGACGTTCTTACTCAAACCAGCATTTTCCGGCTGTCGGTCGAGGCGTTCTTGATAAATCAAGGTGAGTCAAATATACAAAACGCGACACTCGACAAGGTGTGGTCTAGCTCGGCCGTCTACGCTACGGGCGGGTGTCGGATTTCGCGGGGCGTAGCTAGTCGAGAACGACGCCGCCCGAGATGTTCATAACCGTCCCCGTAATGAATCCGGCTTCCGAACTTGTTAAGTAGTCGATAGCATGGGCCACCTGCTCTGGCTCTCCAAGCCGCCCGAGAGGAACAGACTCCCTGAGGACAGCGAGCGCCTCTAAGGAAAACCGTCCCGTCACCATCGGTGTTTTAATCGGGCCTGGCGCGAGACAATTGACCCGAATTCCATCGGACGCCCACTCCTTGGCGAGATAACGCGCAAAATTAATCAGCCCGGCTTTGGCTACGGCATACGCAGGCCCAGATAGCGCACTGCCACCGTTCAAGCCATTAGTGGAGGATGCCAACACCAGCCCTCCACGCGTATCTCGCAGAGCAGCATGCGCAGCTTTAGCTATCAAAAATGCGGAAGTGAGATTGACCTCGAGCAGTCTATTCCAATCTTTGAGCGAGACGTCCCCGAGCGGGCCCTGTCCCACCATGCCGGCGAGGTGGACCACGTGATCGAGGCGGCCATATTCTGACCGTACCCGCTCGATGATGGAAGCCACTGCAGACTCGTCAGTGACGTCAACACTCGCGACCATTAGCGGAGCTCCACAAGGAATTTCCGCGAGCGCGAGATCAGTCGCGACAACATGCATTCCGCGCTCGCGTAACCGAGCCACGGCGGTCCGACCCAGCCCACCTGCCGCTCCGGTAACCAGAGCGACGGGTGAACCGTTTGCGATCACAAGCGCACCGATATGTTAATGCCATCTAGCATGGCAAATCTCATTTCAGCGGATGCCTGCACAGCAGCGATCGCTCGCTGCTGTTCGGCGCACGAGGTGCAATATCGAGCAGTTAACTCAAGACCGACGTCAGCGTGCTCCGTATCGTTTTCGATATGTACGATGAAAAACTCAAGATCATCTTCAGAGAAGCCCATAGCGCGCATGGTCTCAACGTACTTCGGATAGAGCGTAGGTAATTGCCCCTCGAGCGCAACCATGATACCGGCGCACGCCTCGCCAAGACTACGAAGGGTCGCAAGCTCCCAGATCCAAGCGCGCATCGCCCTTGTGCCCGGCAAGATGAGCTTTGCCCGCTCGGCTCCCGTTATTCGATCGTCACTCACTCCGCAGACGCGCGCAAATTTGCGCAGTAAATCGGGGTGGCGCTTTTCGGGACACGCGGGCATTTCCTCGCCGAGTAAATTTTCGAGTAAATGCTGACGTGCATCGAGATCGGGGAGCCTCGCGTAAAGCGCGGCAAACTGCTGGGGAATCGGGTCAATATAATAAAAATGCTGGATTGCCCAATCGCCGAGCTGTTTACGGGATAACTCGCCGGCCGCCCAGGCACGGCTGAACGGGTGACCACCACCATGCTTCGGGAGACGAGCATTTTGGAGCGCTGCAAAGAAAGAGTCGGTATTAAGTAATTCGGACATTAAATTTTATCTCCCCTAATAATTACCACCATACGATCGTCAGTTTTGCGGCCAGCCGTTATTACGCGCCCCATTCAGCCAGTCAAGGGCGCGACGCCTCGCGGCCTGTGGTACCGTCGCCACGCTTGCAGTAACCGCGCCCGAGGCGTTGATACCCAGCTTGGTCAACGAGGAGACCCCCTCCGGCAAGGAGGGATCGAGACTGGAACCCACCAAACCGTCTAGGCGCAGCAGATCACGATCCCAACGCACTCGAGTGGCAATCGCCCAGAGAATTGAATCGATATCGAAAATATCGGTATTCGAATCTACGGCTACGACCGTCTTTGTCCGACGGTAATTCAATGCCGCAGCCAGTGCGTCGCGCGCTTCGCCCGGCGCGGAATTATGAAGCTGCAAATACGCATGGAAACGCCGCCCCTCAGCCGGGACGTATACATTGACGAGCGACGGCGCGACGCTTTTCACGAGTTCGTAGAGCTTACCCTCCATCGCCATGTTATCGGGTACCAGCATATCGGTAAGTCCTGAGCCGTAGTCATGGTACATCGCATCTTTCCGGCGAGTGATACATTCAACTTCAACAAGAGGCGCCCGCACCTTACCGCCGAGATATCCCGTGTACTCGCCGAAAGGCCCGTCGTCAACGAACTCATCAGGAGCGACAAAACCCTCGATGACGATTTCTGCATCGGCCGGTACCATGATTTTCTCGCCATGCATAATGGACGGTACGAGACGCAGCGGCTCGCCGAGAACGCCGCCAGCGGCCGCCCAATGACTTTCCGGATAGTTGAGTTTCGCTTGCGTACCGAGCAACACCGCCGGATGGTGACCGATCCAGAACGCCACCGGCACACGCTCACCACGCGCACGAAATTTTTTGAGGTTCTGCGCATTGTGAGATGCCGGATACGGAAACCAACTCATACGCCGCTCTGCAAATACGTAGCACCGTTGAATGGCCGTGTTATCGGTGCCCGAGTCCAACTCAAATGTAGTCGCGTGTGCTGCCGTGAGATACGGACCCGGCTCGTGCTCGTGCTGCGTCAGTATCGGTAAGGCGTGCAGACTGGCTTCGGAACCGCGCAATACGATTTCCTGAACGCGCGCCTCCGCACGATTGACGATACGGGGCTCAATCGACACCCGAGTTCGCTCCGCGAACCAACGCGCGGTTTGACGGTGGTCAGGAATTCCAAGAGCACGTGCCGTCAGTTCACGACTTGCCGTGAGGTTTGTGACAATTGGAATTAAGGAGGCTTGACCATCCAAAGAGCACACCCGGTGCGCAACGAGAATTGGGTACCGACGCGCCGTGTCCAACGCATGCTGTAACGCCGTGAGCTCATAGCGCAGCGAAACGGACCCGGGCAGCTCCCACACAGCCGCAGACTGATCTGCTAAAAAGGTTCTTAAGTCTTTCATGACCCAGTTATTATGGTCTCTTGTTGCGCTGCAGTGTGCCCCACATGACGCTATCTTTTACCCGAACATTCCCGGTCTCCCCACGAGTTACCAGCCTGATCGACGGCGAGTCGGTTCCGCCTAAATCCAATGGTTTTCAGATCGACGTAATAAATCCTGCCACCGAGGAGTCAATCAGTCGTTTGCACGAAGCCGATCCCGATGAGGTCGATGCTGCTGTCCGATCGGCGCGGCGCGCCTTCGATTCCGGGATATGGTCGCGCATGGACATCAACCAGCGCAAGGACATTCTTTATGCCATCCGCGACCACCTTAGAAAAAATGCGGAGGAGCTTGCCTACCTCGAATGCCTGAACAGCGGACTACCGCTGCAAAGCGTTCGAATTCACGTACAGCGCATGGCGCGTAACTTTGAGTTTTTTGCTGAGGTCGCAAGCAATGTTAACGGCGAAACTTATACGCAGACAGCAGGCTATCTGACCTATGTCACTCGAGAACCCAAAGGCGTTGCCGGCTGTATCTCTCCTTGGAACGCGCCGCTCGCGCTCTCCTCGATGCGTGTTGCGAGCTGTATCGCATGGGGTAATACCTGTGTCCTTAAGCCCTCGGAATTCACGCCGATCTCCGTTCGTCGTATGGTCGAAATCTTCCACGAAGCTGGCCTTCCGTCTGGCGTCGTCAATTTGGTCAACGGTCGTGGCGCAGTCACGGGCAACGCGCTGATCTCACATCCCGGTATTGATATGGTCGGGTTTACCGGCGGCACAGCAACCGGCCGCGCAATTGCTGAGACGGCGGGACGTCAGCTTAAGCCTGTTGCGCTTGAGCTTGGCGGGAAATCGGCCAATATCATCTTCGATACCGCGGACGTCGAGCGCGCTCTTGACGGCGCGCTCGTGGGTATTTTCGGTAACAACGGCCAACAATGTCTCGCGGGGTCTCGCATTCTGGTTCAGCGTGGAATTGCCGATGCACTGATCGGGCGCTTCGTGGCTCGGACAAAGAAAATCCGTATCGGCGATCCCATGCTCGATAATACCGAGATCGGCCCGCTCGCCTTTCGCGCCCATCTCGAGCGTGTCCTGTCGTTTGTAGGAGTCGCCCACGCCGACGGAGCCACATTACTGACCGGCGGTCAGCGGTCAGCCGCCCACCAAAAAGGATGGTTCATGGAGCCGACCGCCGTGATGGTACCTTCCAACGATACCCGCGTCTGCAAAGAAGAAATTTTTGGTCCATTTGCGACCTTTCTTACCTTCGATACCCTTGACGAAGCTATCCGAATCGCGAACGATTCTAAGTTCGGTCTCGTCAGCTACGTATGGTCGGAAGATTTAAACACCGTGATGCGCTGCTCACGGGATATTCGCGCCGGTACCGTTTGGGTGAATACGCCCATGATGCGTGAATTGCGTGCGCCATTCGGGGGCTACAAAGAATCGGGAATCGGTCGGGACGGTCCGCAGTCGAGCCTCGAGTTCTTTACGGAACTGAAGTCGACCATCATTCCGATCGATCCGGTGACGATGCATCGATACGGTGCGTCATGATTCGGAACAACTGGTTATTGATCTTCACACAGTTTCGACCGCAAACGGCTACAAGGTCTCGATCATGCTCGAAGAGCTGGCGCTCCCCTATCGCGTGGTCTCCTACGATTTGCCGAAAGGCGAGAATCTCAAACCCGAGCTACTGGCTCTCAATCGCGTTGGGCGCTTACCCGTAATCGTGGACCACGACGTCGACGGCGAGCCCCTGCCCGTTTATGGTTCGGCGGCCATCCTTCAATACCTTGCCGAGAAGTCCGGGCGCTTCATGCCCACGAACGTACGTGAGCGCGCGAAAGTCATAGAGTGGATGGGGATCATCTCGAGCGATCTCTCTCCCGCTTACAGCGGACAATTCGTGTTTAACGTGGTTGCTAAAGAAAAACAGCCGTGGGCTATCGCGTTTTACGATCGGCTATGTGCGAGACTCATCAAAGTAATGGATGACCAGCTCGCGAGCACCACTCATCTCGCTGGAGCGCAATACAGCATTGCGGACATACTCGCCTACCCCGTTGCAGCGGTGTCCATGCAGCGCTTTCCAGGCACTCTTGATGGATATCCGAACATTGCACGCTGGGCGTCCACCATCGCGGTTCGCCCGGCGGTGCAGCGCGGTTTATCCGTCCCCTCGTAAGATTCATTTACACAAGAGATTCCACGATGCCCACCGCGCACATAAATCACCATGACATGTATTACGAAATACTCGGCAAAGGTGAGCCGATTCTTTGTATGGGCGGATGGGGAACGTTTTGTCATGATAACCACCACCATCTGGCACGCGGTCTAACCGATCGATATCAAGTCATCATCTTTGACTATCGCGGGATCTGCGACTCGACCGACAATCTGACTGTTCCACCACGAATGGCCTTACATGCCGACGATGCGATCGGCTTGCTTGATCATCTCGGGGTACGTAACGTTCATTTGGTCGGTCTCGTTGGAATGGGCGCCTGCGTCGCTCAGGAAATCGCTATCTGCAGACCCGACCTAGCACGCAGCATGCTCAATACCGGAGCCTGGTGCGAAGTCGACCTTTTTCTACGTGGCCAACTCGAGATGTTCCGTGACATTCATCGTGACGCCGGGTTCGCCGCTTTCCAGAAACTCGTCACACTGATGTCCTTCACGCCCGAGTACTACATTGAAAATCACGAGAAGCTTCTCGGACCCCAAGGCGGGTGGAAGGAACTCAACGGCCGATATATAGCTCACGCTCGACTTGTCGATGCCTGTCTCGGTTTCGAGTCGAAGAGTCGTCTTCACGGTGTGAGATGCCCCACCCTTGTCATCCATGCTGCGCTCGACATCGTAACGAGCCCACGCACCACAGTTCCAATCGAAAAAGCCATTCCAGGTGCTATCGGTGAGACTTGGGACGATCTCGCACACGTGGTCGCCGGAAAATCTCAGAAAATAAGGTTCTGTAACCGTCTTTTCGATTGGCTGGACGAACATTAATGCCGAGACTTGAGCCTGCCATCCGTCTACTGCTGATCGCCAACATCGCCGTCTTCGGACTACAGTGGTGGGTGCCATCGCTGATTGATCAATTTGCACTCTGGCCGCTCGCCAGCAACTTTCAGCCGTGGCAGCTCGTGACCTACGCATTTTTACACGGTGGGTTTACGCACATCGCCTTCAACATGATCGGTCTGGTTTCCTTCGGCAACGAGCTCGAGCAATATTGGGGCGTCCGGAGGCTGTTCGTCTTTTACTTTGTGAGCGTTCTCGCTGCAGGACTTACGCAAGTAGCCGTTACGGCCTCGATTGGCGAGGTCGCGCCAACGGTCGGCGCATCAGGCGGAATCTATGGCCTGCTGCTCGGCTTTGCAATGATGTTTCCGCGTCGAAAAGTCGTACCCCTTATTCCGCCCATCCCAATGCCAGCGTGGTTGTTCGCCGTTTTCTTTGCTGGACTTGAACTTTACCTCGGTGTGACCGGCACCTCAGCCGGGATTGCGCATTTCGCACACCTTGGCGGAATGATCGGCGGATGGATCATGATCCGTCGCTGGCGACACCTCGCGCGCTCCAGATATTGATTTGCTGCCAACGCCCGCTGCGCCATCGCAAGTACATAACCGTTCCGAGCAACATGGCGTAGCTCATCAACGCAAGCCAACCACCGAGCGCACCAAGACCAAGCTGTGGCAGTCCTGAGATCCATGCGCCTTGCACATCAAAGATCAGCAGATGCGAAAGCGGAACGAAGATCGACCAGGACAATACGATCGCCACGCCCGCCGGGACGCTCGTATCCCCCGCGGCACGTAGCGCGAAACTTGAACCAAAATAAAGACCATCGAACATCTGGTAGCACGCGGCAGGCAGTAACAAGACAAGCGACATCGAAACCACCGCGGCTGCATCGACATCGGCAGAATTGATGAAGAGCGGCATCAACCACGGGCCGACCACAAGCAGAAACACAGCCACCGATAGCATGAGAATCGAGCACGACCGGGCGACGAATGTACCGACCCGCATCGCCCACTCCCGATCACCCGCCCCGATCGCCTGGCCGACGACTGTCGTGCCCGCCGACGCCAGTCCGAGTGCCGGCATGTAGGCGATAGATGTCAGCATGATGACAATCTGTGTGGCCGCAGCACCGACCTTACCAACTTGCGTCACCATCAACTGCATCAAAGCTACGCCGAGTACATCGGCCCCATACATCACACCGACCGGAAAACCCACCGCAAGTTGACGGCGAATCATCGAGAGCCGAGGACGCCAGGTCAAAAAGGTTTTATACCGCCAAGCGAGATCATCACGAAACAATAAGCCCACGCCGACAAGTAGACCGATAAGCTGCGCGAGGTTAGTTCCCCATGCGGCACCCGCCATACCCATATCGAGCCAAAACATGAAAAATTGATTTGCCGGAACGTTGGCGAATGTTGTGACAACGGCCACGATGAAGGTCAGTCGAGTCGCTCCGATCCCGTTGAAGAAGCTGACCAAACCCCAACTCATCGCGCCGAGGAACGCCCCCGCAAGGCGCGGTTCCCAATACGCTTCGGCGAGACTACGGATCGTCTGGTCGAGATTGAAGAGCACCAGAATCGGACCACCCGCAAAAGCCGCTGTAAGAAAAAGTGGCAACGCTGCTAACGAAGCCCACATCGTGTTCCATAGACACTGCGACGCCCGCGCGCGCCGCCCAGCCCCGTCGGCCTGCGATACGAAAGACTGGGTCGCCAGTCCCACGCCACCCAATACGAAAATGGCGCATGACATAAGCCAATAAATCGCACCCATCGCTGCGACCGCGTCCGTCGACAGACGCCCGATGAACCAGGTATCCGTCAGGTTGAGGAACGCCTGGATCGCATTTGTCACCATAAGGGGCGCAGCGATCTTGAACAGCGCCGAGGTATCGACACGCAGCCGACCCTGCCCGTTGCGACGCGCGACGGGTAAACGTGAAATATCTTCACTCACAGCTCGGGCGTCCGACTCTCGTTTCGGGCGAATACGGTTCCGAGCCACAACGCCACGACGAGCATCACTGAGCTTACACCCGCGAGTACCCAAGAGACTCCCGCAAGACCAAGGCCTGCAACTAACGGATAGACGAGCTGACTCAGGCTGTCGCCACCACGTTGCAGCAAAGTATCGATGAGACTTTTACTTTTGAATTTGGACTCGGCATTAAGTACGGTGAACAACATCTCGCGCGTTGGCTTAAAAAGCCCGTAATCAACGGCGCGACGTACGACCTGCGTCCCAATCAACACTAGTCCGACGGGTAACAACGCTAGCAAAACGAGCGAGCCAATCAGGATGACGGGTACCAGACCGAGCGCCGCTCTAAGCCCACCGCGCGAGGCCACCCAGCCGACTACAGCGGTCTGAAAAATAAGCGATAGGACGCTCACAGAAAGATCGATACGCGCAAAAAGGGCGGCCCGCTCGATGAGCGTGGTGTAGGTCGTCTCGACGTACTTGGCCTGCTCTTGGTACATAAAGCCGCCCAAAACCTGACCGCCCACGACGAGTCCGGCGATCGCAATCAAATATGGCGAGGTCACAAGTCGCCTCAAATCGTCAATGGCTCGCCCACCGACGGGTAGCGCGAGTCGTTGCTTGGAATCGATATCCCCGGCTTCGCTGCGGAGCTCAACAAACTGGGCTCGGCGCCCGAGCTCCGTGGCAAGCAAAATCGCTGTACACGCAACAAGGATGGTAATCGTTGGCCCAAGACGCTCGACGAATAGCGCATTAAAGGCCGGACCCGCAATCGCACCCGCGCTGCCTCCTGCCGCGATGTATCCGAAAAGCCGCTTGGCCGATGTGGCGCGCCAAGTATCGACCATGACGCTCCAGAACACGGAGACAATAAAAAGATTGAGCGAAGTTACCGCGACGAAATACACAGCGGGCAACCACTTGTTCCCTGGGTACGCCGCCATACCGACTGCGAGGGTAGCAAAGAGCGTCACGACGAAGGTGTAAATCGCCGGAAATAACCAACGCCGTGGAAGCCGCGCGACGACGAGCCAATAAACGGGCAGGATCGCCATCATCACGAAGAAGGTAATGTAAAATAGATTGGCGATTTGCTCACGCCCCACCTCAAGGGCAAACGCCTCGCGCAAACTGCGCAGCATGTAGTACCCACCGAGCAGCAAAAAGTAAGCGTTCGCCGCCGCAAACAGGGCACGCCCCTCTCCTCGGCCCACCAACCAGCGAAAACTCGCAATTGGCGCAGTCACCGTGCTCACGGCGTTAACCCATCGATGACGACGGCTTTCTTGAAATCGCGACCGACGATGTAGCGAGTTTTGCCGAACGGATCGCCGCTGCGCAGCGTTGCGCTGCCATCGCTTGATACTTTTGCCGATATCTCGACCGTATCGTTGGCCGTAAACGTCACCCCTTCAACCATACTGTCCGCAGCCGTGAGTTCGACAGACACCGGAAACACTGCTGGCAGTCGCTTGACAGCGAGCGGCGGACCGGGACGCCCCGGTGCACGCACAAAAACGAATAGTGTCGAACCAGACGAAATCATCTTGGCCAGTGTTGGCTTCACCGACACCGCAACAATCACCCGAGGTTTCTCTGCCGCCGTTGTCGCTAAGGCCAATGGCATCCCACTTGCACTCGACGTCGACTCCGCCGCGCCAGCGAGAGGAATCCCCCTACGCAACTGCTCGACCTGTTTTTGCAGGATGACCCGAATATTTTCCGGGGGCGCCATCGTCAAAATTTTCTCGAACCGGGCTACGGCGAGCGCGGTTTCCCCACGTCGTTGGGCCGCCACAGCTGAAAAGAACAGCGCCTTCTCGGAGTCGGGCTCGAGTACTAGCGCTTGCTCGAAAAGTCGTCCTGACCGCTCGTCAACTACCCCATCAGCCTGTAAAACCATGGCTTCAGCTATGCCGATGATAGCTTCGGCATTGCGTCCGCTCTCGAGACGATCGGCGCGCCTGTAAGCGCGTTGCGCTAGTGGATATTGACCGAGCGCCGAATGCGACCTCCCGAGCATAAGCCAGCCTTGTACGTCATCCGGCTCGCGTTCGAGCCGCCGAGCCAAACGACTGACCATCATCGTTTGACCGTCGGCGACAGCCGCATCGGAAGGCCACGTCCAAACGCTCGTATAGCGATAGAGGGCAATCGCCGAAACCGCGAGCAAAGCAACTACTATGCCTGTAGTGGTTCGCTGTGACCGTTCACGCCAGAGTGGACGCAAAATCCAAAAAAAACTTACTGCGGCCAGTAACACCGCGGCGATGACGAAGATGACAAGGGCATTTAAACTCATCGTGAATCACCTAAATCCTAATCGTCGCCAGGAGTGAGGGCTGCACGTTGGCGAATGATGCGGATTGCGACTCCGAGACCGACGGTTAACAGCACGATGGGCGCAAGCCAGAGCCAAGCATTACGCGGTGAAAACTCCGGTCGGAACAAAATAAAATCACCGTAGCGATCGCGCATGTGGTCGCGAATTTGCCGATCAGACTTCCCCTCTACCAGCAATTGACGAACCTCTCTTCGAAGATCGCCTGCGAGACCTACCGGTGAATCGGCGATGGACTGGTTCTGGCACTGCATACAGCGTAACTCGTGCGAGAGATTTCGATAACGCTCTTGTAGTGAAGGATCGGACATTTCGACTGGATCGATCGCAAAGACAGGCGTCGTACTCCACCCGATGAGACATATCAGGAGAACCTTTTTCACGTGTTACTCCCTGCGGGCGGCAGACGAGCCACGAACTCTCTCTGCCAAATCTCACGAGTCATTGGTCCGACGTGTTTATAAATAACCTTACCCATGGCATCGATGAGAAACGTTTCCGGAGCGCCATACACACCCCACTCGATGGCGACTTCACCATCACGATCGACCGCTACAATGTCGTAGGGATCGCCGAGTTGAGATAACCAGGATTGTGCTGCCACAGCATCGTCTTTCCAGTTGAGCCCGATGATCGGGACTCGCTCAGATCGCGCGATCTCGAGCAGTATCTCGTGTTCGTTGAGGCACTCGGGGCACCATGTCCCCCACACGTTGAGCAGATACCAACGGCCCCGCATCGACGACTCAGAAAACGCCTGATCCGACCCGAGTATAGGCAGCGTGAACGCAGGCGCCGACTTACCGATCAAAGCGGAGGGAATGACAGTTTTTTCGGGGGCACGCTGGACGCCGATGAAGAGTATGACGACCAAGAGCGCAAAGACGAAGATCGGCAGCAACGCCCGCTTCATTCAGCGCTGCCCTCGCGCCGACGATAACGAGGATCGGTCGCGGCGATGACACCACCCACCGCCATGAAAAACGCCGCAAGCCAAACGTAGTTAATGAGCGGCCGTACTTGCGCACGAACACTCCAGCGCCCTGACCCAAGATCCTCTCCCAGGGCCGCGAAAATGTCGCGAGTCCACTGCATGTCGATGCCGGCTTCAGTCATCAACTGCCGCTGCACCCAATAATTGCGTTTTTCCGGGTGCAACAGTCCGACTGGCTTCCCGTTTTCAAAAACCTGTACCTCACCGCGCAGGGCATCGTAGTTCGACCCCTCAACGGTCTCGAGATTCATTAGGCGGTATTCGAACTCGCCGACCTTGCCCGACTCGCCGACAGCGAGCCCGAGGTCACGCTCTCTCGTGTAGGACTCAACGGCGGTAATCGATACTACGAACAAGCCGAGCGCCGCATGAGCGATCGCCATACCAATGACGCCGCGACTCAATGACAGACCCCGACGCCAACGATCGATGGGATCGACAAAAGCAGAGAAAAAAAGCCAGAGCCCGACGGCAAATCCGACAGGTGTCAGGATTTTCGCTCCCTCCCACACGCCCAGTACGAGTACGAGCGTGATCAACACGCCGACGACCAGTGCGATGAGGATCGCCATTCTGCGATCGGTGAGACGACCTTTCTTCCAACTCGAATGTATGCCGACCGCAGCTAGTGCCACCAACGGAAGAATTGGTAGCAGGAATACTGGATCAAAGTATTGCCGACCTACCGAGAGCGTCCCGAGACCAAGAGCATCCGAAATTAGCGGCGCCATGGTACCTGCGAAAACTACTCCCGCCGACACCACGAGCAGGATATTGTTAAGAAGAAGGAAAGACTCGCGGGCGGTAAACTCAAAACCTACCTCACTGCGCAAGAGCGGTGCGCGCCAAGCGTAGAGCGTCAGCGCTCCGCCGATGATGATGACTAGAAACGCAAGGATAAACATACCCCGCGCAGGATCGGCTGCAAATGAGTGCACCGACACCAACACGCCGGAGCGAACGAGGAAGGTACCGAGCAAAGACAAAGAAAATCCAAGTATAGCGAGCAACAAGGTCCAGCTTTTGAAAAGCCCACGCTTTTCTGTAACGGCTAACGAATGAATTAGTGCCGTCGCAACCAACCAAGGCATGAACGAGGCATTTTCCACTGGATCCCAGAACCAGTAGCCGCCCCACCCGAGCTCGTAGTAGGCCCACCAACTACCGAGCGCGATACCGAGTGTGAGGAAAGCCCAGGCGATGGTGGTCCACGGTCGAGTCCAGCGTGCCCAGGCTTGATCGAGTCGACCCTCAATCATCGTCGCACAGGCGAACGCAAATGCGACGGCTAGCCCAACGTAACCGGCGTAAAGCACGGGCGGATGCGCCGCAAGCGCTGGATCTTGTAGGAGCGGATTAAGATCACGCCCATCCGGCGCGGCCGGATCGAGCCGCATGAACGGGTTCGAGGTGAAGAGGGTAAAGATAAGAAAGCCTAGACTCACTAGTCCAAGCACTCCGAGCACACGAGCCGAAAAAGAAGGCGGCAAACCGTTCGAGAGCGACGAAACGGCTAACGTCCACGCGACCAGAATCCACGCCCATAAAAGCAAAGACCCTTCATGAGCGCCCCAGACCGCAGCGATACGATACCCAACCGGCAATGCCGAATGAGAGTTACCTGCGACGTATTCAACCGAGAAGTCGCTCTGAATAAATGCCGTAACGAGAAGACCGAGAGATAGCGTCGTCGTCCAGAACTGAACCATTACTGCAGGGCGAACGGCTGCAACCCAAGAGTCTCGAGCAAGCCAAGGCCCCGCGAGACCAAAAAGGCTCTGCGTCAACGAGGCAAGAAGCGCGAGAACGAGTGCAAACAGTCCAATTTCAGCAAGCATGTCAGGTCCCAGCACTTGGCGCAGCGCGACTGTGCGGGTTTACCGGTATGATTCCGCCGTACTTATCTTTAATGGCCTCGGCCACTTCGGGTGGCATGTAGTTCTCGTCGTGCTTCGCGAGGATCTCATCGGCGACAAAGACCCCATTAGAGCCGAGACGCCCATGCGCCACAACGCCTTGGTTCTCTCGGAAAAGATCGGGCAGGACACCCGAATACACGACTCGGACATCATGTTTGAAGTCGGTCACGACGAAACTCATCTCGAGACTACCCGCCTCGCGATCGACCGTGCCTGGTCGCACCATTCCACCGAGTCGAAAACGCTTCTCGATAGGCGCCCCACCCGCCGCGACTTGCGACGGGTCGAAAAAGAACATTACGTTTTCACGAAAAGCATTAAGCGCTAGTACCACGGTAATGGAGACACCGGCCAGAATTCCAACCACAAGTGTGATTCGGCGTTGACGCGGAGTCATAGTGGTCCTTCATCCTCGATAGCGATACGACGCCGAGCCTCTTGCTTGGCATCCTCATGAGCGCGGCGTGCGAGCACGATGTTTACGCCGATGGCGAGAAATGTCGCAAGGTACGCTGGCCAAAGAAAAATAGCGTAACCGCCCATGGCGAAAAACTCGCTCATCGGAGGACCTCCCGAATCCAACTCGCCGTCCGCTCACGTCGTAAAATTTCCGCCCTCAGGCGCACGAGCAACACTGCAGCGAAGTAAAGCGTAAACCCTAACAACATCATAAGGAGCGGCGCGAGCATATCGATGGGCATCGATGGGCGCGCCATTTTCATTACCGACGGAGCCTGATGGATGGAATTCCACCACTCCACCGAGTAGCGGATGACTGGGATATTGATGAAACCAACGATGGCGAGGACGGCGCTTGCGCGATCGGCACGACTGAGGTCATCGAACCCCGCACGCAGGCCCAAGTAGCCGAGGTACAAAAACAGAAGGATAAGCTGCGCGGTGAGGCGAGGATCCCAGACCCAGTAAGTGCCCCACATCGGCTTACCCCAGAGCATACCGGTCACCAGGGATACTACGGTGAACCAGGCGCCCACCCCCGCACAACTGGCGGCCACGGCATGCCCAATTTTCATACGCCAAATTAAGCCGATGGCTGCAGCGGAGGCCATGACGCCATAGATCATCACTGCTAACCATGCCGAGGGCGCGTGCACGTAAAGGATGCGGAACCCGTCGCCTTGCTGATAATCCGGGGGCGCCAAGACTAGCCCACTGTACAGCGCAACAATAATGAGCAGTCCAGCCAACCACGCGAACCATGGGGTCAGTGTCCCGGCGATACGGTAGATGTGTGGGGGCGAACCCAATCGATGGAACCACGCCCAGTTCATTCGTTTCCCTCTCACTCCAGCCCGATTCGAACAGCCGCGGCAGCCGCAATCGGGGCTAGGGTCACGCCGAGCACCGCCAACGCTCCGAGTAAATAGAGCGGCCCTGTCAGACTTTCACCCGCGATCGCGAGTTCCGTCGCCTTGGCGCCAAATATCAGGACGGGCACTGCAAGCGGCAAGGTCAACAAAGCCAGCAACACCCCGCCTCTTCTGACACCCAACGTCAACCCCGCCCCAACCGCGCCCAAGAGACTTAGCGAGACCGTGCCAATCGCCAACGAGAGGAGTATGCCGGGCATCGCGGCGACTGACACCCCAAGCGCAATCGCGAGAACGGGCGCCATTAATGTGAGTGGAAGACCCGTCAAAAGCCAATGTGCGGCCGTCTTAGCGCCCATCAAAGCCACCAGCGGTTGCCCGCTCACCACGAACTGCTCAAGCGTGCCATCCCCCGCATCCTCCCGGAAAAGCGACTCGAGAGCGAGCATCGAGGCGAGCAGCGCGCCGACCCACAGCACTCCTGGAGCAACGGCGCGAAGCTTGCTGAGCTCCGGCGTATAGCCGAGCGGAAACAAAAGCGTGACCACGGCAAAAAACGCGAGCGGTTGGATGAGCTGCGCAGGTCGCCGCGTCGCCAAGCGTAGATCGCGCTGTAACACGAGCCAGACCGCGGTCATCGTGGACGTTCGCTGGGCGCTCATGGCAATCCCTCGCCGGTCCCGACGTTAAGCGAGAACCGCCGCGATAAGGACAAACCGAGATCTTGATGGATCGCCGCCACCACCAACCCACCGTGCACCAAGTGCTCCTCGATCAACGACACAACGAGCGACTGACCCGCCAGGTCGAGATTGGTGACCGGCTCATCGAGCAACCAAAGATTTGTACCTGACAGTCTGAGTGCGGCGAGCGCGACCCGTCGACGCTGACCTGCCGAGAGCGTACGCACCGGAAGATCCGCAAATCTTTGAGCCCCTACCCGCTCGAGCGCCGCACGGACATCGGACCTTGAGACGCTGCGTCGAATGCCAACATTGAAGGCGACATTCTCGACCGCTGAAAAATCGTCTTTGAGGGGAGGATCGTGGCCGAGGTAAAAAAGCGTCGCGTGATACTCCGGATCGCGGGGCGACACTCGCCCTCCTCGCCAGCGCAATTCGAGAGCCTCAGGCTCCAGCAACCCCGACATAACTCGAAGAAGTGTGGTTTTACCAGCGCCGTTCGCACCGGCGACCTGCAAGCAAACGCCCCTGGGCACCTCGAACTCGAGGCCCTTCAAAAGATAGCGTTCACCCCGAAAAACATGAAGATTTTTTACCGACAGCTCACACATTTGAGCGACTATTTTGAGGCGGCATCGCGATGAGAAAATCGCCCATCGATACCACCAGCGTAGAGCGCAATTCTAACACAGGGCCCACCTATGAGGGCCGGTCCTAGCCTACACTTATGACTCGCGGGGCCCCGGTGGCGAAACCCGGTAGACGCAGCAGACTTAAAATCTGCTGGCCGCAAGGCCGTGTCGGTTCAAATCCGGCCCGGGGCACCACGCACCCGCTTGACTAGGAGAGCGACGAATGAAAAATACGTTTCTTGGCCTACTTGCGGCGCTCGTTTTTGCGGCATGCACCTCGCAACCCGTAACTAATTTCAAGCCGATCGTCGCTCCCGAGTCCTCTCGCTCGCTCCCGGGCGGTCAGGTCGTCGGTTTTCAAAATGCCGCAGGAGGGTACAGTTGGTTAGGTATTCCCTACGCGGCATCGCCCGTCGATGATCTTCGATGGCGCGCCCCGCGACCTTACCCGGCTTGGTCGGGTCGTCGAGAAGCACTCGAGCCTGGTAGTCCCTGTATTCAATACGGCTCACCGCTCTACGTTGGTGGTGTCGGGGGGGCGGGTACGCGGCAAGGCAGCGAAGACTGCCTTTTTTTGAACGTCTACGCCCCGCCACTCTCCCAAGGCGAGGCATCCGAGCAGCGTTTACCCGTCATGGTCTGGATCCACGGTGGTGGCAACACGGTCGGCCACGCGGCGTTCTACGACGGTCAGGTTCTTGCGACGCAAAAGCGCCTCGTCGTCGTGATGATCAACTACCGTCTCGGACCGCTCGGTTGGTTTGTGCCACCCGAAAATATTTCCCTGACCAGCTCCAATCCCGATCCTGACTTGTCAGGAAACTACGGGAATCTCGACATCGTCGAGACCCTGCGCTGGGTGCAAAGTAACGTCACCGCTTTCGGCGGAGACCCGGCAAACGTGACGGTTATCGGAGAATCCGCCGGCGCAACCAACGCACTCGCCTTGCTGGTGATGCCCGCCGCCGAGGGATTGTTCCATCGGCTTATCGTTCAAAGCCTCGGGTTCGGTTTTGCCCGTACGCCGAGCCTTGAGGCGTCCTCGGGTACGGTTCAAATCCTGCGACGCGCCTTGATCGCAACAGGTCGCGCCCAAGACTCCGCCGAAGCCGAGCAGGTCGCTCGTGCGATGAGCGCGAGCGAGCAATCCGCCTTCCTCCGTTCGCTCGACCCGTGGGCGATCTATGGTACTTATCGCCGCGACGGAGACTATGGTCGAGTGCCGACGGTCTTTCAGGATGGTGTGGTAATTCGGCGAGGAGAATTACGCGATCTGCTTGCCGACCCCACAACCCACATCGACGTCCCGGTGATCCTAGGCACTAATCGAGATGAACCCAAGATATTCATGGCTTTCGACCGTAGGCACGTGCGCACGGTCGCGGGTCTTCCATTTGCGTTGCGCGACACCAAAGCCTATGACCTCGAAGCGCGGTACCGCTCGCTCGTGTGGAAGGCTGACGGCGTTGATTCTTTAGCCGAGATTCTTTCCCGAAGTGGCGCACCAGCCTGGGCCTACCGCTGGGACTGGGACGAACAAGGGAAGCTTTTCGGTGTCGTTGATCTTTCGCGTATCGTCGGCGCTGCGCATGGGCTAGAGATCCCCTTCGTATTTGGTTTCTTTGACGTTGGGCCTCAAGGCAGGATGCTTTTTAATGACGGCAATATCGAGGGTCGCCTTGCACTGAGCGAACGCATGATGTCCTATTGGGCTGGCTTCGCCCGTGACGGCAACCCCGGCAGGGGCAGCGACAGCGTTGGACCCGAATGGGCGCCGTGGGGCGCCGACAAAGCTTCGCCACGTATGATGGTATTCGATACAGTCGCGGGCGGCGGCGCTCGTATGCAACCGTCGGACGTTTCCCGCGAATCGATATTTGCCGAAATGGAGAAAGAGTCAATGCCTGTTGGCGAACGCTGCGCGCTATTCAAAGCCACCTTTCGTAATCGGGAGGATGACTGGGCGGATGGGGCATGGCGTCGGTTTGCGGGCGGTGCCTGCGTGGGTCAGCGTCTCGGCTCGTAACTTACTCGGTAGACCACACCCGCGTAGTCATCTGACACGTAGAGGGACCCGTCGGGTCCTTCGGCGACGTCGACTGGTCGGCCGATCAACCCCGTGTCGTTTCGGAATCCGTTTAGAAACGGTCTTTCTTCGATGGATCCATCCTCGTTCCAGTGAAGGGATACCACTTTATATCCGTCGGGCTCGGATCGGTTCCAGGAACCGTGCAGCGCCACAAGTGCCGCACGCTCGAAACCCGCTGGACGTCCTGGGTGTATGAGAAATCGAATTCCGAGCGGCGCATTGTGGGCGCGAAACTCATGCGCTGGCGCGATGGCTTCTACAATGCGCGCCTCATTCCCTTGCCCAAACTCAGGGTCGATCACGTTGCGCCCGTGCACGAACGGCCAGCCATAGAAACCGCCATTAACGATGCAATTGAGCTCATCTGGAGGACTATCGTCGCCGAGAAGATCGCGGCTGTTTTCCGTAGCGTATAGCGACTCGTCCCAAGGTGCCCAGTCGAAGCCGTAGGGATTCCTTAGGCCCGTTGCGATGATCGCGCTCATGGAAACATCGAGATCGAATCGCATTATGGTGGCGCGGCGCGAATCCTTTTCGATGCAGACGTTGCAGGTAGAGCCCTGCCCCACATACAACCTGCCGTCCGGGCCTACACGCACCGTTTTACGCCAATGATTTCCGTCGCCGGTTAGGCCCGTAATCAACGGCTCGAGTTTTCCTGAAATAGCCCCACTCTGCTCGTCGAAACGAACGCGCGACACCGAGGTCGTCTCAGCAATATAAAGCCAGCCGTCATGTAGATCGACGCCATTAGGTCGATCGAGCCCTTCGAAGAGATTTCGCCTACCGTCTGATCGACCATCACCGTCACGGTCGGCGAGCAGCAGCGCCACGAGGCCGCCGCGTGGTTGGCTCAGGATCACATCGCCTGCTGCGGTTGGGACCATCAACCGAGCGCTCGGTAGGTCCTTTGCCCACAAGCTCAACGAAAATCCTTGCGGTACAACGAGCTGTCGAGCCACCACTTCCGCGGATGGCGGCCCAATGCCGCCGTCGCGCAACATCCGCCAGATCATCGTACGATCAGACAAGGCGACGCCACCCAAGAAAAATAACCAGGTGAATCCGACGATGGCGGCTAGGGACAGCACGAGTCCGATCCCGACCAACCACCGTGTCGTCCGCAGCAACCGCTTAGTCATGGATCCAGACTCCTCGCTACTAAAGTATTCCGTGAACCCCATCGGGCCCGTTAAAATCATGGTATGAAATATCTCATCGCCGCCGTCGCGCTCGCCTTCAACCTGTCCCTCGTCTCCCACGCTACCGACTCAAGCAAAGTAATAAAAGGTATGCCGGGAGATCCGGACAAGCTTTTTGCTCAACTCGAAACGCTGCTGCCCACCCCGGGCGTGACGCGAACGGCTTCAGGTGCACCCGGCGCACAGTACTGGCAGCAACGCGCCGACTATCGAATTCGGGTGACGCTCGACGAAAAGCGTAATCGTTTATCAGCCAAGCAGTCGATCACCTACATGAACCGTTCGCCGGATACCCTCAACTACATCTGGCTGCAGCTCGATCAAAATATTTTCCGTGACGACTCGATCGCCCGCCGTTCAGAGGTCGCTGCGAACGCGGGTACCCGTCGTGATACCGTCGGTAGCGGCGACAGCCTAAGCTTTGCCGCCATGCGCCGACACCAGGCGTTCGAAGATCGTAAGTACGGTTATGAAATAGGTCCGATACGTGACGCTTCCGGTCGCGTACTCGAAACGACTGCCAATGACACTATGATGCGCATCGACTTGCGGGAGCCGCTGCGTCCGGGCACGAGTATCGAAGTCAACTTTGAGTGGCAGTCGAATATCGTTGACGAAGCGGCCATCGGCGCTCGTGGGGGTTACGAGTATTTTCCGAAGAGCAATACCTACCAGTATTTCCTCGCGCAGTGGTTTCCGCGGCTCGTTGCCTACACCGATTACACCGGTTGGCAGCACAAACAATTCCTCGATCGCGGCGAATTCACTCTCGAGTTCGGTGACTACGACATCGAAATCACGGTTCCCGCCGATCACATCGTCGCCTCAACTGGCGTGCTGCAGAACCCCGACAGTGTCCTGACTACTGAGCAGCGGGTCCGCCTGAAGCAGGCGGAGACAGCAAAGAAACCGGTGTTCATCGTCACTCCGGAAGAGGCGCTTGCCAACGAGAAAGAGGGCACGAGCCGCGTACGAACCTGGCGCTTCAAGGCGAAAAACATCCGTGATTTCGCATGGGCGAGCTCGCGTAAATATATTTGGGATGCCATGGGCTACCGGCAGGACGACGTCAAGCGACCGTTCGTGTTGGCTATGTCGTTCTACCCCAACGAGGGCGAACCAATTTGGTCGAAGTATTCAACCCATGCGGTGATCCACACCATGGGGGTATACTCGCGCTTCTCGTTCCCTTATCCGTACCCAGTTGCGATCTCGGTTAACTCCTGGGAACGCGGCGGCATGGAGTATCCGATGATCACTTTTAACGGATACCGACCAACAGCTGACGAGAAGACCGGGAAGGTTACCTACTCGCGTAATACCAAGTACGGTCTCATCGGCGTGATCATCCACGAAGTGGGACACATCTACTTCCCGATGATCGTCAATTCAGACGAGCGGCTGTGGACATGGATGGACGAAGGACTCAACACCTTCCTCGAGTACCTCGCAGAGCTCGAATGGGAGGAAAACTTCCCCACTTTCGGCGACAAGACCAACGTCCTCGACTTTATAACCGGTTACATGCAGTCGACGGACCAAGTGCCCATCATGACGAACTCCGACACCATCGTGCAGTTTGGGCCTAATGCCTATTCCAAGCCCGCGGCCGCGCTCGCAGTACTACGCGAGGCGGTGATGGGTCGGGAGCTGTTCGATCACGCCTTCCGCGAGTACTCCAATCGTTGGAAATTCAAGCGTCCGACACCTGCGGATTTTTTCCGTACCATGGAAGATGCATCGGGCGTCGATCTTGACTGGTTCTGGCGCGGCTGGTTTTACGGGACGGACCACGTTGACGTAGCCGTGCGTGACATTCGTGAGTACCAAGTGTCGACCCAAGATCCCGATGTGGAATTCCCGCTGAAGCGTCAGGAGTTCGCTGCAAGCTGGCCCGAGTCGTACTCGCAGCGACAGAATCGAGCCGAGGGTCTGACAACGCGTGTCGACCGCTATCCGGAGCTCAAGGATTTCTATAACGAGAACGATCAGTTTACGGTCACCAATAAAGACCGTAACGAGTTTAAAGATTTCCGCGAGAAGCTTCGCGATTGGGAACGCGAGGTACTTGACCGAGCCATCAAGGCGGGCGAGTACGTCTACTTCGTAGATTTCCGCAACATCGGCGGACTCGTAACCCCCCTGCCGCTGACGCTAACGTATGCGGACGGCAGCACTGAGGAATACGCAGTCCCAGCGGAAGTCTGGCGGTATAACGCCGTTGATGTCACCAAGCTCTTCGTTCGCAAAAAGCGTCTCGTCAGCGTCGAACTCGATCGCAAACATCTGATCGCAGATGCCGACAAGACAAACGACATCACCCCGAGGCGGATCGAGCCGAGCCGTGTCGAGTTGTTCCGTGGGCGCGATCGCGATCGTAATCAGATGCTCGATGCGTTGGCAGAGCTCAAGGGCGAGCCGAAGGTGGAGAAGCCCGAAGGCGCTGCAGGCGGTAAGGATCTTCCGCTGCAACCCGTCGCGAAGTGACCTAGGACTCCATCTTGCGACGGCGAGAACCACACGCGTTTGTAGCCCTCGCTGTCGCGGCGATATTCGGGCTGGGTAGCATCGCCGAAGCCCACCGCTCGCACGTCACCCTGACGCGCGTCGCCATCAATCCGCGTAGAGGAACTCTGGAACTTGTCCATGCCATCCACTACCACGATGCACAGCGCCTTTTGGCCGTGCTCGGCGTGAACGATAACGTAGCACCAACCTCAGTCGAGGGCCGCGCCCGCGTTGCTTTCGAAATCGAAAAGGGGTTCCGCTGGTCGATGCCACGAGGTCGAGTGGCGACGCCCCTCACGGTGGGCGCAGAGCTCGAAGGCGACAATCTGCTCGTTTATCAGGAGCTCGATGCACCCTCGCCCTGTCGGTGGATCGTCGAATCGTCCTTCATGCACGATGTGTTCGAGAGCCAGACCAATCGGATCTTGCTCGAGTACGCGACACCCATGGTGGCGATTACGCTATCTCGGAGGTCGCCTAAGGCGGAGTTCAATGGTCCGCGCGCGGCGAATAATGGAGGCTAGGGTCGGAATCGAACCGGCGTAGACGGCTTTGCAGGCCGCTGCATGACCACTCTGCCACCTAGCCGCACCGACAAAATAAAATGGAGCGGGAAACGAGACTCGAACTCGCGACCCCGACCTTGGCAAGGTCGTGCTCTACCAACTGAGCTATTCCCGCCCGGAGGCAGGGATAGAAGTTTGTCGGTACGACCTCCGTTTAGTCAAGTTTGGGCCCTGCGATACCCCGACCCGTGAGGGTCAGCCACGAGCTACTTAGACTTGAGATCAGGCCATGCTGCGCGAAGGTAATCGACGGCGGATACTAGCGTTAGCACTGCCGCGATCACGGTCAAGACCAGTCCCACTTTGTAGGTCGGCAAAATCCACACATCCCAGCGGATCAGCATCATCGACAAGCCGACGATCTGCAGAACGGTCTTAATCTTACCAAGCGGCGACACTGCCACCTTGGTGCGCTGCCCGATCTCAGCCATCCATTCACGCAAGGCCGAAATCGCGATTTCTCGCCCGACGATGACGATTGCGGGGAGTACGATGATTAGACGCGTGTCCTTGCTAACGAGCAGCACGAGCGCCACCGCGACGATCAGTTTGTCGGCGACGGGATCGAGGAAGGCCCCAAGCCGCGAAGTCTGTCCGAACTTGCGCGCGAAATAACCATCAAGGCTGTCGGTGATACCTGCAATCGCAAATAACACCCCTGCAGCCGGATCCGACCAAGGAAAAGGCAGATGGAACAACACCACTACGATGGGGATCGAGAGGATCCGCAACCAGGTGAGCACATTGGGAACAGTCAGCAACATCGTGAGAGCCGAAGTGGGTAGCGATCAGCCGCCAGGATGTAATGCATCATAAAGTTTTCGCGCAAGCGCTGGGCCGATGCCCGGCGCCCGCTCAAGATCCATTTGTCCCGCCTTGAGAACGCCCTGCAGGCCGCCGAAATGTTGTAACAAGGCTCGGCGCTTGGCGGGTCCGAGTCCCGGCACTGTTTCGAGTATAGATTCATTAAAACGCTTGGCGCGGCGACGGCGATGCCCGGTGATGGCGAATCGATGCGCCTCATCACGGATGCGCTGGATTGCCTTGAGAGCCACCGACTGCGGTCCAGGGATCAGGGGCGGCCTCTCGACATCTGGAAAATGAATACGCTCCTGCCCCGCTCGACGATCGGGCCCTTTCGAAATACCAATCACCGATTGATCCGCAAGACCTGCTCCAAAGAGCACCTCGAGCACCCCGGCAAGTTGCGCGGGCCCTCCGTCGATGACGAGGAGATCGGGCTTTTGGATTTCGCCCGCTGCAATGCGCGCGTATCGTCGGCTGATGGCCTCCCGCAGCGCACCGTAGTCATCACCCGGCGTGACGCCCTCGATATTGAAGCGCCGGTAGTCCTTTTTGAGCGGACCTTCGCGTCCGAATACCACGCACGAGGCGACGGTACCCTCACCTTGCGTATGGCTGATATCGAAACACTCCATGCGCTGTGGCGCCTCGGGCAGCTCGAGCTCCTCGGCAAGCGCGGCGAGCAAGGCTTCGTAGCCGTCCTTTCGAGCCAGCCGCATTCGCAGCGCGTTGCTCGCGTTCTCGCTCGCCATCTCGACCCAGCGTGCAGCGAGCCCTCGCTGTGCGCGACGGACGCGAACCGAACGTCCAGCGATTGAGGCCAGCGCCTCGGCAAGCGACTCAGCGTCATCCAGAATGATATTGGTGTAAATCGCAGGTGGCGGACTTGTTGCGCCGTAGTACTGCATGATGAACGAAGACATTGCTTCGGGCGTTTCGGCGAAAGCCGCCTTTGGGAAGAACCCGCGCGTTCCGAGGCTGCGACCCCCGCGTACCGGCATGACACTGATCGCGTAGCCGCCCGGATCGCCGGTGATGGCAAAGATATCGACATCGCGCTCGTCATCAGCCGCAACTACCTGTTGAGCCTGTAGCTCCTTGATAACCGCGATCTGATCGCGAAGCGCTGCCGCCCGTTCGAATTCCAGCCGCTCCGAGGCTTCATCCATGCGAAGGGCGAGCTGCTTCTGCACTTCGTCGTTGCGCCCTTCCAAAACCTGCACGGCCGCATCGACATCGCGCCCGTAATCGGTCTTCGAGATGAGATCGACGCAGGGCGCGGAACAGCGCCGTATCTGATGCTGCAGACACGGTCGGCTGCGATGCGCGAAGTAGCTGTCGCGACAATTGCGTAGACGGAAAATCTTTTGCAGGTACTGAAGCGATTCACTCACCGCACTGGCATTCGGGTACGGTCCGAAAAATCGGCCTGACAGACTTCTTGATCCGCGGTACACCGACAACCTCGGAAACTCGTGATCCGCCGATAGCCAAAGATAAGGAAAGCTCTTGTCGTCGCGCATCACGACGTTGTATTTCGGATGCAGGGCTTTGATGAGGTTGTGCTCGAGCAGCAGGGCCTCAGTTTCCGATCGCGTGACCGTGACCTCCATCGAGGCAATCTGCGTGACCAGCGTCTGAACCTTCAGCAGGACGTTCGAGGGCAGGAAGTAGCTGCCGACCCGATCACGCAGGCTTTTGGCTTTGCCCACGTACAGCAGCGATCCATCGAGCGCAAACATCCGATACACGCCCGGGCGACGCGGCAAGCTCGCGACGAATTCTTTGGAGTCGAAACTGCCGCTCACGTGCCCTATTCCGATGGCTGCACAGCGAGGTATCGGGCGCGCGCAAGCACCGATCGAAACATCTCCTTGGTCAGACGTTTCGTCTGCGTGTTGTAGCGACTGCAATGGTACGAGTCGACGAGCCAGCGCCCGTCCGCCAGGCGATGCTCGGCGGCGTGTCCAAAACGATAGGCATTGCGACTCTCGCCTGCGGCATCGAGGATCGCATCGTGCGCAATGCGACCGAGCGCCACCAGAACCCTAACCCGCCGATGCGCCGCAAGTTCGGCGCGTAAGAACGCGTTGCAACTGCGCGCCTCCGCTGGCATTGGTTTGTTCTCGGGAGGCAGACACTTCACGGCGTTGGTGATACGCACCCCCTGCAGCGCCAGACCATCGTGAATCGACTCGGACTGCGCACGCGAGGACGCACCGAGTTCGTGCAAGGTCTCATAGAGCATGATGCCGGCGTGATCGCCGGTGAACGGACGACCGGTTCGGTTAGCGCCGTGCATTCCGGGAGCCAAACCGACGATCAACCACTCTGGTTCGTCGTCGCCGAAAGCAGGAACGGGAGCCGCATGGTAGCCGGGGTAACGCCGCCCCGATTCCTCGCGAAAGTCCGCGAGCCTCGGGCAGCGCCGACAGGCCGGATCAAAAAGAGTGGAGGACATCCGCGACCCTCAGATGCAGGTCGCGGATTGTACCCGAACCGCGTCAACCGGCGGCGAACTGCTCCTCCTCCGTCGAGCCCTTCATCGCGTTAACGGAGGACTGTCCGGTCGTGACTGTCTCGGTCGCATCGTCGAAATAGCTGGCACCCACTTCGCGCTGATGCTTGGTCGCGGTGTAGCCGTCCTTCTCGGAACCGAACTCGGCCTGTTGCAGCGCGACGTACGCGGTCATTTGCGATTCGCGGTAGCCCTTGGCGAGCGTGAACATCGAATAATTGAGCACGTGGAAACCGGCCAATGTAATGAACTGGAACTTGTAGCCCATGGCACCGAGCTCAAGCTGGAAATTTGCGATCGTCGCGTCATTTAGATTCTTCTTCCAGTTAAACGAGGGAGAGCAGTTGTAGGCAAGCAGCTTACCCGAGAATTTCCTGTGAATGGCCGCTGCGACGAGCAAGCCTCCAAGAGTCTTGAAGTCGCACCCGTCTCACAGATCTCGATCATGCGTGACCGCGGAAATCCCCGGCTTTATTGCTGCCACTCTCTGCGAACGCGAGATGCTGCGGACGTCTCGCACGTGCTCTCGGTGGGCATAGACCTCGCACCCGCTCTCAATGCACAAGGCTTCGATTCGCATCTACTGATCGACCTAATCGATCAGCAATGCGGGCATGGCGGCGGTGTCGCTCGACTTCCCAAGGAAACCGCGGAGGCCATCCGTACGGCTAGCCATGTGCTCAACATTGCTTGGGTGGCGCGCTCACTCGAGGCCCCCGCGAGCATCATCTGTCCGCGAAGTCGATCCTGTCCCCGCACCACGCCGTGCGGCGTTAGTTAGTTAGACCGCGTAGTTCTGCCGCCGACGCTACTCGCCGCGGCGCGGCGCTCGATTGCGCTCAGCGATCATGAGCGATAGCTCCAGCGCCTGTTCGTAGTTCAGTCGGGGATCAACAGTCGATTTATACGCGCGCTGCAGATCAACATCCGTGAGTCCCCGCGCGCCACCCGTACACTCGGTGACGTCCTCACCCGTCAGCTCCACGTGCACGCCACCGAGATTCGAGCCCAGCGACTGATGAATCAATCCTGCGAGCTCGAGCTCCCGCAGGATGTTATCGAACCGTCTGGTTTTGAGTCCGCTCTGACTGGTTTCGGTATTGCCGTGCATCGGGTCGCAAATCCAGAGGACCGAGTGTCCGGTAGCCTTTACGGCCTGTATGGCCTTCGGCAAACCGCTCTCGATATCATCAGCCCCGTAACGATGGATAAACACCAGCTTACCTGGAATATTTTGAGGATTGAGCGTCGTCACGAGACGCTGTAACCAGCTCGCGTCCATCCCTGAACCGATTTTCACGCCCACCGGATTCGAGATCCCGCGGCAATACTCGACGTGCGCTCCGTCGATCTGGGTGGTACGCATGCCGATCCAAGGCATATGGGTCGACAAGTTGTACCAGCGACTCTGCCGCGGGATAAAACGAGTTTGCGCTTGTTCGTAATGCAAGATAAGCGCCTCGTGGCTCGCGTAGAACTCCGCGCGCAGCGCCTGATGTACCTCTTTGGCGCTGATACTCTCGAAGAACTCTAGGCCGTCGGCGACCGAGGCGACGATACGCGCGTACTGCGCCTTGAACGGCGAGCACCCGACAAAACCTAGATCCCAATACTCCGGATGGTGCAGATCCGCGAAACCGCCATCGATGAGGGCGCGCACGAAATTGATGGTGAGCGCAGCCCGCTCGTAGCCCCGAAGCAACAGTTGTGGATCGGGCTCTCGCGCCTCGGGCGTGAACTCGGCGTGGTTAACGATGTCGCCCCGATACGACGGTAAAGTTACGCCGTCACGTGTCTCGGTGTCGGTTGAGCGCGGCTTAGCATATTGGCCACCCATGCGACCGACGCGAATGACGGGCTTCTTTAGGCCGTGCGTGAGTACAAGACTCATCTGCAATAGAATCTTGAGGCGCTTGGTGATGGTGCTCGACTCGCAGTCGTCGAAACTTTCGGCGCAGTCGCCGCCCTGCAACAAAAAACGCTCACCTCGCTGCGCTGCCGCCAGCTCCCCGCGCAAACGCTCGATTTCCCATGAGACAACGATCGGCGGGAGGCTTGAGAGCTTGGCCACGGCATCGGCGAGTGCAACCGGATCTCGGTAGACCGGCTGCTGCCGCACAGGCCGGGTCTGCCAGCTCGTCGGGTTCCAGGGTTGATGATCTGGCATCTTCATTTAACCGGCATTCTACCCTTAAGCGATCTACCACCCGACAAAAGGCGTCATTCAGTCGCCTAGTGGACTGTAACGACTGATCTGGAAGGATCGATTCGCCGTGTTGGATCGAAGTATTTCCATTTCACGGTTTTGGGGGCCTTGTTGTAGTGGCGGATATAGCGCATGAGTTTTCGCTTCAGGTCA